>VOFJ01003638.1_pt1 | contig 28140 bp, 51 predicted proteins | sample 5384081 | NCBI WGS metagenome assembly VOFJ01 (sample SAMN12384729, study PRJNA508395) | human gut metagenome | isolation source: healthy gut I | host: Homo sapiens | reverse complement strand
ATCAATGTACTTCAAGTTCAGTTACGTATTATTGCTCTGGCTGGTATTCCGGTGGCGGCGCCTAGCGCCAATACCTCAGGCGGCCGAGTCCCACCCGGGCGGAGCATGTGATCGAGGACATGGACGGGAAGATCGAGATGATCCTGGACGGCGGCCAGGTGGGCATCGGCGTGGAATCCACCATTGTGGACGTGTCCGGCCCGGTTCCCACTCTTTTAAAGGCCGGGAGCCGTCACTCTGGAGATGCTCCGGGAGACCCTGGGCCAGGTGGAGGTGGATCCGGCGATCCTGGGGCCGGTGAAGGGCGATGTGAAGCCCAAGGCGCCGGGGATGAAATACCGGCACTATGCGCCGAAAGCGGATATGGTCCTGGTGGAGGGAGCCATGGAGGACGTGGTGGACTACATCAACCGGGAGGCGGCGAAAGCCATGGGAGCCGGAAAGAGAGTGGGGGATCATCTGCACCAGGGAGAGCAGGGACCTGTATCCCCAGGGGCTTCTGGAGGTCATCGGCAGCAGGGAGCCAGGAGGAGACGGTGGCCCACAACCTGTTCGCGGTGCTGCGGGATTTCGATGACCGCCAGGTGGACTGTATTTTTCCGAGAGCTTTTCCGAGGACCAGCTGGGCCAGGCCATCATGAACCGGCTCTGCAAGGCAGCGGGATATCATATTGTGAAATGCGGCGGGCCGTCGGAGGAATAGGCGGCATACCGGTAAAAAAATGGAGGGCATCATGTCAGAAAAGAGAAAAGGCTATATTACGTGGGATGAATATTTCATGGGCGTCGCAAAGCTGTCGGCCATGCGTTCCAAGGATCCCAGCACCCAGGTGGGGGGGCCTGTATCGTCAGCGAGGACAATAAGATCCTGTCCATGGGCTACAACGGCTTTCCCAAGGGCTGCTCCGACGATGAATTTCCCTGGGGAAAGGGCGACCCGGACGATTACAATGATAAATATTTCTACGTGACGCACAGTGAACTGAACGCCATCTTAAATTACCGCGGCGGCAGCCTGGAGGGAAGCAAGCTCTATGTGACCCTGTTTCCGTGCAATGAATGCGCAAAGGCTATCATCCAGGCCGGGATCCGGACCATTATCTACGAAAGCGACAAGTATGCCGATACCCCCGCTACCCGGGCGTCAAGCGGATGTTAAATGCGGCGGGAGTCCGGTATTACCAGTACAGCCCCACGGGAAGAAAGATCGAGTATTATGTGTAAAAATTTCTGCTGGCGGCAGTGAACGCCAGATATATCCACTCCAATCCGGGCGTTTACAGCCTGCGGGCCTTTGCAAAGGAACGGCTTCCGGAGGCGGAGATCCAGATCGCGGAGTATACCATCAACCATCAGATGGATCGGATCTTACAGGACATTTACAGGAAAAAAGCCGGATTTTGTCGGCTTTTCCTGTTATATATGGAACATTTCCCAGGTGTATGAGCTGGTCAGGGACTTAAAACAGGTATTGCCGGAAACGGAGATCTGGTTAGGCGGGCCGGAGGTGTCCTATGACAGCGGCAGGATCCTTTCCCAGGAGCCGGAGATCCGTGGGATCATGCGCGGCGAGGGGGAGCTGACCTTTTTCTCAGGTGGCGGAGGCATATCTGGCTGCGGAGGACCGTCTGGCGGCAGAGGATCCAGAGGACAGGCTCCTGGCCCGCCTGGAGGGGATCCTGGGGATCACCTACCGGGACGGCTCCGGAGAGATCCGTGAAAACGGTCCCCAGCGCCTCCTTTCTATGGATGAGATCCCATTTTATTATAAGGATATGGCAGGCTTTGAAAACAGGATCGTTTATTATGAGAGCAGCCGCGGCTGTCCCTTTTCCTGCAGCTACTGCCTGTCCTCCATCGACAAGTCGGTGCGGTTCAGGAGCCTTTCCCTGGTGAAAAAGGAACTGGATTTCTTTCTGGAAAGGAAGGTCCCCAGGTAAAGTTCGTGGACCGGACCTTTAACTGCCGGAGGGAGCATACCCTGGGGATCTGGAAGCATATCCTGGACCATGACAACGGCGTCACCAACTTCCATTTTGAGGTGTCGGCGGATCTGTTCGACCAGGAGGAGCTGGAAATGATCGGCCGGATGCGCCCGGGCCTCATACAGCTGGAGATCGGCGTCCAGTCCACCAATCCGGATACCATCCGGGAGATCCGGAGAAAAATGGACCTTACGAAGCTTGAGGCCGCTGTGGACAGGGGTCCATGGATACCGGAATACCCACCAGCATCTGGATCTGATCGCCGGACTGCCCTGGGAGGGGCTGGATTCCTTTTTACAATCCTTTGACGACGTGTACCGTATGGAGCCGGACCAGCTCCAGCTGGGCTTTTTAAAGGTGCTGAAGGGCTCTTATATGGCATCCCAGGCCGGGGCCTACGGCCTCCGTTACCGGATGACGCCGCCCTATGAGGTATTGTCCACCCGCTGGCTCTCCTATGAGGATGTGATCCGGTTAAAGGCCATGGAGGAAATGGTGGAGGTCTATTATAACAGCGGCCAGTTTTCCAATACCTTAAAGCTTCTGGAGCAGGAATATCCCTCTCCGTCGGAGCTGTTCCTGGATCTGGCCGCGTATTATGAGGACCATGGCTTTGCCGGCCTGAGCCACAGCCGAATGGCCAGATATGAGATCCTTTATGGGTTTATAAAAGGAGAGGGAGGAAAGGAAAACGGGCCATGGACAGACCGGGGGAGGCCGCTTCGGACACATGCCTTTCAGCCTTTCGGGACCGGCTCATGGAGGATCTGTATTTAAGAGAAAATGCCAAAAAGCCGTCCGTCCTTTGCCATGGACCAGGGGCCCTTTAAGGACAGGATCCGGGAGTTTTTCCAGACCGAGGAGCAGGAAAGAAGGTGGCTTCCGGCTTATAAGGATCATGACAGCCGCCAGATGGCGAACATGGCCCATTTAGAGGCCATGGAGGACGGGAGCTTCCTCCTGTTTGATTACAAGGAACGGGATCCCCTGTGGAAAAATGCCCGGACCTTGCGGTTCACATATGAAGAAACATGTGCAGGCACAGAAAGAGGAGAGTATGAGAGAATCAAAGAAGGCCAGAGCAGAACGGGTGGACGCCATCCTGGCGCGGCTGGACGCGGAGTATGGCACCAGTACCGCTGCTATCTGGATCATGAAACGCCCTGGCAGCTCCTGATCGCCGTGATCTTAAGCGCCCAGTGTACAGACGCCCGGGTCAACATCGTCACAAAGGAACTGTTTAAAAAATACAGGAGCCTGGAGGATTTTTGCGGCGGCAGAGCTTTCGGAGCTGGAGCAGGACATCCACTCCACGGGCTTTTATCACATGAAGGCAAAAAATATCATTTCCTGCTGTAAGGATCTGGTGGAAAAGCACGGAGGCACCGTTCCCAGGGAGCTTTCGGAGCTGACGGCCCTGGCAGGGAGGTGGGAAGAAAGACTGCCAACGTGATCCGGGGCAATGTATACGACGATCCAAGCATCGTGGTGGATACCCATGTGAAGCGGATCTCAAAAAAGCTGGGGCTCACAAAGGCTGATGATCCGGAGAAGGTGGAATATGAGCTGATGGAGGTGCTGCCAAAGGATCACTGGATCCTATGGAATATCCATATCATCACCCTGGGCCGTACCATCTGTACTGCCAGAAATCCCAAATGCAGCCAGTGCTTCTTACGGGAGCTGTGTCCGTCGGCAGGAGGTATGAAGGGATGATGGCAGAACGGGAGAGGAATATGGTGAATGCGGCAGACTCCTATGTGGCCATTGATCTGGAGACCACAGGGATCGGGGCAAAGCGGGGAGGATCACGGAGATCGGCATGGTAAAGGTGGAAAACGGGGCAGTGACAGATACGTACCATACCCTGGTGAACCCGGGTCGTCCCATACCGGAGCACATTACGGAGCTGACCGGGATCGATGACGATATGGTAAAGGACGCTCCCATGATCCAGGATGTGATCGGGGAGGTCATCGCCTTCTGCGGAACGCTTCCGGTCCTGGGCCACCAGATCATGTTTGACTATGGCTTTCTGGTCCAGGCGGCGGTCAATGGGAAGCTGCGGTTTGAGCGGTCCGGCATCGACACCTTAAAGCTCTGCCGGAAATTCATGCCGCCGGAGGAAAAGAAGAACCTGGCGGCGGCCTGCGCCTATTTCCATGCGGCCCAGGACACGGCCCATCGGGCCCTTTCAGACGCCATGGCGGCCCACGAGCTGTACCAGGCCATGAAGCGGCTGCATCTGTCCGGCAATGAGGATGCTTTTGCGCCCAAGGTCCTCCAGTACAAGGCAAAAAAGGAAAGGCAGGCTACCCAGAGGCAAAAACAACACTTGCATGATCTGCTAAAATATCATAAAATAGAGCTGACTGTCCCCATAGATTCCATGTCGGGAAATGAGATCTCCAGAGTGACCGACCGAATTATCTTTACCCATGGAAGGATTCCGGAAAATGAGAGGGGCAGGGATAAGAAACCGGAATAAAGATAAAATGAAATAAAAGAGGTGAAAGTCATGATAAATATGAATAATAAAAAAACAAAGAAGATCATCTCCACCATCGTTGTGGTCCTGGTGGTTGCGGCTATGGTGATCCCCATGATCCTGGGCTCCTTAATGTCTATGATGTAAAAGGAGAGGGATATGAGAAAATATGTATGGAGTACAGGTACGGCTGCGATGATGGCGGCCGGCCTGTTTTTGCAGACCATTTCCTGCCCAGGCTGCGGAACCCATGCCGGCGGGAGTCTCCGTGGACGGCGAGAGCCTGGAGGGGCTCACTGAGGCCGAGGCGGAGGAGCAGGTGCAGAGCCGGGTGGACGAGAAGCTGGCCCGGGAGGTCGCGCTGACCATCGGGGAAATGTCCTTTGCGGCCAGCTCCGGCGATCTGGGCATTGCCTGGAAAAATGAGGACCAGGTGAGGCAGGCCTTAAAGGACGCAGAGGTCAAAGGCAATCTGATCCAGAGATATATGAAGAAAAAAGGATCTGGAAGCGGAGCCGGTGGATCTGGGCTGGAATTTTCCGCAGATCCGGAGAAGATCTCAGCGTTTGTGGATGCGGAATGTAAGGACGCGGTCCGGGAGAGGCCTCTGACGCCTCCATTACCAGGGAAACGGTGAATTTGTACTTACCCCGTCGGTGGTGGGGACCACCGTGGATCTGGAGGCCACAGGGGCAGCCATCGGAGAGGCTGTGAGCCAGGCGGACGGCACTTCGGGAACGGTCTCTGCTGCGGCAGTGGTGACAGAAAAGCAGCCGGAGATCACCACAGAGGAGCTGTCCTCCATTAAGGACGTGCTGGGGACCTTTTCCACCAGCTTTAAGACCAGCGGCGCCTCCCGTTCCACGAACCTTCAGGTGGGAGCGGCCAAGATCAACGGCCGGGTTCTGATGCCGGGAGAGGTGCTGTCGGGATATGAGTGCATGCAGCCCTTTACGGTCGCCAATGGCTACCGGGCGGCTACGGCCTATGAGAACGGCCGGTCTGTGGACAGCATCGGCGGCGGCGTATGCCAGATCTCCACGACCCTTTATAACGCTTCGCTGCTGGCGGAGCTGGAGATCGTCCAGAGGCAGAACCATTCCATGACCGTGGGATATGTGAAGCCGTCCATGGACGCGGCCATTGCCGGAACGTATAAGGATATCAAGATCCGGAATCCATACGATACGCCCATCTATGTGGAAGGAGTCACCTCCGGAAAGACGCTGACCTTTACCATTTATGGAAAAGAAACAAGACCGGCAAACCGGACCCTGAAATTTGAGTCTGTGACGCTCCAGGTCATGGGAGCCGGAGCGCCCATTGAGCAGGTGGACAATTCCCTGGCCCCGGGAGCCAGGGTCAAGGTGGACTCCGGCCATACGGGTCTTAAGTCGGAGCTTTATAAGTGCGTATATGTGGACGGAGAGCTGAAGGAGCGGACCCTTTTAAATAAGGATACGTATAACGCCTCCAGGCCCATTTACCGGGTGGGACCGGCGGCTCCGGCGGTAACGGATCCAGGTGCAGCGGTGCCTGGAGCGGATCCGGCGGCTCCGTCCGGCGGGACTTCAGAAACGCCTGCGGGAACCACACCTCCGGCAGTGCCGGAGACCCCGGCGGCGGAAAATACGCCTCCGGCGGAGGTCCCGCAGGGGCCGGGCTATACGCCTGGTCAGGGATGCCCGGAGACCCGGCTGGAAACAGCAGTCCGGGAGGAAATGAAGGCCCCGGCCAGAATGCGGGTCCTGGAGGTCCTGGAGCAGAGAACGGCGGCGGAGCGCCTGGCCCCGGCGGTGAGCCGGGACCTGGGAACCCAGCCGGACCGGGAGCATAGGAGAGTCGGAATGAAAAGATCGAGCGGGAACCCCATGGCAGGGGACGCTTTGTGCCGGGCCAGGATCTGGTGGTGGCCGGATGCATCGGCAAGGCGGGAGCTCTGGCTGCCATGGAAAAGAAAAAAGAAGCGCTGGAGGCCAGATTCCATGGCGTATTTCTGGACCGTCTTAAAACGGCGGCGGAGAGATCTCTGGATCTGCCCCAGGAATTTTTTGAGGATCCTGGCGTAACTGAATGGGAATATGTGGAGGAGGGCGGCATTCTGGCCGCCCTCTGGAATATATCGGGGGCCTATGAGCAGGGGATCTCATTCTCCCTTCTGAAGATCCCGGTGAGCCAGGAGATCATAGAGGTATGCGAACTATTTGATTTAAATCCTTACCGTCTCCGTTCGGGCCATTGTATGCTGATGGTCTCAGACCATGGATGGGATCTGGCGGAACGGCTCAGGGAAATGGGAGCCGAGGCCGCGGTCATCGGAAAGGTGGAGCGGGGGATCGCCAGAAAAAATGACGGGTCTTGGCAGCACCGGGTTTCTGGAGCGGCCTCAGCCGGACGAGGTATTAAAACTGGGATAAAAAAGCTGTCCGGAGGAAGATACGGGGAAGGCCTTCGGAAAATATGTGATGGATCGGGGACGGGGAAACCTGAGGACATAAGGAGGCGCGTTATGCGTGAAAAGATTCTGACCATTATGGAAAAAAACAGCCGGATCGATCTGGCGGACCTAGCCGCTCTCCTGGGAGAGAGCGAGATCGCGGTGGCCAATGAGATCGCCGATATGGAGAAGGAAAATATCATCTGCGGCTACCATACGATGATCAACTGGGGACAAGACCGGGGAGGAGCTGGTGACTGCCCTGATCGAGGTAAAGGTGACGCCCAGAGGAATATGGGATTTGAAAAGATCGCGGAGCGGATCTACCAGTACAGTGAGGTGAATTCCGTTTATCTCATGTCCGGAGCGTATGATTTTACGGTGATCGTAGAGGGAAAAAGACCATGCGCCAGATCGCCCAGTTCGTTTCGGAAAAGCTGTCCACCATGAATTCTGTCTTGAGCACAGCAACCCATTTCATCCTGAAAAAATATAAGGACCATGGAACCGTCATGTGCGAAAGACCGGAAGATGAAAGGATGATTATCACCCCGTGAGAAACCCGTTATCAGAAACCATCACAGCCATCCCCCGTCGGGGATCCGTAAATTTTTTTGACATCGTAAGCGAGATGAAGGACGCCATATCCCTGGGCGTGGGCGAGCCGGATTTTGACACGCCCTGGCACATCCGGGATGAAGGGATCTATTCCCCTGGAGAAGGGCGGACCTTTTTATACGTCCAACGCAGGACTGAAGGAGCTGAAGCTGGAGATCAGCCGGTATTTAGAGCGGCGGTTTGACGTGGGCTATGACCCGGACCGTGAGATCATGGTCACTGTGGGAGGAAGCGAGGCCATCGATATTGCTCTCCGGGCCATGCTGGATCCGGGAGACGAGGTGCTGATCCCTCAGCCAAGCTACGTTTCCTATGTGCCGTGTACCATTCTGGCCGGAGGCGTTCCGGTGACGTTGAGCTGGAAGAAAAGGACCGGTTCCGCCTCACAAAGGAAAAGGTGCTGGAAAAGCTCACACCTAAAACAAAGATCCTGGTGCTTCCATTTCCCAACAATCCCACCGGCTCTATCCTGGAGAAGGAGGATCTGGAGGCGATCGCCGACGTGGTCCGCGAGAAGGACCTGTTCGTGATCTCAGATGAGATCTATTCGAGCTGACCTATGGGAGACATCACTGTACCATCGCGGCTCTTTCTGGGATGAAAGAGAGGACTGTACTGATCAATGGCTTTTCCAAATCCTATGCCATGACTGGCTGGCGGCTGGGCTACGCCTGCGCGCCGGAGGCGATCCTGAGGCAGATGCTGAAGATCCACCAGTACGCCATCATGTGCGCGCCCACCACCAGCCAGTACGCGGCGGTGGAGGCCTTAAGAAACGGAGACCGGGACGTGGAGGAGATGCGGGAGGCCTATGACCAGAGACGGAGGTTCCTGGTCAAGGCTCTGAGAGACATGGGCCTTGACTGCTATGAGCCCCAGGGGGCTTTTTACGTATTCCCCTGCATTAAAAAGTTTGGTATGAGCTCCGATACGTTTGCGTTGCGGCTTTTGGAGCAGGAGAAGGTGGCTGTGGTGCCTGGGACTGCCTTTTGGAGACTGCGGAGAGGGATATCTGAGGATCTCTTACGCGTATTCGCTCCAGGACCTTAAGCGGGCACTGGAGCGCATGGGCCGGTTTGTGGCCAGCCTGGAGGAAATGTAGAATGAATATTGTATTATACGAGCCGGAGATGCCGGCCAACACGGGAAACATTGGGAGGACCTGTGTGGCGACCAACACCAGGCTCCATCTGATCGAGCCCCTGGGCTTTAAGCTGAGTGAAAAGCATCTGGTACGGGCCGGTCTGGATTACTGGGACAAGCTGGATGTGACGGTATACAGTGATTTTGCGGATTTTTTAAAGAGAAATCCCGGTGCAAAGCTTTATATGGCCACCACCAAAGCGCCGGCGGTCTATACAGATGTGGAGTATGAGCCGGACTGCTATCTGATGTTCGGACCGGAAAGCCGCGGTATTCCGGAGGAGATCCTGGTGGAGTATCAGGAAACGTGCGTCCGGATCCCCATGTGGGGGGGACATCCGGTCCCTGAACCTGTCCAATTCTGTGGCTGTCCTCCTTTACGAGGCACTGCGGCAGAACGGGTTTGAAAGATGACCATGGAGGGCCATCTCCACCGGCTGGAATGGAAGGAATAGGATTCTATATTTTTTAGGGTAGAGGTGCCGTATGCGTTACAGAAGACTGGGAAAGACGGAGCTGATGGTCAGCGAGATCGGCCTGGGAGCCGAATGGCTGGAGCGTCACAACGCGGAGGAATGCCGGGCGGTCATTGACCGGTGCGGGGAGCAGGGGATCAACATCCTGGACTGCTGGATGCCGGAGCCCAAGGTGCGGAGCAACATCGGGGGCAGCCATCCGGGGAAAGAGGGAGCGCTGGATCATCCAGGGGCACTTCGGCTCCACCTGGCAGAACGGCCAATATGTCCGCACCCGGGACATGGAGAAGGTGAAGGAGGCTTTTGCGGATCTCCTGGAGCGTCTGGGAACGGACTACATCGACCTGGGCATGATCCACTACGTGGACCGGGAGGACGAGCTGGATTCTATCGTAAACGGCCCGTTTTACGCTTACGCAAAGGAATTGAAGGAAAAGGGCGTGATCCGTCATATCGGTCTCAGTACCCATAACCCCAGGGTGGCGAAAAAGGCGGTGGAGCTGGGGATCGTGGAAATGATGCTGTTCAGCATCAATCCGGCCTTTGATCTGCTTCCGGCGTCTGAGGATATGAATACATACTTTGCCGAGGAGTACGATCAGGCCCTGGGCGGCATTGATAAAGAGCGGGCAGAGCTTTACCGGCTCTGCGAGAAGAACGATGTGGGCCTTACGGTCATGAAGGGCTTTGCGGGAGGCCGGCTGTTTGATGCAAAGCGTTCGCCTTTTGGCGTGGCGCTGACTCCGGTCCAGTGTATCCATTACGCCCTTACAAGGCCGGCAGTGGCCTCCATTCTGGCGGGATATGATACGCCGGAGCATGTGGATGAGGCTGTTTCTTATGAAACAGCCACGGAGGCGGAAAAAGGATTATGCCAGCGTTCTGGCCTCTGCCCCCGCCACGCCTACGACGGCCAGTGTACCTACTGCGGCCACTGTAAGCCGTGTCCTGCGGGCATCGATATTGCCATGGTCAATAAGCTCTATGATCTGGCCTCCCCATGCAGCCGGAGGTCCCGGCATCGGTCCGCGCCCATTATGAGGCGCTGGAACGGACGGCTGCCGACTGCACCGGCTGCCGCGGCTGCGAGACCCGCTGTCCCTTCCATGTTCCCGTGGCAGAGCGGATGGAGAAGGCCAGGGCGCTGTTTGCGGAAGGGGAATAAAGCGGTATCCCTTTTTAGACACAAAAAGAAAGCTCCGGAGATGGGAAGTCCGGGGCTTTCTTTTTGTGCAGCTATGATATTAAAATTTCATGCCAGCCTGCTTTTCTTTTTGATTCAATGCAAGCCTCATCAGTCCCTCTGTCTGATCGGCCATAAACAGAGGATGTTCAGTACATCACCGTCCAGCCGCAGGTTATCCAGGAAGAAACGGATGCGGAGTTTGACTTTATCCGGGAACAGCTCCTTGGATTCACGGGCTCTGGCCCTGCTTTCATCAAAGTTAAAATAAGCAGTATTTTCAAAGTAACGTCTGCCGGACTCTTTGAGGAACCACAGGTCCTGTCTATCTGCTGGACTCCCTTCAGAATATAAAAAATAATGATTGCCACACAGGGAACCCTGCAATATAATGTCGATATGGGAAACCACAGAGCCAGGCGGCTTTACCCTCTGATTTTTTCGGAGGGGCTAACCCTCCAGACGAAAGAAAGGAGGGCCTGCCAATGTATGTTACATACTCTGACCTGATTCAGATTGGAATATTCATTGTTGCCCTTGTCGGTCTCATTTGTGAGATTTTCAAGGGAAGAAAATAGCCGCCATTACTCGCAATAATGACGGCTGACCCTTTCAGAGGGAATAAAGCATATTGTTGAGGGTAGGCCGTTTCTGTGGCTTTCCCTTTTTTCTATCTTCAATATAGCACATCTTAAAAAGGATTACAAGAGAAAATAAGCTGTTGTTATCATCAGGTCACTTTCATAAACAATAATATATAGGGCAGGGACCACCCGGATCAATACCTATGAAGGAGGAAGGCCGCGAGCTGTGCCAAAGCAGAAAGCCATGGTATTAAAATTTCATGCCAGCCTGCTTTTCTATGATCCAATGCAAGCCTCATCAGCCGGTCTATCTGATCGGCCATAAATAGAGGATGTTCAGTACATCACCGTCCAGCCGCAGGTTATCCAGGAAGAAACGGATGCGGAGTTTGACTTTATCCGGGAACAGCTCCTTGGATTCACGGGCTCTGGCCCTGCTTTCATCAAAGTTAAAATAAGCAGTATTTTCAAAGTAACGTCTGCCGGACTCTTTGAGGAACCAGGTCCTGTCTATCTGCTGGACTCCCTTCAGAATATAAAAAAATAATGATTGCCAGACAGGGAACCCTGCAATATAATGTCGATATGGGAAACCACAGAGCCAGGCGGCTTACCCTCTGATTTTTCGGAGGGGCTAACCCTCCAGACGAAAGAAAGGAGGGCCTGCCAATGTATGTTACATACTCTGACCTGATTCAGATTGGAATATTCATTGTTGCCCTTGTCGGTCTCATTTGTGAGATTTTCAAGGGGAAGAAAATAGCCGCCATTACTCGCAATAATGACGGCTGACCCTTTTCAGAGGAATAAAGCATATTGTTGAGGGTAGGCCGTTTCTGTGGCTTTCCCTTTTTCTATCTTCAATATAGCACATCTTAAAAAGGATTACAAGAGAAAATAAGCTGTTGTTATCATCAGGTCACTTTCATAAACAATAATATATAGGGCAGGGGACCACCCGGATCAATACCTATGAAGGAGGAAGGCCGCGAGAGCTGTGAAAGCAGAAAGCCATGGTATTAAAATTTCATGCCAGCCTGCTTTTCTATGATCCAATGCAAGCCTCATCAGCCGGTCTATCTGATCGGCCATAAATAGAGGGATGTTCAGTACATCACCGTCCAGCTATTGCAGGGCATCCCCGCTGTCAATCAGGGAATTCTGGGAACGCCATTGGACCGTTCTGCATGAAACTGACGACCTTAGGACATACTCATGCAACTATTTTTGTCCTTTATTGACGGGCATTTGTCCTGAATTTCCGATATACTCCCATATTTTTTGCATTATAAACATAAAAATCATCACAAACAGGCTGAAAGGATGGTCAAACATAGTTTTGGTGTCAAATTCATGTAAGCAGATAGACTCTAACTAAAATCATGAAAATAGATTTATAAGAGCAAAATATTTGTTAGCATGAATATCAAAATAGCAGAACAAGGACAACGCGGTGCGGACCGGACAGTGTACATCGCCTTAACGCGGTCCGTGCGCTGGAAAAAATTCCAAAATAATGGCTCATCAGCAATGACCATTTGCGGATTGGGCGTCAGGAAAATGGAAATCTTTCCTTTTTGATGGAGACCACTAGTGATTTGATGATGAAAAAAAGAATGTGGCAGAATAAAGACGATTATTTCATACTATTATTAATAATTCGTTATAATAAATCATATTAAGTTTTTTAAAACATATAAAACATCATACACACAAACAAAGATAAATATTTGGCGATTTTGTTGAAAAAATACCAGCCATATATGATAGTATATGTACATATTTAGGAAAAAGTAAGGAGGCAAAACCATATGGACAAAGCAAAACAGCAGAGCGTGGAAACTGTCGACGCGGCCCGGGAGGACCTGCTTGCCCTGTCAAAAAACATCCATGACAACCCGGAGCTGGGCTTCCAGGAGTTTAAGGCCATGGGCTTTATCAGCGATACACTGGAAAAGCATGGATTTACGGTTCAGAGAGGCTACGGCGGCCTGGAAACATCCTTCCGCGCAGATCTTTGCGGAAGCGGCGAGGCCGACGGTGGCGTTCCTGGCGGAGTATGATGCCTTAAACGGAATTGGCCACGGGTGCGGCCATAACCTGATCGCCACCTGTTCCGTAGGCGCATTTCTGGGACTGGCGCCTTTGATGAAGGAGCTGCCGGGGCGGATCTCCATCATCGGTACACCGGCGGAAGAGGGCGGAGCCGGAAAGGTGAAGCTCCTGGCCAACGGAGCCTTTGACGATGTGGATTTTGCTTTGATGATGCATCCCTCGGGCGGTGGCTCCAACCTGGTAGGCCGGGGGGAGGCCGAGCGGCATGTACCGTAAGAGTGGACTTTACGGGAAAAAAGGAGCCCACTCCTCCGCTCCGCAGAACGGGATCAATGCGCTTAGCGCGGTGATCAGTGTGTTTAACCAGATCGACATGATGCGCCCCACATTTGATCCCCAGGATAATATCAATGGGATCGTTACCAACGGCGGTGCGGCGGCCAATATTATCCCGGCCAGCGCTGGCTGCGCTTTCTGTCTCCGGGCAGATACCATGAAGAGGATTGAGGTTCTGATCGACCTGATCAAAACGTGTGTAGCTAACGCGGAAAAGCTGACGGGAGCCAAAGGACAGGTGGCCTGGGACGATATTTCTGCTGAACGGTATCCCAGCCGGCCCATGTGCCAGGCGTTTAAGGACAATATGCATGAACTGGGGATCGAAATGACCTGGCCGGATCCGAAAAAAACAGTACGGCTCTTCGGATATTGGAAATGTGTCCATTAAGATCCCGGCGATCCATGATTATCTGTCCATCACGGATGATAAGACTATCAGGCCCATACGGTGGGAGTATACGGCTGCATCTGGTACGCCGGAGGCCAACGAGGTATGTCTGAAGGGTGCCAAGGGACTGGCTATGACTGGATACGATATTTTATCGGATCCGGATTTCCAGAAGGAGATCAAGGAATATCACGATAAACAGATCCCGGATTTTTACAAACATTAACAAAAAGTAATGCAGACCAGGGGCGGAACAGGGTTTCTGCCTCTGGTCTTTGAAAAAGGGGGGCAGGGTATGGGCTTTACCAACTGAGATATTTTGCGAGGGCGGCAGCTTATGAGAACATATCCATGGCGGCCCAGGATCTTCATGTGACCCAGCCGTCCATCAGCAAAGCGGTGAAGGCATTGGAAAAGGAGCTCCAGGTGGAGCTGATGCGGAGGAACGGAAAATATTGTGAGCTGACCCATGAGGGCCGCCGGTTTCAGGCCAGGATCCTGCCAGTGCTGGCTGAGTTGGATGAAATCCCGGCAGAGATCCAGAACCGGAGAGCCAGAAAACAGATCCGGATCAATGTATTGTCGGCCTCCTTTATGATGCCGTCCCTTATAAAAAATACAGAGAAACTCATCCGGACGTTTTTTTCACTCTTCTGGACCGGAGGGAGGCGATCAACTGGGACATCTGTATCCGCAGTACGCTTCCAGAGGTATTTTTCAGTAATGCTGTTAAACTCATGGATGAAAGACTGCTTTTTGCATGTAAAAAGGGGACAGAGCTGGCAGAGAAGGAGCGTATCTCTTTAAGAGATCTGACAGATGTGGATTTTTATTGTATTAAAAAGGGAGGGAGTATCCGGGCCGTTTCGGATAAAAAGTTCAAAGAACGTGGATTTATACCAAGAATTTCGTACGAGTGTGACAATCATTATATATTGAAACGAATGGTGGAGGAGGGGCTGGGAGTAGCTATATGGCCAGAATATTCCTGGAGAAGAAAACTTGAAGAAGAGGATGATGGATCCGGTATATGCTTAAAACCATTAGATATTGCGGAATTTACCCGATCTTTATATTTGATACGGCAAAAAGATGTGAAATTAACGGAAAATATAGAAGAATTTATTGAGTTTACCATTGATTATTTTGATATGATAAAAAAAATAACGGGTAAACTTTTAAAAATCAGAAAAATATTCCGTTAAGAATGGATTGTATTCTCAAGAATTATTGGACAAACGAAGCATTCAAAATTATAATGAACTTATTAAAAAGCGCTTTTAAAAGGTCGAACCAGTAAAATGGCCGGGGTGTACGAACTCCCCCTTTCTTTTGAAGGCGTTTTTGCGCGTTTTTAAAACAGAAGGGATGTGAGGGCAGTCGGCGGTGCAGTAAAAAGGAGGCTCGTGAAAAGTATGATGAAAAAGAGATTTCGTGTAATGGCAGCGTTGATGGCAATGGCAGTTATGGCAGGAAGCCTGACCGGATGTGGTGGAAACAAAAATGCTCCAGCAGAAACGGGAAGTGCATCTTCAGGGACTGCGGCAGAAGGAAACAGCGGCGGAGCAGCAGGATCAAGTGAAATTAACGCTGCAAAACCGGCGGAAGGAATGGCATTAAAAAGAAGATATCGTGATTGGAATGCAGTCAAACACACAACTGTGGATGCTATGGATGCCAGCAATACCCAGCATAACTATATGTACCGTATGGTATATGACACACCGGTTCATTTTAATAATACAACAAAGGAACTGGAACCCTCTCTGGCAGCAGAGTGGTCCACAGAGGATGGTGGAAAAACATACATTTTCAAACTTCGGGATGGTGTAAAATTCCATAATGGAGAGATATTAAAGGCTTCAGACTTTGTTTTTACCTTTTAACCGGATGGAGGGAACTACTTCCTGTAATGGTGTATTTCTAAAGGTAGAGAGCGTGGAAGCGGTAGACGATCTGACTGTAAAAATGACACTGGTAGATCCGAACCTGGACTGGCCGTACATGATGACTCTCCCAACTGCCAGCATTATGAACGAAAAGGCAGTTACAGACGATCGGAGAAAGGACCGGCCGTAGGCACTGGTCCATGGATGGTTGATTCTTATGAGTTTGGAAACTATACAAAAGCTTGTAGCATTTGAAGACAGCTGGAGAGGAGCTCCCAATGCAAAAAGAGCTTTTACCTTCCGTTATATTCCTGAGGATTCGGCCCGCCTGATCGCACTCCAGAATGGAGAAATCGATATCTGTCAGACGCCGGCTGCCATTGAGCTTGGAAGGATTGAAGGGACCCGGCTCTGGATCTGATTTCTTACAAAGGTGGATCTTTGACATATATGGCTTTCAATACCCAGAAAGATCCTGCCAAAGACGAAAAATTTACGTAAAGCAGTTGCCCATGCCATTGATATTGATTCCATCATCGCTGTTGCAGCGGAAGGCCCGTGGAGAAAAGGCTACATCCTTCTGGGGATGGGATGAATTTGGATTCTATGATTGCGGCGGATATACAAGAGATCTGGATAAGGCAAAAGAATATCTTGCAAAAAGCATTCCCCAACGGAAATGCTGCCCTGGATATTTCTGTTGGAGCAGACCGTAAAACGATTGCTGAGATGATCCAGAGCCAGTGTAAAGAAATTGGCCTGACCATAAACATTGTTGAACTGGATTCTGCCGGAATCAGTACCACGACTACCAACGGTGAGCACCAGTCCTGTCTCTATGGTATGGGATTCAATATCTTCGGCGACGATGCAAGACGTATCTTTACAGCCGGGTTCCGCAGTGAACAAAGCCCATTACGACAGCCCGGAGGTTATGGAATTATTAGATAAAGCAGTTGCAGAAGAGGATGAAGCAAAGAGACTGGATTATTATAAGCAGATCCAGGAAAATGTTTACGAACACGTTCCATATATTCCGATCTATTATGCAGACGGATTCATCGGCGTTAAAAAAGGAACTGGCGGAATCGATATCTACCCGACCAGCCACCATGATTTCTCCAACATTTTCGTTCCAGCCGAATAATTTCCGGATATAATATGTACATTTTTTCGGAAAAGAAGCGGCTCTTTGAAGAGCCGCTTCTTTTTAATTAAAGCATTTTCCAGAACAGGAGGATGATGTATGCACCGATACATAATTAAAAGACTTTTATTAATGATTCCCGTTATCATTGGAGTTTCATTCCTTGTATTTTTTATCATGGATCTGGCTCCCGGCGATGCGGTAGATATCTTGGCTCCGGAGGGAGCGACAGCGGAGGATCTGGAAGCGATCCGTCATGATCTGGGTCTGGATCAGCCGGTCATTGTACGGTATGTGAAATATATGGGCGGTATGCTTCATGGAGATATGGGAGTTTCCTATGTATCAAAGACTGATGTATTCGATACATACATGGAAAAAGCTCCCGGCAACGATCAAGCTTTCATTTGCATCGATCCTGGTTTCGATCCTGTTGTCGGTACCATTGGGAATTTATTCAGCTACCAGGCAGGGAACGGTCCAGGATAATATCAGTATGATCGTGGCTATGATCGGACTTTCTATGCCGAACTTCTGGCTGGGGCTGCTCCTTATCATTGTCTTTTCACTAAACCTGGGCTGGTTCCCGTCTGGCGGCGATCAGACCCCTGTCCTCCATCGTACTTCCGGCAATTACCATAGGAACCGGGCTCATGGCTACCTTGACGAGAACGACCCGTTCTTCTATGCTGGATGTTTTAAAACAGGAGTATTTACGAACCGCAAGGGGCAAAGGGAATCCCGGAAAAAAATTGTAATCACATCCCATGCCTTGAGAAATGCGCTGATTCCGATCATTACGATTATTGGAACACAGCTGGCCGGCGTATTGGGCGGAAGCGTTCTTACAGAAACAGTATTTGCTTGGCCGGGAGTCGGCCGCCTGATCGTGGACTCTCTGAATATGAGGGGATACTCCGCTGGTTACAGGCAGCATTATTATGACAACAATTCTCCTTAGTATTATTCTGCTTCTCGTTGACCTGCTTTATGCAGTTGTGGATCCTCGGATCAAAGCACAGTATGTGGCAAAAAAGGGGGAAAAAAGAAACATGGCTAAAACCGTTGAAGCAAATGCTCCCAGAAAAGCACGCAGCCAGATGGGAGAGGTATGGCATCAGTTTAGAAGAAATAAAGGCGCTATGGTCGGTTTCTGCCATTGTACTGATCATCGTATTCGTTGCACTGTTTGCAGATGTCTTCCTGGATTATGATACCCAGGTAGTAGGACAGAATGTTGCAGAGCGTCTTCAGTGGCCCAGCGCAAGGCACTGGTTTGGAACAGATGAGCTGGGACGGGATATCTTTTTCCGCGTACTTTATGGAACGAGATTTTCATGCTCCGTGGGGCTGGTGGCTGTTACCATTGGTCTGGTGATCGGCGTAACCCTGGGAGCCATTGCAGGCTTTTATGGAGGAACCCTGGAGGAAGTGATCATGCGAAGCACAGATATCCTGGGAGCTGTTCCCCAATATGCTGATGGCGATTGTTATCGTATCCGTTCTCGGACAGAGTATCTGGAATCTGATGCTGGCAGTGGGAATTACGAGCGTGCCGCAGTTTGTACGTATTACAAGGGCTGCGGTACTGACTGTGAGGAACCAGGAATATGTAGAAGCGTCGAAGGCCATAGGGTTATCAAACAGAAGGATTATTTTTTAAGCACATTCTTCCCCAATTGCCTGTCTCCGATCATCGTCCAGGCAACGCCCGTGTGGCATCTGCTATTATTTCTGCTTCCAGTTTAAGCTTCCTGGGACTGGGTGTTCCTGCTCCGTCTCCAGAATGGGGAGCTCTTCTTTCCGGAGGAAGAAAATATATCCGTGATTATTCCTACATGACGCTGTTCCCAGGTCTTGCCATTATGATCACTGTACTGGCGCTGAATATGATGGGAGACGGCCTTAGGGACTCTCTGGATCCGAAACTTAAGAAATAGGAGGGCGGCAGAATGGAAGAACAGAAAGATATGGTCCTTGAGGTTGAGAACCTTAATGTAAAATTTGTAATGGAAGAAGAGACTGTGGAGACAGTTAATAATATAAGCCTTCATATAAAAAAGGAAACCGCCGTCTGGCTCCGGTCATTCTGGAAGCTTACAAGCGGGGCTGCTACTTCGACGGCTGGGAGGAGTGCTTCAAGTACGATACCTGGATGCAGGTGTTTGAAGACCTGGGCGTTGACCCGCGCTTCTACTGCCAACGTCCCATCGGGCTGGATGAGGTGACGCCCTGGTCTCACATGGACTACGGCATTACCCATGATTTCCTGGTGCGGGAGTACAACAAGGCTCTTGCTGCCCAGACCACCAAACCCTGCAACCGTGCCTGCCACGGCTGCGGTGCAAATCATCTGTTAGGAGGTCCCTGCTTTGATTACAGTCAGAATCTCGTTTAAGAAGAAGAATGAGGCCTCCTACATCTCGCTGCTGGATCTGCAGCGGGTCATGCAGCGGGTGCTCAAGCGGAGCGGCCTGCCCGTGTGGCACACGCTGGGCTTCAACCCCCACATCTACATGACCTTTGCCTGCCCGCTTTCGCTGGGGCAGGAGAGTGAGTGTGAGTGCGTGGATGTCAAGACCGAGGCTGAGAATCCGGACTTTGCTCAGTGGAAAGAAGCACTCAACGCAATCATGCCTGCGGGCATCGAGGTCTACAACGTAGAGCCGGTGCAGATGAAAGCGGACCTCATTGCCTATGCCTGCTATGAGATCAGCTACCCGGCGGATGCTGCGGTACTGGCTGGAACAGTACAATGCGTTGGAGAGCGCCCCGGTGGAAAAAAGAGCAAGCGCAAAAACAAAGACCGTGGAGCTGAAAGAATACATCCCGGCAGGTGGAATATGCACGAAGCAGGAGAGTGGGTGCATTTTCCCCCATCTGCCTGCCGGCCTCAGGACCTGACGCTCAACCCCTCGCTGCTGGTGGCGTTCCTGGAAGAAAAAATTCGGCCTGCCTGCCTGCCGCCAGCAAAGGCATCCTGCAACATCCTGCGCACGAAATTCTTTGACGGCGGACAAAGAATGTTTTGCAGTAAAAAAAATTTTTGGGATTTTTTGGGCAAATCGCTTGATTTTACGCGTTTTGTGATATCCTATTTAGGCGTTAGTGTCCGCTGAGAAACCACAGCGGGGTTAATGACAAATTATCATTAAACGGGCGGTCCTCTGACGGCAAGGTGCCGTGCATGAACGTCTAAAAACAAATGGAGGAATTCAAAATGGACGCACTGAAGATTATTTCTGAAGGCAGCATCAAGGCTGAGAAGCCCCAGTTCAACGTCGGCGATACCGTCCGCGTTGATGTTCGTATCAAGGAAGGCGAGCGCGAGCGTATCCAGGCTTTCGAGGGTACTGTGATCGCTAAGAAGCACGGTGGCGTTGCTGAGACCTTTACCGTTCGCCGCGTTTCCTACGGTGTCGGCGTTGAGCGTGTCTTCCCCATCAACAGCCCCTTCGTTGAGAAGGTCACCGTTGTCCGCAAGGGCAAGGTTCGTCGCGCCAAGCTGTTCTATCTGCGTGGTCGTACCGGCAAGGCTGCCAAGGTCAAGAGCGATATTTGATGATCCCCGCGTATGAAAACGGGAAGAAAGGGACAACTTGTTGTCCCTTTTTTCTTTATTTTATTCCGGCAGCCAGACAAGATTGTGAGGTGCATCGGGAAATGGAAAAGCATACTTCAACACAGGAAACTGTGCGCGGACAGAATGTGTTTGAGTGGTACGAGGCGCTGATCTCCGCCGCGCTGGTGCTGGTGCTGGTGTTCTCCTTTTTCTTCCGTATCATTCAGGTGGACGGCGAGTCGATGGTGCCTACGCTGGAAAACGGCGATAAGCTCGTCGTCTGGGGCGCAGGCTATGAGCCTCAGCGGGGCGATGTGGTCATCGTGGACAGCTACACAGCCTACGGTAAGCCGCTGGTCAAGCGTGTCATTGCCAAAGGGCGGCGATGTGGTGAACATTGATTATCAGGCTGGCAAGGTCTCGGTGAACGGGGAAGTGCTGCAGGAAGCCTATATCGCTGAACCGACCTATCTTGGCTATGATGTCGAGTTCCCGTATACCGTCCCGGAGGGAACGGTCTTTGTGATGGGCGATAACCGCAACGCCTCGCTGGACAGCCGCTCGTCCTATGTGGGCTGCATCGATGAACGTGATATTCTGGGCAAGGTACTGGTCTGCTTTCTGCCCTTTTCGGATTTTGGGGTGGTAAAATGAACAACGATACCCGCTTTGCAAATCAATATAACATCCAATGGTTCCCCGGCCATATGACCAAGACCCTGCGGATGATGGAGACGGAGATCCAGCATGTGGATGCCAGTCTGGTGCTGCTGGATGCCCGCATCCCGCTTTCCAGCCTGAACCCCGAGGTGGAGCGCATTACGGCCCGCAAACCCAAGCTCTATGTGCTGAACAAGGCAGATCTGGCCGATCCTGCTGTGACAGAGGAGTGGATCAGATACTTCCGCGCCGCCGATGCAGGCTGCGTGGCCATCAGCGCCAAGCAGAAGGGCGGTGCCAAGGCGGTGCAGACCGCCATTGAAAAAAGGAGCTGGCCTCGCTGCTGGAGCCGCCAGAACCGTGGTATGGGTGGTGCCAAAACTCAGGTGATGCTCTGCGGCATCCCCAACGTCGGCAAGTCCACCTTCATCAACACCTTTGCGGGCTCGGCCCGCGCCAAGGCCGCCGACCGCCCCGGTGTGACCAAGGGCAAGCAGTGGGTCAGCACCGAAAAGTTTGACCTGCTGGATATGCCCGGCGTGCTCTGGAAAAAGTTTGATTCCAAGACCATTGCCTTCTAATCTGGCCTTCATCGGCTCCATCAAGGATGACATCCTGGATGTGGAAGAACTGGCCATGAATCTGCTGGATGAGGTGCGCCGCAATTACCCCGATCTCGTGGCCCAGCGCTACAAGCTGGATGCAGAGACGCTGGCTCTGCCGCCCTACGAACTGCTGGAGGCCATCGGCCGCAAGCGCGGTCTGCTGGTGCGCGGCGGCGAGGTGAACACCGAGCGCTGCGCCATTATGCTGGTGGACGAGTTCCGCGCCTGCAAGTGGGGCCGCATCTCGCTGGAGCGTCCGCCGCAGCGGGACGACCTGGCTGATTTTGCGGAGGAGGACGACGAATGAAACGGCGCTCCGACGAGGAGATCTCTGCCCCTCTGTATGAGTATGATGCCGCCATCCGTGCGCAGTACGGCTTTTTTGCCGGTGTGGACGAAGCGGGCCGCGGCCCGTTGTGCGGCCCGGTCGTTGTGGCGGCCTGTATCCTGACCCGGAGAAGCCGGTCTACGGCATCAACGACTCCAAGAAGCTGACCGAGAAAAAACGGGAAGCCCTCTTTGACGAGATCTGGAAAAGGCGCTGGCCTACAAGATCGTCTTTGTAGGGCCGGAGATCATCGACCGCGATAATATCCTGAACGCCACCATGAGCGGGATGCGGCAGGCTGCGGAGGGGCTGGATATTGTGCCGAACCTCGTTCTTGTGGACGGCAACCGTGTCCCGGCTGCGCTGGAGATCCCCGCGCAGCCGGTGGTCAAGGGCGACGCCACCAGCGCCAGCATCGGCGCGGCGTCCGTGCTGGCGAAGGTCAGCCGGGACCGCTATATGATGGAGCTGGACAGGCAGTACCCCCAGTATCAGCTTGCAAAGCACAAGGGTTACCCGACCAAGCGCCATTATGAACTGATCGACCAGTACGGGATCCAGCCCTTCTACCGCCGCAGCTTCCTGAAAAAAAGCAGGGCTATTGGCCGGAGGGCAAAGTGATGGATCGGGCCGAGACCGGCCGCACCGGCGAGGCTGTGGCCGCGCGGTATTACCAGAAGCAGGGATGTGAGCTGGTAGCCCACAACTACCGCCCCGGATGGGGAAATCGACCTCATCCTGCGGGAGCCGGACGGCACACTGGTGCTCTGTGAGGTAAAGACCCGCAGCCGGACCCGCTGGCCGCACCTGCTGCGGCCGTGACCCCTGCCAAGCAGCGCAGGCTCATCCGCACCGCGGAATATTATCTCCAGCACACCGGACAAAGTGATGAACCGGTTCGTTTTGACGTGGCCGAGGTGAACCCTCTTGACAGCGGGCGCTGGATGGTACATATTATAAAGGGGTGCATTTACGGCCTAATGGGCCTGCATTGGTGGGAAAACGGCAGGAAAACGGCACTTGCCGCTGCCGTAAACATGGGGCCAAAGGATGGGCCCTCTGGCGAAAAAAGGAGCGACAAATCAATGCAATTTTTCAGCACAAGAGATCGTAACCGCGTGGTGACCTCTCGGGCCGATTGCACAGGGCCTGTCGAATGAGGGCGGTCTGTTTGTTCCTGAAAGCTTTCCGCAGGTGGATGTGAAGGCGCTTGTGAGCTGGATTACCCCGGAGATGGCTGCTGCCATCGTGGGGCAGTATCTGACCGATTATTCACAGCAGTTCCTGGCACAGAAGCCGCCAAGGCCACCTATGGTGCGGCCTTTGACGGCAAAGGCGGGTTATCTGGCCCCTGTTTCGGATGAGGTGTACTCTCTGGAACTGTGGCACGGCCCTACCTGCGCATTCAAGGATTACGCCCTGCAGCTGATGCCGAAGCTTCTGGTGGAGGCAAAAAAGAATCTGAACCGCACCGAGAAGACACTTGATCCTCGTGGCGACCAGCGGCGATACCGGCAAGGCCGCGCTGGATGGCTACCACGATATCCCGGGTGTGGAGATCGCGGTGTTCTTCCCCACGGGCGGCACCAGTGAGATCCAGCGCCTGCAAATGGCAACGCAGGAGGGCGGGAATGTCGCTGTTTACGCCGTGCGCGGCAACTTCGACGATGCCCAGACGGGCGTCAAGAAAGTCTTTGGCGACAAGGCCATTGCGGCCCGGCTGGCGGAGCGGAATATCCGCCTTTCCAGCGCGCCAACTCGATCAACTGGGGACGGCTCGCGCCGCAGATCGTCTACTATTTTGCCGCCTACGCCCAGCTGCTCAAGGCTGGGAAAATTGCCTACGGCGATAAAGTGGATTTCTGCGTGCCAACCGGCAACTTCGGCGATATTCTGGCGGGATATTACGCCAAACAGATGGGCCTGCCCGTGGGTAAGCTGATCTGCGCTTCCAACGAGAACAATGTTTTGACGGATTTCCTCACCACCGGTACTTATACCGCCAAGCGGGAGTTCTTCAAGACCACTTCGCCCAGCATGGATATTCTGGTTTCTTCCAACCTCGAACGCCTGCTCTACCACGTCACCGGCAGCGATACCGAGGTGGCCGCGCTGATGAAGAGCCTGCCGAGACCGGCAGCTACACCGTCCGCCCCGAAACGCTCCGGGCCATTCAGGAGAGCTTCGCGTGCGGCTGGAGCAGTGAGGAACAGGTGGCAGGGGGGAGATCCGCGCCCGCTACGAAAAGGACTGGCTACCTCTGTGATACCCATACGGCGGTGGCTTTCCATGTTGCCGCTCAGAACAAACGGGACGGCGTGCCGATGGTGGTGCTTTCCACCGCCTCGCCCTTCAAGTTCCCCGCGCAGCGTGCTGGAAGCATTGGGCCATACCGCCCCGCAGAACGATTTTGAGGCCATGCAGGAGCTGGAGGCTGTCACCCATCATGACGCGCCCGCAAGCCTTGCGGCCCTGCGCCAGAAAGCAGAGCGCTTCAGCACGGTCATCGACCCGGCGCGGATCGCGCAGGTGGCACTGAGCTACGAGAGCTGAGGCGTCTGCAAAACCGAGAACAGGAGTAAACAAACATGGCACTTTTTGTGCTTGGCGATACCCACCTCTCCTTAGGCGGGTCCAAGCCCATGGATATTTTCCCCGGGGTGGGATGGCTACCTGGAGCGGCTGGAGCGCAACTGGCGCAAACTCATCACCCCGCAGGATACCATCGTGCTGGCAGGGGGACATCAGCTGGGGCCATGCGCCTGACGGATACCCGCAAGGATTTTTGCATTTTGCAGCAGCTGCCCGGCCAGAAGCTCATCATGAAAGGGCAACCACGATTACTGGTGGACCACAGCCAACAAGATGAACGCCTACCTCAAGGCGGAGGGCTTTGATACCCTGCATATCCTGCATAACAATTCCTACATCGTGTAGGGGCTACGCCCTCTGCGGCACCCGCGGGCTGGCTGTTCGATGTGGGGGAGCCCCCACGACGAGAAAAGGTCATGAACCGCGAGATCGGGCGGCTGAAAATGAGTCTGGATGCTGCGGAGCCGGGGCTGGAAAAACTGGTGTTCCTGCATTATCCGCCTGTTTATACCGGCACCAGCGCCCCGGAGATCGTAGCCACCCTCAGAGGCCTACGGCATCCGGAAATGTTTTTACGGCCACCTGCACGGCAATGCCATCCGCTATGCGGTGCAAGGCGATGTGGACGGCATCCGCTATAAGCTCGTCAGCGCTGACGGGCTGGCGGTTTTGCCCCTACCGCATCAATTAAAGGCAGCCCAAGGCAGGAATCCCTGTGAATAAGGTCAAAAAAGAACAAAAAGTCAAAATTTGGTCTGGCAATTGTGTCCAAACGTGCTATAATAGTTTTTGACGCGATTGTTGCACCCAATTGAGCGCGCGCGTCCCCGCATTTCGCAAACAGCTAGGACGCGGTGCGCGGTTGCAGGGGCAGTTTTCCCCCGCCCAACGCAATAGAATTTTTGAGTGGAGGATAAACAAAATGAAATTTCATCAAGTGCGAAAAGCTCGAGAAGAGCATGGCAGAGCTGCAGTTCTCCGTTGACGCTGAGGCCTTCAAGGCTGCAGTTGCCGACGTCTTCAAGAAGGAGGGCAGGAAGTACTCTGTGCCCGGTTTCCGTAAGGGCAAGGCTCCCCGTGCTCTGATCGAGAAGATGTACGGCGCTGATGTCTTTACCTATGACGCCATCAACGAGCTGTTCCCCGAAGCTTACGAGGCAGCCGTTAAGGAAGCTGGCGTTGAGCCTGTTGGCCGCCCGGAGGTCACCGTTGATTCCGCAAGCGAGACCGAGGGCTGCACCCTGACCGTGAAGGTCGCTGTCAAGCCCGAAGTCAAGATCGGCAATTACAATGGTCTGACCGTTGAGAAGACGGTCCATACTGTTACCGATGAGGCTGTGGACGCTGAGCTGAAGCGTGTGCAGGAGCGCAACGCCCGTGAGCTGACCCGCGAGGGTGCTGCTGAGAACGGCGACATCGTGGATATCGACTTCGAGGGCTTTGTGGACGGTGTTGCTTTCGAGGGCGGCAAGGCTGAGCACTACAGCCTGACCCTGGGCAGTGGCAGCTTCATCCCCGGCTTCGAGGATCAGATCGTCGGCCACGCTGCTGGCGAGGAGTTCGACGTCAACGTTACCTTCCCCGAGCAGTATCAGGCTGCTGAACTGGCTGGCAAGCCCGCTGTCTTCAAGATCAAGCTGCACGAGGTCAAAGTACAAGGAGCTGCCCGCTCTGGACGACGAGCTGGCGAAGGACGTTTCCGAGTACGACACGCTGGACGCTTTCAAGGACTCCATCCGTAAGAACAACCAGGAGCAGCTGGACAAGCAGGATGACCTGGCTGTCGAGAACGCTCTGGTCGATCAGGTCATCGACGGCATGGAGGCTGAGATCCCCCAGGCTATGTACGATGTGACCCGCATGGACGAGATGGTCAACGACTTTCGCATTCCGCGTGGAGCAGCAGGGTCTGCGCCTCGAGGACTACCTGAAGTATATGGGCCAGACTATGGATCAGTTCCGCGCTTCCTTCATGCCGCAGGCTGAGAAGCAGGTCAAGATCCGTCTGGCTCTGGAGGCTGTTGCTGCTGCTGAGAACATCGAGGCTTCCGAGGATGACGTCAACGCTGAGATCAAGCGCATTGCTGACCAGTACAAGATGGAAGAGGACAAGGTCCGCGAGCTCATCAATGTCGATGAGGTGAAGCACGATCCTGGCAATCAACAAGGCGATTGACTTCATCAAGAGCCACGCTAATGTCGTGGAGAAGGCCGCTGAGGCCGAGAAGACCGAGGCGCTGAATAATTTATTTGGCCACGGTTCATTTTGAAACGGGGCACAGGCCCTGTTTCAATCAGCAAAGGTTGTTAAAATTGACCGATACGGTGCGGAGTCCCTTTCTGGCCGTATCGGTCAATTTTGCAAATACTATAAACTTTCCATTCAGGAGGCGAACCCTATGAGTTTTGTTCCTTACGTTGTCGAGCAGTCGGCGCACGGGGAGCGTTCCTACGATATTTACTCCCGTCTGCTGAATGACCGTATCATCGTTTTGAGCGAGGATGTCAACGATACCACGGCCAGCCTGGTCGTGGCTCAGCTGCTTTATCTGGAAGCACAGGACCCGGATAAGGATATTTCGCTGTATATCAACAGCCCCGGCGGCTCCATCTCGGCAGGTATGGCCATCCATGACACCATGCAGTACATCAAGTGTGATGTCTCCACCATCTGCATTGGTATGGCGGCCAGCATGGGCGCCTTCCTGCTGGCTGGCGGGACCAAGGGCAAGCGCATGGCGCTGCCCAACGCGGAAATCATGATCCACCAGCCCCTGATTGCAGGCGGCCAGGGCGGCGGCCTTTCCGGCCAGGCGACCGACATCCAGATCCAGGCCGATCACATCGTCCGCACCCGCGAGAAGATGAACCGCATGCTCAGCGAGTATACCGGCCAGCCGCTGGAAAAGGTGCAGCTGGACACCGAGCGCGACAACTACCTGACCGCAGAGGAAGCCAAGGCCTATGGCCTGATCGATGAGGTCATCGCTCACCGCTGAACCCATGCGGAACGCAATACACCCAGGATAAGGAAAAACGGCTATGGCAAACAACAATTCCGGCAGAGATAAAAACGAAAAAGATCTGGTTTGCAGTTTTTGCGGCAAGCATCAGGACGAAGTGGAGCGGATGATCATTGGCCCGGGCGTCAATATCTCTCAGCAGCGAGTGCATCGGCCTGTGTGCGGACCTGCTCTCGGACAAGCCGGATCACCAGAGCGGCAACCGCCCGAGCCACGGCGGTGCAAGCCGGGCCCGCATTCAGGCAACAGATGGCCTGTCGGTCAACATCAAGACCCCGGCAGAGATCAAAGAGGGCCTGGATCAGTATGTCATCGGGCAGGACGAGGCCAAGCGTGTGCTGGCCGTCTCGGTCTACAACCACTATAAGCGCATCCTGAGCGGCAAGGGCGCAGACGTTGAACTGCAGAAGTCCAACGTCCTGCTGCTGGGTCCCTCCGGTGTCGGCAAGACCCTGCTGGCCCAGACGCTGGCCAAGATGCTGGGCGTTCCCTTCGCCATCGCAGACGCCACCACCCTGACGGAGGCCGGCTATGTGGGCGAGGACGTCGAGAACATCCTCCTCAAGCTCATCCAGGCAGCGGACTTTGAAGCGTCAGATCGCACAAGCAATACGCAACCGGAACGTAAAGCATACTGA
>VOFJ01000322.1_pt1 | contig 28232 bp, 47 predicted proteins | sample 5384081 | NCBI WGS metagenome assembly VOFJ01 (sample SAMN12384729, study PRJNA508395) | human gut metagenome | isolation source: healthy gut I | host: Homo sapiens | reverse complement strand
CAGTAGCCTTCGTTCCAGTTTACGTATTGCTATCGGCCTTGCTGTTCATCAGGTTGGAGGAGTCGTTCAGGATCATCCAGCACAGTGCCATGCAGGCCAGTGCAAAGGCAATGGTGATGCCGAACAAGGCCGGCAAAAAGACAGTGCGGCGTTTTTTGCCCGGTTTTCCCTTGCCTTTTTTGCGGGGTGCGGGCTGTTCGTTCTGACGGATCGCGCGGTTCTGGTTCATGGTACGTTTCACCACCTTTTCGGGCGCTTCTTCTGTAATATACTGATATTCAAACAGCACGGAGGGGTTCTGCACATAGGTGTCCAGTGCTTCCAGCATCGCCCGTGCCGAAGGGTAGCGGTTCTGAGGGAGCTTTGCCATAGCAATACGTAATGCCATGCCAAATTTGTTCACCGCCTATCATCATCTTTGCTGTATTTTCGCTTCCATGCCGTCCGCATAATGACTTCGCTTTACTACCATAATCTCCCTGGAGTGCCATTTTCTTCGCATGATTCTATCCATTTCCAATTTTGCCGCTTTTTCCTGCCTTCTCATCTGATATTCTTTATCTACTGCAGCAATTTCTCTTTTTCCACTTATCCCATAGTGGTGTAGTAAAAATCTGCCATTCCACATCCGGTAAATGTACTGTCAATTCATCCTTGCACTTATCATCAATATTAAGCGGTGGTTTCCAGAGATTGATAAAATAAATTTCGTAAAGATTCATATCCGCTTCTGTTTGAAAATTCTGCATACTCTATTTTTGTCACCAAATTGATAGAAATGCTTCTCTGCATTGGTTTTTTGAAAAGATGACCGTGGATTCTCGATTGCAGTGGTCGCTTGTTCTGCCGAGATAAACTAATACATCTCCGTACCAGATGCGGTACAATATAAAACCTTGTATTTTGCTCATAAATTACCTCGCTTGATTCTAAGTTTAGTTAATCTTTATCTGCATAATAATCAAAACCTCCCTAGCTTTTTCTGATATTTCTTTACCAATTTCTTCTTGTTATGTTCCTCTTGTTAGAGCTTCTATTATCATCAAAAAGAGCGTCTTCCCTCCGCTCATTTATATCTTATCTCTTTTGTCTTGTTTATTATAGCATATTTAAACAAATAAGTAAACATATAAAAATATATAAAACAATAGAAAAGCCGAGGCTAATCCAACCTCGGCTTAGATCTTATTATTTGTATAATCTTTGGCACTTCCCATATCTAAAGAAAAAGGGGGTTACGGTAAATTTTGGGGTAAGCTTATAATTTTGTTTAATTCCTGTGCCTGATTCTGCATCCGTTCTGCCATATTGGCAACACCAGTCATCATGGCATTTAACTCATACATATCCGGAAGCGGACTCATATTGTAAACTCAACGTTCGAAAAACAAATATACTTTGTAACCGCTATTTTCTGCCACCGCACCTACCCAGTACGCAGATACGGATTCCTGTTTAACCCTTTCGTTGTTCAGACCATTCAAAAGCGCATCCCTGTCAAAGTCTCCCGCCCATATCGCAGCTCATGTAAAAATATCCTTCCGGATTTCCACTGTCTTCCATGATCTGCTGTGCTTTGCGGCATCCACAATTCCTTCCATGCACGCTTCGGTGAGTTCGTCTGCATATCCGGACACCGCGCTCCCGGATAGATCTCGCCCACTACTTCTCTTACTTTTTCCGTAAGTTCCTCGTTGTAGCCTGATATGTATACCTGCTTCGCCTGTGAGGTTCCCTGCACAGTTCCTCCATATCTGTCTTTGTCTGTTCTGCCACATCCTTTGCCCGTTCAACATCCCTTTCTGCCTCATTCTGCGAGCGTGTGAGCAGATTTGAGCCTTTTCCTATGACAAACCCGGCCAAGAGCATGACTGCGGAAGAGCAATGACGACCGGTACCGTATTCGTCTTTTTCTTGTTCGCCATGATAATAATTATAAAACTCGTCTTCAGCTTCCTGAAGGTTTTCTTCGTCCATTTCGTAATCTTTTCTCATACAAAGCCTTTCCTTTTTGACACTCCCCGAAGCTAAAGCTTTGGAGTTTTGCCAGCTAACTTATAAGTTACTCCGGGGCATCTGCCCCGAGTCCAAATCTATGCTATGGATATGAAATTAATTCAGATATAAGATTCCTGTTGTGTACTGGTCACTTAATTTCGTGTCAAGTGTAATGATCGCCACATCCCCGTCACGGATCTCTACATCATCCAGTTCATATACATCACGGACCTTTGTGGTATCTGGATCATTTTTTACGTTCCCTCTCCCACATATCAAGCCCGGTTCCGTCTGCACCACCATAATAAGTGAGATGTTCATTTGTGCCGTGCACATACGTGTCGATCTTAAATCCAAGTATCAGGTAACCGTCATCCAGCCAGTAATCATCATCTTCTGAAGCCTGTCCATTTTCTGCCAGTGCTTTCTGGAAATCATCCTCATACTGGCTGCCAGCCGGGTTCTTTTTTTTTTTGACGACATGGATCTTTGACGGGATCTTATATTCGCCATACCAAGTCTGCATGGACTTTTCAAATTTGTCATATACAGTCCTGTTGATGTCGCCTAATCCGTCTGTCTTTCTATACCGCAGGCTGTCTGCAGAGCTGTTATCCTTATTGGCAAACAATTCTTCCTCGTCGCCTGTAAGCAATTTCTGCGTGGACTGCGGCGTGATACTGCCTACCGTATAGCTTGGTGTCTCATGATATAAGATCTCATTATTTGATTTGTCAAATTTCTTTTGCCGTATAGGAAACCGGATCATAATCTCCATAATCGTAATAACTGTAAGCAAAATAGGCATCCCCGATGCTCACGGTCTGATCTTATTGCTGTCCTGTGGTGATCCTGCCTTGATAAAGGATTTTCCATCCAGATCATAATAAATGTTCACATCATCCGTCACAGTGCCGTCCTGTGTGATATACCGGTAGGCAGGCGTGATCTTTATGGTATCGTCATTATTATACAGCCTTGATATAGTCTTAAAGGTAAATCCAAATTCGTGTCCTGCCTGTAAGAATCCCATGCCTCCGAAAGTGCCTCCGCTATAGATATTGGACTTTCCATTCGTGAACGGGATCGTGTTGATCAGATCCCATGCATTGGTCAGTGTTCCGTCAAGCACATATCTTACGTTTGTCTCTCCAAAGCGGTTCGTTGTGCCGACACGCTTCTCCTGCTTATGCTTTGTGAACTGGTATACGCCGATACCTTCTGATCTGTCATATATCCTCCGAAGATCTGCTCGTCATTGATACCTGTCACTTTGAAATCATAAATGACTCCGGACACCTGCACCGGATAGTTATAGGTTGCGACATAGTTTCCGAGGTCGCTGTTATAGGTGTATTCCTCCATGTTGTTGACGGCTGACGAGTTATTTGCAAATACACGCACCTGAACCGGGTTTGTATTTACATCATAGCCTGTATAATCTGCCACGCCATACACGCCCTCGGCTGCCCATGACGGAAGGTAGAACTCAAACGATTCCACATTTCCAAGGTCGATCCATTCGGTATATCCTGTTGCAGATTCTACATCATAATATGTATCATTCACTTTTGCGGAAAATGGGAACCGCACCTGTTTATTTTTCACGTATTTCGTGAAACCTGACACATTCGTGTAACCTTTTCTGCTGGAAGTAGGTGTTCCAGTCAAAGTCTACATTATAAGTGTTATCAAGGATAAGTTGTGTTGCCCCGGTCTGGTTGATAAGCTGTGTCTTTTCCCTCTCCCATCATGGAGATCGGCGCAACAACCGGACTGTGTACCACGATCGGCTCATTATGCTCATATCCTGCCATGATCGCCGAAATGCTAAGCTCATTGTCTACAAATTTCATTGTTCTTGTCTCGCTGCTGCTTCCTGCGGCAAACCGGTTGTAAACTGCCTGCAGCGTTGTGTAATAATATCCGTTGTTCGTTTCTTCCGGGATCGTCACGACTGTGCTTCCTGTCACTTTATCATTTGCCGGGTTCTCATTCATTTCCACTTTTTGCATTTTTTCACAAATGTGAAATTGATCCCATTCTGGCTTATATAATTGGAACCGTCCAGTGTCAGCTCGTCATTTTTTACGATGATCTCTTTTGCGCCGATATAAGTAGCAAACTGCTGTTTCACATAATGCTGGACTGAACTGTCCGAAGGATCAAGTTCTGAACTGTCAAATGTCCCATCCACGGAGTATCCGTGATATCCGGCCAGATGATATGATAATCATCATCCGGGGTATAGGTTGTCCCTGCAAATGTCGAATGGTCGGTGCTGCTGTGTTTTTCTCCGTTTATCGCAATATCATACTGGATATCTGCCCGGTTGCTGTACGGCACGGAAGAAAAGTCATTTGTAACAAGCGCATTGTTGTACTCCAACAGGTTCATGCCGCTGATATAGTAATACTGCACCGGATCCATCTCATATGAGATACTTCCGCTGTAATGGTACGTCTGTGTAGAAGTCGTCTCATATGTATAGGACATGACGTACTGATAGCCACTTGGGCTTGACGCATCTTCGATCCTTATATACCAGTCTCCATAGGTCTTTCCTCCGGAGACCTGTCCGGACATATCAGAGCTTGTGATCTGTGATCCGGTATGTGTTACCGGCACCTGTTTAGTTACCGTAATGTCATACGGCACCTTATAGGTCTTTACAACACTTCGGGAAGATACGTTGACGTGTCCGTACCACGAATCCAGATTGATCGCATTGGTATAATCTTCGGTCGTCGGGATCTTTACTCCGATGTCAAAGGTATCATCATCGTTATATGTCCTCAGATCCGGTCTTTGCGTAATTATCCCCGGACTGGTTCGTGTCATTTCCTGCCTCAACATTTGACGCTTCGGAATCCATGTTTTTGACAAGCACACAGCTTCCGTCTGTCATTCCGGTGAGATCTTCCACGCCCTCTGTCTCTTTCTCCGTCTTGGTATTGGCACCCATTACAAGGAAACGGTTGAAATGCGACGGGATGGAGATGGTCTTGGTTTCCTCTTTTCGCCCATGGGGCGGCGGTGATGAGTTTGTTCCAGTTGGACCAGTCGTAGATTTCGCCCCAAAATTGACCATTTTTCAAAAGACCTCCTTCTGTACCGCCACTTTCTCCATGGCGGTACATGGTGATGATACAGTCAATTCCTATATACGCTCTCTCATTATTTGCCAGTTTTTCTTCGATTTCATCTCGCCAGTCTGGATACTCGTTTCCAATTGATCTTAAAAAAGATCATCTTTCTGGATCATATAAGTTGTGATCCGGACATTGTTTCCCTTCGCATCTTTGGTGTCATACTCTTTTTTTTTGTAGAATCATACTGACTCAACGGAACAATGATATATTCCCTCTGTTTTCCATCATAGGACCATTTTCTGGTTAACAGGTATCGTACCTGCATCCACATACACATGACCGTCAGATTCCCCCCTACATAAAAATGCGAACCGCCATGCAGTCCGTCTGTCGGATCGATATCTTTTTGATCCTTGAAAACTCGATCCCGATCGTCCGGTAAAAAGACACTTGATGTTTTCTTGACATCCATGGTCTGGTAGATGAAACATTCACTCGGTTCATCGTAAAAGACGATCTCGCCGTTATAATTCTGCCACACGCTCTCACTGATATCAGCCTTGATCTCCTGTGGTCTGGTCATCAGGCATACTGACACCATCATCAAAGCCGAGAGCAGGCGCAGCAGATCCCTTTCTTAAATTTTCCCATTTTTTATTTTCCTTTCTAGCGGTTTTGTATATTATAGCAATGTTCAACAATTATTGCAAAAAAACGACCACTGCCTTTTTAGGGGCAGTGGTCTGCTTAAATTCCTGTATATTTATTTGTTGGCTGCTTGCTGAAATGCCTGTATTTACTGTCTTTTACGCCTTTTTACAACAGCCATAATCACGATCGCCATAACAAGGATGATACAGACAGCAATACCGATCACGGCAGTAAGTGACAATGGACACTTTTTGTTGAATTGACTCTGTCTTTAACACTTCCCCCGCATTTTTTCACACGCAAGTGTTTTTTCTCCGGCTGAAAACAATCCGGCTTCTTTTGTGACCGTCCATTCACCTTCGGTATGCCCAGTTGCTGGGATTGCTTCCTCATAGGTATCTCCGCAAACCTTGCAGGTGTATGTATTGGCTCCATCCTCAGTACAGGTGGCTTCTGCCGTATCTGTCACTTCATAATCATGTCCTGTTGCCGGAAGGGGTTCTTCCTTGGTGTCTCCTGTAATGGAGTTTGTATATACGATCTTTCCATCCTCGGTGCAGGTTGCTTCTGTCCGCTCTGTTTCTTCCCAAGCAGCGTCGATTTCTTCCTGTGTAGGTTCTGCCTTTGTTTCGGTCTTAGTCTCTGTTTTGGTTTCCGTTTTTGGCTGTTCTTTTTGTTTCAGAAGAGAGGCTGCCTGGTTATCTGCCGGTGTTTCCGTTTTAGTTTCAGACTGTGTTGTATTACTGTTGGATGATTTACTTCCAGCCGGCGTAAAGTCCTGTGGAATCCAGCCTTCTGCCTTGAGCTGGTCTACATAAGCCAGACACCGACCGTCATTTAAAATCTGCTCAATTACTGGAGTAGAAAAATATGCATCCTCAATGCAGCTATAAATTTCTTCATCTGTACAATATTTTTTCCATCCCTTTATAATCGGCGTCGTTCCGCCCTACTGTCTTTTCTCCACCATCAATAACAATACCTTCATTATGTACACACGCACTCCATAATTAATAGATGTTCCATTTACACCTATTCTTTACTACACAGATTAACAATGCGGCTACCACTAATTTTAATTTATTTTTCATATATCTTACCTCGTCTTTCTGAAAAAGTTTTTACTTGTTGAATATGTGTATATTATAGCATATTTAAACAAATAAGTAAACATATATTATTATCATTTTTTTACTCATTTGTCTTGATTTTTAGGCACTCTTACGATTATTGCAGCTACTTTCAAAATGCATCAATTCAACAAGACAAAAATATTGTGTTACGCCATGTGTCAAAACACAGGTATATTATAATTCACTATAGAGAAAATTTCTACCTTTAATCTGTGATCTTAGTTATCTGACATCCAATATAAAAACACCTCTGACAAACTTGGCTATTCTTGATGCTCCCTATATTTACAGAAAAGAGGCTTTACGACAAATTGCATTTTCAATTGTAACATTCTCGTTTTCCTTGTATCATAGCACTTGTCATGTTGAAAAAGCACATATTTTTTTTTGATATAATGTAATCAGGTGCTACCATAACGGTAGACGGTCAGCCCTCAACAGAGGGACTGGACCCCTCTGATTACATAGAAATCTTCGAAAAAGAGGAAATTTGTTGACGGAGGGGATGCTGATGATAACACTGACGGAACTGATTCAGTTCACAAGTTTATTGATAAGCGTTGCCGGATTATTTTACCTTATCGGGAAAGATAACCACGGCAGAAAAAAAATAACCGCCCTCGACCAAGGTTGCGGTTATTTTTATAATGCGTAAACCGGGCTGACCGTCTATCGGTAGCACCTCTTTGTATGTTAATATTAGCACGCTACATTGTATTTGTCAAACCAATTAATTTCTCTTGTAGTGTTCTGGTACTTTCACCTTCTTCAATTACCGTCCTGCTCTTTTTTCATCTCCAACGGAATAAAACCGAGATCTTGATAAAAAGACAATTCAGCTAGATTCGACGTACATACACATCCGTTATTAATTGTAATGATACAGGGACGTGTTAACTTCTCTTTCGTCAGTTCATTGAATTTTTTTTACTTCATCATCATTATTTAAAATTATGATGAAATTAAGTTCTGACTGCTTTATGTAATTAGTTTCCAAATGCTTTATTTTTTCTGCCATTTTTATTTTTCATCCTCCTTTTATCATTTAATATGATATTATATCATTATTAATGATTCGTCAATATGTTTTATGATAAAGCATCATAAAATATGATATTTTATTATTTATAGTAAATTATCATTTTTTTATGATATAATGTTAAATATTATATAATTAAGGAGATTAACATGAATCAGGAAGTAGGAATGCGCATACAGAAATTGGTGAGACGATCCGGCATGCGTGTAAAAGACTTTGCCGAAAAATTATCGGTAACTCCAGAAACTGCTAGCAGAATCATTAATGGTAAATATAATGTGTCCCCAGTGCTGGCGCAACGTATAGCTGATTTATTTTTTACATCACCAGAATATATATTAAATGGAGAAAACAGAGGTATCATGGGCGATGATGATATAGACGTGAATTTAATCAATAGCCGTCTTAAACTAATGCAGAGATTGCTAGCATCATATGGGTTTCATTTTACGGAAGTCGTAGAAATTAATGATAAAAAATACACGAGATCAGACGAAACCGAGTACATTAATATTGAAAAAAAAGGGAATATATATATATATACAGAAGAATCTCTCTCCAGTATGATATCTCCTGCCAATAAGGTACGTCATTATGTAATATTGGAGAATTTCGATGATATACTAACCATAGAATACACAGAATATGTGCGAATGGTTACATCAATTGCAGATAACATTTGTAATAGCTTCTTGCACCTAAATAAAAAGATACCATTCTGTAATGAAATTGATAACGCCATTCATGATAATAAAATAGTAGAAGAATATAATAATGTCTAATCGCAGAATATTTTTTAGTAAGTTTAATTCAAATATTATAAACACAATGTTTGGAATCAATAAAAAGTCAATGTAAATGATAAAATCGCACATTCAAATTGCCTCGGAGAGTTAGCGAAGTTGAATCATACCTATTGGAAGTTTACCCAATCATCCCAAGGCATGAGCCACGAAGCAAATGTATATGCATGCTATGATAAAGAAGGAGAATTTGTAAATGCACAAGATCCTGATAAGGGGCTCTCTTTTTCACAGAACGAACCATTACTCGATGTTTTATGTATGGGGATCAACTCACAAAATTATGTTTCAATAGTGCAGATCCAAAGTTTCAAGAAATACAGCATCTTCCATATAAACACATTGGTGGATCTTTAGATGAATACGAAACATCTTGTTTGCTTACCGAAAAAGTATACTCTCTAAATAACAAAAAGCTCCATCAGATTATTAGTTTCCATGATTCCAGATGACAAAAGTATTTTTGGACTGGCTGGTTTCTTCCTGCATCTCATGGTACTTTGGAGAACCGGGATTATATAAATATGGATTTTTTGAATCGGCAAAACTTATATCACAAATACAGAAGATTTCTTTCAAAAATACTTTTATTTCAAAAACGAATTGCTCCGTTTTATAGATGATTATGAAGATTTTTAACTCGCCGTGAGCTAGCACTTAATCTGTTGAAAGAACATATGTTTACTGGTTTGACACTCCCACAGCTAAAGCAATGGGATTCTTGTTTCTAAGACCGTTACATTGTCTTCTGTCAACCCAGTCTTTTTGAAATGGATTTATGTGATTTTTAGGTTGAAAATCACATAAATCACATGACTCCTATTTGGATCAGATGTATAATAATGATGATCACTTGATGTATTCATTCAGGAAAGGAGAAGCCGCATGGCTAACAATACCAAAAAGATAATCCGGATACGGAAAGGTATAAACGGTTTTCCTTTTTTCCATCTGCAATGAAAAAGGAAACTGGATCGCAAACATCCATTCAACAAAAAGAAGCTTATGATCTTTACAGGTACGAGACAAAAACATGGGATTTTGAAAATAAAGAAGGAGACTACATTATATCCCGCAAATGCCGAGAATTGTATTGTATCGGCAAAGGATATAGTACGGACGCAGCTTTTAGTGAGTACATGGCAATAATGTGACCATCCGTTCCAAACTATAAAATCTGCATGGTAACAGTTCAGCCTTCGAGACCGTTTCAAGTTTTGTGTAAACGTTAAAAACTGATATAAGATTTATGAATAGTTACAAATGGGCAGAGCCGATTTTTCAGGTTCTGCCCATATCTGCATTATACAGGAGTTTTTGGGCATGTCAATAAAACCTGCCTAAAACAAGCTGTTTTTACAGGTTGTGTCCAATCAGACGCTCTTCAAAATAGATTTCAAGCTGGGAATGGATCTGTCCCCAATCCTGTCGGTGTCCTGTCCATTTCTTGGTAATGTCCATAGTCGCAAGATACAGCATTTTCAAAAGGCTGTCATCCGATGGAAAAACCGTCTTGCTTTTGGTCACTTTCCGGAGCTGGCGGTTGAATCCTTCAATGGCATTTGTGGTATAAATCAGCCGTCTTACTGCCTCCGGATATTTGAAATAAGTGGACAGGGTTGCCCAGTTATCATGCCAGGATTTATAGATTTTTGGGTACTTGGAATCCCATTTATCCTTGAACAATTCTAACTCATTTAAAGCTGTTTCTTCCGTTGGAGCTGCATATACAAGCTTCAGATCAGCCATCAGTTTTTTGATGTCTTTGTATGAAACAAACTTCGTTGAATTACGGATCTGATGGATGATACACTGCTGAATCTCTGTTTTTGGATAAACAGCCTCGATTGCCTGTGGAAATCCATTTAAACCATCAACGCATGCAATCAGGATATCCTCAACGCCTCTGTTTTTTAATCCATTCATGATAGAAAGCCAGAACTTGGCACTTTCGTTTTCTCCAACATACATTCCAAGAACATCTTTTTTCCCATTCATATCGATACCAAGGGCAATGTAAACCGCACGTTTTACAATACGTCCTTCACTGCGGACGTGATAGTGGATTGCATCCATAAATACTACAGCATACACTTCTTCCAAAGGGCGTTCCTGCCATTCTTTTACAATCGGCAGGATTTTGTCTGTGATCCGGCTGATTGTGCTGTCAGAAATATCAATATCGTATAATTCACGCATATGGGATTCAATGTCTCCAGTTGTCATTCCCTTGGCATACATGGAAAGTATTTTTTCTTCCATGTCCTGAGTTACGGAATTCTGATATTTTTTAATCAGCTGAGGTTCATAATCCCCATTACGATCCCTTGGGATTGCCACATCCATATCTCCATAACTGGTGTGCATGGTTTTGCTGGAATGTCCATTTCTACTATTGTCTGTTTCTTTGTTTCGATAGTCATACTTGGAATATCCTAATTCTTCATCCAGTTCTTCATCCAAAGCACCTTCCAAAAGAACAGACATCATGTCACGCATGATGACCTGCTGTTAACATCGGTGCCATCTTTGATGCTGATATCATTATTTTTCAGATAGTCACGCATCATTTCTCTCATTGCTGCTTTTTGTGGGCTGTCTTTTCTTCTTGCCATAAAAATAACCTCCAAACTGAGTAATTTTATCTTACATCAGTTTGGAGGTTTACACAAACTTTAGGATACTCCCCAGCCTTCCGGCAATAATCAGTGTTATGTGCATAGTTTTCAAAATCATCTTCGAAAATAAGGCTCCTCCTACCTCCTAAAGGTAGTAATTGTAAGTCTTGTTTACAAGATTTCACAAAAAAAATAACCGCACTGTCAAGTGATATGTACCCAGAATTCTGGACACATATTTATAAGTTAGGCGGACATCATGGATGCTTCTCTGTATTTTACAGGAGGCATCCATTTTGTTTTTGCTTGAATCCTTTTTGTTATTATAGTAATCAATATACTCATCAATAGCAATTGCAAATTCTTCAAATGATGTATAATCTTTTTTTCAAAACCATAATACAGTTCTGTTTTTTTATTCTTCCAAAGAATGTTTCCATGATGCAGTTATCGTAACAATTCCCTTTTCTAGACATAGATTGAATTATTCCATGTTCCTTCAACCGTTTTCGAAAATAAACATGTTGATATTGCCATCCTTGGTCTGAATGGAAAAATTAAACCGTTTACAGACGAAAACTTATCAAAGGCCTTTATCAAGCATTCTTTTTTATCTTGCTCCAAATTAGGACTTAGCGCCAAATCGTATATGAAATAATCTCATTTGTATTTATATCTAAAATGGGAGAAAGATAGCACTTTTCCCCCACGAAAAATTAAATTGAGATATATCTGTTGTCCATTTTTGCAGAGGTAAAGTAGTTGAAAAAAAATTTCTATTAATTACATTGTCGGCTACTTTCCCAACTTCACCTTTATAAGAATGATATTTTTTCTTTTGGACGTTTTCCAAATAATCCAGCGTCATGCATAAGACGTTGAACTCTCTTATGTGATTCACGTCGTAGCCACGATTTTTAATTCCATATAAACTCTGCGTACCCCATATCTGCCTTTGTTTTCTACGAATATTTTTTTAATAACTAGTAAGTAATTCTTCATTTCGTATAGCAACTGGATCTGTTTTATTAATTTCAAAATAGTATGTAGATTTAGCCATATTCATAGCTTTTAATAGATGTTTTAGTTGATATCCTTTTTCTTTGAGTTCTTTGATGATTATCGCTGCTTTTTCGCCTTGAGTAGCGCGGCTTTCCCTTTCTTCTCTCAAGGCGATCTCTTTTTTTTTTATTACTTCATTTTCAGCTTTTATATAAGCATTTTCAGCACGTAAACGAATCAACTCTTCGTATTCGGATTCTTCTAATTCGTGAGGATTATTAATGTTCATTTTTTCCATTGTGGGCTCCTTTGGTTTCCGACCTTTTCTTTCGGTCTACAAGTCCATTATAACCCCATATTTTATATTTGCGAATCCATTGAGCAAGTAATCCTGTGTTTATACCTACGTCATAAGCAACTGAGGAAATAGTAGCCCCGGCGATAACCTCGTGCAACAAGTTCATATTTTTCCTCTGGAGACCACTTTTTATTTGTACCATAGTGTTTTAAACAATCAGAAGTATTTGCTTCTTCCAAATGATGCCATCTGACAATCATGTCATGAAAATTCTTTAGGTTTGTGATGTCTGCTGGTGGTTCAATCCATTTCCCTTGCCTGTATAGTTCGACTGCCTTTCGTTTGAATTCGTAACTGTAACGCATAAAAATACCCCTTTCACTGGATGTCCAGTAAAAAAGGGGTACATATCAAAGGAATGCGGTTATTTTTTGTAAACGTATTAACTTTGGGCTGACCGTCTATCGGTAGCACCTCTTTGTATGCTAATACTATCACGTCAGAAGACATTTGTCAAACTTTACTTCTTCCTCTTGAACAGACTTTTGCAGTCTACCGTGATCGACTGCTGATGCAATGCCCTTTTTTTTTGAGCGGACGGGTAACTCTGCCACTCGTGAACTCCATGACGTCCAAAACCGAAAGATATTTTACACATGGAAGCCTATCTTCCAGCACAAGACTGTTATCCGTGTCATATACCCTTATAATAGGCAGATACTCTTTGGTATCCAGATATCGTATGCTAAGTACGGCTTTTCTTCCATAGTATTTCTTCTCCTGCAAAGACACACTCCATTTTCTCCTGTTTCTCAAGTGTTTCCCTGATCCATTCATGGATCATCTCTCGCAGGATGCAATTTTCAGTTGCATACAAAGACAATATTTCTTCCAGCTTTTCAGCAACGACATCCGGCTCTTTGTCAATCCTTTCCAATACATCCAAAGTAACATCCACAATATGCTCTGCTACCCACTTCTGGCTATTATGCAAGGTCAGATAAGTATGGTTTGATTCTTCCTTGAAATATACGGCAATGGCATCCTTGCCTCCGCCTATATCAAATTCATGCTCTTTAAGTTTTAAAAAGCAGGCGGTGAGCAAAGCCGCTGTGTTTTTCCCATCCGAATATCATAGCTGCTACATTGGATATTCGTTTGATCATTAATCGGTAAATCATAGCGTCTCTTTTTTCTTAACAAAAAAATAAAGCCACTGCTTTGACGCAATAGCTTTATTCGCAACAACTTATTTTCTTAAGCAAAATGCATGTTCTGCTGATTCCTCACTTTTTAGTTTGAGAATTTTTGAACTTCTTCTCGTGTTAATTCAGCAATTTTCTTTCCTTGTTTCCTAGCATATCTCGATAATTCCTGTAAGTTGAATGGACACTTCTGTGCAGCACTTATAAGGATTTATCGGTTCATAATATGAATTTGGCGGTTGATGTCCGTCCCAATATCTTGTCTTAAGCGTTCCATTCATAATTGTATACCTCCAATATTTTTTGCGCATTTTTTTCGTCAATAATAAATTGGTACTTATGCAAAATACCTAAATACTCTGCATTAAATGTTTCTATGTAGTGAAAAAGTAATTTTTCATCTGCAAAGATAACCATATACTGCCCCTTCATAACCCCATTTGATTGATTTGTCAATTGCTATTGCAAACAAATGACCACCAACACCGATATACTTTTGAGTGCCATATTCATATTTATTATTGTGTGGGGCGGTACATGCCCAATGTATATATACAGCATGAGCATCCATATCATTTACTATTCCTATCAGTCCTTGAATGGAATTATCATCTTTCAATGCTAATGCATATACTTCTACATTATGAGGTATTTCATCCCAATTTATGTGCCAGCCATTACTTTTTATGCGAAATTTTTTTTTAAAAAATTTCTTATCATCAATTTTAAAGGCAATAGTGTCTTTTTATCGCTCCTGTTTCACAATCTTTTAGGCATGGAACTATTTCATCAATCCAAATATCCACGCATCCTTGTTTTTCTAAATTCTCCATTAGTATCCTTCTTTCCCTGCATTTTGCAGATTTTTTATCTATAAATAAACAGGGAAAGTTTCCGATGACTATCCCTAATTGTTTTTTAGGGATAACCCTTTTTTAGTTTGTTAGTTTATTTTTTTGTTTTCAATATTATTATACACTACTTGCCATGTATTTAGCAATAAAAAACTAATTTCAAAGCTTCTCAACTCTTTTTGGCGTGCTTCTGAACCTTTTCATGCCATGACAAATACCCACTTATCGAGTACCTTCCGGCAATAATCAGTGTTATGTGCATAGTTTTCAAAAATCATCTTCGATTTCTTCTAATTTGTCATAAATCGCCAACACGTATCCGCTCATGTCTTTTCCAAAGACAGCGTTTATCTCTTCCATATGCTGTTGTTCCCATGATGACCGATTTTCCAGACATGGTTTTGGTTCGGAAGATACAATAACAATATCTTCCGGCAGGATTGTTTCGCACTTCCATATTTTTTTCATCGTCTGGAAACCGGACTACAATCTCTGTGCGTCCATTTTTCGTGACAGTTTCTACGATTTCCCCGGGTTCAAGGTATCCATCAGGGCATTTGCAGAGAACTATTTCTCCGATTGTGAACTACTCGGCAATTGAATTGCCAGAGCATCTGATATGCGCTTCTTGAGAAACGTAGATTCAGGGTGCGTCCATGACACCAATACTGCTTTTAAGCGACTACTTTTTACAATATGCGGGGATTTGATTTCCATAGGATCAAGACAAATATTGATTTTGTTTTTCTGGAAATAAAGTCTCAGGATATTGAAGGCTCCAACACAGTCTGCATTCCATGAATGATTTCCGTCCCTATAGAGACCACGCTTAACCCGGTTGGATCTGCAGGCATTATTTTTTTTTTTTTAGACACAATAGGCATGAGAGGACTGCACTGACTGGAATAAGACTCTTTCTGTTTTACAAAACAGATTCCCTCTGCAACAAGTTTATATTCAAGCATGATATAAATCTTATTGTATGGGAGACTATGCAGTTTCTGGTTAGTTACACTGCCCAGACTATTATCTTTACGGATGTTTGTAATATTACCAATTACAACAGTATGGATGTCGTTGCATTTGCAGTATGAAACAATATATCTTGTACATTTGTGCAGATAATCATTTATGGTATCATTTTTTCTTTTGATAAAATTTCCGCACATGGTTGGATGTTTTCGGATATTTGATCCCATGGGCATACTGTGATTTTGCCCACTGTGACTGAGCCTTTGCGATTTCTTTGTTGAAATAATTACAGTATGACAGATACTTTCTGCCAACAATAAATGTGTCACCGGAAGAAGAATCATAACAAGTCATAAGGTTATGCAGTCAAGGTCAATGGAAAGGTACTTCCCATTGTCAGAAAGCCGGGCAACATCGTCCACTTCATAAATAATTATGATACAGCACTCATTGTTTTCGGGTGGATATATTTTTTATCTGTTTAATGGTGTCAGTGGTCTTGAAAATCTTATTTTCAAGATAAAATGAAATGGTCACTGATGCCGTAGACAGATTCCATATATTCCGTCAGCTTTTTGGGGAACAGAAAGACGTACCATATCAGAACCCGGACAGTGGACTACTGCATTCTGCATATAAGTAACTGCAATAGGATCATGTTTGAATTTTGGAGGTCTCGGGTTCTGAATGCCATTTGTCTTCTTAAGTGTATAGAAAGATTTCCATGATTTGTCGAGAAGTTTGCATACTTCCTGTGCTGTCTGGGAAGGCAGCTGTTTGTACCATAGGTCAGACTTGTGTGCTTTCTTTTGATAATACCAGTCAGGATAACCGGCAGGAAGTGCCAGTTCCTTATAGTGGACTCTTTCATAATTGCAGACATTCCAGAGTTTATAGGCTGCATAGCACATGTGCCCGATAATGTTACTGTAATTACGGTTGATTTTTATTGTGGTTTTATGTGACAGCAAAGATGTTTTTACTCCTTTCAGTAAGATTTGCTCTGGTATTCAATGTAACGGCGGATATTCTCCTCCGAAACAGAACCGATCGTCTCGCAGTAATAGGAATGGTTCCAGAAGTTCCCCTTTCCATAGTTTGAAACGGATGTCCGGAAACTGTTCAAAAAGCTTCCGTCCGGTAATGCCTTTAAGATACTTTACAATGGTGGTTACCGATAATTTAGGCGGTGCTGTAATAAAGCAGTGTACATGATCAAGATTGCCGCATTCAAAAAGCTGGACGGTAAATCCTTTGTCGTTGCCAATTTGGACAACAAGTTGCTTTAAAAAATGCTTCAACTTCCGCATTTAGAATCTTACGTCTGTACTTTACAGACCACACCACATGGTAGTTGATATTGCACACAGATGTGCGGTAATGTATAAGGTTTTCTTTCATACACATAGTATAATATATTCGATACACATATTCAACCATATGTTCGGTTTAAAAAGGACGCTTTCATCTCGATAATTGAATTATCGAGGATTCCCGCTTTATACCCTAAACCGTCTCATGTTCGATCTCCTTTACTCCGTTGTCCGAGGTAAACAAGATTTCGTATGTGAATCCCATTGACATCAGAGGATGCAAAATTAAAATTTTTACATTTCTTTCTTCATCCCTCAACGAATATACGGCTTGCGAAATTTTTAATTTCTTTTTTACCTGTTTTATCAGTCTTTGAGCAAACTCCTTATACTCATCCTCGGACGCAAATATTCCAGACATGTATTTGACTGACTTATCTTTTCTGATTATTCGGCATTCTTTCCAAGTGTTGAACACTATCTTCTCAACGCTTTTATCTTCAACAAGTTTTGTTAATTTCTCATTATTGTATTCCATTTTATTCCTCTAATAAGATAATACTGCTTCCATCCACATATTCACTTCCGGGCTAATTTTCCCTTGTGATATAAGGTCACACATGCCAATGTCATGCAAAAATTCTTCTTTTTTCTGCTTTTGTAAGTTTTGACACAATCTTTGATTTCATTTCATCACTGAATCCGGTCACAAATACATTCTGAGCATAGCATCTTAGAATATCTTTTTTTCAGCAAAAGGTTCTGCTCCCTTATCCTTATTAGGAATGATTTCTGTAATTCTCTCAATATACCTGTTGCCGTTAACTTCAATTAAATGACAGTCAATGTTGACTGCATCTGCAACCATTTCAACTGCTTCTTTCTGGGTTTTTACATACTTCCAATTCCAAAAGATTATTTGCAAGAGAACGTACAAGTTCTCTGGTCGTTCTAGCATGGTGTGTACCAATTGAAAACAGAGCCGTACCAGTAATTGTTGGTTGCAGAAAATATAATGTCTGTGTTGCGTTCCCTATCTCTCCAATGATATTTACGTTACGATTATCTTTGTCTTTGGACTTGGCGACTGCAAGTGCATTGTTCATGGTATCTTCTGATACTGTATTCTGAACTTCCACAACATTTCTGTCTGGGTATGTCTTATTTAGATTTAATTCCGGCAAACTCTCCTGCACACGCAATGTAAACTCAGAAGGGATAAACCGGATGAAGTTTTTAAGAGCCGTTGTTTTCCCTGCGCCTTGAGCGCTCCGGTGATAAGGGTATTACATTGTCCCTTTATTATCCATTTGATGTAAGTGATTGAAATTACATTGTTCTCATTCATAGCAAATTCTCTTTTCATGATATTTTCCTTATGAAATGTTCTTAAAAATTACGGACGGACAATTTGATGCCAGTATAGCAGGTGGAACAATGACTATTTTTGCGTTATATTCACCGTCCCAAAATGTGTTTACCTGAAATAAAGACATTATATTTTTCCTTTTTCCTGCTTCAATAAATTATTTATAAATTCCCTGTATTCATTTTCTGAACCAAATAATCCTATGACTTTCTAAATCAAAAATCCGGTTTCTTCTTTTCGATAAGCTCCACAGATTTGATACGATACATGCGAACATATTTGGTGTTAGCACTGTGGCAGCCTGCATTTTTTCGCTTCCAAACTTTGTTACCAGAAGTAAGAAGTGTAATTTCATAGTTACAAAAAGAAATCATTATACCTTCGATTGTTCCATCTTCACGCTTTCTACTCTTAACCTGTCACCTATCTCATATTTTGATTTGATTAGCTGATACACATAATCGTGGTAAAATGGCTCTCCGTAAACAGGTTCTCTGCCCTTTTCTAATCTTCCACCATTTTCAACAAAGGTATAAAGTTTATTGATTATATCCATTTCAATTTCCTCCCTGTTCATTTTTTTCTTCTGTGGCGTTCACAGCCAAGTAACATTTTTTGAACCACAATATCTGCAACATGGGTTCTTTTTCAAATACATCCATTTCATCATGGATAAGTCCTTTTTTTTCTTCTAATTCACTCAATTCAGCATCAGTAATGGTATCTATTTTTTTCTTCAAATTGAGTACCGCGAAGGTCTTCCTTTTCAATCCAACCTCTAAGCGAATACATCTCTCCGCAGTCATAGCAAGTTACCGTAAGCATCATTTTTTTATCACTCTCCTACTATCTTATTATCATGATAATTCCTCTTATTCGTCAAGCCATCCATAAGCCGGACACCTGTGCGTTCCGATTATCTGAAATGTCAAATCCTTCCTTATGTGACGATAAGAACCTTTCAAAAGTATTTTGCCACAGCACCACGGTGCAGAAACATATTCTCTTTCTTCATAATCAAGTTCATACTCTGAAATCGAAATATCAAGTTTATCCCATCCAAAGTGTTCACAGATAGTGCGAACGACATCTTTGTGTATTGTATGTTTTACTAATTTCTCTCGGTCAAAGGAGACACTGACTGCATCTTGAAGATAGATTTTTTTCTTTTCGTATCCCGATTATTCTCGATTCTTTTTCAACAGTGAAATATGTTTCTTTTTCACTGCAAAATTTCACAAGCTGTCCTTTCTTGTATGGGCGGAATGCAACATCTACACCTGCACCTACGATTTTCTTGTCTCCAACATAATCTCCACCGAAATAATTAAAGAGAAAATTCGCTGTATAAACTCTTGGTCTGACATCTTCTGTATCCATGTCGTTTTCATCATCCGGGTGTTCTATGCTCTGTAATGCTTTTTAAAATCTCAGTCGCTTGTTTTGTATTATAGTTGACACAATCAAAAGCTTCCTGCGCCGTATTGAAATGAGCATATTGACACATCTGTTTCTCAGTGCCGTCCTCATTACACAGCAGTAACGCATCCGGCTGGAGTTCCGTTTCATCTCCATTTAAGATACGATATAGAATATGGTTTTCCCTTACAAATACATAAGAAATGTTGAAATTGTTTTTTTTTTAGCACTTCTACCTTGTCCGTATAGATTGTCTCTGTTTCTGTTCTGATAGTATATTTGTTCATTGTTATTTTCTCCCCCCATATGCTTTATCTGTTTTCTAATTTTAAGGGTTGCTTTTTATTCTCGATATTTTTGAGGCTTCTGGCATAAAAGTGGAAGCCTCAAAAACTATATATCAAAAAAAATTCTTTTTTTGTTTGTAAACATATCTTCTCATCCTTTTTACCGATTGTTAGTTATTAACTTTACTAATTCAGAACTTTTTATGGCTGTTCTTTCTGTCTGCATCATCTTCCGGTAGTACTGTGTTGGAAAAAAAAGTAAACACAGTAAGTCCTGGTCGTTCTCCATTTTCCGAACTTGTTATATGATAAGCATATTTCCATCCATGTTGTTCCATATATTTCTTTGCAATAAAATCACGCACATGAACGGGGTATTCTTTTGTGCAGAAATACGTTGATTTTATTTGTATATTCCAATATGGAATCTGTTAGTTCCTGCTCTATTTTATTATAGTCCACACCTTCTAACAAAAAGTTTGCGTTCCAGATTCATCATACCATGATTATATTTTTTTGACCGCAATCCGGCATTCTTCTACTGTGCCTATGGCTTTATACTGTTGCAACATTTTCACTGCCTGTTCTGCAAGTTGGATTGCTTCGCTATATTCATCAGCCCTAGGGAAATTTTTTATTCAATGCTTCATTCAATTCATTGAGCATATTTATTAATTTGTTATCATCCACAAGTTAACACCTTTTACTTTTTCTGTTATTTAATTATAAATATGTAACCTCATGATTTCAGTAAATGCAAATATTTTTCATTTTTTTTTTTTTTTTTGTATTCGCAGTATCCGAGTTCTGACAAATAAACACTAATGAATACCGAAGCCATGCAATATGTATATTGGTAGTTTTCACATATTTGGTGTCTATTTTACTGATTACGATTGTCGGGATAACAAACAAATCGTCTTCTTTATCGAATCGAATTATCATAAAAAACACCATCCTTTATGCTAATGTAATTGTTTTTTCATTTACTGACATCCTCATCTATGTTCTTGCATTTTCTTAACTTGACATCGCGCCCAAGAGTTACCATAATGGCGTCTTCCTGCTCAGCAGTTCCTTCTTCCATAATTTTATAAAGACTGTTATTAAGCTGTTGAACCCGAACAAATCCGTCCGGCAACTTTTCTACAATCGAAACAACTGTTCTTTCCGGCGTCTTGACTGTATGGAAATCCAATTTAATCCATTAGTTCGAGAAAATAATTCTGCACACCGCCAACTTCTTTGATATGTGCCAAAATTTTTTCGGCTTCTTCAATTTCATCTGAGCCGGAAATAGCATCCCATTTCAAGCGGTTAACATTTTCTTTTTGATATTCTTGGTTTGAGACAATAGACAAATTTCCTTTTTTATCTTCTACAATAATATATTTTTCCATTATCATTTCCCTCCTATGTCCTTGCATTTCCTTAACTTGATATGTATTTCGTTTCGAGCGGTTATATTGGTAGCCAGAAAATATTTTCATATTTTTTCAAATTTATTCAAAACATTAATAATGCATTGTAATTCTTTTTAAAGAAATGTCGGTTTCAAATTCCAGTTGCCAATCTCCTTCGGTTTTCGGAGCATAGATCTTACAAAGTCTTGTAATACCGTCTATTCTATACAGTTCGTCTACTCTGTAGATTAGAATATCTTCAATACCAAAGGTGTTTAACCTATTTTTCATTTCATCTCTTTATCAGCCGTGGCATTCCAGCCAAATTCTGATAATTTGTTTTCTAATTCTCCGCTCATTTCTGACAGAATCGAATATCTTATATTTTCTTTTTTTGTGATTCAGGCAAGTTCAAATACGCCACTTTATACCCATTATTTTTAGCTGACTCTTCATTTAAAATTTCCAAAGGACTTTTTATAACCATTGTTTTCTCTCCTTAAAGTTTCACAACAACTTCACAGACATCTTCTATACTTCCCGTAAGGTTATTCATTATTTCCCAGAACGAAATAAATGTTTCGTTATAGCAGAAATATAATGTCTTTTTTTGCAATTTTCCATTTTTTCAAGTTTATCTTTTTACCAGTTCCCAGTTAACACCATCCTTAAAGTAAATACCTAAAGCCCCCATTTCTTCGTTGACTTGACCAATCTCACCAAAAAAGAGATACGGTATCTCCTATTTTTATGGAATTATAATATTTATCCAATAACTGCATGATTTCCTCCGTTCCATTCATTTATTTTATTTTTACGATTTGCTCAATAAGGAACTTTACGATTTCAGCCTGTGTGTGAGATTCATCTGCATATTGGACAATGTCATCCGTGAGAAATGAAGAATCCACACTGTTCATGTAGGCTTCAATCATAGCCTGACGTTCTTCTTTATCAAACGGTTTGAACACTACTTGACGTTGGAATCGTCTTAACAATGCTTTGTCCAGTCGGTCACATCGGTTAGTTGCACCAATGACAATCTGACCATCTACCAAGCCGTCTAGTGACTGCATAAGTGCTATTGTTGTTCGTCCAAGTTCTCCGTCTGCTCCGGTATCATGACCACGTTCTATGCCAATGCAGTCTATCTCATCTAACATCAGCACACATTTTTGCCCTTTGCAGTAATCAAATATCCTGTTTAAGTTCTGCGCTGTTTTTCCCATGTAGGAATCTATCAGATATGAAAAGTTTAAGTATGCATATGGAAGCCCGAGTTTACATGCAACATATTTTTGCAAATTCGGTCTTTCCAGTCCCCGGCTCACCAAATATCAGCGTACTGTTCGTGTACGGGATGCCATATTCGAGCATTTTAAGTGTTGAGTTAACGCCTTCCACAATCTGCTCATATGTCTTTTTCTGCTCTTTCCCAAGATAGTATCTGGCTTCATTGAAGTCTGACACATCCTGTACATTAAGCAATCCTTTGAGATTGAGTGGAAGTTCAAACATTTTTGTTGAGCCATTCTCCAATAATTTTTTTATAATAAGATGTCTTTGAGGCATTCTTTTTTGTTGTATCGTTTATGCAACATATGATTGCCTTATCTTTTTGCATCCTGTATTCTGTTTTCTGCTAACGCCCGGATACAGTCGAGCATATCTTCATCCAATCCCACCTCTTATTTTTTCCTCCTAAGTTTTAATGTCAGCAGAACGGCAAACCGCAGTTAAAGCATGTTTTCACACCTTTTTCTGCACAGCGGTATCTTATGAAGTTTCCGCCAATAATTGTTGCTTTTTTCGCACCAATATTTTCGTCCTATCCATCTGTTACAAGGTTTCCCTTTTCATTTTTTCGTCTCTCCTTTTCGGTTTATTCAATCAGCTTTATTCTGAATACAAGCGGTTTTCACGAAGCAACCCCATCTTTATCGCAGCTGACTCAACAATTCTAAGGATATATCTATTTGGCTGCGATCTCTTGTGCCGGTTCCCATCGTTTCCATCCTGATGCAGACTCCCCTTTAAATGATTCAGACTCTCCTTTAAAACGTGTCACATTCATGGATTCTATGTCATCGGTCCATATGCCGCATGTCTTTTCTCCCTCGCTCCCCTTTATCTTCTTTGATCACCATATACACGCTCATTTCAGGGTGCTTGGCATTTGTTTCCACTTTCATGTCAATGCTAATGACCGCACCTTCAACCTTCTTTTTTATTTTTAAGGCTAATGACTACCTCGTCCCCTGTTCCTACAAAAAACAGTTTTTCTTATCTTGATTTTTATGTAGTTCCATCGTTAAATCTTCTTCCTCCAATCCATATTCATAAGCAATGCATCTGACCGCAACCTCAAATTCGTGGTAAAAAGCAATCGACCGCCGCAATCATTGCACAACGGCTTGCACTGGCAAAACACGTTTTCCATCGGCTCGATTCTCCAAGCTGTGATAAAAATTCAGTAAATCCCGGCATGCTCTTACAGATGATTGCCCAGAGCTTTCTCTTGTCTTTATTGTGTATCAGGACTGGTCTTAAACGTTCTGCCGCATCCTTCATATCCTGCTTGCGCTTTCTGATCATTGGTTCCGACTGTCTCAGGTCAGCAATCTTCTCTTTTTTCAAGACTCTGATCTGTTTGTCAACCACTCGGTAATACTGCGATACGATATCCCATCTTTGAGTATCCGGACAAACGGATCTGATCGACACTGCAACTATCGGAGCTTTCGGCGCATAATTTGCCTCTAGGAAATTATTAAGTCCTCCGAGGATTTTCCATGAACCTCCACCTTGTTGAATCACTTGACGCAATAGCATCAAGATCATCTTTTGGCTCCCTTTTCTTCTCGCCTGATTGTGTTACGCCTTGCCTCCGGCAACATATCACGCATCAGTCCTATGCATTTTTCCCTTATATCGCCCTGCTTTAGTCCAAACCTTTTTTGACATCGCACGTATCGTCTTTATCATGATCAGACGCCATTTTTTTTTCCTTCAATAAAAAGCGGCGTCTGCAGATTCCAGCCGACAAGATAATCAGGGAACGGCACGACATTCTGGTTTGCCTTGTTTTTCATTTCCATTTCCTGATACCTATTTGTAACCTTTTCATTTGCTTTTTTTATCTCATCTGCTGTTTCTGAACCATCCAGCATCATATCATCTATGATTTCGTCTATATAGTCGTTTCCCATTGTCTTATCCTCATTTGCGGAAATTCTTTTTACAGTCTTCCCGGTCCCAAAGTTCCACATGACATTCCTTTGCCATCTGTCTGGCCCGGATTTGTAAAATAACTGTTCGTCACTACGATCGCATTATCCGTCTTGTAAAATTCTCTCCCGGAGATGATCTCCTGCACCGCTTTTATTCCGACACTGCTGTTATACCGTTTTGCCTGTACCGCAGTCTTTTCGCCTTTTTTGAAATGATAAGGTCAACTCCATAGTCCCTGCCTCCGCTGCCCCACATTTTTCACCTTGTAGCCGAGGCTCTTAAACTGTGTTTCAAGATATTCCTCAAATTCGTGACCTTCCATTTTGTCTATAACAGCAAGACTGCTGTTTTTATATTTCTGTTTCTTTCTTATTCTCCTGATCGCCTTTGCAAACGGCTTTAATGCAAGTATCAGTCCTGCCGCCGCCCCAGAGGCATACAGGTTGTCTGTTCTGTAATAGGCATATGCGAACACCCCAATGATGAGCGCGCCCTTATGCTGTATCCCGGTCTTTTTTTTTTTCATCTCAATCCCTATTATCCTTACTTTTCGTATAATTCGATCCCAATGGATCCTCCATATGATTGTCGATCAGAAGCTGTGCATATTTTTTTTTGACGCTGCCATAAAGGTTCGGCATGGCAAGGATCTGATCCATGTAATGGCTGCTCCCTGATTGCGCAACCCCTAATAGATCTCCCATGCCCCTCTGCTCAATGTCAGCCTTTGCAATCTCAAATCCATTAGTAGTCTGTACCATGGTCTGAAGTCTTGGGTTTTCCTTTTCTCTTGATTTTAAAATACAGTACGGATACCACTGTCCTCTGCACACTCGTCCCCGTAACTGATGCAGCTGTGCTAGCCCGAACCGTTCCGCATTATTTATCACCATTACATTTGCGTTCGGCACATTTACCCCTACCTCAATGACCGTGGTGGAGACCAGGATCTGGTATCTGTTCTCACGGAAATCATTTAAGATCATTTCCGTATCTTCCGCCGATGTCTGTCCTGTGATAACCCCGACCTTATAGCCTTTCGGCATAAAGTATTCCTTGTACCGGATTCTCCGCTTCCTCTACCGATTCAAGGTCCCGGTAACGCTTTCTTCGTCTGCCTTGTTTATGAGCGGGCACACGACATATGCCTGTCTGCCATCTTTTAGCTGTTTCTCGATAAATTCCATGATTTTATTCTCTGAATTATTGATGGCTGTCTGTACCTGTTTCCTTCCGGAAGGCATGGACATGATATTGACGATCTCCTTATTCTCTCCATAAACCGCATCAGCAACAGATCTTGGAAGCGGTGTCGCAGACATAGTGATCACATGCACTCCACTCAGGGCCTTTTTTCTAATGCTTCCCTCTGCTTTATACCCCCGAAACGGTGTTCCTCATCCGTTATCACAAGCCCAAGCCTGCTGTAGTTCAGCTTTTCAGAAAATAAGGATTGTGTCCCGACCACAAATGTGATCTCTCCGGTTTCGATCTCTTTCAATATGGCTGTTTTTGCCTTTCCTTTCAGTTCTGAAGTGACACATGCGATCCGAATGCCAAATTTATCGGCGATCTCCTTAAGTCCTTCATAGTGCTGTTTGGCAAGCACTGTTGTAGGAGCCATCAGCGCACTCTGGTAGCCGTTATCTGCCATGAGTACCATTGCAAAGAAATGCCACGGTGGTTTTTCCACAGGATACATCCCCCTGCACCAAGAGATTGACACGTTTCCCTAGCTCCATACGCTCACGGATCGACAGATATGCTTTGCGCTGGTCATCTGTCAGCTCATAAGGCAGTCCTTTTTATCATCTGCTCTGTCATATCATGCTTTTTCTGTCTTCACGTCCGTTTCTGTTGGGAGCAGTGCTTTGCATTTAATTTAAGCTTTGTCGTATAATAGAGCATGTCATTAAAGATCATGCGCTTTTCCGCTTTCTTTATAGATTCTGTATCTTGCGGGGAATGGATCGCATTTAGAGCTGACAGGTAATCTGGAAGTTTTGTCATTTCCACTACCTTTGGATCAAGCGGATCTGTTATCTCAAACAGGCATCGGCTGATCTGTTTTTTTAACATTTCATCCGTTACGCCCTTGATCTTTGTATAAACTGGTACGATCTTCCCTGTATAATATTCTTTCAGATAATAAGCATATGGATTTGTCACCGTATAGCCGTAGACAATGTGATGTTTTACCTTACCGCATACAACGATCTCTTTTCGTGCAAAGTTTTTGATCGCATTGTACTGGTAGGACTGTCCTATCCATGTTATGGTCACTTTCTGTCCGCTGGATTCTTCAATGAGATGAGCTTTGATGATCGTCATGTTTTTTGTCTGTCTGTTTCTCATATGATTCGAGATACCCTGAAATAGCACAGTCTCGATCAACCGCTTCCATGAGTGGCACAATTTTTCTATAATCAAGATATTTACGTGGGAAATACATGACCAGATCATTTACTGTATTTATTTTCTTCTTTCCAAGTGCGTTCACGGTCTTTACCGGAATGTTCATCTCTGACAGTATCATTCACATCATCCTTTCTACCAGATTTTCTGTTTTAATTCGTCTTACCATGTTATATTTGTATATTATAGCATTTATAAACATATAAATCAACATGACAGATTTGCAAAAAAAAATAGTTGGTTTTTCAGCCAACTCTTTGTTTTTTCTTTGCATTTTTATTTGTTTAATTATGATATACTATACATTATCACAAGTATTGAGACTTTTCAATATTTTTTTTTCCAATGTGTTGTACCCACTGCTTTAGCTGTGAGGAATGTCAAAGCATCCAGTTTTTGCTTCTTGACAACAAATTGACAAAAATTCCTTTTTCGTGCTATTATTCTGTCATATTTAATTATGATTGTTGGAGGATGATATATGGATTATCCATTTGATGGCGGTCAGACAATATTACGTTACACGGTAGTAGATGAGAAAAAATGTCCGCAAAAAGAAAACAGAGAAAACTTTTCAAAAATGAAGGAATTACTAAATAAAGTAGGCGTCTATTTTAATATCATAGACGGAACACTTATTTTAGAGGTTTCCCCCGCTTCTTCCGGTGTCGGTCAGTCACAATATGAAAAAGATCACCAAACGTGGCGCAGGAAGAAAAGCAAACGCTATCATTCATCCGGGCTGTAAAAATACTGAGGGCGAACCTGTTCTGATCCATTACCCGATATCGTATATATGAGACAGAAAATGCACGATTATGACATCTACAAATATATCGGTATTTCCGAAGCAACGTATTACAGAAAAAAAAAGAATAATGTTGGAAAGTAACTATTATCAATCACTGGATATATCCAGATTAAATGACTTAGAATATCTGAGAAATTCCGGTATTCCAGATCCGTTATTTTAAGAATAATAGGCGGAAATTCGGGAGTATCCCAAAGTTTGTAAACCTCCAAACTGATGTAAGATAAAATTACTCAGTTTGGAGGTTATTTTTATGGCAAGAAGAAAAGACAGCCCACAAAAAGCAAAAGAATGAGAGAAATGATGCGTGACTATCTGA
>VOFJ01001907.1_pt1 | contig 28259 bp, 48 predicted proteins | sample 5384081 | NCBI WGS metagenome assembly VOFJ01 (sample SAMN12384729, study PRJNA508395) | human gut metagenome | isolation source: healthy gut I | host: Homo sapiens | reverse complement strand
TTCCGCTTGCTTGAATTATGGGGAGGCTGCGAAGTGGGCCTAAGCGGTTGTGATTTTTCTCGCTGCTTAAAGCATTCAAGTTGTACTGGTCGGTATAGAATTTAAAAAACAAAAAAAAAAACTCGCTTATAATTTAAGCCATAGTATATAACTATTATCCATTAGCTACTGAGCAAGTGTTATCAATACCGATAACAAAATGATAACATTAGCTTATATAGGCAGGATAATATGGATATATCAAATAATCAAAGGATTTACATACTCGGCAGAGAATAAACTCTAAACAAAATCAGTTAGGAAAAGTCGAATTTGAGTAATACCCAAAAGGCTGAAAAAGCCTTGAAAATGCTGGACTTTTTTTGTTACGAAATTGCCTCATGACAACAAAATGGCAACATTTTAGATTATCCAAGAATAAAGAGCTATCTGATTTCTGTTAGAGAAGTCAGATAGCTCTTTTTTGTCTGTTTTCTTAACTTTTTACCCTTCAACCTTACAGTTCCCCGCATAGGTGAACGCAATGTAGGACTTTACCGCGATTGAGCTGCAACTCGTTGCCGTTCGCGTCAAAGAACTTCAGCGGGTCATACATACCGGCCTTAGACCAAGTAATCGGCACCATTTTGCCCTCGGAAATATAGTAGCCCTTTGCATTTTCGCCGCCTTCCCAATCCACATACTTAATCACTTCGTCACCGGGATATGGCTTGATCTCCGTCTCAAGAACGATCACATTCTCAAATTTGAGCTGTTCTTTGGAAATGCCGTCCATATGCGGGCTGTCTTTAAAGCTCTTGAGGTATTCATGATTTTCTTCATCATAAGTAAAAACACTGTAATTTGCACCGAAATCCACACGCACCTTTTGGGCATCTTCGCCGTTCGGTGCGGCATTTTTATCCATTTCAACAAAATTAAAAGCTGTACCTGTTTTGTCCTCTTTTAAAATCGGTGCGCACTTTATCTTTTTCCAAAACACTCGGGGAAATTCGGCCCATGAAATACGCCGGTGTGTTCCCACGCATAACCGCTTTCATAACGCGCCTTATCTCTGCCGAAGCAATCCCCGAGGCCATATTCATCGCCGTCATACTGATCGATATCCATGCTGTTGACTGTAGGGCGCGCAACAGACTCATTCATGCCCCAGTTTACATAAATTGCATCAAACCGGACCGCCAAAATCGGATAATAGTATCGGCAGCTGCGAATGGAGCAAACTTCGGGAATTTGGGTATAATCCCCATAAACGGACATCAAACGGGTCAGGTCGTATTCCACCGGTAACTCAAAAATAAGATCTGCGGCGGAGATGCCATATTGCGGCAGGGGCGGCGTCTACGTTATTCACCATTACGGCGACAGGACGTTTGCCGATGGCGCCGTCCGTCAAAGTCGGCAGGCCGGTGAGCAGGTTCACATTCGCCGGTTCCGTGGAAGGTGCTTCCGTGGGTTCTGCGGTGCTCTCTGCTGCGGAAGATTCCGCCTCTGCCGTCGGAGCAGCCGTGGCGGTCGCTTCCGGCTCGCTTGCGGCGCTCTCCTCTGCCGGTTTCGAGCCGCAGCCCGCGAACACAGTCAGGCTGAGCAGCAAGGCGCTGCACAACGCAAATATTCTCTTTTTCAATTTTATCAACCTCCATTTGTTGATTTCTGCTATTTATTATAGTCCGAAACGCACCGAATTGCAACAAAAAAATGCACGAAAATTGTCGGGCAGCGCCAAAATGCCGATACCAAGCTGCACAACGAGCGCAAAGTTGAAAATGTAAAGAGCTTATATAGCAAAATATCCCCCCCGCTCTGTACAGAACGGAGGATACTTTAAACTTTCATGTGTTTAGTCTTCAAACAGGTCTTTGATCTTGCCGAAGAAACTTTTTACGCTTCTGATAGTTTTTTTCGTCGGCATTCTGTTCAAATTCCTGCAAAAGCTCTTTTTGGCGCTTGCTCAGGTTTTCGGCACTTCAACGGTCACGCGCACGTACTGGTCACCGCGCCCTCTGCCGTTGATGCTCTGAATACCCTTGCCCTTGAGCTTGAACACATCGCCCGGCTGCGTGCCCTCGTGTACGGTATAGCTCACCTTACCGTCGAGCGTCGGCACCGTGACTTCCGCGCCGAGTGCAGCCTGCGTGAACGTGATTGGCATATCGCACCAAACGTCGTTGCCGCGGCGCGTGAAAATGGCATGCGGACGAACTGTAATGTATACGTGCAGGTCGCCGTTCGGACCGCCGTTGGAACCGGCATTGCCCGCTTGCCGCCGACATTCAGAATCTGATCGTCATCGATACCCGCCGGAACGGAAATCTCGATCGTCTTCTGGCGGCGGATCTTACCCTTGCCGTCGCACGTTTTGCACGGGGTATCGACAATCTGGCCTCTGCCGTGGCAGCGGTCGCACGTGCTTGTGGACTGCACCACGCCGAACGGTGTGCGCTGGTTGATGCGCACCTGACCGGAGCCGCCGCAGTTCGGGCAGGTCTTGGGGCTTGTGTGCCCTTAGCCGCGCCGGAGCCGTTGCAATCCGGGCAATTTTCGATCTGGTGGTAGGTCACATTTTTCTTGCAGCCCTTTGCCGCTTCCTCAAACGAAAGGGTGGCGCTTGCCTCTACGTCACTGCCGCGGCGCCGTGCGTTCAGGTTGCACGGCGTCCGCCGCCCCCGAAACCGCCGCCGAAGAAGCTGTCGAAAATATCGGTGAAATCAAAACTGCCTGCGCCGCCGGCATACGGATTTCCGCCGCCCGCGCCGCCGCCGTAGCTCGGGTCAACGCCGGCAAAGCCGAACTGGTCGTAGCGCGCCCTTCTTGTCTTTATCAGAAAGTACCTCATACGCTTCGTTGACTTCCTTAAACTTCGCTTCCGCATTTTTATCTCCGGGATTCAAGTCCGGGTGGTATTGCTTTGCAAGCTTGCGGTATGCCTTTTTAATCACATCGTCTGATGCGCTCTTATCGACCCCAAGCACTTCATAATAATCTCTTTTGTTGTCCGCCATCCGCTGTCATCTCCTCGCAAACTCCAAAAGGCAAGGGACGCCTTTCGACTCCCCTTGCACTTTTGAACGTGTCATTATAAAACTTAATCGACGTCCTTGTAGTCTGCGTCGTAGACGTCACCGTTCGTTCTGACCGCCCTGCTGCGGGTTTACAAAGCGCCCTGGGCTGCCTGTGCCCTGCTGCGGTGCACTTGCCTTATACAGCTTCTCACTGACCGCGTAAATCGCCTTCTGCAGCTCATCCATGCCGGACTTGACATAACCCCTCCTCGACCGTGCCGTTCTGCATGGTGGTCTTCAGGGCTGCAACCTTGTTGTTCAACGGTCTTGTCCGCCTCTTCCAGCTTGTCGCCGCTCTCGTTTACGAGCCTCTCCGCCTGGTAGCAGAGGTTCTCTGCGTTGTTCTTCGTCTCAACCTCTTCACGGCGTTCTTGTCTTCCTCTGCGAACTGCTCAGCCGCCTTAACAGCCTTGTCGATATCTTCCTTGCTCATGAAGTTGGTGGAAGAAGAAATGGTGATCTTCTGCTCTTTGCCTGTACCGAGGTCTTTTGCAGATACATTAACGATACCGTTGGCATCAATATCAAATGTTACTTCAATCTGCGGAATACCGCGCGGTGCCGGAGCGATGCCGTCGAGGGTAAAGCGGCCGAGGGTCTTTGTTATCTGCAGCCAATTCACGCTCGCCCTGCAGAACGTTGAATTCAACCTGGACGTCTGACCATCAGCCGCCGTGGAGAAAATCTGGCTCTTCTTTGTTGGGATTGTTGTGTTTCTGTCAATAATCTTTGTCATAACACCGCCCATTGTTTCAACACCGAGTGAAAGCGGAGTTACATCGAGGAGGAGAAGTCCTTCAACTTCACCGCCGAGTACGCCTGCCTGAATAGCTGCGCCGATAGCAACACATTCATCAGGGTTGATGCCCTTGAACGGCTCTTTGCCGATAAGCTTCTTAACAGCGTCCTGAACACCAGGGATTCTGGAAGAACCGCCAACCATAAGAACCTTGTCAATCTGACCGATCTGAAGACCTGAATCCTGAAGAGCCGATCTTACAGGACCCATTGTAGCTTCTACGAGGTCTGATGTGAGTTCGTCAAACTTTGCTCTTGTAAGAGTAAGGTCAAGGTGCTTAGGACCTGTCTGGTCTGCTGTGATAAACGGGAGGTTGATGTTAGAGGTTGTAACACCTGAAAGTTCAATCTTTGACTTCTCTGCAGCCTCTTTTAATCTCTGCATTGCAACCTTATCCTGTGAAAGGTCAATGCCTGTTTCTGTCTTGAATGATGCAACCATCCAGTCGATGATTCTCTTATCGAAGTCATCACCGCCGAGACGGTTGTTACCTGCTGTTGCAAGTACTTCCTGAACACCGTCGCCCATTTCGATGATAGATACATCGAATGTACCGCCGCCGAGGTCATATACCATAACCTTCTGGTCTTTTTCCTTATCTACACCGTATGAAAGAGCGGCTGCTGTAGGCTCGTTGATGATTCTCTTAACATCAAGACCTGCAATCTTACCTGCGTCCTTTGTAGCCTGACGCTGTGCGTCTGTGAAGTATGCAGGAACTGTGATAACTGCCTGTGTAACTGTTTCACCGAGGTAAGCTTCTGCGTCTGATTTAAGCTTCTGAAGAACCATTGCGGAAATCTCCTGAGGAGTGTAGCTCTTGCCGTCAATTGTTACCTTGTGGTCTGTGCCCATTTCTCTCTTGATTGATGCAATCGTTCTGTCTGGGTTTGTGATCGCCTGACGCTTTGCGACCTGACCGACCATTCGCTCGCCTGTCTTTGAAAAAGCCAACGACAGACGGGGTTGTCCTTGCGCCCTCTGCATTTGCTATTACAACCGGCTCGCCGCCCTCAATAACCGCTACGCAAGAGTTTGTTGTACCAAGGTCAATACCAATTGTCTTTGCCATATCAATTACCTTCCTTTAACTCAAATGAGTGTGTGTATTCTGAATTACTATATAAATGGATATTTGCTGATTTAGTTTGCTACCTGTACCATGGCGTGTCTTACAACCTTATCGCCCAGCATGTAGCCCTTCTGGAACACCGCCGAAATGACGTTTTCGCCAAAAACTCGTCGTCGCTTTCAATGTGCGCCACCGCGTTGTGCAGCGCCGGGTCAAACGGCTCGCCAACCTGACCGACTTCTCGGATGCCAAGCTTTTCAAAGCTCGCCTTAAATTGGCTTTGCAATCATCTCAACGCCTTTTTTCATATCCTCTGCGGAGACATTTTTCCTGTGCCAGCGCACGGTCGATATTATCGGCCACCGGCAAAATCGCGTTGATTGTATCGGAAACGGCGTTATTGTAAACGGCGTTCTTTTTCGTTTGCGGAACGCTTGCGGAAGTTATCGTACTCGGCAAGCACGCGCAGGTGCTGCTGCTTGTGACTGTCGAACTCCGCCTGCAAGCGGTCGTAATCCTCTTTCGGAATCTTCTCGCTCTTCTTTTTCTTTTTCTCCTTTTCCGCAGCCTTTGCAGATTCCTCTGCCGGCTCGGTATTCGCTTCCTGCTCGGGTTCCTGAACAGGCTTCTTTTCCTCTGCCATCTGGCAACGCTCCTTTTCTCTATTCTTCCCGCATGATGCGCGTAAGCATTTCGCCTACACGATCTGCGACATATGCTGTTTGTGCCGCGACGTGTGCGTACTGCATCCGCATCGGGCCGATCACGGCGACCGCGCCGGCATCTCTGCCGTTCACGCTGTACCGTGAGCAAATGACCGACGATTCCCGCCAAGGCGTTCTGCCCGGTCTCTGTGCCGATCTTGATCTGCGTGCGATTTTGCTTGCCTGCGAGAAGTTCTGTCAAAAAGCTCCCGTCTTTCCAGAATATCCATCACCCGGCGTGCACCGCCAAGCTTGTATTCCGGGTAGAACAGCAGGTTCATCTGACCGCTTACGGAAATTTCCGTCTGCATCGTTTCAAGCGCCACTTCCAAAAAGCGCCGCCAGCGCCGGCGACATTAAAATTGCCATATCACCCAGCGAGATTGCAAGGCTTTGCACAAACGCCCGGTTGATCTCCGCCACGTCGCGCCCCTGTCACGCGCTCGTTGAGCACGCGGAAGAAAAAATGCGCATAATCTCGTTTGAAAGATCAAAGTCGCAGTGAAACACCTTGTTTTTCATGGTACCTGCGCTGCTCATCATAATGAGCATTGCGGTGCGGCGGCTCGTCTGCACGAACTGTACCGCCTTGATCTTTGCATCCGCGCCGCTCGGCGTGGTGCTTCAACGCAAGGTACCGCGTAGAAGCCGCCAGCGTTTTCGCCGCGCCACGCAATAATCGTTCCGGGTCAAACGCGCTCTTTGCAAGCATCGCGTCTATCGTAAGCTTTTCGGCTTCCGTTAACGTTTCCGGCTGCATCAGCGCATCTACGAACTCGCGGTAGCCCTCCTGTGAAGGCACACGCCCCCGCGGAGGTGTGCGGCTGTTCCAAAAGCCCCAGCTCCGTAAGCTCTGCCATCTCGTTGCGCACCGTTGCGGAAGAAACACCTGCTTTTTTCCGCAATGGACTTGGAGCCCACCGGCTCGCCCGTGCGAATGTATCCGTCTACGATCGAGCAAGTATATTTTGTTTGCGTTTTGTCAGTTCCATACTTTGCACCTTCAGGTTTTAGCACTCTATGTTCTCGAGTGCTAACCCCTTGTCTATACTATACTGCAAAGGTCAGGAAATGTCAACACCAAAATTTGTAAATACTTTGTGAATGTGCGAATTTTTCCCCGGTCGGCATCCGTTTTGAAGCTTTTTTAGCATTTCCGGCTTCACAGTGCCAAATTCCTCTTTATATGTAAAGATACCAAAAAAAGCGTCTTCGCCATAACTTCACTTTTTATAATAAAAAATTTCAGGGTTTTTTGTGCAAATTATTGACATTTTATAAAAATTGTATTAAACTGATAGCCCGTGTTTCAGTTTCTGTGTTCGCATTAGCCCGAAAGTCCGTACCGTTAACGGAAAAGAGGAGTAAACTATGATTCAGGCAGAGCATTTACAAAAAGACCTTCCGCGTGCGAAAACGAAACGCAGGCTTTAAAAACGCCGCAAAAGCATTTTTCAGCCGCGAGTACGAAGAAATTCACGCCCTAAACGATGTTTCGTTCCGCATTGAAGACGGCGAGGCCGTGGGCTATATTGGCCCGAACGGTGCCGGAAAAAGCAGCACCATCAAAATTCTCTCCGGCATTTTAACGCCGGACAGCGGCACCTGCGTCATCGACGGGCGCGTGCCGTGGAAAGACCGCCGCGCGCATGTTTCGCAGATCGGCGTTGTGCTCGGGCAGCGCAGTCAATTATGGTGGGACGTGCCCGTCATTGATTCATTCGAGCTTATCCGCGACATTTACGCCGTGACCGAAGAGGTTTACAAAGCGAAATTTACGGGATTTGACCGACCTTCTGAATTTATCGGAGATCTTAAAGACCCCGGCGCGCAGTCTGTCGCTCGGGCAGCGTATGCGGTGCGGATCGCCGCCTCCCCCTGCTGCACAACCCGCGCATCTTGTTTTTTGGATGAGCCCACCATCGGGCTGGACGCCGTATCGAAGATCGCCGTGCGCGAATTCGTGCTTTGATATGAACAAGCGCCGCGGCACCACGGTCATTTTAACGACGCACGACATGCAGGACGTGGAAGCCTTGGCGCAGCGTGTCCTGCTCATCGGCAAAGGGCGCATTTTTTTAGACGGCACACTCGACGATATTCGGCGCGGCGGCAGCGGGCAGATTGGACGAAACGCTCGCGGCGCTCTACAAACAGTTTGATATTTGAGGTGCGCCGTGAAACTTAAAAAAAATACATTTCGTTTTTCCGCCTGCGCTGTGTGACGGGCTTGCAGTACCGCGCAGCGGCATTGGCAGGCATCTCCACGCAATTTGCGTGGGGCTTTTGATCATCTTCGCCTACCACGCGTTTTACCGCAGTGACCCCACCGCTTTTTCCGATGACCTTGCAGGCGGCCGTCAACTACACATGGATACAGCAGGCGTTTTTAGCTATGTTCGCCTCGTGGGTCTTGGACGGCGACATTTTGAGGAAATCACCTCCGGCAGCATCTCGTATTCGCTGTGCCGCCCCGTTGACCTCTACGCCATGTGGTACACGAAATCTCTCTCCGGTCGTATTTCCAAAGGTTGCATTGCGTGCCGTGCCAATCTTAGTCGTTGCGGCGCTTCTGCCCGCAGGCTATAACTTGACCGCGCCGACAGATTCACCCACCTTCTTTCTATATTTTTGCTCACCATGGTGCTGGGCGCATTGAACAGCACGGCGTTCACGCTGCTCATCTATGTCCTCACCATGTATACCCTTTCTTCTACCGGGTTGCGCTCCCTGCTGCTCACACTGGCAGATTTCCTCTGCGGCGGCGTAGTGCCGCTGCCGTTCTTCCCGCCCGCACTGCGCAGAATCTGCGAGCTGACCCCCTTCGCTGCCACAAGCAACGTGCCCTACCGCGTGTACAGCGGCGATATTGCCGGCACGAACGCCGCTTTCGCCGTAGGCTTACAGATCTTCTGGCTGCTCGTCCTGGTGCTCGGCGGTCACACCCCTCATGAAAAATGCGCTGAAGCGGGTAGTGATTCAGGGAGGATAAGCGGAACGACAAGTCGTTCCGCTGCCCGGCAAATCGTTCGTGTTTTGCAGTATACAAAGAAAGGGGTCATCTATGAAACTATACTTTGAATTTCTGTCTATCCATATCAAGAAAAGCGATGCAGTACAAGGCTTCGTTCTTGCTTTCCGCACTGGCGCAGCTATTTATACCGCTCACGTGCTTTTTTGGGGCGTGCAGTTCATGTTCATGCGATTTAAGCAGGTAGACGGCTTCACGTACACCGAGATTTCGCTCTGCTACGCCATCGTACTGTTATCATTCTCGCTCGCGGAGCTGTTCTTCCGTGGGTTTGATACGTTTAACCGCATGATCGGGAACGGCGAATTCGACCGCGTTCTGGTGCGCCCGCGCAACGAGGTTTTCTCGTCCTGTGCAGCCGCATGGATTTAGAAGCGCTTCGGCAAGGGGCATTATGGCGATTTTCCTGCTGATCTGGGCGCTTCAAAACTGCCCAATCGATTGGTGCGCCGCGCGCGTTATGACGCTCATTTTTTCATGATTTTAGGCGGCATCGTGCTTTTTTGCAGGCGTGTATTTGATCTTCGCCGGGCTATGCTTTTTCACATTAGAGGGACTCGAGTTCATCAATATTTTAACAGACGGTATGCGCGAGCACGGGCGCTACCCGCTTTCCATCTACGGCAAAGGCGTACTGACGTTCTGCACCTACATCGTGCCCTACGCGCTCGTACAGTATTACCCGCTGATGTACCTCATCGGCCGCCACAACGACGCCCGCGCGATGCTTCTGCCCGTCATCGCCTGCGTATTTATTATCCCGTGCTATCTCTTCTGGAAATTCGGCGTGCGCCATTACCGCTCTACGGGATCGTAACAATATTATGAAATGAGGTTTTCCCATGCCCTTTGATTTTAAGAAAAAGAATACAAAGAATTCTACATGCCGAAAAACAAGCCGGAGATCGTCACTGTGCCGCCTGCAAACTACATTGCAGTGCGCGGCACCGGCGACCCAAATGAGCCGGACGGCGCGTATCAGCAGGCCATCAGCGTTTTTTGTACGCAATCGCCTACACGCTTAAAATGAGCTACAAGACCGACCACCGCATCGAGGGGCTTTTTTCGACTATGTTGTGCCGCCGCTCGAAGGGTTCTGGTGGCAGGAGAAATACGGACAGCATCGATTATGCCGATAAATCTGCTTTCCACTGGGTCTCCGTCATCCGCCTGCCGGATTTCATCACGCCGGATGATTTCGCCTGGGCCGTGCAGACCGCCGAAAAGAAAGAAAAAAAGCTTGATTGCAGCAAAGCGGAGTTTTGACGATCGACGAGGGCCTTTGCGTGCAGATCATGCACCACGGCGCGTTTGACGATGAGCCCGCATCTGTGGCGCTGATGGACACGTTTCTCGCCGAAAACGGCTATATAAACGACTTTACCGCCGCGCGCCTGCACCACGAGATCTACCTCAGCGATGCCCGTAAGGTCGCGCCGGAAAAGTGGAAAACGGTCATTCGCCATCCCATCAAAAAAAAGCGTAAAGGAGCACACCCATGAAAAAAACTCATCACCCTGCGCGGCAACAGCGGCAGCGGCAAAACGACCATCGCAAGAGCTTTACAGGAAAAGTTCGGCAAAAAAACACCATGTGTGCTACTGTCCCAAGATGTCATCCGCCGCGACATCTTAAAGACGAACGACGGCGCGGGCACCCGCGCAAACGACGTGCTCATCATGCTGCTTGAGTACGGCCACGCGCAACAACGAGCTCGTCATTTTAGAAGGCATTTTGAACAGCCGATGGTACACCCCGCTTTTCGATGCCGCAAAAGCGCTCTACGGCGAAAACATCTGCGCGTACTATTTTGACCTCCCGTTTGAGGAGGACGCTCCGCCGCCACCAAACGAAGGACAAGCGCACGGAGTTCGGCGAAGAGGAAATGCGCAGATGGTGGAACGAAAAAGGACTACGCCCCGCATTAAACGAGCAGGCCCTCACGCCCGACATGATGCAGGACGAGATCATCGACCGCATCTGCGCCGATTTAGAGCGCCTCGATACATAAACCATACATATAAATTCGGAAAGAGCGAGGTTCTCCCCCGCTCTTTTTTGTATATTGTGTTATATTCTGCCCGAATTTCTATCGATGCAAAAATAATTTTATAGCATTTTTGTTCGTATCTATGATAAAATAGACACAGTGATAATTTTTGTAAAAAGCTTAGGGGCACAATGGACAAAGAGGAGTGCATAATTTTCCTCCCTTTACAAACCGACATCACGGATTTAACAGGGCGGCGCTACAATGTAAGACCGAAAGCACGCACCTGATTTTAAAAAAAGAAAGTAAGGTCTTCACATGAAATCAATTTTTCACGCACTCAACCGGCTCAAAGGTCTTCCGCGGGCTGACGGAACAGGAATTCGCATGGGTCCTCTATGACGTGGGCAATTCCGCCTTCACCATGCTCTCCTGCTCGCTCATCCCCTATCTGGTTCAAGAGCCTCGCCATCGGCACCGCGCCGGGACAGATCAGCTCGCATCAGGCAACGGCGTATTTATTCCATCGCCGTGGCGGTCGTCACCGTTATCGTGGCGCTTTTTAGGGCCGATCTTCGGCGTGCTCGCCGACCACAAAGATAAGAAAAAAGGTGCTGTTCACCACCGCGGCAGCCTCGGCATTTTCGGCTGCATTTTAAACGGCTTCATCACCGGCTGGCTGCTGTTCCTCATCCTTTTTGTTCACGAAGATTTGTTACAGCGCGTCGCTGACCATCTATGATTCCATGCTGAACGACATCACCAGCGAAGAACGCATGGACGAGGTTTCGTCCTACGGCTTTGCATGGGGATACATCGGCTCGTGCATCCCGTTTCTCATCGCGCTCACCGCCTATGTGCTTGGGCCCGATATGGTCGGCGTGCTGCCAGATATGCTCTCTAAAGGCATCGGCTTCACGGTGACTGCCGTGTGGTGGCTGCTCGTCACCATTCCTCTCATTCGCGGCTTTAAGCAGCGCAACTATGTGGAAACCGAGGGGGCATGATATCCGCAAAGGCGTTCGCAAAAATCTTCCACACCCTCAAAAACATCGCGACGCACGACAAAAAGGTGCTGTTCTTCCTCATCGCATTCTTCCTGTACATTAGACGGCGTGGGCACCATCATCGATAACGCCATCAATATCGGCACAGACCTGAACCTCAACACGGTCGGTCAGGGTCGTCTTCCTGCTCACAACGCAGGTCGTTGCGTTCGGCGGCTCGCTCGTCTTCGCAAAGCTCTCGAAAAAATACAACACCGTCACGCTCATTCTCGTTTGTATTGCGGGCTATTTCGGCATCGCGCTGTACGCGCTCATGCTCAGCAGTCTCCCCATTTCGCGATTCTGGCGTTCTTCATCGGCTGCTTCCAGGGCTCTATCCAGTCGCTCTCGCGCTCATATTACTCAAGATCATCCCGGCGGAAAACTCCGGCGAATACTTCGGTATCTACGATATTTTCTCAAAAGGCGCGTCCTTCCTCGGCTCTGCGGTCATCGCAGCCGTAAAGCTTGCAGGCGGCACGATCAACGTGGCGGTGGCATGTCTCGCAGTGTTCTTTGCGCTCGGCTTCCTCTTCCTGCGCATTGCAGATAAGCAAAAAGCCATTCGGTAAGGAAGCACCGGGCTTTACACCGTTCGCTCTTCACGCCCGTAAAATATCGCTGTAAATCTTAATAAGACATGCAAAAAAGGAACGGTGTACAAACCGTTCGCTTTTTTTTTACTCTTCATAAACCGGCTCAAAATCATCCGTTCCGTGCCCGCACAACGGACATGCGTAGTCCTCCGGCAGCGCGCTGCCCTCATACACATACCCGCAAATTTTTTTGCACCGCCAGCCGACGATCTTCTGCTCTCGCTCGACCTTCTCCGACTTCGGCTTCAGCTTATTCTGGTAATCCGCATATGTCAGCGGAGCGCGGTCGCTGCACACCTCGGCTTCCGTCACCTCTGCAATGAACAGCGTATGCGTGCCGAGGTCAACACTGTGCGTCACCTTGCCGCTGAACCGCGCGCAGGTGCTCCAGTTCAGATACGGTACGCCACTTTCGTCTGTCGGCATCGGCAGGCTGTCCAGCTTATCGACGTCGCGACCGCTCTGCGCATACCGAAGTGCTTAATGGTCTCAAACGAGCAGCTGTCATCAACGCGCTCAACGTAAACCGCCCGCTTTCCTTAATAAGCGCGCAGGTGTAATTCGTATTCAGCACGGAAACCGCCACGCGCACAGGGCTCCCCGCGACCTGCACGCCGGTATTCACAATGCAGGCGTTCGCCTTTTCCTCCGCTTTTGTCGCCAACAAAAAACACGCCGTATGTCAAATTATAAAACGCTTTGTTATTCATTTTGCTCCTCTATTAAAACAATAATAATTATCATTTTTATAATAACGGATAGAAAGCAAAAAGTCAAGCGTTATTTTCGGTGTATGCAAAAAGGAACGATGTACAAACCGTTCCTTTTTTTACTTTATATTCTATTTCTAAAGGCTGGCGAAAACTTTTAGCCACGCTTCCCGGCAGAACGGCGTTACTTCACGCTTTCCGAATCGCTCACATACGGTGCGGCATGTTTCTCTTTCGAGCCTGTGGAACATTCTCACAAGCACGACAACGGCGATGGTACCAAGGATCAGCTCTGCGACGAACTGCGCGTACGCGAGGCCGTACAGCGGGGAACAGACAATTCAGCACAAACAACGCGGGGATCTCCAGCACGATCTTGCGCACAACAGCGAATATGAACGATTTCATACCCATACCGCACGACTGGAACACGCCCAGCGCGAGGAAATCGATGCACAAAAGAATGGCAGCGCAAAGCAGAAGCCGCGCTGGAACTCTGCGCCGTACGCAACGATGCTCTCGTTCTTCATGAACATGGAGATGATCGGCTCCGCCGCAAACACGAACGTCAGCATCACGGCCAAAATAAAGCCAAGCGAAATTTTTCGCCGTGAACATAAACGTCTTTTTCATGCGTTTGATATTGCCGCTCGTGTAGTTATAACTGATCAGCGGCATAATGCCCTGCGAAAAGCCCATCGCAATCTGGAACGGCACTATGTTGACGCGCTGCGCGATGCCCATAGCCGCCACCGGGTCAGAGCCATACGCGGACGTAAAGTTGTTGAGAATGGTCATGCCGGTCACATTCAAAAGGTTCTGGATGGAAGCCGGGATGCCCACGCCGCACACGCCCTTGACAATCTGTTTCGATGGGCGGAACATGGAGGGACTTGATGCACGTACGTCTTGCCGCGCTTCACGAACAGCAGCACGAAGAAGTAGAGACACGCCACGGTGTTGGAAGGCAGGTCGCGCAGCCCGCGCCCGCCGCGCCGAGGTTCAGGCCCCACGGCAGAATGAAAATCGGGTCCAGCACAATGTTCAGCAGACAGCCGCACATGGTGCCGATGCTCGCGTGCAGCGAAGAGCCCTCCGCGCGCACAAGGTACGCCAGCACGACATTCAAAATGGACGGCGCGGAACCGAGCAGCACAGTCCAGAACAAATAATCCGCCGTTGCCTGCATCGTTTCGGCATTCGCGCCGAGCATCACCAAGATTGGCGACTGCAATACGCCGTACAGCAAAAGAAAACAGCAGGCTGCAAATCAAAGACGCGTAAAATCCGAACGCCGAGCTGCGGTACACGGTATCGTAGTCTTTACGTCCGAGTGCGCGGCTCATCATGCTGGAGCTGCCGATGCCGAACAGGTTGTTGACGGCATTAAACGCCAGCAAAGCGGTGCCGCCAGCGTAACAGCGGCGTTCTGCACCGGGTCGTTCATCATGCCGACAAAAAGAACGTATCGGCAAGGCTGTAAATGACCATCACAAGCGAGCTGATGACCGACGGCACCGAAAGCGTTATGACCGCCTTCGGGATCGGCATCGATTCAAATAGCTCCGTTTTGGAATTATCCATTTCTCCCCTATCCTTTCCGTTCTTATCACGCAAGGCTGTCCAAAAAGCAGCTTGCAGCAGCCGTAAATGCCGGCATCGTTGCCGAGCACCGCCAAGTTGAACCGAACGTCGGTGTTCGGGTAAAAATACGTATTTCAAAAAGCCTTTCCTCGCACCTTCTACGAGCATCTCTCACCCGCTTTCGAGACACCGCCGCCGATGACGACGACCTCGGGGTCTGCCACCGTGCACACGGCAGAGATGGCGTAGCCGAACGCATCGTACACATTCTCTAAAGATTGCGTTTGCAGCGCTGTCTCCGTTTTTTAGCGGCATCGAACACGTCTTTCGTTGTGAGCTTCTTGACACTCCGCAAAGCGCTTTCTTCCTCATGTTCGGCAAGGTATTCTTCGTGCCAGTCTCGCAATGCCGAGGCCGAAACGTACTGCTGCACGCCCGCGGCCGCACGTCTCCGTCTCCGCGGGGTTGATCGTCATGTGGCCGAACTCACCCGCCGCGCCGTTTGCGCCTGCCACCATGCGTCCATCCGAAATGACCGCGCCGCCGACACCCGTGCCGAGCGTGATGAATACCACGTTCTCGCTGCCACGTCCGCCGCCTTTCAGGCTTCACCCATCGCCGCAGCATTCGCGTCGTTCACGACCACAACCGGAAGCCCCTACGGTCTCTTCCAGGCGCCGTGCGCACATCAAATACGCCCCAGCCGAGATTCACGCAGCGGTGCACCACACCGTCCGCCGTCACCGGCCCGGGATGCCCGCGCCCACGCCCAAAAATGCCGTCTGCGGGAATGTTGTGCTTTTCTCTGCACTTTTTGAATTTCCGCCGCAATATCACGCAGCACCGCCGTGCCGTCGCCCTCAATCACGGTCGGAATCTCCCACTTTTTCAAGCAAAGTGCCGTCTTCCTCAAATAAACCAAGCTTCACCGTCGTGCCGCCGATGTCAGCGCCGATGACATACTTTTTGTTTTTTTCCATTTTTATAACTCCTCTCCGCGCGCAGTTTCCCACGCGTTTAATACGCGTCTGTATAAATTCCCTTTCGGTCTAAACCGTAAATTGTTTAGTAACCCAGTATACCATATTTCGCCGCCGATTGCAAAGGAAACTATGGAAAACTCCGTCTTTGCAGCCGCCTTGCAAACAGGGGAAATTTGTGGTATTCTTTAACGCGCGTAACCCAAACGGCCGCCTGCCGATGTACCGCCATTACGCGGCCGCTGTGACCAAATAGCCCAGGGAATCCCCCGGCGGCGCAGCGTTCTTCCGAAAACGGACAGAGGCAGACGGCAACATAGTCAATATAGATTCTTTCTCGCGTATTCTGCGCAGCGCACGTTTGCGTAAAACCCAGGAGCGCCGGAGAACCTTTCGCGCTCCGTAAAAAAAAAAGGATTGAACAAAAATGGAGGAACTTCTTCCAAAAAAGAAAGCAAAGTCAAGGTGTATCTGCACCGCTACTTTATCGATGCCATGAGCGCCATGGCACAGGGGCTTTTACTTCCCTGCTCATCGGCACCATCATTTCCACGCTCGGCACACAGCTTAACATTCCGCTGCTCGATGAGATTGGCGGGTATGCAAAGTCCGCAGCCGGTCCCGCTATGGCGGTCGCCATCGGCTTTACGCGCTGCAGGCGCCCCCTGCTCGTACTGTTCTCGCTCGTCGCAGTCGGCGGCGCGGCAAACACGCTCGGCGGCGCAGGCGGTCCTTCCTCGCGGTGCTCGTGCTCGCCATCATCGCGGCAGAACTCCCGGTAAGCTCGTCAGCAAAAAGACGAAGGTAGACATCATCGTCACGCCGCTCGTCACTATTTTTTCGGGCTGCGGCCTCGCGTACTTTATTCGCGCCGTACATCGGCACGGCGGCTTCCAGCGTGGGCAACCTTATCATGTGGGCAACCACCCAGCAGCCGTTCCTCATGGGTATTCTCGTTTCCGTCATCGTCGGCGTTGCATTGACGCTGCCGATTTCCAGCGCGGCCATCTGCGCGGCGCTCGGTTTAACGGGCCTTTGCGGGCGGCGCGGCCGTTGCAGGCTGCTGTGCGCAGATGATTGGCTTTGCGGTCATCGCTTCCGCGATAACGGCTGGGGCGGCTTCTTTGCGCAGGGCATCGGCACTTCCATGCTGCAGGTGCCGAACATCATCAAGAACCCCGCATCTGGCTTTGCGCCTACGCTTTCGCTTCAGCTGTGACGGGCCCCATCGCGACATGCATTTTCGGCATGCAGATGAACGGCGCACCGATCTCCAGCGGCATGGGTACCTGCGGCCTTGTGGGGCAGATCGGCGTTTATACCGGCTGGCTGAACGACATCGCTGCCGGTGCCAAAACAGCCGTCACCGCTATGGACTGGCTGGGCCTTGTGCTCATCTGCTTCGTGCTTCCGGCTGTGCTTTTTTTGTCTTTGACCTCATCTTCCGCAAGATCGGCTGGGTCAAGGACGGCGACCTGAAGCTCGACGCATAAAAATCTCCGTTTTCCGGCAAACGCCTAAGGCTGAAAACGCTTTTTAGGCGTTTTTCATTGTGCTATGTGCGGTACTGCACGACGTTTTTTCTTGTACGGAATTACCCTTGTTTTTCCGTCCTTTCGCCCGTATAATCAAATAGAAAAGTCTATTCTCGATTTGGGAGGTACAAAATGCAGTTTCAATATCTTGGCACCGCCGCCGCAGAGGGCTGGCCTGCCGTATTCTGCCGCTGCAAAATATTGCTTAGAGGCGCAGCGCCTCGGCGGCAAAAAACATCCGCACACGCTCGCAGGCTATCGTCAACGACGATCTTCTGCTCGACCTGCCGCCGGATACCTACATGCACAAGCTCATGAATAATCTCGATCTTAGCCGTGTGAAGTATCTGTTTGTCACGCACTTTCACATGGATCATTTCTACCCGCAGGAGCTCACCGTGCGCGGCTCCGTTTACAGCCTTGAGATGATCAGCCCCGAGCTTGAAATCTACTGCGCACAGGAAACCTACGATTATTTCCGCCGCTGTGCCGATTGGGAAATTGACGAAAAAAGCGACAGCGCCTTGCACTGGCATATCTTAAAAACCGTTTGAGACCGTGGAAGCCGGTCCCTACCGCGTAACGCCGCTGCCCGCAAAACCACATGAACCCCTCGCACCAGCCGTTCGTGTACCACATTGTCGATACACGCGAGGATAAATCTATCTTCTATATGCACGACAGCGGCTACTATTTTCCAGAGGTGTGGGATTACCTCAAGGCGCAGAAAAGCCCGCCGATCTTTTCAGCTTCGACACTACGCTCGGCTATGAAGACTGCGGCTTTAAAAAGCACGCACATGGGCGCGCCGGAGGTCATCCGCCTCAGGGGGGAGCTCAAGCGCTCGGTATTGACAAACAAACACGCACTGCGTGATGAACCACTTTCTCGCACAACGGTCATCTTTTTTTATGACGAGCTCGTGGAGCTTGCCGCGCCGCACAACATCGAAATATCCTACGACGGCATGAAGCGACACTTTAAACTCTACTTGCATGCAAAAAGCGGAGACGCCCCGGTTTTTAAAGGCATCTCCGCTTCTTTCTTTATGACAATAACAGGAACAAGTAATATAAAAACTCACTGATTGTACTTTTTGTGGCAACAACTATTGTCCTTTTTAAAAATCCGTTCCGTCAATTTTGCTTCTCGTTATATCAAATTTGCATACAATTATATAATTCTGTATATTCAGGCGCTTTCCGGTCGAATTCTTGTAAAAAAAAGAAAAACGACAGAGCAACCCCTGCCGTCTTCATAGCGCATGTTGTTTTCCGTTTACTTGCAGCGGCGCACAGCTTCTTCAATCTTCGGGAGAAGCTCTTCCTTTATCCGCGTCCCTTCGTGTACTTAAAGATAGCGGCAACAATCTCCGGAATATCGGAAGGCTTGTAGTGCTCCGTCGTAGCAATCTGCAAACCGGCATATTCATTGCGGGTCAGCAAAGGCGCAAAGCGGCGGGCATTCTTTCTGCCGGGTCCGTCGTTGATGAAAGCTGCAATGAACTGGTAACCGATCAGATTGTTGATGATGACGTGGAAGGAGTTCTTCGCAAACAGCGGATTCTCCGGGTCACGCAGCGCAATCTCCATGATCTCTGCGCGGTTCAACGGACGGCCGGCCTCCCAAAGGAGCTGCATCATCGCAAATTCGAATTCCTCGTTAAACGGATATATGGTTTTTTTTCTTTTCATGCTATATCCTCCTGACAATTTTCATATCCCATATTGTTTCAACTAATCCTGTCGAAAAGTAATATCGAGTATATTTTTTTATTTTTGCAATTTGTCAAAGGATTTAGAATAAAAAAACTACCAACGAGGCAGTTTTTTTCAAAAAATTCACATTTTAGAAATAAAAAAGAAGACCGGCAGCGCATTTTACCTACCAACCTTCTGTGTTTTACGCCTTTTTACGCGTCGTTTTCAATAAACAGCGTCTTAAAAATACGGCAGTTCCTCTGCCCATGCGCAGAACACGTGCCACTCGTCCAGCTTGTGGTGGCGGCGCGCAAAAATACATGTTCGCAATGTTCTCGTAGTTCATGGTACAGGTGCGCATCTGGTTGTAGCTCGAAGGCAAAAAGCTGAATGAGGCTGTACCAAAGGTCTTTGTCCTTCGTCTCCACAAATTCCACGCGCAGCTTTTCCAGCACGCCAATGGTTTGCATCAGGCTCTCCTTTGCCGCGGGCACCATACGGTCACAGCTGAAGTCCCGCTTCTTCAAACGTCTTCGCCTGAATTTTGTGCATCGTGCTCGTGGAGTTCGCCACGGTGCCCACCTTATACGTGTCGAATTCCTTCCACCAGTAGATCGGCGCGGTGAGGTCGACCGAAACGAAGATCTGTCGGATAAATTTGCGGTGATCCGTACCCGCCTTGCACAGACGTTTTGCAAGGCTCAGGTCGTTTTCGCCGAAAACGAACGTGCCGTCCGGCTCGGTGTGGCTGTCCATGCGGCCCCAGCTGTTCATGGGGTTGCGTGCGCCTCTGATGGCGTTTTCAAAGTTCATGACGCTTGTACGTTCGATCTTAATCATGTCGTTCAACCTTTTCGTATTCAAATTATTTGTGGTACTTCGTGCCCGCGTTGATGGAAAACGCGCGGTACAGCTGCTCGCACAGCATAACACGCGCCAGGTGGTGCGGAAATGTCATCGGCGACATGGAAATACGCTTCGAGCCCTGCTTCACGCTGTCGTCCAGCCCGTGTGACGAACCGATAACGAACGCTAAGCTGCTCTCCCCCGTTTACGGCCGCCGCGTCGATCTGCTGCGCGAGCTGCATGGAGGAGACAAGCTTGCCCTCAATGCACAGCGTGTAAAGCGCGCTGCGCCCCGCCGCCGCCAAAATCGCCTTCGATTCCTCGCCGAGCGCCTTTGCAATCTCCGCCGCATTCGGATCCTGCGGCAGGCGCGCTTCGTTCAGTTCGATGATCTGGAACCGGCAGAATGCGGAAAGTCGCTTTGCGTATTCCTGCACGGCGTCGCGCCAATATTTTTTTTTGAGCTTACCGATGCAAATCAGCTTTACCTCCAGCATATTGTCTCCCTATGTTAAAACGTGATGGCGCCGCCGGTCGGGTTTTCAATCGGCGCGACCTGCAATATGTAGTCCTCCAGCGTTCTCCACGCCCGCCATCTGCATGCCGCAGACAGCGGTCTGCCGCGCAATGTCCGGCGTGTTGTTCTCGCGGCTCAAATGCGCCAGCAAAAAGTGCTTTGTGCCGTCTTCAAAAAGCTCCGGCAGCAGGTCGGCGCACGCGGTGTTTGAGAGATGCCCGAAGTCCGATAAAATGCGCCGCTTTTAAGCTGTACGGGTACGGCCCCGTGCGCAGCATACCGATATCGTGGTTCGATTCGATGACCGCGAGGTCCGTGCCGTGCAGATTCTCTTCCACCTCCGGCGTGATGTGTCCAATGTCCGTCGCGACCGTGACTGTGTGTCCGTCTTCGGCTTCTATGCGGTAGCCGAAGCTCTCCGCGCAGTCATGCGGCGTGCGGAACGCGTTTACGTGCATTCCGGCGAGCTCTAACGTGTCTTCAATCGTGTAGGCGGGATATTTGTTGTTTAAAATTCCCATCGATTCCGCGGCCCCCCCAGCGTGCCCTTAGAGGCAAACACGGGAATATGGTATTTGAAGCGAACACGCGCAGACCGCTGATGTGGTCGCTGTGCTCGTGCGTAACGAGGGATGCCCTGCACGGAAAGCGGGTCTATACCGCAGCGTTGCATGACAGTCGTCGCCTTGCAGCTGCGTCCGATATCCACCAAAATGCCCGAAGATTTTGAACCGATATAATAACTGTTTCCCCGTGCTGCCGCTGAACAGCGGGCAAAGCTCTGCCATTTGCACCCTCCCCTGTTTTCATAAAAACGCCCCTGACAAGGTTTTTGTCGGGGCGAAACGGTCTGTATACGGTTTTAACCGATCTTTGCGGTATCGCTGTTTGTGGGATCGAGCATCAAATACATGTCCGCACCAAGGCCGACGAACTTCTCCACAATGTCCTCATAGCCGCGCTGAATGTGCTCAATGTCCTCAATCTTCGTCACGCCATGCGCAGCAAGACCGGCAATGATCATCGCCGCGCCCGCACGAAGGTCAGTCGCACGCACCGGTGCACCCCTTCAGGTATTCCACGCCCTCAATAATGGCGCTCTTGCCCTCTACGGTGATCTCCTGTGCGCCCATGCGCTTGAGCTCCTCCACATAGCGGAAACGGTGGTCCCACACGCTCATTTAAAATACTCGTGCCCTGCGCAATGGAGAGCAGCGCCGCGATCTGCGGGCCGCATGTCCGTCGGGAAGCCCGGTGCGGCATCGTTTTCACGTTGCACTTACCAGCGGGCCGTCGCAGCGCACGCGCACCGCGTCGTCATATTCCACGACCGTCACACCCATCTCCATCAGCTTCGCCGTGATGGATTCCAGGTGCTTCGGCGTCACGTTTTTCACAAAGCATCGCCGCGCGTTGCAGCCGCAGCCGCCATGTACGTTTACCGGCTTCAATCTGATCCGGAATAATGGAATACGTAATGCCCTTCAAATGTTCCACGCCGCGAATCTTGATGACGTCCGTACCGGCGCCGCTGATGTTCGCACCCATGGGTTTAAGAAGTTGGCAAGATCGACCACGTGCGGTTCGCGCGCGGCATTTTCAATAACCGTAAGGCCCTTTGCCTTTACGGCTGCAAGGGATAATATTCATCGTTGCACCGACGGTGACCATGTCAAGGTAAATGTGCGCACCGCGCAACTCCTTTGCGGAGACCTCGATCATGCCGTCATTGAGGCTGTACGTGCAGCCCAGCGCCTTAAAACCCTTGATGTGCTGGTCAATGGGGCGCCCGCCGAAGTCGCAGCCGCCGGGAAGCGGCACAATGGCCTTGGAGCAGCGGCCGAGCAAAAGCGCCGATATTGTAGTAAGAGCCGCGCATTTTGCGGCCCAACTCGCTCGGCACCACGTTCGTGTGGATGGTGGTCGGGTCGATCTCCACGGTATTCTTGCCGAGCCAGCGCACAGTCGCGCCCATCTCGGTCAGGATGCGTGCACTGAGCTTCACATCGGAAATGTTCAGTACGTTCTCTATACGGCAGGGGAGATTCCGCCATGGCTACGGCCGGAATGATCGCCACAGCCGCGTTTTTTCGCGCCGCTGATGACAACTCACCGATGCAGGCGCTTTCCGCCCTTGATGATAAATTTATCCACTGTAATTTTCCTTTCTGCGGGCGCGGCATATCCTCGGCAGTCAAAGGCACACTGCCTGCCGCCACACAGCGCCGCAACGCGCTGCACGAAGTAGGATCTTTCGTTATGCCCGCCGGTCCGTGACCGACTGATTTATTCCTGAAACGGGCTGCCGCCGATTGGGCAGCTACACAGCGCGGGTACGAAAAAAGCCCAATGCCGTGCGCAAAAAACTAAGGCAGTCTAAAACAAAACATACACTGCCGCATCTATTTAAAGAAAAAGTGATCATAAAATATAGTATGACCAGTAAACATAATAATACACAATGGAAAAATTGTCAAGAAGCCACAGGCTATTTGGAAGGTTTTTCCAAGATTATGTAAACGAAAAGTGCCAAACCCGGCCGTTTGCGCGCCTTTTTTCTGTATAGGTACTGCGCTTTACACTTACTTTTTCTTAAAAAGGAGATCGTAGATTCCGTGCCGTTTCGGATGCGCTTAATATTCGCGCGGTGCTTGATGATAACGGTAGCACCGATCAGTGCCGCCACAAGTGTTGCCATTACAACGTAAAGCACCGGCAGCCCGCCCACGCAGCAGTCCACAAAATACGTCATGCAGAACGTCACAACGGGATAGATCGCCGCCGCCGTAATAGACGAAAGCGAGACCATGCGCTTTTTTTCAGGAACACCAGAAGGAACACCGCAAAGCAAATGAGGAACACGCGCCAGTCGAGCAAAAAGCATCATTGCAGCCGTGGTCACAACGCCCTTGCCGCCGCGGAAGCCGAAGTACAGCGGGTACATGTGGCCGATCATGCAGCAAAAGCCCGCCGCATACATGCCAAAGGCGCGCCATTTCGGGGTCTACGCCGTTTGCAACGCACGCGTGCTTTACAAGAAAATAGCCGACCAAAACGCTCGCAACACACTTGCAGAAATCGAGCAGAAACGTCAGCGCAGAGGCTTTTTGCCCGCCACGCGCAGCACGTTCGTTGCACCCGCGTTACGCTGCCGTGCGCGCGCATCTTCGTGCGCAAACGCTTTGGTCAGCAAAATGGCAAAGCTGATACTGCCAAAAAGATATCCCCCAAGCGCCGAAAGCAGCAACGGCAAAAATTAAAGAACCGAAATTTTCCATGTAGATCAAGTCCTTCCTCCGTCAGTCTGCCTTATCGCCGCGCTCGCGCACGATCATGCGCACCGGCGTGCCCTCTAAGCTGAAGATCTCGCGGATGCGGTTCTCCAGATAGCGCTGGTACGAGAAGTGGAAAAGCTCTTTGGAATTTACAAAGCAAATGAACGTAGGCGGTCTGGTAGAAGCCTGCGTCATGTAGTAGATTTTCAGCCGTTTGCCCTTATCGCTGGGCGGCTGCACCCGTGCCGTTGCCTGTGCCAGAATGTCGTTCAAGGTGCCGGTCGTAATGCGCATCGCGTTTGCTGGAAGCAACCTTGTGGATGAGTTTCAAACAAGCGGTCAAGTCGCTGGCCGGTCTGCGCGGAGATGAAGATGATCGGCGCGTAGGACATAAAGGAAAAATCCTTTTCAAAAGCTTCGTCTTATATTCCTGCATGGTTTTTGTCGTCTTTTTCAACGGCGTCCCACTTTATTGACCGCAATAATGCAGCCCTTTGCCCGCTGCGTGCGCGATGCCGGCAACCTTGAGTCCTGCTCCGTAAAACCGACCGTGGCATCGATGAGGATGACACACACGTCTGCCCCTGTCCACCGCCATTTCGGCGCGCAGGTTGCTGTAATGCTCAATGGAATCCTCCACCTTGCTCTTGCGGCGCAGGCCGGCAGTATCGATGAACGTAAATACGCCGTACTTGTTTTCAATGGTGGTATCCACCGCGTCGCGCGTCGTACCCGCAATGTTGGAAACGATGCAGCGGTTTTTCACCGGAAACGCGGTTCACAAGGGGAAAGATTTGCCGACGTTCGGCTTGCCGATGACGGCGACCTTGATGATCTCGCCCTCGTCCTCCTCTTCCTTTTCCTCCGGCAGATGCTCGAGGACGGCATCCAACAGGTCGCCCGTGCCGTGTCCGTGCACGGAAGACACCTGAATAAGGATCGCCGAGGCCGAGGTTATAAAACTCATAAAAAAATCCGCCGGCGGGTCGCCCAGCGTATCGCAATTTATTGACGCACACGATGACCGGCACATTGCTGCGCTGGAGCATCTGTGCGATGTTGAGGTCCGTTGCGACCATGCCGGTGCGCACATCGGTCACGAAAATGATGCATCCGCAGAATCAATGGCAATCTGCGCCTGCGTGCGCATCTGGGACAAAATAATATCCTTCGATTCCGGCTCGATGCCGCCCGTATCTACCAGTGAAAACTTTCTGTTTTTCCATTCACACTCGCCGAAAATGCGGTCGCGCGTCACGCCCGGCGTGTCCTCCACGATGGAAAGGCGCTGCCCGATCAGCTTGTTGAACAACGTGGATTTACCGACGTTCGGGCGGCCCACGATGGCTACAATAGGTCTTGACATACGGTTTTCCTCCTTCTTTTTTCCTTACTCCGCAGTGCCCAAAATGTCCTTTTCGCCTGCGGCGTCTTTATGCATTCTGTAAGCCGGCACACCCAGCTTTTCGCTGAGCTGCTGCACGGTCATATCGTCTAAGAAAATATCTTCGTCCGCCATAAGCATGGACGGTGCAAAGCAAAATTGCGTCGCCAAGGTTTTCGCAGCTCAAGCGGTTCACAAGGTCACGCCCGTGAGCAGCCCGGTCACGTTGACCGTACCGCCAAAAAAATCGTTGTGCACAGGCACAAGGTTGATCTCGAGCCCCGGGAATTTTTCGCGCGCAAAGTCCATCACATGCTCCATAAACGCATACACGCCTTCGCCCGTCGGAATCGTCACACGGCGCTTTATGTCGCGCTCCGGTTCGTCTTCAACCGCCCAGGAAAATTCTTCTTCTAAGTCGCGCAGCATACCCACGCCGTTTTCAATCTGCGGGAAGTCCTCGTAGAATTCATACGGCGGCAGCTCGCGCTTTGCAATGAGGTAGAACTCGTCGCTCGGGAACACGGTTCTCGAGCCGCGCTCTGCCTTGAATTTATCGCCCCACCGCTCAAAATCCCGATCGCCGCGCGCGCCGTCAAACGTCTCCAGCGGATACAGCCCCTCGCGGTAGCGCGCGTCACGCCGACCGGTACGCAGGCGACGCTCTGTAGCTCTCGCCGAGCGCGTACATTTCGGAAAGCGTAAATTCCAGCCCTCGCCGTCATTCAGCCCCGGGCACAGCACAATCTGACAATTCAGCTTGATGTTGTGCTCGCCAGCACAAACGCAGCGCGTCGCCCGCAAAGCGGTTGTGCATCATCTTGCAGCGCAGCATTATTCATCGTATGCACGGAAATATTAATGGGGCTGATGCGCATTTCAATGATACGGTCGATCTCACGCTCATCAATGTTCGTCAGCGTGATGTAGTTACCGAACAAAAACGAAAGGCGGTCATCATCATCCTTAAAATAGAGCGTTTCGCGCATACCGGGCGGCAGCTGGTCAATGAAGCAAAACACGCACTTGTTGCGGCAGGAGCGCTGCCTGTCCATAAGATACGTTTCAAACGCAAGGCCCAGTACGCCGTACTGCGGCTTTACAATTCTCTTCGCGCCGCTCGCCCTCCGCCGTTTCGTATACCACATGCAGATGGGTGTTCGTCTCGTAAAAACGGAAATCGAGAATATCCGTGATGTCATGCCCATTGATTGAAATAAGCATCGTGCGGCTTTATGCCGGCCCGCTCGGCAAGGCTGTTTTTATCCACGCCGAAAATTTCAACTGCCACAGCTTTTCTCCCTTCCGTTTTGAGGTAGTATGCGCGAAATTTGCCGCTGTTTTTACGGCTCGGCGCCAAAAATGCCGACAAAACAATAGAGAAGGAGCACGCAAATGCCCCTTCTCTATCTGGCACAATTATTGTTTCAGGCAAAATTATGCTTCCTTCTTAACAACTTCTGCCGTTGTAGTAACCGCAGTTACCGCAAACCCTGTGAGGTGTCTTATACTCTCCGCACTGCGGGCATTTCATAAGGGCAGGAGCGCTAAGCTTCCACACGTTAGAACGTCTCTTATTCTGTCTGGCACTGGACACTTTTCTCTTGGGTACCGCCATCGTCAGCACCTCCTTATATTAAACTAAAAACTTTGGTTATCTGGAATTATTGTAGCAGCTGCCGCAGAGCCTCCAGACGGGGATCTGTCTGCTGCTTTGCACAGGCGCAGTCGCCTTCGTTCAGGTTTTTTTGCCGCAAGTGGGGCAAAGCCCTTTGCAGTCTTCCTTACAAAGGAATTTCGTCGGCGTCAAAAGGATGATATCGGAATAAATCAGCTCGTCCAAATCCAGCTCATCGCCTTCAATCACGATATAATCTTCAAAAATCCTCTTCATCATTCAGCTTGTTCACAATCACGTGAGAAATGTTGTGACAAAGCTCTTTACGCGTCAACGTCAAGCACCTGTTGCACGGCATCGAATACGCATAGCGCACCTCCACGTTCAGCTCCGCACTGGAAGCGAACGAACGGATGCTGCCCTTGACCTGAACCGGCGCGTGACAAACGGCTTACAGCCGTCAAGCTCCACCTCCGACAGATCGACCGTATAATCGATCGCCTGTGAAATATCCTCTCCCCGAGAAATATTTTTTTTCAAATCGATAAGCATAGTTTTTCCTCATACCGTACTTGATATATTATAAATACCACGCGCGGTTTTGTCAAGAAAAAATTTGAAAATTCGGCATTATGCCGCGAAAAAAAGTGTTCGGCGGGTCGTTTCCGCCGAAACACTGTTGCTTTTTTCGTTTTTGCACGGCTTTTTCGTTACTGTTTCGGGGCGGTGCAAAGGCTTTTTTTGAGGCCGAAATTACTTCGCGACAAATTCGAACGGAAGCCGGCAGTTCCTCTGCGTCAGCAGAAATGAGCAGGCAGATGTTCACGTTGGAAGATTCGCTGAGCGTCTTGAGCTTCGCGGTAAGCGGCTCAACTTCCTCAACGCCCTTGCCGGTGATCTTCAGGGTGGAGTCAACGAAAACGTCCGTCACATCGTAGTTTGCAGCGCAGAAGCCGCTGACAAAGCCTACAAGTGCGTGCAGACCCTCAATGCCGTAAGCGTCGGAGTCAACAAGACGTGCCTTGTGGGAAATATCGTAAGTAAGCTTAAGGCCCTTTTTCGATAACAACAACGTTGCCGTTGGAGTTCTGAACCGCTTCGTTTGCAAGCTCAATGAGCTTCTTGGTTTTGCCGGAGCCTTTTTTGCCGATTAAAAAGAGTGATCATAGTGAAGTCCTCCTGTGTATTTTTTCGCAGGTGCGGATTTACGCCTTTTTATTTGGAAAGTCTTGCTTCCAGTGCTTCTTTTTCGCCTTCGTAACCCGGCTTGCCGAGCAGAGCACACATGTTCTTCTTATAGCTTTCAACGCCCGGCTGGTTGAACGGGTTCACGCCGAGGAGATAGCCGGAGATGGCGCAGGCCTTCTCGAAGAAGTAGATGATCTGGCCGAGGGTATCCTCGGAGAAATCGGGAGCAGAGATCACAACGTTCGGCACGCCGCCGTCGATGTGCGCCAGCACGGTGCCCTCAAACGCCTTGCGGTTGATATACGCCATGCTCTTGCCCTCGAGGAAATTGAGGCCGTCTACGTTTGCCGGGTCGTTGCCGATGACAACTTCGCGCTTCGGCTTCTCAAACAGCATCACGGTCTCAAAGAGGCTGCGGCTGCCGTCCTGGATAAACTGTCCCATCGAGTGCAGGTCGGTGGTAAAGGCGACCGAAGCCGGGAACAGCCCCTTACCGTCCTTGCCCTCGCTTTCGCCGTAAAGCTGCTTCCACCACTCGTTCATGAGCGTGTAGCACGGCTCGTAGCTGACCATCACTTCGGTCGTCTTGCCCTTATTGTAAAGAATGTTGCGAATGGCAGCA
>VOFJ01002651.1_pt1 | contig 28262 bp, 40 predicted proteins | sample 5384081 | NCBI WGS metagenome assembly VOFJ01 (sample SAMN12384729, study PRJNA508395) | human gut metagenome | isolation source: healthy gut I | host: Homo sapiens | reverse complement strand
GATCTTCGCCGTAGGCGGCAAGGGCGTCCTGCAGGGCGGTCTGGGTGGCTTCCGGCAGGTAGTGGGGGGGCCACTACCGCTACGTTGTAATCTGCATGGACGGTAAAAAAATACTGCCCGATGAAGTTGTAGCCGAAAGAACACCACGATGATGCCGATGATGATGACCCACTTGAGGTTATAATCCCACCAGTTGGCCCAGCGTTCCTCCTTGCGGGTGTAGGCGCGCTTTTTGCGGGGGTGGAGGTCTTTGGGGTCGATGTCGCGTTCGTAACGGTAGCTTGCCATGGGGCAGTGTCCTCCAAGTTATAATTTACAGCTGTGCCAGAATGGCCTGACGCACTGCATCGGGCAGCTGCTTCTGCTCGGCCTTGCTCATGTCTTCAGTCCGGATGGGCGGCAGCACCTTGATATGCACGCGCCCGGATGGCACAGGTTGCCATTGTTCTCGAACAGGGCACGTGCACCGGTAATGGCCACCGGAACCACCGGTGCGCCGGTCTTGACGGCAATGCGGAATGCACCGGCCTTAAACTCACCGGCACCGCCTTCTTCGCCCTTTGTAGCGGGTGCCCTCCGGGAAAATGATGAAGCTCCTGCCGCTCTCCACGATGGCGGTGGCGTCGTTCAGGGCGCGCACCGACGGGCGCGCAGGTCGTCATCGCTGCACGAACACGCAGCCCAGCAGCTTCATCCAGCGGTTCAGAAGCGGGAATCTTTTCCAGCTCTTCCTTGGCAAGGATGCCGTGGGGCTTATTCCAGACTGGCCAGCAGCAAAGGGATGTCGTAGTAGCTGCGGTGGTTGCCCACGAACACGCAGGGGCGGTCTTTGGGGATGTTTTCCAGCCCTTCCACCGACAGGGACACACCGGTCACCTTTAAGATGCCCCGGCTCCAGCGGGGGATGTGCTGGTTCACGATCTGCTCCACAGTGGCGGTATCTCCGGCGGCTGCGGCGCGCTCGGCGCGGCGCAGGATGCCGTAATGCAGGATCATGTACCCGAACAGATAAATAAACATCGCAATGGTGCGAAGAATGCTCATAATGGTTTCCTCCTATTGCAAAAAAATGCCATTGTCATTGTAGCACACTTTGGGCTTAAAAAAAAGGGAGAGATAAATATTTTTTTACAATTAGCCCCGGTTGTATCTTGCAAAGTTGACAAAATACAGGTATATTTATATCTGTAAAGTTAGCACAATGGCACTTTCCAGACAAAACGCCTGCGGTGCCGGTGAAAAACGTAAGAGAGGTACCCCCGCAGTTACTATGGGTCTTTTTCCTTCCGCCAATGATTTCAAGGCCGGTAAGGGCGTCGAAAAGGACGCTCCCCGCAAGACCGGCATCGGCCGCTTTTTTGAGCTTGTAGGCCGTGATATGAACGGCATGTTCCTTGCAAACCTGCTGACCTGCATCGGGTTTGCACCGGTCATCTGTCTGGTGTATATCGGCTTTTTGCAGAACAGCCTGCCGGTGATGCTGGGCAGCGCCGCCGTGGGCGGTCTGCTGGCCGGGCCCGCACTGGCCGGAATGTACGATACCGTCCTGCGCGCGCTGCGCGACGAGGCGGGCTACTGGTGGGTGACCTACCGCAAGGCCTTCAAGCGCAACTTCAAGGCCAGCCTTGTGCCCGGTGTGCTGTACACCGTGGTGGTCACGCTGCAAATTTTCCTCGTCTATTTCTGCTTTAATATGCTGTACCACGGCACCAATGTGGGCGTCCCGCTGTGGGTGGCTACGGTGCTCAATCTGGTGCTGTTCCAGATGCTGTTTGCCTATATGTGGCCGCAGGTGGTGCTGCTGGACCAGCCTTTGAGCCTGACCTTGAAAAACAGCATCAACTGCATGATCGCCTTTCTGCCCCACGCACTGGCTGCCGCCATCGTGCAGGTGCTGTTCTGGGGCGTGGTGATTTTGTGCATGCCACTGGGTCTTTTCCTGATGCTGATCTTCGGCTTCTGGTTCGTCACCGAGGTGTCCTGCCAGATCGTGTACGGCGATATCGACCGGGTGTTCCACATCGAGGAGAACATCCGCAAGCTGAAGGATGCCGAGCTGGAGGCCGCCCTGAAAGAGGACTACGCCGACGACGACACCCCGGAAGAATAAGCGATAAAACTGCGGAAAGGAGCGATGTCCCATGGAACAACGGAATAATCTTGTGCTGCAGGGGACAGAGACCTTTTCCCGCGGGCAGCTGGACAACCTTGCGCTGGAAAACGGCGCACTGGTGCTGGACAGCGTGGCCGGACGCAGCCTTTTGTACGGCAGCTACACCACCCCGGAATTCGCCATGCCGGCCTTCTGCAACCTGAACGTCAGCTGGAACGCCCATGCGCCCCGGGACACCATGGTGGAGGTGCGCTGCCGGGTGTACGCAGCAGGGGCGTGGACAAGCTGGATGAGCTTTGGCAAGTGGGCACCGGACTACCCCCGGTGCAGCGTGTCCAGCCAGAGCGAGGACGGCATGATCTTTTTGATGGGCGATACCGTCACGGTAGCCGCCCCGGGCGGCGGCACCGGCGTGCAATTGCAGGTGAACCTTTCCACCAACAACGATAAAGTCACCCCGGCGGTGCGTCTGCTGGCGGCGGCGGTGCGTCCCCTTGCGTGGGAAAAGCGCAACGGCCATGCGCTGAACCGGCGGCTCTATCTGCCGGAATACTGCCTTTCCGCCCATGACCCCAGCTTTGGGCGGGAGATGGATCTGCCGCTGGTCATGGCGGCGCTGATGAACCGCTGGGGCGAAGATATCTTGCCGGAAGAAGTGGCCTACGCCATGGAGGACGGCAGCACCCGCAGCACCGGCAACACCGCCTTTGCGGCGGCCGCCGCAGGCTGCTGCGGCTACCCCTGCTGGCAGGCATGGATGGACCTTGCTGACCTGCGGGAGCAGATCCACGACGGCTGCTCGGTAGCGGTGCAGGTGGAGCGACGGGTGCGCGGTCAGCGCGACCCGGTGCGGCTGTGGATGGGGCTGCACGGTTTTGGCCACGATGACGCTGTGATGGCAGATTTTGTGCTGCTGAACGACCCCACCGCCGATACCGACGGCGCAGTGAACTGCACCATGGCGCTGGTGGATTTTATGCGTTACTTTACCGGCAAGGCCATTGCCCTGCGGCCAAAGCAGCGGGAGACTGAGGCCGACCGTCCCCGGCGGCTGCGCTGCGAGCTGCGCGCCGGCACCCAGCCGGGCGTTTACTACTTTGAGCGGCGGGGAGAGCCCGCAGACCTGCCGGAGGATTTTTCCGGCTGGATCGCCTGCGCGCCCCACGATGGCGTGGCGCACGCCACCACCGCTCACCGCACCTTTTTGCGCTGTACCCGCACCGAGGACGGCGGGGTGCAGTTCCCGCCGGAGCTGCTGGCCGCAGGCGGGCGCTGCAGCGTGTATGCAGTGGACCAGACCGGCACTATGCGGGTAGCAGAGGTACGGCTGCCGAAGCCGAAGCCTGTACCTGCAAGCACAGAACCCAAAGCCAATGGCCAGACCGGGGACGCCCCGGCACAGCCGTAAGCTTTTTCAGGGCGATATATGAAACAGGAGGAACACATTATGGCAAAGACGATCATCACTTTGGGCCGTGAATACTGCACCGGCGGACGCTACATCGCAGAAGATGTGGCAAATGCACTGGGCATCAAGCTTTACGACAAGGAGCTGATCACCATGGCAGCAAAGAACTCCGGCTTGTCGGAGGAGGCTGTTGCCGCCAGCGAGAAACGGCACACCCACAGCCTGCTGTACAGCCTGTACACCATGGGCAACGAGCTGCCGCTGGGCGATCAGGTGTTCATTCTGCAGAGCCGTATCATCAAGCAGCTGGCCGAGGAAGGCCCCTGCGTGATCCTTGGCCGCTGCGGTGACTACGTCCTGCGGGAGCGCAAGGACGTGCTGCGGGTGTTCGTGTATGCACCCAAGGAGTGGCGCTTGCAGTACGCCAAGACCAACCCCTTGGTAAAGGCCAAGGACGAAAAGGGCATCAAGGACGAGGTGGAAAAGACCGACCGCAACCGCTCGGCCTACTACAACTACTACACCCAGAACCGCTGGGGCGATGCCCACAACTACGATCTGGCCATCAACGCCGCCCTTGGCCGCGAGACCTGCGTGAAGATGATCTTAGACGCAGCCGCCGCAAAGGAAAAAACGCTGTGACCCCCGGCCAGACTCAATAAACAACGACAGAACGTGGGCAGGGCGCTTCTGCGCCCTGCCCACATTTCCGGCAAGGAGAAATCGTGAAAACAAATCAATCGCAGACCGCCCCCGGCGAGGTGCGGGAAAACATCATGGGCACCATGGAGATCAACCCCCTTTTGCTGAAACTCAGCATCCCGATGATGATCTCCATGCTGGTGCAGGCACTGTACAACGTGGTGGACTCGGTGTTCGTGTCTCATGTCAGCGAGAGCGCTCTTACCGCCGTATCGCTGGCCTTTTCATTGCAGAATGTCATGATCGCCGTGGGCGTGGGCACCGGCGTGGGCGTGAACGCCCTGCTGAGCAAGAGCCTTGGCGAAAAGAACCAGAGCCGCGCCAACGCCACCGCAGAAAACGGCATCTTTCTTTCCCTGTGCAGCTTTGCGGTGTTTTTTGTCATCGGCCTTACCTGCATGAAGCCCTATTTCTACGCCCAGACCAGTGATGCGGCCATTGCGCAGCAGGGCATCCAGTATCTTTCGGTGTGCTGCATCTTCAGTCTGGGCCTTTTCACCCAGACCATGGGCGAAAAGCTGCTGGCGGCTACCGGGCGCACCCATCTGAGCATGATCAGCCAGCTGGTGGGTGCCGTGGTGAACATCATTCTGGATCCCATCTTCATCTTCGGCTACTGCGGCGAGGCCCTGTCCGGCACCACCGGCGCAGCGGTGGCAACGGTCATCGGTCAGTTCTGCGGCGCAGGCATGACGTTGTACTTCAACACCCGCAAAAACCCGGACATCCAGATCAGCTTCAAAGGCTTCCGTCCCAGCGCCAAGGCCATTGGCCGCATCTACACCGTGGGTCTGCCCAGCATCGCCATGCAGTGTGTGGGCAGCCTGATGACCTTTGGCATGAACCTGATCCTGATGGCCTTCTCCGCTACGGCGGTGGCGGTGTTCGGCGTCTACTTCAAGCTGCAAAGCTTTGTGTTTATGCCCATTTTCGGCCTGAACAACGGCATGGTGCCCATCATCAGCTACAACTATGGTGCCCGCAGACCGAACCGTGTGAAAAAGACCATCAAACTGGCGGTGTGCTACGCCGAGGGCATCATGCTGGCAGGCTTCTGCATTTTCCAGTTCGCACCCCGGCAGGTGCTGAGCATCTTTGCGGCCAGCGATGCCATGCTGGCCATTGGCATCCCGGCCATGCGCATCATCTGCCTGCATTTCCTGCTGGCGGGCGTCAGCATCGTGCTCAGCTCGGTCTTTCAGGCGCTGGGCAACGGCGTCTTCAGCCTGATCGTTTCGGTCTGCCGCCAGCTGTTCGTGCTGCTGCCGGCAGCGTGGCTGCTGGCACAGACCGGCAGTGTCAACAATGTCTGGTGGGCCTTCCTCATTGCGGAATTTGTCAGTGTCCTGATGAGCCTGGCCTTCTATGCCCGTATCAACAAGACCACCATCGCACCCCTGTACCACTGACCCGGGTGTGGGCAGCGGCCCTGCAAACGAAAGGAACGTGATCTCTATGGTAAAAAAGCTGAAGTGGAATCTGATCCTCATGAGCCTGCTGTATGTCGGGCTGGGCATTTTTCTGGTCATGAAGCCCGGCACGGCGCTGAACATCGTCTGCTACGCGCTGGGCGGCGTGGTGCTGGCCTGCGCAGCGGTGCAGCTGATCCGCTACTTTGTGGTGGAGCGCGGGGTGTTCCAGAGCCAGCTTACCCTGATCTCCGGCCTTATCTGCCTTGCACTGGGTGTTTTTCTGCTGCTGCGCAGCGATATCGTGGTAAGCATTTTGCCCATCGTGTTCGGCCTGTTCGTCATCTTTGACGCCATTGGCCGGGTGCAGAACGCTTTGGACCTGCGCCGCTGCGGCTACGACAGCTGGAAGGGCTTTCTGCTGCTGCCGGTGCTCAGCGTGGTGCTGGGCGTCATCCTGATCGCAAACCCCTTCGGCGCCATGGAAACGCTGGTGATGGCCATCGGCGTCATCCTGATCGTGGAGGGCGCCATCAACCTGCTCAGCGCTCTGTACACCATCCTTGCAGTGCGCCGCTTTGCAAAGCTGCACCCGGAGACCCAGTCTGTGCTGGAAAGCATTACCGGCGAGGATCTGAACGGTGACGGCGTTGTCGCCCCGGACGTGGCCCGCACCGATGCAGAGGCTACCGCCGTGGAACTGGACCATGTGGACGAGAGCGCCACCGTGGAACAGGAGGAGCGGGAGTAAAGAATAAACCCTCTCAGTCAACGCCGTCAGGCGTTGACTGAGAGGGTTCTACACCAATTATCAAGAAAAGGAAAAAGGAACAAAATCATGGAAAAGTACGATCTGATCATCGTGGGTGCGGGCCCTGCCGGCATCTTTACCGCTGTGGAGCTGTTGCGTCACGGCAGCAAAAAGAAGATGCTGCTGGTGGAAAAGGGCAAGCCGGTGGAAAAGCGCCACTGCCCCAAGGCAGAGGTAGGCCACTGCGTCAACTGCCGCCCCACCTGCGCCATCACCACCGGCTTTTCCGGTGCGGGCGCGTTCTCGGACGGCAAGCTGAGCCTGTCCTATGAGGTGGGCGGCGACCTGCCCACCCTCATCGGGGAGGAGTTTGCGCAGGAGCTCATCGACTACACCGATAAGATCTATCTGGAGTTCGGCGCCGACCCCCATGTGGAGGGCATCTACACCGGTGAGGACATCAAGGAAATCCGCAAAAACGCCATCCATGCGGGTCTGAAGCTGGTGGACTGCCCCATCCGCCATCTGGGTACCGAGAAGGCACAGGAGCTGTATCTGGCCATCCAGAACTATCTGGCGGATAACGGCGTGGAGATGCGCTTCAATACCGAATGCGAGAACATCATTCTGGAAGAGGAAGGCTGCAAGGGCGTGCTGCTGAAGGATGGCGACAGCCTGCTGCCTGTGTACGCGGACGAGGTGGTCATCGGCACCGGACGCCGCGGCGCAGACTGGCTGGAAAAGCTCTGCGCAGAGCACCACATTGCCCACAAGCCCGGCACGGTGGACATCGGTGTGCGTGTGGAGTGCCGCAATGAGGTGATGGAAAAGGTGAACAAGGTGCTGTATGAGTCCAAGCTCATCGGCTACCCGAAGCCGTGGAAGAACAAGGTGCGCACCTTCTGCCAGAACCCCGGCGGCTTTGTGGCGCAGGAAAACTACGACAACGACCTTGCAGTGGTCAACGGCCACAGCTTCAAGGAAAAGAAGAGCCCGAACACCAACCTTGCCATTCTGGTGTCCCACAACTTTACCGAGCCCTTCAACCAGCCCATCGCCTACGCCCAGAAGGTGGGCGAGCTGACCAATATGCTGGGCGCAGGCCACATCATGGTGCAGCGCTACGGCGATATTCTGGATGGCAAGCGCACTTGGCAGAAGGAACTGGCACAGTCCAACGTGAAGCCCACGTTGAAGGATGCCGTGGCCGGTGATATCACCGCCGCCATGCCCTACCGCGCCATGACCAATATCATCGAGTTCATCAAGATGCTGGATATGGTGGTGCCCGGCTTTGCCGCCAATGAGACCCTGCTGTACAGCCCGGAGCTGAAGTTCTACTCCAACAAGGTGAAGATGGACGAGAACCTCGACACCAACATTCAGGGTCTGCACTGCCTGGGCGACTCCTCCGGCTGGACGCGCGGCCTGATGATGGCCTCGGCCATGGGCGTGCTCATGGGCCGCAAGCTGGCTGAAAAAGAAGGCTGCTGAAAAACAGCGCCCGCTGGATCGCGTAAAAATTTCACTCCCCCCTGTACAAGGGGGGAGTTTTTCGTTGAAAAATTTGGAGGAATAAAATATACAAATTGCTGAATTTGTGGAAATGTGACACAAAAAATTGATTTTTTAGCACAGAAACTGCTAAACTTGACGCAACGATCCGTGTGTAACAAGCACACACCAGGAGGTATTGCGATATGGGCGAAACCCCAATGAGCGCTTTGACCCTGCTGTGTTCCGGCATCCAGCTTTACAGCGCAGAAAAGCGCATTGCGGACTGCATCCTTGCAGATGTAAAGTGGGCGGCATCGGCGACCTCAGCAGAGCTGGCGCGGCAGAGCCAGGCCTCGGAAGCCACGGTGACCCGGCTGTGCCACAAACTCGGCTTTGAGAGTTACCGCAAGTTCCAGCTGGCACTTGCGCGGGATGTGATGGAGCAGCAGGAGGCGGAAAAAAAGCCACGCGGCGGCTCAGCCGGACCGGATGCGGAGCATCCTGCAAAAATTCCTCGTCAACAAACAGGAAGAAGTACGGGCCACGGTGCAGGCGCTGGATGCGGACCAGCTGCGGGCAGCGCTGGCCTGCCTGAACGCGGCCCCTGTGGTGGAAGTGGCCGCTGCCAGCCATAACCTGAGCATCGCGCTGGAAGCCTCGGTCAAGTTTGGCAGCCTGGGCAAGCGGTGCGTGGCCAGTGCCATCCCGGAAAAAGACCCGTGCCTTTGCGGCGACTTTGACAAAGAACGACCTGCTGCTGGTCATCTCCGGCACCGGGCGGAACCCTGCGCTGGAAGAGGTGGCCCGGCTGGCCCGGGAAAACGGGGCAGCCATCCTCCTCATCACAAGCGACCGGCATTCCGCCGCTGGCCCAGCAGGCGGATCATGTCCTGCTGGCTTCCAACCGGGAGCAGCGCCTTGTTGTGGGTGACCATGCTCCTTCCCAGCTCTCGGCCCTGCTGGTCATCGAGGTGCTGTACTACCTGATGCTGCTGGGCGAGTAAAACCAGTTCGAAACAAAAAGCGCCTCTGACGGTGGATGTCAGAGGCGCTTTTTGTATAGAGAAACCTAAAAAAATTACTTTGCGTTAAAAACATATTGATCCATCCGGCGGAAAGCCTCCTCGATGCGGGGAGCGGGGAGAGGCCAGATTCATCCGCAGGTGGCAGGGACCGTGGAACATGGTGCCATCCTGCACGGCAGCGCCCACATCCCAGCAGGCCTGTTCCACTTCCCGGATGGTCTTGCCGTGGGCGGCGCACCAGTCGGTGCAGTCCACAAAAAGAGCATATAGGTGCCTTCGGGCTTTGTCACATGGACACCCTCGAAGTGCTTTGCGATGTAGTCGCAGGCGAAATCCACATTGCCGGTCAATACCTCGCGGAGCTCGTCGGCCCACTCATAGCCCTCGGGGCGGTAGGCACCGAGGAGGGCGTGCATCGAAAGGACGTTCATGGAGTTGTAGTGGCAGAGGGAGGATTCCTTCTTGATGCGGTCACGCCACCACGGGTTATAAACGATGTGATAGCTGCCGATGAGACCGGCGAGGTTAAAGGTCTTGGAGGGGGCATACATGGCGGCAGTGCGCTGGCGGGCATCCTCGCTGATGGACTGGGTGGGGATGTGTTTGTGGCCGGAGAGGATGATGTCCGACCAGATCTCGTCGGAAACGACGTAGACATTATACTTTTTGTACAACTCCATGGCCTTTTCCAGCTCCCAGCGCTCCCAGACGCGGCCGCAGGGGTTATGCGGGCTGCACAGGATCGCGGCATGGATGTGTTCCTCGGCCAGGTGCTTTTCCATGTCGGCAAAGTCCATCCGCCACACGCCGTTCTCGTCCTGCACCAGCGGGGGGAGTGGACGATGTCATAGCCGTTGTCGGTCAGGCAGCGGGTGAAGCCGATGTAGGTGGGGCTGTGCACCAGAACCTTGTCGCCCCGGGAGCAGACGCAGTTCAGCGCGCTGATGACGCCGCCCAGCACGCCGTTCTCATAGCCGATGTGCTGCTTTTCCAGTCCGGTCACGCCGTTGCGCCTGGCCTGCCACTGGAGGATGGCGTTGTAGTACTCGTCGCTGGGGTCAAAGTAGCCGAATGCCGGGTGCTGGACGCGGGCAATGATCTCCTGCTGGATGGTGGGCACCACCGGGAAAGTTCATGTCCGCCACCCACATGGGGATGGCGTCAAAGCCCTCCTTGGGGGCAGAGGGGGCAAAGCCGGTGCCCAGCCCGTCCACGGCGATGGCATCTTTGCCGTGGCGTTCGAGAATGGACGTAAAATCGTATTTCATGACAATTCCCTTAACAAAAACCCGCACAGCCGGAAAAGCCCGGTGTGCGGGAAGAACACAGGTTTAGCCCCTCAATGAGCTCCACGGTCTTCATCTTGACCGGGGTGGTGGGCTTGTCGTTCCAGTCGGTGCGGACAGCAGCGATCTTATCCACAACGTCCATGCCGGCAACCACCTTGCCGAAGGCGGCGTACTGGCCGTCCAGATGAGGGGCATCCTGATGCATGATGAAGAACTGGCTGCCTGCGCTGTTGGGGTTCATGCTGCGGGCCATGCTGATGACGCCGCGGGTGTGCTTGAGGGGGTTGTTGACGCCGTTAGCGGCAAACTCGCCCTTGATGTTCCAGCCCGGGCCGCCGGTGCCGTTGCCCAGCGGGCAGCCGCCCTGGATCATAAAGCCGGGGATCACACGGTGGAAGGTCAGGCCGTTGTAAAAGCCTTCGTCCTGACCAGCTTCTTGAAATTCTCACAGGTGATGGGGGCAGCTTCCTCGTTCAGCTCAATGTCGATGATGCCGCCGTCTTCCATAGTAATGCGAACCATAGTTGTACAATACTCCTTTTGTGTTGGCCCCATTTATTTCGGCCCTTTGCAAAGGGCATTTGCGGCAGAAGACCTGCCAAGTGATCAGGGATAGTATATCATAGGTTTTGGCGGTTTTCTCAAGCCATCGGCCTATGACTGAATTGTAAATAAAAATCAATGGGTCAGCAGCCCTGCATCTCCGGCATATCCTGCCAGAAGCGCTTGGGGCAGTGGGTCATCCGGCCCTTTTCGTTGTGGCGGGCCTTGATCTCCAGCGTGTCGTAGAACTGCTTCCAGAGAGCCTGAAACTCCTGTTCCCGGGCGCTGGGCGGGGGCAGCTCCAGCGGCGCAGCCAGCTCGGTGAGGGTGGCTTTATGGTTTTGGTAGAGCAGCACCGCCTGATGCACGGCGTCATAGATCATGAAATTTTCTTCGGGGAACCGCCCGCAGAAATGCCCCCCGCAGCAGGGGCAGGATGTAGTTCTTGGGGTGGATGACGGCCCCCAGCATCCCGTCGTATTCGGTAAAGCGGACAAAGCCCCCTGGAACTTGTCCACCTCCCAGTCCAGGCTCTTTTTTCATCTCGTAGAGCGGGGCCACGTCCGGGTGGCCCATCCGCTTGACAGTGCCCGGCCCCAGCGCGAAAGCCAGATGCAGAAAGCGCAGGAGCAGCAGCTCTTTGTCCTCCCGCCCGGAGAGAAAATCACGGGTGACGAGGGATTCCGTTTCGGCCCCCAGTTTTTTGCCGAAGCTGGCAAAAACGCGCTGGGCTCTGGCGTGGTCGGTAGCGATCTCCCGGATGGGGTAGAGGGTGGCCGTCTCCCGCTCCGGCGTCCAGATGGCAAACGGGATCTCGTGCTGGAGAAAGCTCTCGAACACGCAGCAGAGAAAGCCCTCAAAGCTGCCATCGTACAGGTAAACAAGGTCGGCGTCGTGGAGCCTGCGGGGCGCAGGGGAGATGGCCGCCGGGGTCACAGCGCTCTGGCCAGACATTGCACCGCCTCCTCCCGGATCATCCGCTGGGCGGCGCGGGGCGGCACGCCCTGCTCCACCAGTTTGTCCACGGCAGGCGGGAGAACATGCTCAGCTGCTCCACCCCGCCGCTGAATACATTGGGGTCGATGAGGGCCCGGGTGATCCGCTCCCGCCCGGCACTGCCCTGGCCCGGGTGGGCCCCGGAAAAGCCGTTGCAGGTGATGAAATACTGGGCCCGTTTGAGCACGACCCCCATCCGCCTGAGCTCGTCCAGCCCCAGAGAAGCCTGCTTGCGGGCGTGCCAGATGCGCCGGGCGCTCTTGGGGCCGATGCCAGGCACCCGGAGCAGCATTTCAAACGGGGCCCGGTTGACGTCCACGGGGAACAGCCCGTAGTGCTGCACGGCCCAGTTGCATTTGGGGTCCAGGTAGGGATTGAAGTTGGGGCTGTTTTGATCTAAAAATCTCGTCGGCCTTGAACTGGTAGAACCGGAGCAGCCAGTCCGCCTGATAGAGCCGGTGCTCCCGCAGCAGCGGGGGCTTGGTGTCCAGCGCGGGCAGGCGGGTGTCCTCCGTCACCGGGATATAGGCGGAGTAGAACACGCGCTTTAAGTTGTACTTCTGGTATAACCCCCTCGGTGAGCTGCAAAATGTGGTAGTCCGTTTCGGGGAGGCCCCCACGATCATCTGGGTGCTCTGCCCGGCGGGGGAGCAAACCGGGGCGCTTTGCGGGAAACAGCCACTTCCTCCCGGCTGGCGGCACCGGAAACAGCGATCTGCTTCATGGGCCGGAAAATGGAGTGCCGCCCCTTGTCCGGGGCCAGCAGGGAAAGGCTCTTCTCGCTGGGCAGTTCAATATTGACCGAAAGCCGGTCGGCCAGATAGCCCAGCTGTTCCAGCAGCTCGGGGCTGGTGCCCGGATATGGCTTTGGCATGGATGTAGCCCCCGAAGTGATACTCCCCCCGCAGCAGCCGCAGGACGGCGAGCATCCGCTCGGTGGTGTAGTCCGGGGGACAAGGACGGCGCTGGAGAGAAACAGCCCCTCAATGTAGTTGCGGCGGTAAAACTCCATTTGGTCAGCTCGGCAAGCTCCCGGGGGAGAACGTCGCCCGGGGCAGATCGTTGGACTTGCGGTTGACGCAGTAGCTGCAATCGAACGAGCAGCAGTTGGTCATCAGCACCTTTAAAAGGCTCACGCAGCGGCCATCCGCCGTAAAGGCGTGGCAGCAGCCCGGCGCGTAGCAGCTGCCGATGCTGCCGGCCCGCGCGGCACGGGATGCCCCGCTGGAAGTGCAGGCTACATCGTATTTGGCGCTGTCGGCCAGGATCGTGAGTTTGTCCATCAAAGACTGTTCCATGGGGTGCCTCCCGGAAAAAGGGATAAAAAAGAAAAGCCATACGCAGCTTCTGCAAATGGCTTTTGGATTTTTGGGGTCAAAAATTTTACCACTTCGCCTTGGTTTCCACCACGCGGCCCGCGATGTGCAGGCGGTTGAGGTCTTCGCCCTTGATGACCATTTCGTTGTAGGCCGGGTTGAACGGCTGCAGCACCACGCAGTTGCCCCGCTGGAGGTAACGTTTCAGGGTGCCCTCGCCGTCGTCGCCGAAAATGATGACGCCCAGGTCGCCGTCCTCCAGCGTCTCCTGCCGGTGCACCAGGGCCAGATCACCGTCCTGGATGCGGGGCTCCATGCTGTCACCGCGCACGACCAGGTAGAAGTAGTTGGAGGGATCCTTGACGCGGGCATACTCCTGCCCATAGTCTTCCTCAAAGGCCAGAGCGCCGTACCCGGCCTTCACGGTGCCGATGACCGGGATGAGGCTCTCGGCATAGTTGCCAAAGAACCGCTCCTCCGGCGTGTTGCTGCTGGCGACCGGGCGGTACAGCCCCAGCAGAAAATCCGCCGTGGTGCTCAGGATCTCCGCAATGCGGGCGACCGTTGTGGGGTCCGGGGAGGACTTGCCGCTTTCCCACTTGCCGACGGCCTGCTGGGTGACCCCAGCTTGGACGCCAGTTCCGCCTGGCTCATGCCCTGCTGCTTGCGGCATTGCTTCAAAAGCTCTGAAAACGATACATGGTTGTGCACTCCTTTGTTCCGGTGGCATTTTACTTGTGGTTTTATTATACAACAAAAAAGATGTTTGAGTAAAGAGAAAAGTTCCGCACACCCCAAAAAAAAAGGTTGTCAGCTGCGAGAAGTGGCGAAAAAAAAACTCAATTAACCCTTGACAGCCCGCCGGAAATCTGGTAAATTAAATAGGCATTCGGTACGGCGTGTGCGAGTGCCCACGAGGAGAGATGTCCGAGTGGTTTAAGGAAGCAGTCTTGAAAACTGCCGTACGGCAACGTACCGTGGGTTCGAATCCCACTCTCTCCGCCATTTTTATTGAATAAGTGTAACGCACTTTGCTCTGGAGTAGTACTCAAGAGGCCGAAGAGGCGCCCCCCTGCTAAGGGCGTAGGTCGTCTAAACAACGGCGCGAGGGTTCAAATCCCTCCTACTCCGCCAAGAAAAAGCTCGATGATTCTTTGAAATCACCGGGCTTTTTCCATTCTTATCGGGTTTTCAGAGCAGCAGGTTGGTCACGGCGGCCAGCAGGGCCAGGTGGGCGGGGTAAAAGAGGTAAAACGCCCATTGCTCGGCCCCCTGGAGCAGCGGCCCCGCTGACCATTATAAAGAGAGACGGGCAGGAACGCCAGCGGCGCGGGCAGCTCATAGCAGACGGCCACGGCCCCGAACAGGCACTGCAGGGGCCGGGAGGCCCGTGTGATGTACAGGACCACGATGAGCAGCACCCCGATGGCCCCGTAATCCGTGCGGAGGAGCTCCGCCAGCACGGCCAGGGCCAGGGCGCTGAAAATGCCCGGGGCGCTCCGCTCCCCGCAATGCCGCAAACAGCCCAAGGCGCACAGCCCGAAAAAGAGCGTCCAGTAAACGTTCTGGTGGCCCCGGTAGATCAGCGTGTGGAAAAAGGCCAGGTCAAAGGGGAGCTCGCTCACCAGCGCAAAGGCCAGCATCCGCCCGGCGTACTGCCGGAGGCTGTGGGTGTGCAGGAAGCCCTCCACCAGCAAGAAGCAGTAGGGGGGAACGCCAGCCGCCCGGCCCACCGCAGGCAGACATCCAGCGTGAGCAGCGGCTCGAAATGGGCCCCGGGCGGGAAAAGACGCCAGCTTCCAGGCAGGATGCGCCGAGATGGTCCAGCAGCATACTGCAAAGGGCCAGCCGCTTGAGGGCCGTGCCGCTGAACGCGGGGGCGCTGTGTTTGGGGAACAACCATAAACAACCCTCCAAAAGAGTGTGGATTCGACTTTCTGTTGCAGGAAAGTCCTTATTTTTTGTGGAAATTTCCGCTTGGGTGCTTGACAAAGGCCGGGCAGGATAGTACACTCAAAAAAAGAAAATTGAACTCCAGCAAGAGCAAGATGAAAAAGATTCACAGAAGATCGGGCGTCTCCGAACGAGTAACGGGAAGGAGGCATTGAGGTATGACGCTGTTTTCTTATGAGATTTTTTTGATGCTGTGGCCCGCCAGGGCAGCTTTAACAAGGCGGCACAGCAGCTGCACCTGACCCCCTCGGCCATCAGCCATGCCATCGCGGTGATGGAGGCAGAGCTGGGCTTTACCTTATTTAATCGCGGGAAGAACGGCGTGACCATGACCAGCTACGGTGCCTCGCTGTATCCGTCCATCCGGGCGGTGCTCAACAGCGACGAGGCGCTGCAACAGAGCATTGCCCGCCTCAACGGCCTGGAAAAGGGCAAGGTGAAGCTGGGCGCGTTCAACTCCGTCTGCGCCGGGATGCTGCCGGGCATCCTCAAGGGCTTTATGGCCCAATACCCGCAGATCGAAGTGGAAGTATATCAGGGTACTTACGATGATGTCAAGGAGTGGCTGCGCACGGGCCAGATCGACCTGGCGTTCCTCTCCTCCACCTGCCGGGAGGAATTTACCCTCACCGAGCTGTTCAAGGGAGCCGCTGCTCTGCATCACCCCCGGCGACTGGCCGGAGCCGCCAAACGGCGTGATGACCCCCGCCCTGATGGACGGCCAGAATTTCGTGGTGCAGTGGGACGCCACCGACGCCGAAATGCGCCAGTTCCTCAAAAAGTACGGCCTGAGCACCGAGCGCCGCTGCCATGTCATTGATGACCAGTCCAACATCGCCATGGTGGAGGCGGGCCTGGGCATCTCCATCATGCCCCGGCTGCTGCTGCGCCAGTGCACCGCCAACATCAAAATTTACCCCATCGACCCGGAGGAAGACCGTGTGGTCGGCCTGGCCGTCCAGCGGCCCACCGCCATGGCCCCCCCGCCGTGGAGCAGATGTTCCACCACATCGTGGACTACTGCAAGCAGATGGAGCACTGAGAACAGAATACCACAAAAACGGCCTGCATGGTAAAGTGCAGGCCGTTTTTTTGCACATTATACATTGTGTCTTGTGATAAAATACGGTATACTATCGCCAGAAAACAAAATATTCCACAGAGTTGGACCCGTCAGGAGGGAAAACAGACCCCATGAAACGACGTGATTTTTGTAAAGCGCTGGCCCTTTCGGCGGCGGCGCTGGCAGTGCCCAGGGCGGCGGCGGAAAACACGCAGGGCGCGGTGGGCCGGGCGGTGGCGGATGGCCGCTATTCCATGCGGTTCCGCAGTGAGCTGAGCCTGACCGACGTGCCCCATGACTACTATTATAGTGACAGCTTTTTTGTCCACTCCGCGTTGGAGTACGACCACAGTCTGGCGCTGGCCAGCCTGGGGCTGGTGGGGGCCGCCTTCAACACGGCAGCCAGCGACGCCCGGTATTGGGCCAACGGGGAGGTGGGCCGGGAGGCCAACCTTTGCCGACGCCTTTGCGACGCTGGGCTTTGCCGACCCCGTGTTCTACCACTACGACATCGACGTGGGGGCAGGCCGGGGACTTTGTGGGCCACAGCCTGGCCCGGAAGACCATCCCCTGAACGGCCAGCGCGCCACCATTGTGGCCGTCATCCTGCGGGGCGGCGGCTACGGCGGCGAGTGGGTCAGCAACCTGCACACCGGTGTGGGGGCGGGCCACGCGGGCTTCGTCATCCCGGTGAACGAGGTGATGACCGCCCTCCGAAATTATCTGGCCAGGGCGGGCGCCCAGCCCAGGCGGGACGGGCACCGTCAAGCTCTGGGTGGGCGGCTACAGCCGGGGCGCGGCCGTCGCCAACCTGCTGGCGGGGCGGATCAACAAAGAACTGCCCGAGATCGACCGCAAAAACGTCTTCGTCTACACGTTCGCCACGCCGGTGGCCCCTGACCGCCGCCAGCTACCCGGACTATCAGCTGGACTACGACAACAATCACAACGCCGACGGTACCCTGAAAACCACCTGGGCCGCCAGCAACATCTATAATATCCTTTCCAGCGGCGACCTCGTCCCCGGGTGCTGCCCGCCGAGTGGGGCTACCACCGGAACGGCAATGACCGCTTCCTGCCCTCCACCCAAAACGAGAAAGAACTGGCCGACCTCGATGTCCGGGGCGCCAGCTTCAGCGAGGTGCCCCTGACCATCAGCGGGCTGGCCACCAAGGAGGACACCGCCGACGGCGTTATGGAGCGGCTGGAAACGTTCTTTGGCAGCAAGCAGCAGTTCCACGATAAGTACGAGGCTGTGCTGATGGACATGATCCAGTGCGCTTTCCTCCGCAACGAGGCCGAGTGCACCGAGGGCTATCTCCTGACCGACGAGGAAGTGGAGGCCCGCCTGCGGGGCCTGGGCAACATGCGGAACGTGGACGAGGCCAAGCTGGAAAAGAGCGTCCACAACGCCTCCGCCCTGAGCCGCCCCCTGCTGGAAAAGCTGGAGCAGAACAACGGCAACCTCACCCTGCGGGGCAAGACCTACCATGTGGAAGTGCCCCAGCGGGTGAAGCAGGCCGTCATCCCGCTGCTGGCCGTGGGCCTGTACTACGGCATCGACAGCGGCACGGTGGCCGCCATGGCCCGGTACATCTTTATGTTCATGTCCATGAAGCCCGACTCCGCCGATGTGGTGGTGCGGGCGGCGTTCTGCCACCACTGCGAGGACTACATCAGCCTGATGGAGTACTATCCGCCTGCCGACCACGGCATGGAGGCGTACACGAGGGCTTGACCTCTTTGCCAAGGGCTCTCCCTTTGGGAGAGCTGGCGCGCCAGCGCCTTAGAGGGCAAGTCCGGCAAAATAAAACACGAAAGCACAGCGATACGATGTCGCTGACAAACAGGGCTTGTATCGCTGTGTTTTTTTGCTTTTTGTCAGCATCCTTGCCCTCTCCGTCACGGCTTCGCCGTGCCACCTTGCCCCCTTCTGGCACTTGCGTGCCACCTCCCCGGCCGGGGGAGTCTTTCTTAGTAGGGGAGGCTTTGGCAGTCCGTGACGTTTTCAGCAAACGCAAATCAGTTTCATCGAAAACGACATCTCTTTGCCAAGGGCTCCCACTTTGGGGGCGCTGGCGCGTCAGCGCCTGAGAGGGCAAGCCCGGTGAAATTACTCCAGCGGCGTTGCGATACGATGGCTCTGACAAGCAGGGTGCGTATCGCTGTGTGTCTGGCTCTTTGGCAGCATCCTGCCCTCTCCGCCACGGCTTCGCCGTGCCACCTCCCCAAAGTGAGAGGCTTTGGCATTCCGTGACGTTTTTCAGGCAAACGCAAATCAGTTTCATCGAACACGAAACCTCTTTGCCAAGGGCTCTCCCTTTGGGAGAGCTGGCGCACAAGCGCCTGAGAGGGCAAGCCCGGTAAAATTACTCCAGCAGCGTTGCGATACGATGGCTCTGACAAGCAGGGTGCGTATCGCTGTGTGTCTGGCTCTTTGGCAGCATCCTTGCCCTCTCCGTCTGCTCCGCAGACACCTTGCCCCCTTCTGGCACTTGCGTGCCACCTCCCCGGCCGGGGGGAGTCTTTCAAAGTGAGAGGCTTTGGCATCCCGCAACGTTTCCGGGAAATCCCGGAAACGGATAAAATTCCAGAAACTCCCGCGAACTCAACCGGAACAGTCATACTTATTTATCCGACCCGCGTCTGTTTTGCACGGGTTAGCAGACACAAATTTGTAACTTTTTTGTTGGTGGGGTGCACAAACTTTGGGGGGGATACATTGGGCAATCCCTACAAGAAATGGCTGATTTTGGATAGAAACAGACGCAAATTCCGTTTTTGTGTCCATTTGGACACTTGCATGGACAAGGCCAAATTTGGTAAAATAATGCCAGCGAAAGGGCCGGGTGGCCAGGCGGAAAAAATCAGCGCCCCGCCACCGAATGACACCTTTTGCATCCCGGACTGTGTAGGATAGTACCAGCAGCCGGGAACATCCCGCAAAACTGAAAACTTTGGCAAACCTGGCGTGAGCCGGGGACGCAAAGCTTGAGTCTTTTGTGCTGGCATTCCCCGGAGGGAAACGCCAGAAAACCAGAAGATAGTTCGGCTGCATTCAACACCGCTGTGACAGGCGGGGTGCGGATGCGGCTTTTTTTTATTGCGAGGCATCGGGAATGGACACGACCCCGGACTCTAACCCAAAGGAGGGCATGAAAAATGCGTAAAAATCTTGCAAAACAACACGGCGAAAAAAAAAGCTTCCGCTGGCCAAACGGGTGCTTGCGTTGTGCTTCGCGCTGATTTTCGTGTGCAGCTGTCTGCTGCCCGCCTTTGCAAACGGCACGGGCGCGGAGCTTGAGACGCCGGACACCGAAGTAGTGGAGGCCGCCGACCCCGGCGCGGGAGCCGGAACCCATGGATCTCTACGACGAGCCTGCGGCCATGGATGACGACTTCGGCGTGGCGGACGAGCCCGCAGCCATGGACGATCAGGTGGAAAAAACCCGTCGTGGACGACGAGCCCGCAGCCATGGACGATCAGGTGGAAAAACCCGTCGTGGACAACGAGCCCGCAGCCATGGACGATCAGGTGGAAAAACCCGTCGTGGACGATGAGCCCGCAGCCATGGACAATGAGGTGGAAAAACCCGTCGAGGGCGACGAGCCCCCCGTGGCCGATGACACCCCTGCCGCAGAGGGCGCGACGAAGACCACCACCGACGCAAGCGGCAACACCGTCTATGAAGTACGACACCAGCGGCACGACGTTCCCCGATGACGACGCGGCCGCGCTCCCCCCGATGGCGACCAGATGCAGGTGGACGCGGCGTTCTCCATCCCCACCAACATCTACCACTTCTGGCTCAAGAAGATGAGCAGCTACGACCTCGCGGACATCGCCGACGCCGCCAAGACCGCTGAGATGACCGTGGAACAGTATCTGGCCATGTACGGCACCGAGAAAGGCTGCTACCACATCATGACCGCCGCCGACGGCGCGAACCTGAAAGACTATCAGTTCGCAAACCCCACCTCCAACGATGACCCCGAGGGCAACAGCCGCACCTTTTGCAGGCTGGTACTACACCGACGAGCTGGGCGACGAGCAGAAGTTCGTGTTTGACGAGTGCCTGTACGTTTCCGAGAGCACGACCGTGGAAGTCTACGCGAAGTGGACGGACGAGGAAGCCGAGGAAGACGAAGAAGCCGAAGAAACCAAGAAAGATGACCCCGCAGCTGCTCAGTAGAAAGCAAAGTTCAAACAGTGGTATCAGAATCTGATGGACTGCACCAGCGAGTATACGCTGAAATCTCTTGCCGAAGAGTATTTTGCAACAGAGGGTTTCTATACCTACCTTGGCTCTCTGTCGGATGAAGAGCAGGAAGCGCTTTGGGATAAGCTGGAGCCTGTGAATCAGCCGAAAGACGATACCGCAGAGTATGAGGAAGAAACTCAGGACGACGGTATTGCACTGCTGAGTATTACGGCAACAGTAAAAACAATTCACATCGGCAAGAAGCTTGTGCTTAAGAGTAGCCTGACGGATTATGATGCGGGCATAGGTTGGAACAAAAGGCATTACACAGCGGTGCACAGCTGGGAGTCGAGAGACTCGACGATTGCAACGGTTGAAAGTGGAACACTTTACCAAACCGAAAAAGCAACTGTAACGGGCGTAAAGGTTGGTACAACAACCATTACGCACAAAGTTGATTGGTATACTTACGATTATTATGGAAACGCAACATATTATAGGTCGGATAGAGATACCTTTACGGTTGAGGTTGTAAAAGATAATCAGAAAATTGATGACTCTGACACACCGGTAAGGGCGGGTATATTCATTCTGAAAACGCCGACGAGCGATCCAAAGAGTAATGCACAGAACCAGTGGGCACCAGATAATAGTGCAATGAAGTGGATTGGAGAGGTAAATACTTATGGTGCAGAGTGGACAGGTAACAAGAATGTCTTCTCTTACCCTGCACAGTATGTCACACAGTGGCCCGATGAGACGAAATTGCCCTACTGGCTGCTTACAAGTCCCGGAACTACAGTAAACGATCATAATTATTTTGAAGAAGTCCGTGATGAAATCTTTAGCTACTATAAATCCAGTATTGAGGATGAACTAAAAAAGAAGTACCCGAATTTGACGAATATCAACTTGACAAAAGATGATATTACCCAAATTAAAATTACGCCGTTTAAGATTTCTAAGAACAACGACTCAGACCCGGATAAACATATTGACTGCACGATTGATATTGTCAACAATAAGGTCTATACTGCAAAATTCTGGGTGATGGGGCCAGGGGCTACACAGTATACGCAGGTAGACTCCGCCACCTACTTAAAAGAAAGCCTTGTCAGTGAGACAACTCAGGCGACAATTGGAGATACCAAAACAGTCAATGGTACAACTTATGTGCTCAAGGGCTGGTATAAAGAAAACTCCGATTATATGGGTGCTCCTGATGAAGCGGGCGCAGCAACGGATCAACTGATTTCAGAAAGCGAATGGGCATATGCTCCATCGACTGGAGAGCTTGCAGACGGTACAGTCCATTTCTACGCACGATATGAACCTGTAAATACAGATTTCACCGTGAAGAAAGAAGTGACCGGTTGGTTCGGTGACAAGACCAAACAATTCAATTTTGTAATCGACAGTGGCACTTATGAGGTGACTGTAACTCAGAATGGCATAAGCGAAAAGAAGCAGAGCTTCACACTGAGCGATGGCGAAACAGTTACTATCAGCGGTATTCCGGCAAATGTTCTGTTTACAGTAAAGGAAACGCTGGATGATGTCGGTTATAAAACGACAGCATCTGGTTACAAAACGGCACAAAAAACACGGCGGAACGAACATTCCGATATATGTTTGTGCGACAGGACGATAAGTTCGTTCTGCAAGCTGTGGATGGAGAAGTCGATGCAGTCAAAAACAGCACAATCGTTGTTACCAATGAACGTGAGGGCGAAATCGACAACGGTGTCCTCCTCGACACCCTCCCTACATCCTGATCCTCGTGGTCGTCGCGGGCGGCGGCGTGCTGCTCTTCCTCCGGAAACGGAAGAACGACGACGATGAATAAGCCAACTTCAAGCCAAATAAAATCACGAAAGGAGGTGGATGGATGGCAAAAAGAAAAAGCCAAAGGAGGCCCGCAGCCCGCACAGCGCCTGCCCGGCGCGGAGGATGCCTGCATCAGCCAGGAGCAGCTGGAGATCGTGGAATGGTACCGCAAGGTGAAGTTCCGCAAGAACCTGCTCGGCGGCGTGGATGAAGTGCAGATGTGGAAGAAGCTGGAGGAGCTCTACGGCCTGTACGAAAACGCCATCCGGGCCGAGAGAGCAAGGTATAACGCCCTGCTGGAAGCCCACCCCCTCCCGGAGAGAACCATGAGGAGGGATGTTGATGGCGAAAAAGCCGCAAAAACACTCCCTCCGCAAGACCCGCTCACGGCAGGGCGCAGAGCCCTGCACAAGCGGCGCAACGCCGCGCAGGACCGCCGGGACGCGCTCAGCTTACTGGGCCGGGTGGTGGTGCTGGCGGCAGCCGCGTGGGTGCTGTTCACGCAGGTGTTCCTGCTGACACAGGCCTCCGGCAACAGCATGTTCCCCGCCGTCAAGGACGGCGACCTGCTCATCGGCTACCGGCTGCAGGGCACTTACGCCAAGAATGACGTGGTGCTCTATGAGCAGGACGGCAAGCTCCGGGTGGGCCGTGTCCTGGAGCCGCGAGAACGACCTCATCGCACTGGACGATTCGGGAACGCTGATCGTCAACGGCTCGGCCCAGAGCGGCGAGATCCTTTACCCCACCTACGCGAAAGACACCCTCGAGTACCCCTACACCGTCCCCGCGGACAGCGTCTTCATCTTGGGAGACTACCGCACGCAATCCGAGGACAGCCGGGATTTTGGCCCGGTGGCCCTCACCGACGTCAAAGCAAAGGTGATCACCCTGCTGCGGCGGCGGAGCTTGTAAGTTATTGAAAATATTGATATAATATTTAGGAGGAATCCACATGAAACTCAACACTGCGAAAAAAACTGACCGCCGGCGCTCTGGCACTGTCCATGATGTTCGCAATGGCAACTCCTGCGTTTGCTGTGAGTGGAGTAGTTCCCGCTCCCCATATTACTAAAAAATATACGGTCACGAATGCTGGTACGAGTTCTCCGGCAGAGACATTTACCTTTACCGCGGTAGCGACGGATGTTAAAAAATGCTTTGGCGTAAAGACAGACGGAACAACCCCCATTACAAAAAGATGATGCGCCGCAGTTGACGATTGAATCCGCTACGTACGGGCTTAATGGCGCAACGACTGATGGTGCTTCGATGGATCTGGAAATCACTAAGGATAAGCCGTTCCCCAATGTTGGTATTTATTACTACACTGTGACCGAAGCTGCAAGTGGTAATGCAGGTGTTACGACGCATGCGGGCAACATGCTGCTGAAAGTTGTTGTCGTTTATGATGGAACGGTTCTGAAAGAAAAAGTATTTTTTTCTATAATGGAATGGATTCGAATGGTGAAGGCACTGGCACTAAGGGCGCTGCAATTGAAAATACTTACTCCGCTGGCTCTCTGGAAGTGAAGAAAGAGGTTACTGGCAATCTGGGCGATAAGAGTAAGTTGTTTAATGTGACCGTTACCTTTAAGGCTCCTGCTGGCAAGACTGTAGCCGGGACTATTTCGTACTCTGAGGGCGGTGTGTCGAAGACTATCGAACCCAGTGATTGGAAAGAGGGTTCTGTGACGAAGAAGATTGCTGTTTCTCACGGCGATACCGTTACGTTTACCAATATTCCCTATGGTGTAACCTACACTGTGGTTGAGGATGACTATAAGACTAGTGATGGCTATGATGAGGCCAAGTATGAAGCTGAAGATATTGATGCTGAAAAAAGGTACGTTAGCCAAAATTGATACCGCAAATGAAACCGTGACCATTACCAACAACAAGGGTGACGACACCATTGATACCGGCGTTATCCTCGACAATGCTCCTTACATCCTGATGCTGGCCGTTGTGGCTGGTGGTGCTATGACTCTGGTCATCAAGAAGCGCCGCGAGGAAGAGTAATTGAACACTCTCTCCGCAAACACAACCTCTCAGTCTCGCATCCGCTCGACAGCTCCCCTGTCAGGGGGAGCCCTTGGCAAAGAGGTCTCGTTTTCGATGAAACCAAATGGAGCGGCTGCGAAATCATCGAAAACGTGACGGCTTTCGCCAGAGCCTCCCCTGACAGGGGAGGTGGCATCGAGCAAAGCGAAGATGACGGAGAGGTTCCAACCTGACTCGCAATTCTCTGAACAAGAACCAACATCGCAAGCTGACTGGAGGTGGGCTGTATCACTTGGCAACGTGTAGCGCTGCGGACAGCCGACTTCCTGATCAGCGCGGTGGTGGTGCTGTTCCTCCTCACGGCGGGCGCTTACTCCGCTTACGCGCTGTGGGATAACAACCAGGTCTATGCCGCCGTGGATAACGTGCAGGGCGAGCTGCTGCAGTTCAAGCCTGCCGCCGATGGCGAGAACGGTGCCTCCTTTGAGGAGCTGCTGGCCATCAACTCGGACGTGAAAGCCTGGCTCACCCTGGACAACACCGCCATTGATTACCCTGTGGTGCAGGGCGAGAACAATTTCAGCTACATCAACACCGATGTCTACGGCGACTTTGCACTGGCCGGCAGCATCTTCCTGGATTCCGATTGTGATGGCAGCTTTCCACGATCCGTATTCGCTGCTGTACGGCCACCACATGGAAAACAGCAAGATGTTTGGAGATCTTGACCTGTACAAGGACGAGGCGTTCTTCAACGAGAACACCACCGGCACGCTGGTCCTGCCCGACCGCACCTATCACTTACAAATTTTCGCCTGTCTGCTGGTGCCCGCGTCCGAGGATGCCATCTTCGACGTGAACCAGTGGGACGCAAACCTGAACGGTCTGCTCGATTTCGCACAGGAGAACGCGCTGCACCTGCACTCTGACACGCTGGACACCGTCCGAGCGCGGGAGGGGCACAGGTGCTGGCCATGTCCACCTGTTCCACGGAGTTTACCGATGCAAGAACCATTCTTCTGGCGTGGATGACAACGCCGGAGCAGTAAAGGAGGGGATGAAATGAAGATCCGAAAATTCGCGGCGGCGCTGCTGGCACTGGTGCTTTGCCTGAGCCTGAGCCTGCCCGCGGCCTTTGCGGAAGCGCAGCAGCGTGTGGAGCTGAAAAACCTGACGGTCAACGTCAAGTGCACGGGCAATGCCATCCCCGACGAGCAGCTCACCATCCGCCTGACTCCTCGCAAAAAGCCCCCATGCCCGGCGATGCCGCCGCACTGGAAGCGTTCGTCAACACGGCGGACTGCACCCGTTCCAACGGTTATATGACCACCGCCACATTCCCGGAGACATTCGTCTTCACGGCCCCCGGTACCTATGAGTACGAGGTGGCCCAGCAGAAAGGAAGCTCCCTCAACGGCACGTACGACACCCGCACCATGGTGCTCCGTGTCACCGTGAGCTGGAGCGGCGACACGCTGGTGGCCGTGGCCAAGGTCTATGAGTCTGGCCAGTCCTCCAATGACAAGGAAGACAGCATCCTGTTCAACAACACGTTCAACAACTCCGCCCCCGGACGACCCGTACGATCCGCCGTATATCCCGGATGACCCCTACATCCCGGACCCGAGGCCCACGCCTGTGGTGCCTACCCCGAGACCCTCGGTGAACCCGCCGGTCCTGGACGCGCGGCCGGATACCACCCCCACGGTGTCCACGGCGCCCACGGTGCCCGCCGCGGAAACGCCCGTCAATCCTCCGGTGGCTGACGCGCGTGCCCCCAAGCTGATCCAGACCGGACAGCTCAACTGGCCCGTGCCGGTGCTGGCAGGGGCTGGGCACCCTGTTCCTGGCGGCTGGCGTGATCCTCCTCACCAAGAAGAAAGAGGATGACAATGCGTAAAAGCATCCCCGGGCGTCATCTGTGTCCTGCTGGGAGTCGTCCTGCTGCTGGCGGCGCTGGGCCTCTACGGCTACAACCGCTGGGAGGACGCCCAGGCCGGCGCGGAAGCCCAGACCGTCGTACAGGATCTAAAGCAAAAAGTCGTTGAACAAACGCAGAGCGCGGCCTCGGCTCCCGCCATCGACACCAGCTCCCTTGACCCGGAGCTGCCCGTGGTGGAGCTGGACGGCTACGAATATGTGGGCTATGTCTCCATCCCCCGCCATTGGCATCGACCTGCCGGTGATGAGCGAGTGGAGCTACCCCAAACTCAAAATTTCCCCCTGCCGCCAGTTCGGCTCCTCCCGCACCGATGATCTCGTCATTGCGGCGCACAACTACGAGTCGCATTTCGGCAAGATCGGCACCCTCGCCCTGGGCGATGAGGTCCGTTTCACCGACATGGACGGCATCGAGAACCACTACACGGTTTCTGCCATTGAAGTCCACGACCCCACCGATGTGGACGCCGTGGAGCACAGCGGCCACGATCTGGTGCTGTACACCTGCACCTACGGTGGCAAGACCCGCATCATCGTCGTCTTCTGTGACAGAAGCGATTGAAGACATTCCCGGATTCCATTCCCGCACCCCCGCACCGGAGACGCCCGGTGTGGGGGGATTTGTTTTTGTGGGGACGAAACCTCTCCGTCATCTTCGCTTCGCTCGATGCCACCTCTCCCAAAGGGGTGAGGCCTTGGCAGGCGGTGCGGGCCAAACCTCTCCGTCACGCCTGCGGCGTGCCACCTCCCCTGATAAGGGGAGGCTTTGCGGCGGTGAAGTTTTATCGCAACACCGTGTGTTACTGCGAAACGAAATCTCTTTGTCAATGGCTCCCCCTTTTCAGGGGGAGCTGTCGAGCGGCAGCGAGACTGAGAGGTTCATATTGCACCCCCTCCCCACATATACTATACGGACACAACCAAATGGGTGGGAGGGAACGGTATATGTTTGTGGTAACGCTGAAAAAGGCCGGGCTCAAAAAGGTGGGCGTCGGCGTGATATGCTGTGCGTTGGTGGTGTTCAGCGCGGTGCTGGGGGCGGTACATCAGCGGGCGGAGCGTCATGGCGGCTGCCGCGGCCAGCGGCAACAAGATCGAGAGCGCCCAGGACATCCAGACCTGGTTGACCGGCTATGGGCTGGACGTGGACGCGGCCACCATCGCCGCCGATAAGGTCAAGATCCCCCGCAGGTGGGACGACAGCTTTTCAGCATTCAACGGGTGGTGCAGCAGAGCGGCATGGACCTGACCCGCTACAAGGGGCAAGACCGTGGAAAAATGGACGGCCCTGCTGCCCGCCGTGAGCAAGGGCGACACCATGAGCTACGGCGTGCTGCTGGTGTACAAGAAAAAGGCCATCGGGGCCTACCTGCTGGAGAAGCCCTCCGGCACCGTCACCGGGCTGAAAGACGCCCAGACCGCTATGGCCATGCAGGAGGCCACGGAAGTCTCGGGGGAAGATTTCAGCGGCGATTGGGGCGAGCGCCATGACGAGGAGCTCGGCGCCTCCGGGCAGGCCATGGAGACCTCGGGCGAGGATTTCAGCGGGGACTGGGGCGAGCGCCATGACGAGGAGCTGAACGCCTCCGGCCAGAGCCAGCAGACCTCCGGCGAACCCGAGACACCTCTGCCGGAAGCGGCCCGCTATACGGACCTGCCGCTGGACGCCGAGGGGTACCCTGTCGAGTGAGTGGGAAAGTGAACAAAAAGTCTTTCCCAAAAGCAGAAAATTGTGCAATGATGGTACTTTTTGATAAAAGATTATGTTCAATTATACCAAAATTTTCGCGGAAAAAATCGGCAATATGAAAGGGTGCAAAAAAGAACGACTAAGGTTTATAATAAGAATAGTAACATCCCGCAATAAACCAGGGTTTTTATTGCAGACGGGGCCGCGCGGCTGGCCGTTCCGTGGATGGATAAGTAAGGAGAAAATGATTATGAAAGAATTCCAGTATACCGTTAAGGATGCATGCGGCATCCACGCACGTCCCGCCGGCCTGCTCGTGAAGGTGGTCAAGGGCTATGCCCAAGCACCGCCACCCTCGAGAAGGACGGCAAGACCTGCGACCTGCGCAAGCTGATGGCCCTGATGGGCATGGGCGTCAAGCAGGGCGACACCGTCACCATCAAGGTGGAGGGCGACGATGAGGGCCACCGCCGCAGAGGCGATCCAGAAGTTCCTGAGCGAGAACGTCTGATCGCGTGTAATGTCGTGATGAG
>VOFJ01001752.1_pt1 | contig 28266 bp, 48 predicted proteins | sample 5384081 | NCBI WGS metagenome assembly VOFJ01 (sample SAMN12384729, study PRJNA508395) | human gut metagenome | isolation source: healthy gut I | host: Homo sapiens | reverse complement strand
GAAGTTACGTATTGCTGTTAGAATAACTAACTATTTGGTACGGGCAAAACCAGAGGAAGGACGATATAGCATGTGGAAATATACGATTCAAGTCAGTGGAATGATGTGTGCGGCATGTGCGAGGCCCATATCAACGATGCCCTCCGGCGGGCCTTTCCGGTCAAAAAAGGTGAACTCCTCCCGGAGCAAGGGACAGACCGTGCTGATCTCCGAGGCGGAGCTGGACGAACAGGCGCTGCGGATGCCATCAACGCCACCGGCTATCAGGCGGGGCGGGTGGACAAGGAACCCTTGGCAGAAGAAGGGGCCTGTTCGGCCGCCGGTAAATTTGACGCGCCGCTGCACCGGTACGAAAGAGGAATCGGCATATGTTGCGACACTGCTGTCCGGTCTGCTGGCCTTTGACTGTGCGCCGCCGCAATTCTGCTGGGGCGGCTGGTCCGGTTCCTGGCCGCCCGGGCCGCCAAAGGCGCCCGGCCCCCAGAGGCGCCCCCTGCCGCCACCGCCGGCGGGCATCCGGGGCCAGTGAGAACCGGGGTGGCGCAAAGCGCCGCCGGGAGGAATGAACGTGTTTGGGGAATATCTGAAAGGCCGCCCTGACGCCGGGGCGGAATGGGACAATACCATGGCGGGGATACAGGTGTGCCGCTTTTCCCCCTGGAGGTGCCGGAGGGGCAGCCGCCCCTCCAGCTGCCCCTGACGCTGGGTGCGCTGCACTTCGAGGCCCTGTTCTGCAGGGGCGGCGGCGTGGTGCTGGAGCGCTCCGGCGGGAAACATATGGCCCCTGGAGCCGGGCAACATACTGCTGCTCTCAACTGCGGCGGCCTGCGCCGGGTCACTGTGGAGCGGTCCCTGGCCGGAATTCTGGTGGAAGTGGACGCCCGGGCCGCCCGGGACAGCCTGAGCGCCCTGTGCGCCCTGCTGGGCGGGCCGGGAGCTGGACACCGGAGGCGTGGGCCGTCAGATGGCGGCCTGCGGGGGCTGCGCCCGGCTGGAGCGCACCCCCTGGTCCCAGGCGGTATTCGAGGAGCTGGAGCACCTGAAGGGGCCCGGAACTACTGCGTGTGGGAAGGCGGCGGAGCTGCTGTACCTGCTCTGCCAGCACAGCCCGCTGCTCTCCGGCGCCGTCCCCACCGCCCCGGTCAGCGGCCGGATGGCCGCCCGCCGGGTGCAGGGATACGGGCCTATAGGAGGGGCATCTGCAGGAAAAACTGACCATCCCAGAGGTGTGCCGCCGGTTCTACCTCTCCCCACCTCCTTCAAGAAATACTTCCGGGCCATGTACGGCCAGAGCGTCCACCGCTGGCTCCAGCACCAGCGTCTGGAGCGGGCAGCCCAGCTGCTGCGCACCCGGCTGTCCGTGCTCCAGATCGCCCAGAGCGTGGGCTGCAGCGGGCTAAGTCAGTTCAACGCCGCCTTCAAACAACATTTCCATCTGACCCCCCAGGCAGTACAGAAATACGTCCGATTCCGGCAAAAGACAGCCGATTCCGCAGGACAGCCAGAGGATGAGTGACTATAATAATAGAATCATATTCACCCACCCGCCGGATCGGGGACGCCCGCGCCATTCATCCGGCCGGATCCTGTCCGGCCGCCATGGCGCGGTCCTGGAGGAGGAGCGCATTGAAACAGCACCGGTTTTGGGCCTGGGCTGCCGTGATCTGCATGGTCATGGCCATGATCACAGGCCACAGACATCGTTGACGAAAGGAAGTATAAGGTTGAAACATTGTAATTAGAGCACCATACCGAAAAAAGGCGCACAAAACCAAGCCCTCAAAAAGCGGGCGAAAAAAAGAAGTTATGTTAAAAAAACTAAGTAGTAGGTGGAGCGGTCACCAGATAACCTTGCCGTTGGAGAATGAAGATGGCTTCTTCCACAGAAACCTCCCGGTGAGCAGGTGGGCGATCTCTCTTGGCGGTAGAGTTCCGGGTTGTACGGCTCATTCTTCTTGAGCATATTGTAGATGACCGTGAGCAGCATCCTGGCAATGGCGATGATAGCCTTTTTGTGCCCCTGCGTTTTTTGAGCGCAAGATAGCGGTTTCGAACCTCCGGGAATTGCTTGGCACGGATCGCACTGAGGGCGCATTGAACGAGCAACGGTTTGATGTAGGCCCCAGCCCGGCTGATTCTGGTGGTTTTCTTCTTTCCAGCACTCTCGTTGTTCTGCGGCATAAGCCCGGCCCAAGAGCAAAGATGCTTCGAGGTGGGGAACACGGACATATCCACTCCGATTTCAGAGATAATGCCAATAGCGGCAAAAGATTGGATACCCGGCACCGTCATAACAAAAGGTTGACTTGAGGAATATATTTTTCCGCGGTTGTCAGAATCAGCGATTCCAAGTTTAGTTTGCACAATTCAAGACTGTCCATGTGGGAACGGATGATGCGGAGCTTTTCAGCCTGTTCAGCACACATCTCTCCGTCCACAGCGGCAAGCACCTGCTCATTGGTTGCTTTCATATGCTTTCGTTCGGAAACCGGAAACATCTGTGATTTTCATCGCTGGGTTGTCCAGAATCCGAACAGTGATGGCGCAGGCGGCCTTACCGAACACATCCGAGAACACATCGTCCAGTTTAAAGTTGGAAACGGTAAGACAGTTCTGCGCCCGATTTTTCTCACCGGTGGTGAAACTTGTAAGTTTCCAACGATAGCGGAACAGGTCTCGAAGTTGGCGGATATCTGCTGGAGGGATAAAGCTTCCGGCAACAAGGTCGTGCTTGAAGATGTCGGCAATCCACTTGGCGTCTCGCTTGTCGGTTTTCTTACCCCGAATGGCTTTCACATACTTGGGGTGAGCAAGGACGATATTGCAGGTGTGTTCCAAAATGTTGTAGATGGGAATCCAATACTTTCCAGTAGATTCCATGCACACATCTTTGCAGTTGTTTTCAGAAAGCCAATCTGCACAGCGCCGTAAATCTCCCGTGAATGTGGAAAAGCGCTTACTCTTGTAAGTGGTTACTCCATATTCATTTGTGGAAGCGATACAGGCAACAACAAAGGACTTGTGGACATCCATCCCACAGCAGATGGGGTAAACGATTTTGAGCATAACACATCCCCTCGAAACAACATTTGAGAGAACAGGCAGGGACTGGACGCTCACTGAAAGATTGAAGTAGTCCGTCTCTCCAAAGATAAGGTTTTAGGGTTTGATGCCCTATTTATTGGTGCTTGAAAGAGCGCCCGGCACACATAATATTCAGTCCAGCGCAGGGCTGCGCCTATTCACCTCCACGTGCTGTGTAGTGTGCCTGCTTCCTCAAGTAAATTCTAACAAATTACAGATTGCTGCGTTAGAGGCACTGTGTTTCATTCACTTTGGTGCCTTGGAGCGCAGCGGAAAGGAATGGTCATAATTATGAAAAACATCTACGCCAAGCTGGCCTGTTTTGCCGGCGGCGCCTGTTCGGTTCGCTGGGGCTTAAGCTGCTGGCCAGCAAGGACGCCAAAAAGGCCTATGTCCTGCCGCCGCCGCGGGCTGCGGATGAAAGGATTCCGTCATGGAGACCGTTACCTCTGTTCAAGAGAACGCCGCCGACATTTTGGCCGCTGCCAAGGACATCAACGAGGCCCGGGCCGCCAAGGAGGCGGAGGAGGCGGCCGCCGCCGACCTGGAGGGCGAAGCGGAAGACTGAACCTGAGAGGGAGCCGACGCGCGCGGCTCCCTCTTTCTTGGAGCTTGAGGAAAAGCGATGCATGCGACTATTTTGCACGAGTGCCGCGGGCGCATCCGGCTGCGGCTGAAACAAAAGTCCATATCCCTCCGGCAGGCCGACCTGCTGGAGGAATGGCTGTCAGGCAGCCCTGGGCCCTTCCGGGCCGCCGTGGTCCACGAGCGCACCCGCTGCGTGATCCTGTACCCGGCCCCCCTGGAGACGGAGAAACTGGCCTCTCCCGCGCCGGTTCTCCTGGCGGGGGCAGAGCATCCGTCATCCTGCCCGCCCACAGCACCCGGGCTATGAACCGGGAGTTCCAGGAGAAACTGGTGGGCAAAGTGGCTGGTCAAGGCGGCCACTACCCTGTTCCTGCCCGCCCCCTGAAAATCGCCCGGATTGTCTGGCACATGATCCCCTTTCTGCAGAGGTCTGCGCTGCCTGGGACATCGTCAGATCAAGGTGGAGATGCTGGATGCGTTGTCCATCGGGATCTCCGTCTGCCGCAGGGACTTCGGTACTGCCGGCACTGTCATGTTTTTGTTGGAGATCGGTGAACTGCTGGAGGATTGGACTCGGAAGAAATCCGTAGCCGACCTGGCAGAGAGCCTGTCTCTCCATGTGGATCGGGTGTGGCTGAAAACCGAGGCTGGTGAAGTGCTCCCTCCATCGGCCAGATCAGACCCGGCGACTGGGTCGTGGTTCGAGCCGGAAGCGTCATCCCCCTGGACGGCGTGGTGGAGGAGGGGGAGATCACCGTCAACCAGGCGTCCCTCACCGGCGAGTCCGTCCCCGTGGCCAAGCGGCGCGGCGGCGCGGTGTACGCCGGCACCGTAGTGGAGGAGGGAGAGTGCGTCCTGGAGGTGAAACAGGCCTCCGGCCAGGGCCGCTACGACCAGATTGTGGAGATGATCCAGCGGTCCGAGCAGATGAAGTCCGCCGCCGAAGCCAAGGCGTCCAACTTGGCAGACAAGCTGGTGCCCTATACCTTCGCCGGGAGCCTGGTGAGCCTGGCCCTCACCCGGAATGTGACCCGGGCCTTGTCGGTACTCATGGTGGACTTCTCCTGCGCCCTGAAGCTGGCCATGCCCCTGGCGGTGCTCTCCGCCATGCGGGAGGCGGGGCGGGAGCACATCACAGTCAAGGGAGGCAAATTCCTGGAGGCAGTTGCCCAGGCGGACACCATCGTCTTTGACAAGACCGGCACCCTCACCCACGCCTGCCCCCGGGTGGCAAAGATTTTTCTTTTACCTTCAACGGAAAGATAGAGAATGAAATGCTCCGCCTGGCTGCCTGTCTGGAAGAGCACTTCCCCCACTCCATGGCCAACGCCGTGGTGGAGGAGGCCAAACGCCGGGGCTTGCACCACGAGGAGCGCCACGCCAAGGTGGAGTATCTGGTGGCCCACGGCATCGCCAGTTCAGTGGATGGGGAGCAGGTGCGCATCGGCAGCGCCCACTTCATCTTCGAGGATGAGAAGTGCGTGATCCCGGAGGAGGAGCAGGGCCAAGTTCGACGCGCTGCCCCCGGAGTATTCCCAGCTCTATCTGGCCATCGACGGGGTGCTCTCCGCCGTGATCTGCATCTCCGACCCTCTGCGGGAGGAGGCGAAGGACGTGCTCTCCGCCCTGCGGGGCCTGGGTGTGCGAAACGCCGTCATGCTCACCGGGGACAGCCCCCGCACCGCCGCTGCCATCGCGGAACAGCTCGGGGTGGATGCCTTTCGGGCCGGGGTGCTGCCGGCGGACAAGGCCGGAGTATGTGGCGCTTTGCGGAAGGGAAGGGCCATACTGTCCTCATGGTGGGAGACGGCATCAACGACTCTCCGGCCCTCTCCGAGGCGGATGCCGGCATCGCCATCAGCGACGGGGCGGCCATCGCCAGAGAGATCGCCGACATCACCATTGCCGCCGCGTCGCTCTGGGAGCTGACGGAGCTGCGGCGGATCGCCATGGGACTGATGCGCCGCATCCACGACAACTACCGCTTTGTCATCGGGTTCAACGGCGGCCTGATCGCCCTGGGCGTGGCCGGAGCGCTGGCGCCCGCCTCCTCCGCCATGCTCCACAACCTGTCCACCCTGGCGGTCAGCCTGCGCAGTATGTGGCTGCCCGCAGAAAGGTCAGAAAAGCGGACATCTCAGGATGCCCCATAGGTATCCAGCAGAAACGCCAATTTTTCCCTTCTCTTCTGCATCATATTGTATTATTTATGGTTGCACACGACTAACTCCATTTGTGCTATAATACATGATGCGCAGTGCGTGATGCATGGTAAGTCCAATCGGCCTGCACATTTTTTTACAATGTAGTTAGTTTAAACTAACCATTATCAAGACAGTAGGTTTTCAAGAGAAAGGAGCTGATCCTTCAAAGCCTTCCGTTCCACTCTGATTCTGTCACTGGCCTTGGTGGTGCTGTCGGTGCTCGCTGTTTGTCGGGGTCATCGACCTGTCGCCGGGCACTGCTGTCAGGGGATCTGGAGCAGCTGGAGGTTTTCCTGATCTCCCGCCTGCCTCGTCTGCTGGCGATCCTGTGCACCGGCATTGGCATGAGCGTGGCCGGACTCATCATGCAGCAGCTTTGCAGTAACAAATTTGTGTCGCCCACCACCGGCGCGACGATCTCCTCCGCGCAGTTCGGCATTCTGCTGGCTCTGCTATTTATGCCGGCCTCCACACTGTGGAGCAGAGCTATTTTTGCCTTTGCCACGGCAATCCTTGGCACCTGGATCTTTGTCTGGTTCATTCAGCGCATCCAGTTCAAGGATGCGGTGATGGTGCCTCTGGTGGGCATCATGTTCGGCAACGTCATCGGCGGCATTACCAGCTATCTGGCGTACAAATACGAAATGACCCAGGCCCTGTCCTCCTGGCTGGTGGGCCACTTTTCCCTGGTGGTCCAGGGGCGGTATGAGTTGGTGTACCTGCCGTGCCCATGGTGATTTTGGCCTTTCTGTTTGCCAACCACTTCAATATCGTGGGGCTGGGCAAGGACTTTTCCAAGAATCTGGGAGTTCCGCACAATCTGGTGCTCTTTGGCGGCCTGACCATCGCGGCGATGATTACGGCTTCGGTGGTGGTGGTCGTCGGCTCCATCTCCTACATCGGCCTGATCGTGCCCAATGTGGTAGCCATGTTCAAGGGCGACCGCATTCGGGGCACGCTGGTGGACACCGCGCTCTTTGGGGCCATCTTCGTCCTGGGCTGTGATGTGATCGCCCGGACGGTGATCGCCCCTATGAGCTGCCCATCGAGCTGGTGGTGGGGGATCCTGGGGAGTGTGATCTTCATCGCCCTGCTGCTCTACCGTTTGAACCATGGACGGCGGCCATCCGTCTGGGCGGCTCCAGGGATCCGGCTGCGGCGCCCCATGCCCCACCTGGAAGAGGTGCGAATCAGTGAAAACCGCCGCAGACACCCAACCGCCAAAAGCTGATCCGTCCTGGCTGTTCTGGTGCTGCTGGCGGCGGCCTATATGCTGGGGGGTCCATTTCAAAACCAAAAATTATTTGCCTACGCCATGCGCATCCGCACGCCCAAGCTGATCGCCATGCTCATCACGGCATTTGCCATTGGAAGTGCCTCCATCGTGTTCCAGTCCATATCATCAACAACACCATCGTCACGCCCCCTGCCTGCTGGGTATGGACCAGCTTTATTCGCTGATCCACACAGCGGTGTTCTTTTGTGGCGGGTTCGGGCAGCTTTCTGGCGGTCAATGCCAACGCAGCCTTTGCGGTAGACCTTGCCATTATGGGCGCTGTTGCCACCGTGATCTACAGCTATCTGTTCCGGAAAACGAACCACAATGTTCTGTACGTTCTGCTCATCGGCACGGTGCTGACCTCGTTCTTTTCCAGCGTCCAGACGACCTTGACCCGTGTGATGGACCCCAACGAGTACGACACGCTGCTGACGGATCTGGTCGCCAGCTTTTCCAATGTCAATTCGGCGATTCTGGTGCTGTCCGTTGCGGTTCTTGCGCTGGTCGCTTTTGCCTTCCGGAAAGAGCTTGCGCTGCTGGACGTTCTGACACTGGGCAAAGATCAGGCCATCAATCTGGGCGTGGACTATGACCGCTGCATCCGCCGGCTGCTGCTGGGGGTCACACTGTACATTGCAACAGCCACCGCTATGGTCGGGCCGCTGGCATTTCTGGGGCTTATCATTGCCAACCTTTCCCGGCAGTTCCTGCGCACCTACCGGCACAGCCAGCTCATCACCGGCTCTGTTTTGTTCGGTATGGCTGTTCTGATCGGCGGACAGCTTCTGGTGGAGCGGGTGTTCGTTTACTCGGTTCCGGTCAGTGTGTTCATCACCGTGGGCGGCGGCGTGTATTTCCTGTATCTGCTGCTCACCCAGAGAAAGGCATAACACCATGTTTGTAAAAGAGATCACCAAACGCTACGATGGCAAAGCCGTTGTCGATGGCGTGAGTTTTGAGATTCCGAAAGGTAAAGTCCTTTCCCTTATCGGTCCGAACGGTGCGGGAAAATCCACCGTGATGGGAATGTTGTCCCGGCTGATCGCACGGGACAGCGGTCTTAATGGATTTTGAGGGGACGGAGATCACGCACTGGAAAAGCCGTGAACTGAGCAAGCGGCTCGCCATCCTGACCCAAGCCAACAACGTCCAGATGAAGCTGACTGTCCGGGAACTGGTTGCGTTTGGCCGCTTTCCGTACTCCGGCGGACGGCTGACCCAAGAGGACAACGAGATCATTGACCGGGCCATTTCCTACATGGAACTGGACGGGCTTCCAGGACCGCTTCATTGACGAGCTCTCCGGCGGTCAGCGTCAACGGGCCTATATCGCCATGGTCATCGCCCAGGACACTGAGTTTGTACTTCTGGATGAACCTACCAATAACCTGGATATCTACCATGCTACCAATATGATGAAAATCGTCCGCCGTCTCTGTGACGAGCTGGGAAAAACAGTGATCCTGGTGCTGCATGAGATCAACTATGCGGCATTTTATTCCGATTATATCTGTGCCTTCAAGGACGGAAAAATCGCCAGATTCGGCACTGTGGAGGATGTGATGACAAAAGAGAATCTGTCTCAGATCTATCAGGTGGATTTTGAGATCCTGACCATTGCAGGAAAGCCCTTATCCATCTACTATTGACCCTGTTTTCAGTACTTTTTAGAAAAGGAGCAATCAGACATGAACATGAAAAAAATGATCTTTTTGCCCTGGCCGGCGTGATGTCCCTTGGCCTTGCAGCCTGCTCTGGGGAGAACGTAAAACCACATCCGGGGACAGTATCCCGCCTGCCAGCAGCCAGACCGCCAGTGGACCGCAGAACAAGGAGAGGCCTGAGTCCGTGACCATCATAAGCCTCAACGCCAGCAAGGAGGAAACGGAGCTGGAGGTACCCTACGATCCCCCAGCGCATCGCCATTCTGGATATGGCTTCCCTGGATATTCTGGATGCCCTGGGCGTGGGGGGCCGGGTCGTTGGCACTGCTGATACCAGCCTGGAGTATCTCCAGAATTACATCAATGACGACATTTCCAGCCTGGGAACCATCAAAGAGGCGGATCTGGAGGCGGTCATGGCCTGCGAGCCGGATGTTATCTTCATCGGAGGCCCGCCTGGCTTCCAGCTATGACGCTCTCAGCGAGATCGCTCCCGTGGTCTATCTGGCCACGGACACTGAAAGGGCGTAGTGGAAAGCGTCCGACGGAATGCCATGACCATCGCATCCATGTTTGGGCTTGAGGATAAAGTAGATGAATTAATGGCTGGCTTCAATTCCCGCATTGCTGCCCTGGCTGAATTTTCTGCCGGAAAGACTGCGATCATAGGGCTTGTCACCAGCGGCAGCTTCAACGTGCTGGGCAACGATGGCCGCTGCTCCATGATCGGACGGGAGATCGGCTTTGAAAATATCGGCGTGGCCGCCGATATTGATACCTCCACCCACGGCAACGAGTCCTCCTTTGAGCTCATTGTAGAGCTGGATCCCGATTACATGTTCGTCCTGGATCGCGACGCAGCCATCGGCACCGATGGGGCACAGCTGGCCCAGGAGATCATGGAGAACGAGCTTGTGATGGGGACGGACGCCTATAAGAATGGTCATCTCGTCTATCTGGCCCACCCGGCTGTGTGTGGTACACCGCCGAGGGGAGGCATCACCGCTTTGGATCTTATGCTGAAGGATCTGGAGAGCAGTCTGCTGGGTTAAGGCAGTTTCCATATAGCAGCAGTGTATACAAACACGCACCGGTTACAGAGCCCATAGGTATGCTGTGCCCGGTGCGTGCTGCGTTGTGCGCCTGGTCTTGCACATTTCTAAAGGGTGCAGGTCCAAAATCCGTCCGGCAGCGGGAAGGATATAGGGGAGGCAGGGGGGTCATCGTGAGGTGGAATCTGAAGGCAGTTGGATGTGGGGAATCTACCAGCCCATGGGCAAGCCTCTGGTCTGATGAACAGAAATGTGGGCAGGGAATAAAAAGAACGGACGTTCGATGACTCTGTACTTTTTGGAATTATTTATGGTACAATGTCTGCAAAACAGACATTGTACCATTGCGCATCTGGTTTCTGTGTTTAACATGGTTTGTCCCTGTTTCGGCCATATCGAATTACATGGGTACGGCAGGCTCAAAAAAAACAAATTCTGTTTTAAATCCTGGAGGTGGTTCTTATGCAAAATGAACAAAAAGTTTTTGAATTACATTCCGAATACGCCCCCACCGGCGACCAGCCCCAGGCCATTGAGGCGCTGGTCAAAGGGTTTCAGGAAGGCAATCAATTCCAGACCTTATTAGGAGTTACAGGGTCCGGCAAGACCTTTACCATGGCCAATGTGATCCAGCAGCTAAATAAGCCGACTTTGGTAATAGCGCACAATAAGACCTTAGCAGCACAGCTCTATGGTGAGTTCAAAGAGTTTTTTCCAAATAATGCAGTGGAGTATTTTGTCTCCTATTATGATTACTATCAGCCGGAGGCATATGTCCCTTCCACTGACACATATATTGAAAAAAGACTCGGCCATTAATGACGAGATCGATAAGCTGCGTCACTCGGCCACAGCGGCGCTTTCAGAGAGAAATGATGTGATCATTGTGGCCTCTGTTATCCTGTATCTATGGACTGGGAAGCCCCATCGACTATAAGGAGATGGTGATCTCCCCTGCGTCCTGGGATGCAGAAGGACCGGGACGAGGTGATCCACAAGCTCATCGATATCCAGTACACAAGAAATGACATGGATTTCAAGCGGGGAACCTTCCGGGTCAGAGGAGATGTCCTGGAGGTGTTCCTGCGTACTCCGGCAGCGAGGCCTACCGGATCGAGTTTTTCTGGCGATGAGGTGGACCGGATCTCAGAGATCGACGCGCTGACCGGGGAGGTGAAGGCCCAGTTAGGCCATGTGGCGATCTTCCCGGCCTCCCATTACGTGGTGCCGAAGGAGAAGATGATGGAGGCCACGGAGAATATTCTGGCGGAGATGAAGGAGCGGGTGGCGTTTTTCAAGAGCGAGGACAAGCTGCTGGAGGCCCAGAGGATTGCAGAAAGGACCAATTTTGACGTGGAAATGATGCGGGAGACCGGATTCTGCTCTGGCATCGAAAACTACTCCCGCCACTTGACCTTTGGAAAGCCGGGGGAGCCGCCCTGCACGCTTCTGGACTACTTCCCGGAGGATTTCCTTATTATCGTTGACGAGTCCCATATTACGCTTCCCCAGGTGAGAGGGATGTATTTTGGCGACCGGTCCAGGAAGAAGACTCTGGTGGAATATGGCTTCCGCCTGCCGTCGGCGCTGGATAACCGACCATTAAATTTTGAAGAATTTGAAAGCCACATCAGCCAGATGATGTTTGTATCCGCCACGCCATCCGTATATGAGGCAGAGCATGAGCTGCTTAGGACAGAGCAGATCATCCGTCCCACCGGCCTTCTGGACCCGGAGATCAGCGTCCGTCCGGTTGATGGCCAGATCGACGATCTCATTGGAGAGATCAACAAGGAGGTGGAAAGCCACAATAAGGTCCTGATCACAACGCTGACAAAGCGCATGGCTGAGGATCTGACGGATTATATCCGGGAGGCCGGGATCCGGGTCAAATATCTCCCACTCAGATATTGATACCCTGGAGCGGGCGGAGATCATCCGCGATATGCGCCTGGATGTGTTCGACGTACTGGTGGGCATCAATCTTCTCAGAGAGGGGCTGGATATCCCGGAGATCACTCTGGTGGCGATCCTGGACGCCGATAAGGAGGGCTTCCTCCGGTCCGAGACCTCTCTGATCCAGACCATCGGCCGCGCTGCCAGAAATGCAGAGGGGCATGTGATCATGTATGCCGATTCCATCACCGATTCCATGAAAGCTGCCATCGATGAGACCAACCGCCGCCGGGAGATCCAGCAAAAGTATAATGAAGACCACGGCATTACACCCCAGACCATTAAAAAGGCCGTCCGTGACCTGATCTCCATTTCCAAAGCGGCAGCAGCAGGGGAGACGGGGAATTAAAAAAGGATCCGGAATCCATGGATGCAAAGGAGCTGGATAAGCTGGCAAAGGAACTGGCAAAGAAGATGCGCCAGGCAGCGGCCGAGCTGAACTTGTTTGAGGAGGCGGCCAGACTGCGAGACCGTATGAAGGAGGTAAAGCAGATGCTCCTGGAACTGGAGGGCTGAGACGGAAACGGTCAGAAGGATGTAAGTTTATATTGACAACCAATCCCGGTAAGGCTACAATATCTGCGGAATCGAAGCAGATCCGGGAAGAACAGGATGGGAACCATGAGACTGTGTGACTGTGCTGCCGGAAAGCTATATATGATCCGGACGGTTACGGCAGAGGAAACGATCGTCCGGCGGCTGGAGGCCCTGGGACTCGTCGAGGGAACAAAGGTCCATATTCTGATGAAAAAAACAGGACGGCTCTCTGATCGCCGCATTCCAGGGGACACGTCTGGCGCTGGGAAAAAAGATCGCTGGAGCCATTGAAGCGGAGGACTGTGAAGAACATGGGCGCTGAGAGTGTGACGGTCTGCTTTACAGGAAATCCCAACTGTGGAAAGACTACGCTTTTTAATGCGTATACTGGCGCAGGGAAAAAAACAGCCAACTGGCCCGGCGTTACCGTGGAACTGTCGGAGGGGAGCCTGATGCACCGGGGCCGTCCGGTGCGCCTGGTGGATACGCCGGGAATTTACAGCCTGGATCCCTATACTATGGAAGAAACAGTGACCAGACAGTGCATAAGGGACCAGAAGGCGGATGTGATCATCCATGTGGCAGATGCACTTTGCTGGAAAGGAGCCTGTTTCTGACCATGCAGCTATTGGCAGAGGGAAGGCCGATGGTCCTGGCTCTCAATATGATGGATCTGGTCCGGGAACGGGGATGGACATTGATATAGGAAGGCTGTCCGGCTCCTGGGAGGGATCCCGGTGATCCCGGTATCAGCCAGAAGGAGGACTGGGCTGGAGGAGCTGATGGATGTCGCCGTGGAAGCGGCCAGAGCCCGCCGGATGGCAGACGGCAGCAGCTGTTTTGTATCGGGAGCCCGTTATTCTGTATACAGAAGCCATTCTGCGCACAGCGATGGGCCTGCATATGGCGATGGCCCTTCTGGATCCGGAGGCTCCTGGCATGGCCCGGTGTCTGCCAGGGAACTCCATGACCGGGCCCGGCAGCTTGCCGCTGCCTGTATCCGGTACAGAGGCAGTCCCGCACAGAATAAAAAGGAACACGGATCCCAGCGTTGGGAGAGTATTGGATTCCTTCACTGACCGGGCGGACCGGCTCCTGGCCCATCAGTATGGGGGATCCCTATATTTTTTTGGGATCCTGGCCCTGGTATTTTTTCTGACATTTTCTGCCGGAGGCTTTTTGAGAGGATATTTTGAGCGGGGCCTGGCCATGCTTTCAGCGTATATCCTGGAGCTCCTGGGCCGGTGCCGGGTCTCCGGCTGGATCATTTCCCCTGGTCTCCGATGGGATCCTGGCCGGAGTGGGAGGAGTCCTGGGCTTTCTGCCAAACATTGCCATCTTGTTCCTGGCCCTGGCCTTCTTAGAGGACAGCGGCTATATGGCCAGGATCGCCTGGGTCATGAACGGGACTATGGCCTCGGCGGGACTTTCGGGAAAAAGCCGTTCTCCCGGTGCTCCTGGGATTTGGCTGTACGGTCCCGGCAGTCCTGGCATCCCGGATCCTGGAGAATGAAAAAAGGACCGGAGGCGGACGATCCTTATGACGCCGTTCATGTCCTGCTCAGCCAGGCTTCCGGTCTATGTGCTGTTTGCGGGAATGTTCTTTCCGGAAGCATCAGCGGCGGTGATCGGAGGCTTATACGTTCTGGGCGTCCCTGGCGGCCCTGGGGACGGCCTGGGCAGCCTGGAAGGCAGGACGGGAGGAGCCGTATGAGGATATTCTGCTGATGGAGCTGCCGGAATACCGGTGGCCGGATCTGGGAACCGTGGTCTCCTGTGCCTGGGAACGGGTCAGGGACTATCTGGAAAAAGCCGGGACCACGATCTTTCTGGCCTCCCTGGTCCTGTGGTTTTCCTTCATCTGGGGCCACAGGGAGCTGCGTGGGATGTATCAGAAAGCTTCGCGGCAGTCCTGGGACGGGGCCTGGCTCCGGTCCTTGTCCCGGTCGGCCTGGGAGCCTGGCAGACGGCAGTGGCGCTGCTTACCGGACTTTCGGCAAAAGAGGTGGTGGTATCCAGCTTCTTTATTCTTTACGGAGCCGGGAACAGAGGTGCTGGAGGAGGCCATGAGGCTCTTGCAACCAGTCTTGCAGCCGGCGGCTTTACCGGAGCCAGCGCCCTGGCACTTCTGGTATTCTGTCTCCTTTACACACCCCTGTGCGGCGGCCATGGGGGCCATAAAGCAGGAGACAGGATCCCTCCGCTGGACTGTGGGACTGGCGGTTTATCAGCTTTTTCTGGCCTGGATATGCGCCGTGCTCGTATACCAGGCAGCCAGCCGGATCCCGGGGCTGGGATGACGGAAAGAATTCTGGCCTGTATGGAAGCAGGCGGGAGTGAAATAGACAAAGAGAGGAAAACAGAATGGATGAGAAACTTCTTCTGAAGGCCGTTGTTCTGGCCGGGAGAGATCATGCTGTCCAGCGGCGCAGAGGTATCCCGTGTGGAAAATACCATGCAGTTCATGCTGCGGCGGTCCAACTGTGAGGTCACGGAGGCCGTGGTCCTGGCCACAGGACTTTTTGTGACTATGGCTGACCCGGGCGGAGAGCCGATGACCTTTCAAGCGGATCCCTGCCAGAAGCACAAACATCAACCGGATCTGCCGGGTCAATGAGGTCTCCAGGCAGTTCTGCCATATGGAGCTGACGGTGGAGGAGGCCTACGAGGAGCTGAAAAGGATCCAGAAGGAGATCCTTTATAAGCCATGGATGAAGCTTGCCGGGATCATCGGTATATCTGTCAGCTTTATCTTTATTTACGGCGGGAACTTCCTGGATCTTTCCACTTCGGTCCTGGTGGGGATCTGTATGGCGGCGGCGGACCGGTTCACAAAGATCCTCCGGCTCAATGATTTCAGTACCACGGCCTTCTGCGGGTTTGTGGTGGCCTTTTCTGCTATGCTCATCCAGGAACTCTGTCCTTTTTAAGGTCAGCGGCGATGTGATGATCATGAGTGCCATCATGTATCTGGTGCCCGGGATCCCTTTACCACTGCGGCCCGGGATACCATTAACGGAGACTATGCCGCCGGATCTGCCAGGATGCTGGAATGTATCGTTGTGGCTCTGGCCGTGGCACAATGGGCGTGGGCTTTGGAATGGTCTGCTTCCGGACATTATGGGGAGGAACGCTATGATGATACTTCAGATACTCAGCGCTTTCAGCGCTGTGCTGGTATTTTTTCTACCATGATCCTGGAGATACCGAAAAAAATATATGCTATTTATGCGTCCGCCTCGGGTGCGGTGGGCTGGTGGGCCTACCTGATGGTCCAGAACAGCGGCCATTCGTCTATGCTGGCAGCGTTTTTATCTACTCTGGTGGTGGCCTTTTTAAGTCATATCCTGGCCAGGGTCAAAAAGGCCCCGGTGACAGTGTTTCTGATCACGGGAACGCTTCCGGCGGCAGTGCCGGGAGCCGCCATATACCGGGCGTTTATTATTTCCTCCAGAACGACTCGGCGCTGGCTACAAAAAATCTTCTGGAGACCATCCAGATCGCCGGAGCCATTGCCATGGGGATCTTTACCATGGACTCTCTGTTCCGGCTGGTTCTGGCCTATGACAGGAAAAAAGCGGAGAAGGGATGATGGTCCCTGTTTCCCGGCTGAAGATATAGATGCGGTCCGAGAGCACGTCCTCCTCAGAGACGTCCTCCCGGTTGATCTCCTGGACCGTCCGGCACAGGAACGCATGATCGAACATAAGATGATCTGGAAATAAAAAGGACTTCGTGGATACTGGAAGGCAGGATGATCACATCCGTCTCTTCCCTGGTCTGCGAAGTCTTTTTATTATATCCCTGTAAAGCATACAGGAGGCTCCGTAGATCCCAGCGGCGGTTGGTGAGCACATGGAGTGCCGGCCCGTCTGCTGAGATCTCCACCGCAGGCTCAGCCGCTTCCAGCCCCTTCGCAGCTGCCATAGGCTCAGTGTCTCTTAGGATCTCCGATGCAGCCACATGTTCTGCCGTCTCCAGCCTCTCTGCAGCTGCCATAGGCTCAGTGCCTCTTAGGATTTCCGCTGCAGCCGCGGATCCTGTCGTTTCCAGATCCCTTTCCGTCTCCGCCAGGTCCGGGAACGGGTATCTACGTAAACGGACGGCAGAAGGAGCTCCGTCAGAGGCGTTAGGACAGGGGGAAAGAGAATGGGGTATTTTCCTCTGCCAGGGGAGCGCAGGGTATCTGCATCCATGTCCCAGGCGGAAAGGAGCGGCCAGTGGACCAGGGCGGACACCAGATCGGCAGAGTCCAGGTCCAGGCAGATGAAAAAAGACCATAGCCAGATCGTGAAAGGGGGAACCATGGGATATGTTTCAGCAGTTCTTCATTCCGCTCCTGGGAAACCAGACGGAAGGCAATGCGGGTTTTTTTGCAAATTCTGGATCCAGGATCTCCTGGCATATATGGAGGATGGGAACGGGGGCCTGCGCTCCAGAAAAAGAAAGAACAGAGGCACATATGGTCTCCATAGGTATGCCTTTTTGGTACTGGTCATACAGAGGCTCCAGATAGACGACCGGCCCCAGGGCACTGTCAGCAGGGAGTGCAAAGAGGACATCCGGACATACGCCGTTATTTTTGCAGAGTGATTTTTGAATAAATTGAGTGCCTGGATCTGAATTTTTGCGCAATATATCCGATATAGCTGAACAAAACTGTGAATAGTGCATAGAAATTACCTCCAGAAATGAAGTTGAATGTGATTAAAAAAAATGGTGTCTATATTGTAAGGGATAAAAAACATGAAATCAATAGTAATTTATGCTTGATTTCTTGGAATAAAAATGTGATAAAATAACGAAAATTAATTACATATATTTGTGCAAAATGGATAGTATGCCTGTGCCTGGGGATATACGATCCATTTAAAAGTGTTTTCTAAATTGATGCATTTGGCCAGTGGTCATGCAAATATAATTATGAGGTGAGAGAGTATGACAAAAAAACTTATGCGCGGCTTAGTACCGGTAATGGTCCTTTCAGCGGCAGCAGCCCTGTTCACAGGCTGCGGTTCCAAGGAGGCTCCCGGTGCAGACGCAAAAACCGGCAGGCGACCAAGGAAACAGAAGCTGCCGGATCCACAGCAGCATCTGAGAACAAGGGAAACTGAATCCAAGGGATAATCTTCTTCCAAGGATACTGTGATCATTGCGACTGCCAATGAGACACCCAGTGTTACCACAAACCTGCACAACGCAGTGGCCGGAGACTATATCAACCAGATGACCCACAACAGCCTGTTCTATACAGACGTTGAACCTGAGCCCGCAGCCGGCTTTGGCTGGAATCCTATGAGATCGTAAGCGATACCGAGTGGGTGTTCAAGCTGAAACAGGGCGTGAAGTTCCACAATGGCCAGGAGATGAAGGCCGCCGACGTAAAAAGCATCTCTGGAGCTTTGTAAGGGAAATCCCCGCAGGTTTCCCAGTACGGCACCTCCAGCGGAACCATTGAAGTAGTAGATGATTATACAATTAAGATGACAACAGACGGCCCGCAGTCCGGACTTCTTTATGATCTGTGTCATCATGGGAACGCGATCCTTCCGGCAGAGCTGATCGCAAACGGCCATGATTTCAATAAGGAACCCATCGGAACCGGCCCATATAAGCTGGTGGAATGGAAGAAGGGCGAGAGCATTGAACTGGAAGCATTTGAAGATTACTGGGGCGGCGCTCCTGCCATCAAGCACGTGACCTGGAAGATCATTCCGGAGGGCTCCTCCCGTACTATGGCCCTTGAGGCCGGCGAGGTGGACATGATCATCGAGGTTGAGTCCACAGACCTTTCCCGTTTACAGGACAACCCCGGATATCGTTACAGTCAACGAGGCAGGTACAGGCCACAACTGGGTGATGATCAACAACGAGAAGGCTCCCTTCGATAACGTGGACTTCCGCCGCGCCCATCGACGCTGCTGTTGATAAGAACGCAGTGGTACAGGTTGCTTTAAATGGACAGGGTTCCGTATCTGACAGCATGCTTCCGGAATGTTTCCCGGGCGTTGTGACAGACGGTGCTCCCACCTATGATCCGGAGAAGGCAAAAGAGTATCTGGCAGCATCCGGCTTAAGCCCGGCAGAATGCACCTTCTCTATTATCTGCTCCGACGATACAAAGCTCCGTGCCGGACAGGTGATCCAGTCCTCCTTAAAGGAAAACCTGGGCATCGACGTGACTCTGGAGTCCATGGACCTTGCTACATACCTGGATAAGACCGCAGTAGGTGACTACCAGGCTGCCATCGGCGGATACACCTCCAGTGACGTATTGGCTCACTGCATGGGCGTTTACCACTCCAAATCCATCGACGGTTCCAACAAGACCCGTCTGAACGATCCGGAGATCGATGCTTTCATTGATAAGATCAAAGCTACACTGGATCCGGAGGAAAATGTAAAGATCGTTACGGAACTCAGTAAGTCTCTGAATGAGATCTGTCCGCAGGTTCCGCTCTACTTAAAGAACAACGTACGTGCATACGCAAAGGGCCTGGAAGGCTTCACAATGAGTCCGACCGGCGGTATGTACATCCACGAACTGAGCTGGAGCGAATAATTTTTATTTGAAGTAAATCCTTTAAGAAGAAAACAGGGACCTGGCCCCTGGAAGGCCGGTCCCTGTTTTTGATTAAAATTTATGTAGAGGGGAGAGGATCGCACCATATGATCAAGTTTATAATCAAACGTCTTCTGGCACTGATCCCGGTACTGGTCGGAGTATCACTGCTCGTATTCTTTATCCTTGATTTGGCTCCTGGTGATCCTGCCAAGGCTGCTCTGGGTGAGCAGGCACGTCCCGAAGATATCGAGGCGTTCCGAGAGGAAATGGGCTTAAATGACCCGTTCATTGTCCGTTACGTAAACTACATGCTGGGCCTCTGTCAGGGAGACCTGGGAACCTCCCCTATAAGACCCGTGATCCGGTAGGAGAAGAGGTATGGGCCCGTCTGCCAAATACGGCGATGTTAGCGCTTACCTCCACTGTGGTAGCCATCTTACTGGCGCTTCCGTTAGAATCATCGCGGCCATCAAGCAGAACACGCTGTTCGATGGCATCAGCATGTTCATATCCCTCCTGGGTATCTCAATGCCCGTATTCTGGATGGGCCTCCTGCTGATCCTGTTCTTCTCTGTAAAGCTGGGCTGGTTCCCGGTATCGGGAGCAGACCAGGGGATCAAGAGCCTTGTGCTGCCGTCCATCGCGTTAGGCTTCATGCACATGGCATCCATCGCCCGTACCACCAGAAGCTCCATGCTTGAGACGATCCGCCAGGACTACATCCGTACTGTGCGTGCAAAAGGCCTTCCGGAGAAGGAGGTCATCACCCGCCATGCCTTAAGGAATGCGCTGATCCCGACGACAACGGTCATCGGCCTCCAGATCGGAGGAATGTTAGGCGGTTCCGTACTGACCGAGAGCGTGTTCGCATGGCCGGGGATCGGCCGTTACATGATCCAGTCCATCCAGGGCCGTGACATCCCGTCGGTCATGGGCTGCATCATCATCTTTGCACTCAGCTTCGCAGTGATCAACCTGATCGTAGACCTGATCTACGGCTTCATCGATCCGCGAATCAAAGCACAGTATAAGTAAGGAGGGGAAGACAGTAATGAGCAATGCTTCTGCAAAAAATGTAAATGCACCTGCTGACATCAAGAAGAAGAGTCAGTTCGTAGAAGTCTGGAAGCGTCTCTGCCGGAACAAGACGGCAGTCCTCGGACTCGTGATCGTTGCACTGCTGACGCTGATGGCGATCCTTTCTCCGATCCTGATCGACTATGAAACACAGGTGATCAAGACCAATTACAGCGAGGCCCTCCAGGCGCCCAGTGCGGACCACTGGTTCGGAACGGACGAGATGGGCCGTGACATCTTACTGCGTGTCATGTACGGTTCCACCGTTTCCCTTTCCATCGGAGTGGTGACCGTGGCAGTTTCCCTGACCGTGGGCCTGATCCTGAGCGGCAGCCGGATACTTCGGAGGAAAGACAGACATGATCATCATGCGTATCATGGACATCTTCCTTGCGATCCCCGGAACGCTGCTTGCGATCTGTATCGTGGCTTCCCTTGGAAACTCCATCCCGAACCTTGTCATCGCGCAGGCGGTATCCTCGATCCCGACGTTCTCCCGTGTCGTGCGCGGAGCGGTCATCACAGCCCGTGACGCCGACTACGTGGAGGCAGCAAGGGCCATCGGGGCCAAGGATGCGACGATCATCTTCCATGAGGTGCTGCCCAACAGCCTTGCGCCGATCATCGTGCAGACGACCTTACAGGTGGCATCGGTCATCCTTTCCATCGCAGGCCTTTCCTTCATCGGACTGGGAATCCCGGCGCCGAGACCGGAGTGGGGCGCAATGCTCTCCGGAGCCCGTGCCTACATCCGTGACTACAGCTACATGTGCCTGTTCCCGGGCCTTGCAATCATGACCACGATCCTCTCACTCAACCTTCTGGGTGACGGACTTCGTGATGCACTTGATCCGAGACTGCGTTAAGGGGGTAGCAAGATGAGCGAAAATGTAAAAATCGAAAACAAGAAGACCGAGGGGAAGGACCTGACCGCAGAGATCAAGAACCTGGTGGTGGAATTCCGCACGGACTACGGAGTGGTGCAGGCATTAAACGGCCTGGACCTTGAGATCGGGAGAGGAAAGACCCTGGGCCTGGTAGGAGAGACGGGAGCCGGAAAGACAACGACGGGCCTGTCCCTGTTACGGCTGATCCCGGACCCGCCGGGAGTGATCGTGGACGGAAGCATCAAGCTGGACGGCCAGGACATCCTTTCCATGAGTGAAAAAGAGATGCAGGACATCCGGGGAAAGAAAGTAGCCATGATCTTCCAGGATCCCATGACCTCCTTAGACCCGGTCATGACGGTAGAGGAGCAGATCGCAGAGGTCATCAAGCTCCATGAAAAGACGTGGACCCGATGCAGAAGGCCAGGGAGATGCTGGAGTTAGTAGGGATCCCCGGAAGCCGCGGAGGCGAGTACCCGCACCAGTTTTCCGGCGGCATGAAGCAGCGCGTGGTCATCGCCATTGCCCTGGCCTGCAGCCCCGAGCTTCTCATCGCGGACGAGCCCACCACCGCGCTGGATGTGACCATTCAGGCGCAGGTGCTGGAGATGATGAAGGGCCTGCGTGACAAATACAACACCTCGATGTTAATGATCACCCATGACCTGGGGATCGTGGCCGAGATCTGTGACGAGGTATCGGTGGTATACGCAGGGCGTGTCATCGAGCACGGGACCCTGGAGGATATCTTCAAGAATACCCGCCACCCGTATACAGAGGGGTCTGTTCAACTCCCTGCCGAACCTTGAGAACCGGCAGGCAGAGTTAAAGCCCATCGAGGGCCTGATGCCGGATCCCAGCAACCTGCCGAAGGGATGCGCGTTCTGCCCGAGATGCGAGTATGCGATGGAGATCTGCAAGACGCAGAAGCCGCCGAGGACGTACCGGAACGATACCCACTATGTGGAGTGCCACCTGTACAACAAAGACAACATCCATGAAGGGAAGGTGAACATTCGATGAGCCAGCCGCTGCTTGAAGTAAAAAATCTCAGAAAGTATTTCAAAACCCCGAAGGGGATGCTGCACGCCGTGGATGATGTCACCTTTACGATCGAAAAAAGGAAAGACGTTAGGCGTGGTAGGCGAGTCCGGCTGCGGAAAGTCCACCACAGGCCGTGCGATCCTGCGTCTGATCGAGCCGACGGCCGGCGAGGTGCTGTTCGAGGGCCAGGATGTGGTGAAGCTGTCTGCGGAGGAGATGCGTAAGAAAACGTACGGACATGCAGATCATCTTCCAGGACCCGTTCTCCAGCTTAAACCCGCGTAAGACCATCAGCCAGATCATCGCGGACCCGTTAAAGATCAACAAGATCATCACGGACAAGAACGAGCAGATGGACCGTGTGCGTGAACTGATGGAGACGGTAGGTCTTGCAGACCGTCTGATCAACACATATCCTCACGAGCTGGACGGCGGCCGCCGCCAGAGGATCGGGATCGCGAGGGCGCTGGCGTTAAACCCGAAGTTCATCGTGTGTGACGAGCCGGTATCGGCGTTAGACGTATCGATCCAGGCGCAGATCCTGAACCTGATGAAGCAGCTGCAGAGCAAGATGGGACTGACCTACATGTTCATCACCCATGACCTGTCCGTAGTAAACCATTTCTCGGACGACATCGCGGTCATGTATCTTGGAAAGCTGATCGAGAAGGCACCGTCAGAGGAGCTGTTTGCCCACCCGACGCACCCGTATACCCAGGCGCTGTTATCAGCGATCCCGATCCCGTCCCTGGACAACCGGAGGGAGAGGGATCCTGTTAAAGGGAGAGATCACCTCGCCCATCGAGCCGCCGAAGGCATGCCGTTTTGCGAACCGGTGTCCGTATGCGACGGACCGCTGCCGCTCGGAGGAGCCGCAGCTTAAGGAGATCAGCCCGGGCCACTTCGTATCCTGCTTCCTTACCGACTAGGCATTATAAGACCGGAACTCTTTATGGGGGTTCCGGTCTTTTTGCATTATATCTTTTTGGTACTGGATGTGGGAAAATATGGATGAAAGAAGAGGCATAAGGCGTTTGTGGGAAAAGGAGAGAAAAAGGGATATGGTGGTCCAGAGTATCCTTGCAGGGCTGGATGCAGGGAACAGGAAAAGGAAATTGTAAGTTTGTGTATTTTGTTGAAAAAACAGGAAAAAACCGGGAATGGTTCGTGGAAATTTTCTGTGTAGGGGCTGGGGTAAATGTCCGATCCGGGGAAAGAATCATGAAATATAGATAAAATTAATGAATACACCCATAATTTATGCTTGATTTCTATAATAAATTGTGATAAAATGGCAAAAAAGTTGCCCAAAACATTTGTGCAAAAATAGATAATATGCCCATATGGGGTATGTACAAAGCATTTTTTATTTCGTGCATTTGACCATAGGTCATGCAAATATAATTATGAGGTGAGAGAGAATGACGAAAAAACTTATGCGCGGTTTAGTGCCGGTAATGGTTCTTTCTGCTGCTGTTGCCCTGTTCACAGGCTGCGGCTCCAAGGACTCCGGTGCAGATTCAAAACCAGCAGGCGACTCCAAAGAGACCACAGCTGAGGCTGGCAAGGATTCTGGATCCAAGGGAACTTCTTCCAAGGATACTCTGATCATTGCAACTGCCAATGAAACACCCAGTGTTACCACGAATCTGCACAACGCGACGGCTGGTGACTATATCAACCAGATGACCCACGAAGGCCTGTTCTACTCCAGCGCGGACTTAACACCGCAGCCGGCTTTGGCTGAATCCTATGAGATCGTAAGCGATACCGAGTGGGTATTCAAGCTGAGACAGGGCGTGAAATTCCACAATGGCCAGGAAGTGAAGGCCCCGCCGACGTAAAAAGCTTCCCTGGAACTTTGTAAAGGAATCCCCGCAGGTTTCCCAGTACGGTGACGCAGTGGAATCCGTTGAAGTGATCGATGACTATACAGTTAAGATCACAACAAACGGCCCGCACTCCGGTCTTCTTACGGATCTGAGCCACCACGGCAACGCCATCCTTCCGGCAGACCTGATCGCCAGCGGACATGATTTCAACAAAGAGCCCATCGGCACCGGCCCATACAAATTTGTGGCATGGAACAAGGGCGAGAGCATCGAGCTGGAAGCCAATGAGGATTACTGGGGGAGGTCCTGCCATCAAGCACGTGACCTGGAAGATCATTCCGGAGGGCTCCTCCCGTACCATGGCCCTTGAGGCCGGCGAAGTGGACATGATCATCGAGGTTGAGTCCACAGACCTTTCCCGTTTACAGGACAACCCGGATATCGTTACAGTCAACGATCCGGGTACAGGCCATAACTGGATGATGGTAAATAATGAGAAGGCTCCCTTCGATAACGTGGATTTCCGCCGTGCCATTGACGCTGCTATTGATAAGAACGCAGTGGTACAGGTTGCCTTAAACGGACAGGGTTCCGTATCTGACAGCATGCTTCCGGAGTGCTTCCCGGGCGTTGTGACCGACGGAGCTCCGACCTATGACCCGGAAAAGGCGAAAGAGTATCTGGCGGCATCCGGCTTAAATCCGGCAGACTGCACCTTCGCTCTGATCTGCTCTGACGATACAAAGCTCCGTGCCGGACAGGTGATCCAGTCCTCCTTAAAGGAAAAACCTGGGCATCGATATCACTCTGGAGTCCATGGGCCTTGCTACATACCTGGATAAGACATCTGCAGGCGATTACCAGGCTGCCATCGGCGGATATACCTCCAGCGATGTTCTGGCACACTCCATGGGTGTTTACCATTCCAAATCCATCGGCGGTTCCAACAAGACCCGTCTGAACGATCCGGAGATCGATGCTCTCATCGATAAGGTGAAAGCTACACTGGATCCGGAAGAAAACCTGAAGGTTGTTACCGAGCTGAGCAAGGCTCTGAACGATACCTGCACACAGGTTCCGATCTACTTAAAGAACAACGTACGCGCATATGCAAAGGGACTTGAAGGCTTTAAGATGAGCCCGAGCGGCGGTATGTACATCAGTGAGCTGAGCTGGAGCGAATAATCCAGGCGCACAGCATTCAGATGTATCTTTAAAAGAGGACGGGGATTCGGCCCTGAAGGGCTGGTCCCTGTCTTGATTAAAATTTATGTAGAGGGAGAGGATCGCACCATATGATCAAGTTTATAATCAAACGTCTTCTGGCACTGATCCCGGTACTGGTCGGAGTATCACTGCTCGTATTCTTTATCCTTGATTTGGCTCCTGGTGATCCTGCCAAGGCTGCTCTGGGTGAGCAGGCACGTCCCGAAGATATCGAGGCGTTCCGAGAGGAAATGGGCTTAAATGACCCGTTCATTGTCCGTTACGTAAACTACATGCTGGGCCTCTGTCAGGGGAGACCTGGGAACCTCCTATAAGACCCGTGATCCGGTAGGAGAAGAGGTATGGGCCCGTCTGCCAAATACGGCGATGTTAGCGCTTACCTCCACTGTGGTAGCCATCTTACTGGCGCTTCCGTTAGGAATCATCGCGGCCATCAAGCAGAACACGCTGTTCGATGGCATCAGCATGTTCATATCCCTCCTGGGTATCTCAATGCCCGTATTCTGGATAAGGGCCTCCTGCTGATCCTGTTCTTCTCTGTAAAGCTGGGCTGGTTCCCGGTATCGGGAGCAGACCAGGGGATCAAACCTTGTGCTGCCGTCCATCGCGTTAGGCTTCATGCACATGGCATCCATCGCCCGGGGTACCACCAGAAGCTCCATGCTTTGAGACGATCCGCCAGGACTACATCCTGCCTGTGTGTGCAAAAGGCCTCTGAGAAGGAGTAACATCCTCGCCATGCCTTAGCGAAATGCCGATCCCGACATTGTCACCGCCCAGATCGGCGGAATGAAGTGTCTGCACGACCGAGAGCGGTGTTCGGTTGGATTTGCCGTTACATGACACCAGTCCCATCCAGGGCCGCACATCCTGTCGGTCGGGCTTATCATCATCTTGCACTCAGTCGCAAGTGGGATCAAACTTGATCAGATCTGATCTATTGCCCACTGAACTCATGAATCAGTATGTTGGGCGAGGGGAAATATTGGTGAATGTGAGCAATGCTTCTGGTAGTCTTGGAAATCAAGCATTGCGGTGTCCCTCGGACTTGTGGATCGCCACGCTGATGATGGCGATCTCCTTTCTCCTGATCCTTATCGACTATGAAACGCAGGTGATCAAGACCACTACAGCGAGGCTTCCAGGCGCCCAGTGGACCACTGTCTGAACGGATTTATGTCGACATCTTTACTGCGTAAGTCGCATTGTTCCCCAACCGTTTCCCCTTCCATCGGAGTGGTGACCGTAAAGCCCCGACCGTGGGCCTGATCCTTTGGAGCGGGCAGCCGGATACTGGAGGAAAGACATGACTACCGCGCGTATCATGACATCTTCCTTGCGACCCCGGAATGGCGATCTCGTATCGTGCTTCCTCAAAACCCATCCCAACCCAGTCATCGCGTGTGGCGGTATCCTCGATCCGATCGCCTCCCGTGTCGTGCGCGGAGCGGCTCATCACAGCCTCGTGACGCCGACTACGTGGAGGCAGCGCGCGCCATATCGCCAAGGATGCACGATCATCTTCCGCGAGGTGCTGCCCAACATCATGCTGATCATCGTGCAGATGACCCGGCTAGGTGGTATCATCATCCTTTCCATCGCAGGCCTTTCTTCATCGGACTGGGAATCCTGGCGCTTTGATTCTGGTGCAATGCCTGGAAGCCCGTGCCTGCCATCCGCATTGCTGTGCCTGTTCCGCCTTAAAATCATGACCACGATCCTCTCATCCTTCTGGGTGACGGACTTGGATGCACTGATCCAGAGACTGCTGGGTAGCAGATGATGAAACAAAAACTGGAAAACAAGAAGACTGAGGGGAAGGACCTGATCTGCAGAGATCAAGAACCTATGTGAATTCCGCACGGACTTGAGTGGGTGCAGCAAGTACTTAAAAACGGCTTGACCTTTAGATCGGAGAGGAAAGACCCTGGCCTGAGAGAGACACCGAACGGGCCTGTCCCAGCCATGGCTGATCCTGACCTGCTGGATGACTGTGACGGCTACCGCTGACGGGCCGGTAATATCCTTCCATGAGTGAAAAGAGATGGTGACATCCGGGGGCAGCAGCCAGATCTTCCAGATCCTATGACCTCTTAGAATCTGGTTATGAATGGGTAGAGTGAGCAAAATCGCAGAGTCATCAAGCCCATGAAAGACGTGGACCCGATGAAGGCCAGAGACGTTGAGTTTAGTAGAACTCGTGGCCGCGAGGCGAGCACCGCACCAAGCCTCCATGAATGAAGCAGCGTGTCATCGCCATGGCGCAAACCGAGCTCCGACGCCATCGAGCCGACGACGGCCTGACGTGACGATCCAGGCAGGTGCTGAGACATTGTAAGGCCTGCGTGACAAATGTAATAACACCTCGATGTTAATGGGATCACCCATGACCTAACGGCCAGGCATCTGTGATTGGTATTTGTGGTACGCAGGGCGTGTCATCGAGCAATGTAATCTGGAGGATATTCTCAAAATACCTGCCACCTGTATACAGAGTGAAGTAAAAACCAGTATTTCAAAACCAGCAACAGCCGGATTACGTCACCTTTGACGATCTGGTGCTGTTATCGTTGTGTGGTAGAGTCCAAGCCGCGGTAAAGTCCACCACAGGTCAAAAGGATCCCAAAAGTCTGATCGAGCCGACGGCCGGCGAGGTGCCGTTCGAGGGCCAGGGATGTGGTGGAAGCTCGTCTGCGGAGGAGATGCGTAAGAAACGTACGGACATGCAGATCATCTTCCAGGACCCGTTCCTCCAGCTTAAACCTGCGTAAATCATCAGCCAGATCATCGCGGACCCGTTAAAGATCAACAACAAGATCATCACGGGGAAGCGAACGAGCAGATGTAATCGTGTGCGTGAACTGATGGGTGACGGTAACTTTTGTGCGAATTGTCTGATCAACACATAATCTCACGAGCTATTTGAGGCCGCCGAGATCGGATCGAGGGTACCATGTTAAACCCGAAGTTTGACGAGCCGGTATCGGCGTTGTATTTTATCGATCCAGGCGCAGATCCTGAAACCTTATAAAGCAAAGCCAGAGCAAGATGGACGACCTACATGCCCATCACCTATGACCTGTCTGTGTAAACCATTTCGGACGACATCGCGAAGTCATGTATCTTGAAAGCTGGGATTTGCAAAGGCGCCGTCAGAGGAGCTGTTCGCATTGGTCCGACGCAAATCTCGTACACCCAGGCGCTGTTATCAGCGATCCTGATCCTGTCCCTGGAACCTGAGAGCAATATCAAACTGAACGAAGTACACGA
>VOFJ01003099.1_pt1 | contig 28341 bp, 40 predicted proteins | sample 5384081 | NCBI WGS metagenome assembly VOFJ01 (sample SAMN12384729, study PRJNA508395) | human gut metagenome | isolation source: healthy gut I | host: Homo sapiens | reverse complement strand
TTGAGCAATTTTTTATTATAAAGATTTTGTCGCCCCACCATAAGTTTTAGCATCCACCTGTGCGTATTCTCCATAGACTTCATAATTTCCGATACCATTTACATTACCATTCACACCATAACTGAGACGCGGTTTCAAATTAGAAACGATGTCGGACACTTTGGATTCTTTCAAATCTTCTTCCATAATATTCCACCCTACAGATACTCCCGGGAAGAATCCCCAACGATTGTCTTTCAAACGAGAAATTCCGTCATAACAGCTGTAAAAAGACAACAGATATTTCATATTAGTTATAATTGACACGACCGGAAACCAGAAAGAATGCGATAAGCCGTTTTTCGGTACGAGTGAAATCCTTTCAGAACCAACATTCAAAGGTCGGGACATCGTCCGTAGGAGAACCTTGTGTCTTAGCTTCAAAAATCAAATTGATTGTAAAGTATAATACTCTCCGCCAATCATTGCATCCCAAGGTATAACGCTTTTCGGCAAAAACACGTCTTGGTATATCAATGAAGCATTCAGGCTGAATCTGATTGTATTTGAATCAGCTTCTCTGATACTGATAGTTCAATAAAGCGTTCCGTTCAAAACGGAAGAATATCCGGCAATAAAGCCGATATTGTATGGTGGCACGTGCTGTACTGTTCTTTTGAGTCAGCGAATCACGATAGTAGCGGATTAAGCCAGTGCCACCCCTGGGCGGGAGTTCCGTCTTTCCATCCAAAGGATTCCATGTAGAGCGCTGCGAACGACCAAAATTCATGAAGTACCGATCCGCCGTTCGGTCGGGTAGACCATACATAGAAACACCGGCTTTGATATTTAATATGGAAAAATCTTATACGATCCGTTAAACGTGATCCACTGAAACACGTTTGAACCCCGTTCCTTTAATCATACCATCTTCATTATAGTATCCCAAACTACTGGCAAAAAGTACTTTTATCATTACCGCCTGTAATATTAAGATAATGATCTTGTGTAATGGCACTACTACTGAACACCTCATCATCCAGTTGGCCTGAATAATCTTTGAGATAAAATTTGCTTTCCTTCATAAAAATGGATCGTCCATCACAGACCATCCTCATTTTTCAAATGAGCATTATCGGCATCTATCTAAAATACCGGATATCAAAATGGCTGTTTTAATATCGCGCAGTATCACATTAGTACGTCCGGTTCTCAAATATCCCAAACGGTTATAAATAGATATAAATCACTCTGTTTTGCAAAATTGTACTTCGCTTTTTTGCGAAAGTTCTTATTTTTAAATTTATAGTTAATCTGAAGTTTTTACCTTCCGCTCACTCTTGGACACCTATCAAATAACACCACCACTGACTCATTAAATAGCTGGCAGAGCAGCATCTTTTAATATCTGAATAGATTCAGGTATCAGATAGGATTAACATCCGACATACTAATGCACGCACAATACCATCAACAACCACTGGCTTACTTTTTCGCCAGTAATTGTCGCCCCACCACGAAGAGTTATATCAGGATTTCAGTACCTGGTTTGACCAGTCGTATTTACAACACGCAACCCTGTTACTTGAACTCCAAAGACTGACCTGTATTACTGTAAGCCACCCTTCTTCAATACACTATTGTCCAATTTCGAAATTGCCAGCGGTCAAAGCAGGCGCGTTCTGCGAACCGCCGTAACCGGTAATCACCACTTCATCCAATACCCCGTATCATCTTTCAAAATGATATTCAACGACTGTCCTACATACTTAATCTCCTGAGTTTAAAACCGACGAATAATCTGAATTATCTCCATTCTTTTACATTGGTTAAAGTGAAATTGCCATCAAAATCAGTATTAGTACCATTGGTCGTTCCCTTTACTATTACAGATACTGTAACAGTTTCCACCCTGCCATCTTTTCACCACGCCGGTACAAAAAAAGTTTCACTCTGCTGTGTGATTTCTACATCGGTTATGCCTGAGACAGGCACTGCATAAGCTGCTCAGTTGTTGTTCCACATCAGGAATAGCAGCTTTGACTGACTTTAGCCGTTTAACTGCAGCTGTGATTTTTTTTTTTAATTATTTATTGAGAAAATCATGTAAATCATCACAGCAAAGAGATTCTTTGGAACTATGATATATAAATATCTGGAAATCACTATATTTAAAATAATAGGCATACAGAATGAATATGTAAATAAGGGAAATAGAAGCAGTTAGCAGAGGATTTTTTCTGTTATTTTCTACTATTCCTATAATCTATAAGAAGGAATATACGCATTATTAAGAAATAATAAGGATTATATAAATAATTGATTAACTGCATAGTCCGTTCAAAATTGAAATGTAAAAAAGCCTTTTGAGCCTTTTACGTTTTAAACAGCCTGAAATGTAATGTACCAAGTTTTCTACCTTATATTGATGTAGATGCATCAATATTATTTCTAAAAAGTAAAAGAAATAAATGAAGATAAAATAGGGAGTAGAAGGCATTCAGTGGAAAATAGCTCATTCTTTCATTCGATATTGTTAAAAACGCAGCTTAAACCGAAATATTTTTTTATTATATATAAGCTACTTAATTAAATATATAATATATTTGCGCCGCAAATCTAAATTTAATTGAAATACATAGTTCCAAAAAGAACTATTTTTTGAAAGTCAATAGATAATCAGCAAAAAAAACGGAGATATGTCAAATAAGCAGCTCCTTTTAAAGAATTTCATGAATGTTAAAGTGAGCTACAATCCATGCGTAATACGCTTTGTCAGAATCAGAAAGTCAAATGATTTTTTTAGAACAAAAATGTCGGAAATGTAATCACACTGGTAGAATATCTGCAATTACTAAACCTGCGTTGTTTTTCAGATCAATCTGTAGAAAATGTGTCAATGATGATACATTATATGCCTATTCCCCAATATCAAATTATTGTGTACGACAACACCTTTATACAGCTTATATGCCATTAACTTCTTTAAAGCCAGCTTCCGCAACATTGGAACAAGTGGATCGAATCCGTTGCAAATGTTTCATCCTTTACGTTGCTTTTTATCATAGAGCAAACAGAATATCGGGGAAAAAGAGTTTTTGAATATAGACTTAATCAGGTTGTTTTTTTAAATAAGGTGTGTCGCCTGCGTACGACACACCTTATTTAAAAATGCTTAGTGTGAAATAGAAAACTTGAAAGAGCTTGAACACCTGATCCACAGAACCGAAATCTATCTTATTTTCTTCGATGTATCGGTTCCATCGGATTTGTTGTTTTTAGGGAAAAGCTTTAAAAAAGCTCGTCTTGTTATAAAAGCGCTTCGTTTTTTTACCCACACCAACTTCGTACATTTTATTAATTCCGGTAACAATACGTTGGGCGTCCTGTATGCCACCGGATAACCCTGTACCTGTTAATCCTGAATAGTTATCCACGGAAGCCGTTTGTGTAGTTCCTCCATACGAAATCTTTTTTGGGAGCTCTTCGTGTATCACCTGTATAGATTACATTGAATTTGGGCTGAGCTTGGATTACCTCTATCGCTTCTTGCTTTCCTATCAAGAAACTTCTGTTGCCTATGCGAAGCACCGCTATCAATTCCGGATCAGAAAACTCCTTTTCTTGTTGTTCCGGATCTTTAAAGACATAATGTTTCTTTATCAGATCATAATTGACCGGAGCCGTAAACTGTCTTCCATCTTTATATACAATCAAGCAATCTTGAAATTCATCAAACAGATAAGAGGAATTGTCCTTAGTATTTTGCGCAAACAGACCCACACAAAATATCCATATCCCTAACCAACATAAAATCAGTCTCATATATTTTCAGTTAATTGTTTATCTCAAGAAAGGGTGAGCCTGAAGCCCACCCTTTCATTTATTATAAAAAAGAATTCACCTGCGTTACGGAAGGAAAGTAACACGTACTTCATACATACGCTGATGTTGCTCCACTCCAGCAGGGCGATGAGCGATATTCTTCACCAGATAACGACGAGGCTTGGTAAAATCTCCCGGCATACCCAATTTAGAGAGTCACCTACGGGTTCTACCGTACAGACAGAATAGCTTACCAGATAAAGTTCACCTATGATTTCATTCTTTCTAACAGGAAGAACTACATATTGTGAACGGTTATCAACAGGATTCACCAATTCAAAGTCACCGGAAAACTTGCTGCCATCAAACAAGAACCCCTTGTTAGCTGTCGAATATTGTACATCCGAAGCGGCATATACGTTTAATACATATACCTTGCCATCAGGCGCACTGCTATCGGATTCTATTGTTTCCGACCCTTCCACTTTTATTGATTCTCCGGCAGCCACAACTTTCCCATCCGGCATGGTATAGGGAGCTCCAGTTCTGTTAACCCACGTAAAAACGTCAGAACTTCCAATCAAACGAGTATCAATATAATTGTCCACCCATTTGTTCCAGTTAACTGCATAAATCTTGTCATTAAACAATTCCCGGGCTTTTAACTCGATTTTGCTTTTACCCCTACTTCTGAATAAACAGATTCCGGTGCCTCTTCATAAGTCAATCCGGCAGTACAACTAGAAATAACTGATGCACTGCACAACACAGCTGCACCTATACATATTTTATTTAGCAATTTATTCATCATAACTATCTTTTTTTTTAATTGTTATAGTTGAAGTTTTTCCATCCCGGATTCTGTTGCAATTGTGTATAGTCTCTCAACATGGACTGTGAAAATGGTACAAAGTAGTATCTTGCATCATCAAACTTTCTTTCATAATAAGAATACGGCATCTCAAAAGTCTGGAATTTAGGAGTAAAAATATCCTTCACCACCCGGCTCTACAGGATAACCATTCTCACCAGCCTTTTTCGCTTTCCATACCTTTACGGAAAATCCATAATCCTCTGGAAGGAGTATTCAACTCTTCAATAGTCGTTTTGCCTTCTGCTTCCCCCCAACGCAATAAATCGAAATAACGGAAGCCCGGACATTCAAATGCAAATTCCAAACGACGTTGCAGTTTCATTTCATTCCACAAATCATTGCCGTCATAATTAGGCAATCCGGCACGATTACGGATTTCATTGATATAGCCTGCCGCATCGGTCTTGCCTAGTTTAATACTTGCCTCGGCACAATTCAGCAACACTTCCGCATACCGTACATTGAAATAGCAAGTCTGACGCTGGGTGTCAAAATCCAAAGTCCCGTCCGTATTGATTTTATTAAACTGAGAGTACTTCCTTGAATAATAACCAGTTATTGTTTGTGCGGAAGCTCGGTTGATTGGTGCGGAATTTAAATTTTCCATCACTCTATACCCAGAATGTAAAGCACTGTATTTTAAGGTCTTTTCATCTAGTGTAGTATTGTCAATCCAAGTTTGAATAATATAACGTTCTTCTTCCGGTTCCCATATGCTCCATCGTAAGTAACTGTGGAATAGAAGCGGCTATCGCGATTCTTGAACATATCGCGATAATTAGCAGATTCTCCTTCTAATTCTCCTTCTGCATTTCTATGGATTCCCATGGCTTTTGCCTGTGAAGTTTCCCACCAATTTTTCCATTTGCCATCAGCGTCATCTTTCTGTAAATAACAGTCTACCAAATCCTGTGTAGGAAATAAACCTGAACGACGCCCGTAAGAATAAGTCGCATCTTCGGTTGCTCCATAATAATTCCCGTCATCCGTTTTCTTTGCAGTTGGATTGAAACCACTACGTTGGTTTTCTTTCAACATGACCGGCCAAATTGACTCAACGCTTGTATGTGACTGTGTTTTTTGTGAACAGATCCTCATAATTCGGTTCCAAACTGTACTTGCCTATCAATCCTTTAGCTGCATTATAAGCCAATTCATAATAATGATTTGCATTCTTCTCAAACTTGAACAAGCCTTCAGCGTCATCCGAATATAGACCTTTGGCTGAAGCATCGGCCGCATTGGCTGCATATAAAGCCACGCGCGAGATGTATGCGTTAGCTACATCTTCATTTACCATACCAAGCGTATGCGTTCCACCATAAGCTTTAAAATAATCTACGGATTTCTGCAAATCGTCTAGAATATTGTCGAAAATAGTTTCGCGTTTAGTACGAGGCAAATAGGTTTCATCTTCAATCGTTAACGCTTTGTCTACATAAGGAACGCTTCCCCAAAACTTTTCCATGTCAAAATAAATAAAAGCACGGAAAAAGTAACATTCACCCAAGAATTGGTTCTTCTGAGCTTCTGTCAATATGCTGCTGGAAGAAATTTTTTTTCAATTCAAGATTTACAGCACGAATGTTTTTATAAGCTCCACTCCATCGGGCTCTGAAACAAGTGATACCATTATTTTCATAATAAGTACGTTTGTTAAAATTGTACTGTCGATACGTATCCCAGTCCTGTTCATAGTTTCCCTGACAGTTATCTGACCACTGTTCTGACTGGAAGGTGTCACCAGATGCCGATTGGGATATGAAATAGAAATTGTTCACATAAGAACGAGCCAATTGAGGATTTTCCCAAAAGCGTTCTTCATCCACTTTTTGTTGTAGGTTCTATTCTAACGGATCACATGCAGTTGTTACTCCCATCATCGAAGAAAGAAATAACCCGGCCAGAATATATTTAGTTGTTTTATTTTTACGTTTCATATTAACCAAGTTTTATATAAAGTTACTGTTACGCCCAAAGTATAAGAACGCTGGGTAGGATAGCTTCCCAAAGTACCATTGTTATTATAGATAGAAGCACCTGTAGTAATGAATTCGGGATCCTGCAAATCTTTCAGTGGATAAGATTTTTAGTCCAAGTAAATGCGTTAGTCACAACGAAACTTAAATCCAATCCTTGAATAACTGGTAGATTTTTCAAAACCGAACGTTTTAAGTCATAACGTAAACTGATATTTTTCAGTTTCAGGTAAGAGGCATCAAAAGACCAGATGTCAATGTAACTATATCCAAATCCATTGCCTTCAGGAACCGGAGTTGGAAGAGCAGCGTCTACATCAGGGTTGCTCGGTGTATATGCATTCTGGAACGCGTATTGTCCGTAATTCCACATATAGCTTTGTTGGCTGCGGAGCGGAGAAGGCATAGCTCCCCTTGCACCGGTTGCTCCTTGGAAGAACAGTTCCAGATCGAATCCGTTCCAGTCGGCTCCTAAAGTAACACCAAATTGAGTATGTGGAGTAGACCCTTCCGCATTGAACACATAGTAATCATTTCCACGACCATCACCATTTAAGTCCACCAAAGCCGGAGTTCCCAAAGTCATATTATTGTTAGCGTGTAATAAGGAATTATACATATTTTGCCATGACCCGTGTAATCCATTGGTCTTCAACCCATAAGGATATGTTATAGATTCTCCGTTTGTTACATAAGGACGTTTGCCGATATTGTCGAATGTCGGAGTCCACCAGTCCGAATCAGAGCTGCTATGGCGAGTCACCCGTTCATCCCAATAAGAATAGTTTACTCCTATACGATAACCGACTTTGCCAATCTTGTCTTGCCAGTTCAACGAAACTTCGAAACCTCCTTTTTCGTGAAGTAGTGTACGGAGCATTAATTTTCGGAGTGTTCGGCATACCTAAAATATCTACCCGAATCATATCATCAGTCATGTCCATCACATCTCCTTTGTTCAAATATAAAAACGTATCGAATGATCCTGTCAAGCGGTCTTTCAAAAGCCGAAATCCAGACCAATACCATACTGCTTACTGCTGAATGGTTGTAAATTGTTTGCTACATCAGACTCGTACCATCCTACATTAGAAGCCATATTTTCTCCAAACAATATGCGGTTTGAACTCTGCGCATATTGGGTAAGGAAAGAAAATGGACTTCCCACTTCATTACCTACCAATCCAAATCCGCCACGTAATTTTTATCATATTAACAATGTTCGATTCACCAAATTCTTGAACCAAACTTCATCGGACATCACCCAACCCAATGAGAAAGCCTGAAAATATCCCCAACGTTTATCCGGGCTATAACTCAAAGAACCATTGTAGTTAGCACTGTATTGGAACAGGTACTTATTGTCATAGTCGTAAGTAAAACGCCCGATGTAAGAAGCAGAACCCCATTCTTCAGCAGAGCCACCGGCAGAAACTAATGTACCGCCTAGATCAAGCTGCGGAGCCAAAGTGGTAGGATATCCTTTTTTCTTTTTGCATCCGTCCAATTGCTCTTTCTTTACCTGACTTTGATAGTTCACCATAGCAGATAGATTATGCTTTCCGAAAGAACGGGTATAATCAATCTGGAAAATGCCGGTCAACAACTTATACTTATTCCATTTTTCATATAAGTTGGCGTTTTCAGGATTATAGGAAGAAACGGCAGTAGCATACGGATTGTCATAAACGCCTTCCTGATCATGGTTAAAATGACGCTGATGATAATAAGAAGTAGTGAAGTTCAAGCTAGCCTGTGCAGACAAGCCTTCCACCCAAGGCACACTCCATTTCAAAGCTGCATTCATCTGGAAGCGATAAGATTCTGTATTGTTGAAACCGTTGTTCAACTGCGCCTCCACAGATCCCTTTCTTGGCAGTCCGGTACTCCAGGCAGCCGGCCTCTTAGGCATCCAGTCACCATACATGGCATTGTTGAACACACCTTCACCATCGGCAGGTTTATTGTTGTTAGAAGTATTACCGTTCAAGTTGAAAGTAAATTTCAAACTCTTGTCGCTCAACAACATGGCGTCTGTGTTCAAAAAATCATGTTCACCTGTTCGTATGAATATTTATCACTGACACCATTTTGCTTCATATATCCCAAACTTGAATAATATTTGATACGTTCGCCACCACCACGCAGGCTGACATTAGTTTGATACATTGGCTGTGTATGATCAAACATATCCCATGGGTCGTAAGAAGAATAGTAGTCCTGGATATTTTTTACCTTGTGTCTTTAACGGATCGAACAAGTCGTTGATGTCTTGCAAAGAATACCCTAAATTATATCTTTCGTTCACCAGGTTACGGATTTCTTCAAATCCGTATCCTTTCTGCCACAGATCGCCCATATAATATTTAGAAAGTTCTGTATCATTAAAAGTCGGACTCTCCTGGAAACTTGCCAATTCCGCTTCATTACGTGCCAATGCATACTCGTAACTACTCAATCCTTTGGGACGATAAGCAGGAGTCATGATAGACACTTTTTGGTTTAAAGTAATGGTAGGCGCGCCTTCCTGTCCACGCTTGGTAGCAATCACTACTACACCATTAGCGGCACGCGGACCATATACGGCAGTTGCAGCAGCGTCTTTCAAGATTGACATGGAAGCGATATCATCCGGACGCAAGCGATTGAAAAACTCATTACCTTGCCCCCCGAATCCATCACGACATCGTCAATGACATACAAAGATATTTTCACCGCCTCGAATCCAAATTCTGGCGTTTTCACCCGGCGCACCGGAAGCCTGTTGAGTTACCACACCGGTAACACGTCCTCCCAACCCTTCGGACATAGAAGCAACCGGTAACTTTGCCAATTCGGACATCTTTACGGTAGCGGCAGATGCAGTCATTGTTTTGGCTTTCTGAACACCACCATAACCTACTACAACCACTTCTTGAAGAGTTTGTGAATCTTCTTGAAGAATAATTTTTAAAGATTCTCCTTTAAATTTAATCTCTTGGGTAAGATATCCCACAAAGGAAACTTGGATAACATCTCCTTGTTTAACACCTGACAAGGAAAAGTCACCATCAATACCGGTAATAGTACCATTGGTCGTACCTTTCACTACTACAGACGCACCGATAACGGTTTCACCTGTAGCATCTACTACGACTCCCTTTACACGTCCCCTCTGTTGTGTGATTTTCACATCGGCAACGCCGGGATTGGCGACCGCGTATGCTGCTCCTGTAGAGGCACCCATTAGGAACAGCAACATACTGACTGATTTTAGTCGTTTTAACATAGCTGTGATTTTTTTTTTTAAAGTTTATTGAAAATCAAGTAATTACATTTTCTTAGTTCCTTCAGAACTATGTTTTTCAATTTAATTTAGATTAACGGTGCAAATATATAACAATTTTAATATATATAAAGAATCTATTGAAAAATATTTTTTAATATGCTCTGATTTTTAACGTTTGAGATATCTGGAGCCCCCTATTTAAAAGAGAGAACCGATAACTTTCACAGAACTTTCTTGAAATGATTTATATTGTTTTTTCATCGAATATTTACCGTTTGTTTGGTAGTCGGTAGAAAACAGGTAACGCATTTGGGATAAGAACCAAAGGAAAAAAGGTAATGCCAGTCCATGCCGTTGGTGTATTGCCAGAGAAAATATTCCTTTTTATATAGGCAGTATTGCAGACAACAATCAAAAGATGAAAGGGAAAGAAGAATATGAAAGGAGGAAGAACGGAAGAGGAAAGAAGTCCAAACAAACTGTAGGCTGTAATTTTAAGTCCTTGAACTTGCCCATGTGACAACTTATAAGGACAAGATTGTCCTTGAGGAGATAGAAAAGTTGGAACATTCCTTGTCCTGCGGTGACAGAAACATTTCTGTTATCGCAGGACAAAAATTTAATAAATAAGCGTACCTGAGATACACCAATAACTATTGCTTCCCCCTTCCGGGAGCACCCTGTGGTATTTTTACGGTGATGCTGTGTTCACCCGCTTCCAGATCACCCAAATAGATGTATTCGGGATTGGTCACCGTACCCGGGCACCAGTTGGAACGGCTCAAGGTCGGAAGAACTCAGCCATTGGAGAAATTACCCGAACAAGGATTCCAGTTACGATAAGTTCCACAGTCATCTCGCCAAGGTACGAAAAGAGATCACTTTTTCACCGTCCAAATAGAGGTGTTAGGTTTCTGGTTGAACTCATCACCGCCTCCCCAACCGCCATGTCCCGTGGTGAGGTAGTACAGACAGGCGTTCTTGGCAGGCTCCTTCAAGGTGAATTTTACGGTCAGGAGAATCCTGACGCATGAAAATCGGATAAGGCTGTCCTGCCTGCTCCAGATAATTCACTGTATTGAACAGCGGAAGAGTGTTATAAACCCGATGTTCTTCATCAGGATAATACTTCAGTTTCAACGACAAACGATGCCCTTTGGCATCCCAGTTGCCGATAAAGCGCCAATCAAGCTTCCCCTTCAATTTTTCGGCCAGTGGGGTTACCTCCATTTTTTGTAAAAGTACGGAGTCCCAGTCCTGTCCCTTCACCTTATTATAATTTGAACTTGCGCACACCGAAACCGGTGAAGAAACGCATCAACTCTAAAGGCGCATCATACTCCGCTGTGGAAATCAGCCCGTGGTAGTCCATATTTTTCCGAGCAGAAAGAGGGAACTTTCTTCAAATCACGTATGGCATCAAGAAAAAGACAGCTGCTTGCCTTCCGGTATCAGAAAGACAGAACCGGTGCGGTCGTAAGCATCACCGTCCGAGTATTGGACAACTTCCGCAAAGACGGTACGATTCTTCACATAGTCGGGCAGCTTCACTTTCTTCAACAGGATGGTGCCGCCTCCGGCACTGGCTGTATTACGCCATCCTCCAGTACTTCGGGCAATTTAGCGTTGTTGAAGCAGATGCTCTGCTGGTCGAAGACCCGGAATTGTGATAACTCCGCTTTGGTTGATGGTATATTGGTAGTCGGCCGCATCCATGCTTTCCCCCACGACTGTGGCAACATCCCTTTCCTTTCTTCAGCGGGGTAATATGGGTGGCTTCCTGAATCATGTCACCGTTTCGCACGACTCTCAGTACCAATCCGTCAGGTACACCCACATTGGCTTGCGGAGTACCACGAAAAGGGATGTCGTTGGTATACCACACCTCGATGGTGTTGGAATTGATGGATGTGCGCAAAATTTTGCAGTTCATCCCTAAGTGTTTTCCTTCGCCCGTTTGCGTGAAACCTTTGCCGAATTCGAAGGGAGTGACCGCAGATATCACTTGTCCGTTAGGTAGTTCAGCCCTGCGGTATGCCTGCCGGGTAGTGTAGTCTATGTAACTGCCGGTTACAGGTGTCTTGTCTTCCGGGCGGGGATTGGGACGGTCGTTTTTTGCTCCGGCCATACGTTGGTCAATGATACGCGGTCACCGGACACGGTCATCAACAAATGTCCCGGCCGGACTCTCCCTTTGTAATTCGATTGGTAGGTCACCTCGATACCTTGCGCATTCTTCACTTTTCTAGGGTAGTTCTGCGCGTAGATCGTTCCGGTGCTAAGCAGGAAGCACAAAGCCGATTCCTACGTCTTTCAAGATGGTTCTTTTCATTTTTTCTTATTTTAAAGTATGATATAACAATTCGTTTTACATGAAACACAAAATCCTCCCTTCACCCTATCCGACTCGTTACCAGCGATCTGCCCGTGTAGGAACGTCCGTAATGCCCTTTAACCGGTATGTAGGCAGTGGCATTTTTGTAGCCCTCGCGTTGTAATGACGGATGGGCTCCCTTGGGTCAGTGCCTGTAGGCGGCGGTATGCGGTAGAACGGGTCATTCCGCAGACCTGCTGCATCCGGGCGCAGGTGATACTGCGATGATCTTTAAAATATTCACTCAGCAGCCCGTCTACTTCGATAGGCGACAAGTCCACCGTGTGCACCTTGTATCGTTCTCTTACAAAATGTGCCCGGCTTATAATACTCTTCTTGAAACTTTTTTCAGGCTGAAAGTTGACTCCTGTTATCTGTACTGTGCCACGGGTCATTTTCTTAGGATTTTCACTCTCTGTGGAGCCGATGCTGACAGAGAAATACCCTAATCCGTTGATATGGATTCGCTTGCCGTCACCTAATTTCTCGGACAGAATATCTATCAGTCCCTCTACCACTGCCGCCCAGTCCGAACGGCTTACTGAAGTATAAAAAGCGTAGCCTCGTGTATCAAGTCCTTCGAGTGGATGGTCTGCTTGTTGGTGTTTCTCACATGGTATTTTTTCTTTTCCCCGTCATTTGCCGGAGATTCATAGATATCAAATTTAATGTCTGACATAATGTACTATGTATTTGTTTTATTTATAGGATGTTATCGTGCAAACTTACAGAACATTCTGTTGCTTCACCTTAGTGAAGCGGCAGTTTCACCCGTGTGGCAATGGCTCTTCACTAAAGTGAGTAGGCAACTTCACGTCAGTGAGAACCCAGATTCTTCCGGACGAAGGTACGGATTCTTTCGTCCTCTTGCAAAGATTCTGCCATAAATGTTTCACACGTTGGATTTATTTTAATTTGTCGGGCAAAGTTCTTGCAAAACCCTGTTTTGCAGAACTATCTTCACACCTCAAATCAATAAAAAACAGATTTAATGGAAAAAGAAAAAGACTCAAAACTGAAACAAGCCATGAAAGGGCTTGATTCGGTCCTCACCACTCATTATTCCTTTCGTTACAACCAAATAACAGAACAATGCGACTTTCATGACAAGCACAAGTTCGATAAATACCGTGTGGTGGATGAGCGAGAATTCAATACACTGGTTACTAATGCAATAGAGGAAGGCGTGAACTGTATGGATGTGATATGCGCCGTTATCTGGGTTCGTCACGCATTCCTTCTTTTCACCCCGTGACAGCCTATTTGGAACATCTGCCACACTGGGACGGGCACGACAGAGTAAGCGAGCTGGCACACTCGGTAAGCGATGAAACGCAATGGGTGGAGGTGTTTCATATCTGGATGCTGGGCATGGTGATGCAATGGAGCGGTAAAAACCGGATGCATGGCAACTGCCTGATTCCCATTTTGGTTAATCCCCTTCAGGGCCTGAAGAAGTCTACCTTTTGCCGGTCGCTCCTTCCACCAGCGTTACGTGGATATTATACCGATGACTTCGATGTGACCCGCGAGGGGATGCCCTGCGCAAAATGCGCTCTTTGGCTCTTATCAATATAGACGAATTCAATCGGATGGAAGAAGGTAAACTGGCACGGCTGAAGAATCTAGTCCAAATGAGCGGTCTTAGTATGCGCCGTCCGTTTCAAAGCAGCTATAGCCAGCAACCGCGCCTTAGTTCATTTATTGGCACTTCCAATTTTTGCGATCTGCTGACCGATTCTTCCGGTAACCGCCGTTTTTATCCGGTGATGACCAAAGGGAGTATCCGTTTGCCTCGCATCAATTATAAACAACTTTATGCTCAGTTAAGAGATGAACTAAAACATAACCGCCGCTATTGGCTCTCACCCAAAGAAGAACAGGCTGTCAGCTTGCGTAATGACGCATTTTTGCGCCGTCCCATAGAGGAAAGCCTCTTTTATAGCTGCTTCAGTCTGCCCCGGGATGGGGAGAAGTTTCAAAGATGGACTATCGGCCAGATTTATGAAGTGATGAAAAAAGCCAGTCCTGAAACCATGCGTGATGTCAAGATGAGAGCCTTCGGAAAACATTTGGCTCTGATGGGAGTGAAGAAATTACATACCCGCTATGGTGACCAGTATCTGCTGAACCGGCTCTAACTGATAAACCATTTAGAGGAAATACTGAAAGTTCTGTCACCATATAATATTGAAGTCCAGCGATATGTGGTGACAGAATAAAAAGTATTACAATACAATATTTATTAATCCTATCCTAATTTAAATTTGACTATGGTAACGGGATGGTAGCTAGTAGAAAACTGGTAGAAATCGCAAATTTATTTCCTGTTTGTAAATTCAAGGACAAAGATCATCTTAAAATTACCAAAGTACATATGCTTTGATTATCAGATACATAGCTGCAAGAGTAGTTCTGAAGGAACTAAGGAAACGGAATTACTTGATTTTCAATAAACTTAAAAAAAATCACAGCTATGTTAAAACGACTAAAATCAGTCAGTATGTTGCTGTTCCTAATGGGTGCCTCTACAGGAGCAGCACATACGCGGTCGCCAATCCCGGCGTTACCGATGTGAAAATCACACAACAAAGTGGTACATGTACAGGAGTTGTCAAAGGATGCTACGGGTGAAACTGTCATTGGTGCATCTGTAGTAGTGAAAGGTACGACTAATGGTACTATTACCGGACTTGACGGTGACTTTTCTTTGTCAAATGTAAAAAAAAGGAGATATCATTGTTATTTCTTTTGTAGGATATCAGACACAGGAAATAAATGGACCGGACAGCCTATTGATGTAACTTTAAAAAGATGATACGCAACAAGTTAGGTGAAGTTGTGGTTACAGCTTTGGGATTGAAGCGTGAAGAAAAAAGCTTTGGGATATGCAGTTACTGAAGTGAAGGGAGATGAATTAAAAGCTGCCAATACCATTTCTCCGGTAGCCGCATTGCAAGGTAAAAAGTAGCCGGTGTTGAAATCTCAGGATCAGATGGTGGTTTATTTGGTGGTACCAAGATACAGATTCGTGGAGCTTCAACCTTAAGTTCCAACAACCAGCCTATCTATGTGGTGGATGGAGTGATTCTGGATAACGGTGTATCTGGTAATACGACAGCAGACTGGGACGCAGGTGCCAACAACGCCAGCGACTATGGTAATGAGTTGAAAAAACTTAAATCCTGATGATTTTGAAACTGTATCAGTATTGAAAGGTGCTGCGGCAACAGCATTGTATGGTTCCCGCGGTTTGAATGGTGCGGTTGTAATCACCACCAAATCCGGTAAGGGTACACAAGGGGCTGGGTATCAGCGTTTCTCAAACATTTGGTATTGACCATGCTTTCAAGACTCCGGATATTCAAACTTTATATGGTGGGATACATGCCGGGACAATCTGATGCCGACCAAAATGGAAGTATGTGGGATGAACATCAGTTTACAGTAAATCAGAATGGGGAACATACATTAGTAGGAGTACCCAACTTTGGTTTTTTGGTCCTAGATATATGATGGCTCTCAAATCCGCAATTATGATGGTACATGGACTACCTATTCTCCACGTAAAAATAATATGCTGGATTTATATAAATTAGGGTTCAATACAAACACGAATGTTTCTATTCGCGGTGGTAATGAAAAAACATCATTTTATACATCTTTATCTTATAAAAAAGCTGCCAAATCAACAACAGAAAACAATACTTTTTTGAACGTTACTCCATGTTGTTGAAAGCTAGCCATAAGTTGAACGATTGGGTGGATGTTGCTGCTTCTTTAGCTTTGCCAACTCAAAACCGCGTAATGCACAACTGAATGCGGGTGAATTGTTTGTCAATGCAAATACCAATGTGATTAACCCGCTATTTGACGTAGATTATTTCCGGAACAAATATTTAGGTGAGCATGGTGGTATTGCCAGTACCAGCTATGGTGACCAATATGGTTCGGTTCCTTCCAGCGCTAAAAATTATTTCTTCAAAGAAGATAATTACGATTATGTACGGAAGGAAACTGTTATTCGTCCTACATTTGAAGTAAATGTAAAGATGACAGATTGGCTCAAGTTTAAAGCAGACGCTAATATGAACCGTTATTATACTTCTATAGAAGATAAGCAATTAGGTTCCGGTTATGCAAACGAAGGAGGATATTATGGTATTACGCAAGATATAAAAAGAACAATTTACCGTAGGGGAACTTTTACTGCCAGCAAGCAGATAAAAGATTTTTTCACTCGGTGGATTCGCACGATTTGAGTATTACAACACCTCTTCCCAACATTCAAAAGTATCAACTGACGGAGGAATGGTGGTGCCTGGAGAATGGTTCGTGGAAAACTCAAAAAAGACTAAAAAGAGCGAATCGACCATATCGGGCAGCAAAAAGAATTATTTCTGCCATTTTTGCTTTAAATTTAGGATGGAAGAATCAATTCTATTTGGATGTTACAGGACGTAATGACTGGTCTTCTGCATTGGTATATGCCAATCGTACAGGTAATCACTCATACTTCTATCCTTCCGTATCAGGTTCATGGTTGATTAATGAAACTTTCCGTGAAAGTATGCCTTCATGGATTAACTTGGCAAAACTTCGTGCATCATGGGCACAAGTAGGTAATGATACAGACCCATATACAGTCAATCAGACGTATTCTTTTGCCACAATGGAAATGTATGACGGCAATATCTATACCAATGAATTGGACAAACTGATGAAGATTGCTGACCTTAAACCGGAACGTAAGAATTCATGGGAAATAGGTTTGGATTTCCGTACTTTTTAATAATCGTTTGAATTTGGATTTCACTTATTATAAGGAAAATACCACAGACCAGATTATGAAAATCAATGTTCCTGCTATTTCCGGTGTTACCCAACAGTTGGTAAATGCTGGTAATATCCAAAACTCAGGTATTGAAATCGCATTAAATACCACTCCTATCAAAACTAAAGACTGGCAGTGGGATCTGGACTTCACTTATACACGAAACAGAAGTAAAATTGTATCCTTTGCATCCTAATGTTGCCAACTATATTGAATTGTCCGGTTATGTAAACGCATACGACTATCATATCGGCTCTGTAGCGAAAAGTCGGTGAGTCTTATGGTGGTGTGTTGATGTCAGATGTCACTCAGGCACGTAATGAAAACGGTGTACCTTTGTTGGAGTGGGATGACAGCTGGAGAGGCGCATATAGAGCACAAAGCAAAACAGCGGAAGTAGTGGGCAACATGACACCCGATTTTCTGGGATCTGTAGCAACAACGTTAACTTGGAAAGATTTAAGTTTGAATGTCGGACTGGATATGCGTTTTGGAGGTTTGGTAGCATCTTACTGTAACTTTATACGGAACTCAGGCCGGTTGGACAGAAAGTTCTTTTTGCAATACCGTGACCCGGAACATGGAGGTATGACTTGGACTAGTCAATACGCCGATTCCAAAGGTATTCAATATACTGATGGTATGATTCCGGAAGGTGTTTTTAAAGAAGGAACAATTGCGACCTTGGTGGATGGAACAAAAATGGATGTCAGCGGACTGTCTTACGCACAGTTAGTACAGGAAGGAAAAACTGGAACCCACTCATGCCGGTTCATGGTATGGAAATAATTATGCATGGGGAGCACAGACAATTGATGACATTTGGGTACACAAGTTGAGTTATATCGCTTTGCGTAATATTACTATAAATTATCGTTTGCCTAATAGCATCAGTCACAAACTGGGTGCAAAAAGGATTGAACCTGTCATTCAGTGCACGTAATTTGGGATATCTGTATAATTCATTACCTAATAACCTGAATCCGGAATCTGTACGTTCTAATTCAGCTTCAGAGTTCCGTATTCGTGGTTTCGAGCCTTATACGGCAAGTTACATATTTACAATTAATGCCAATTTCTAATTGTTAACTTTAAAAGAATTATCAACAATGAAATATAGAACTTTTAGCAGCCGCACTGCTTTTTTAAGTGTAAGTGTAATTTTACTTCCTGTGTAGATGAATTCTCTGAATTAAATTCAGATCCGTCTACTATTACAAAGCCTGATATTCGTTTCCTGTTCACTAAATGTGAGGCTTCTTTCCAACCGGGAGATTATGCACAGTGGTTTGGAGGATTTAATGATCTTTCTACCTGGTCGCAAACAACAGTTTCATCAGGAGGTAATACAACTCGTTCAAATCGTCCGACTGATGAAGCCAATGGTTGTGGTTATGAAGTAAACGAAGTGCTTCGTTATGCTAATGAGATTCGATATCAAATCAGCCTGTTGCCTGAAGAGGAAAAAGCGACTTATGAATACATCCAATATCTTTGTAATCCTTTGTTGGTTTACTTAAGTATCCAAGATGCCGACCTATATGGATCACGTCAATATACAGAAGCAGAACAAGCCAGATATACCAATCCTCCTTTGTTATTGCCTAAATATGACACTCAAGAGGAACTTTTGGAAGTATGGCTGAAAGAACTGGACCAGACTATTAATTATCTGAGCAGTAACGAAATCAAAGATGTTTTGAATAATCAGGACTTTATTTATAAAAGGTGATTTGAAAAAAATGGGGCAACTGGCCAATTCTTTGAAATTGAAAATTGCAGCCCGTTTGATAAACAAAGACCGGAACCGTGCTTTTTTGAAATAGTAAAAACAGGTAGCAGAAAGTCCTGTTGGCTTAATTGCTACTACGGATGATGACTTTGTATATAACAAGGGTAAGTTCGATAACAATTGGAATAATGATTTTTCTGTAGGAGTAGGTACGCAACATCTTATAGACTTTTTGGTAAACAACAAAGATCCGCGTTTGCTTTATTTCTTCCAAAAGAATGACTACAATTCTAATGTTGTGCAGGCTTATTTTGATCAAAAAAAGAGAAATGCCGGATTTTGTAGAAAAAGAATGTAATTTCTGAGGTTAAAAATGGAAAGAAAGTCTTTAAAGAATGGGGGTGGTCCAGGTGAACCTTGGGTACGTTATTATGGTCTTCCTGTAGAAATAGGTGCAGGACAGATGGACAAATACGAGGATTATTTTGACCCCAAAAGGACAATTGTTTGTTTTGTACTCGGCAGCTGGTGCCAAGAAAAGCTATTATCCGTGTGCTTACCGGAATCAAGAAATGGTAAAAGGTTTGTTGACATATACTTATCCGGATGCTCCGGATGTTACTCCGGTTCAGGACACTCAACAATATGGCTGGTATGGTCTGTATTTTTCGGCAGCGGAAACCAATTTCTTCTTGGCTGAATTCACCCTGTTGGGAGCTACTTGGAATGGACAAAAAAGTGCCCAAGAGTATTTTACAGACAGTATCACTGCTTCAGTAAAAGGATATGATTATGTTGCCGGTCAGAATCATATACCTTATTATGACAGTCCTTATGTAAATGACCCTCATGATGTTTCCATTAAGCTGCAAGAGGAATGGCTGACAGAACTGCTTAAGAAAGAGGCTTATAATTTTAAGTGGAGATAAAGCTTCTGATTTGGAAAAAGTGTATATCCAAGAATATCTCCATTATTTTAATGCACCGATTGATCAATAATGTTAACATTATGCGTTCTGGTGTTCCTATGAAGAATAGTTCCATTTTACCGCGTAAGGAATTTGACGAACAATTGGGTGACTCTTATCCTATCCCTAGAAGATTTGCTGTTATGGAGCCTTTGGAATCAGATCAGTTACATGACATAACTATCGCTGCATATAAAAGCACAAGGTTATACATATCAAGGTACAAATGCAAAAAAATCCACAAGTTTTGCATGACGAACGTGTATGGATGGATAAAGAAAATCCTGATTTTGGCAAAATAATCGAAGAACTGAAAATAAAATTAAAGAATAACAGTTCCCCTTGTTTTTCCTGTAAAAACAAGGGGATTGTTTTATTTTGACCTTCAGGACTATACATAGAATTATTTTGCAAATATTATTTATATGTAAGTAAAGAGTTGATTCTTCTTGAAAAAGATAAGGACTTTCTAAAACAATGAGCCGATGCTGTTTTCATTTGTAAGATGAAAAACTTTCCCATCAATTATTGAAAGTTCTCATTCTTTTACGGAATGTAATACTCCCTTTATTTCTTTGTGCAAAGTAGTGATTTGGGTAGAAATGAAGTAGAAAATTTCCATTTAAAGTTTGTTTTAACGGCTTTAAATGGAAATTTCTTTTTGTCGTTATCATATTCAACTACATTGAATATCAACACAATAGCTGTAAGAGTAGTTCTGAAGGAACTAAGGAAACGGAATTACTTGATTTTCAATAAACTTAAAAAAAATCACAGCTATGTTAAAACGACTAAAATCAGTCAGTATGTTGCTGTTCCTAATGGGTGCCTCTACAGGAGCAGCATACGCGGTCGCCAATCCCGGCGTTACCGATGTGAAAATCACACAACAGACAGGGACATGTACGGGTATCGTCAAGGATGCTACGGGAGAAGGTGTTATCGGTGCATCTGTAGTAGTGAAAGGGACTACGAATGGTACTATCACAGGGCTTGACGGTGACTTCTCTTTAAGTAATGTAAAGGAAGGGGATATCATTGTTATCTCTTTCGTTGGTTATGCTACTCAAGAAATAAAATGGACCGGGAAACCTCTAGATGTTCTTTTGAAAGATGATACTCAATTGTTGGGTGAGGTAGTTGTAACCGCTCTAGGATTGAAACGTGAGGAAAAGGGCGCTGGGTTATGCCGTTACCGAAGTAAGGAAAGGTGATGAATTGAAAGCAGCCAACACCATTTCTCCGGTTACTGCATTACAAGGAAAAGTAGCAGGTGTTGAAATTTCCAGTTCAGATGGTGGTATCTTTGGCGCAGCCAAAATTCAAATCCGTGGTGCTTCCACGATGGGCAATAACAACCAGCCTATTTATGTAGTAGACGGTGTTATACTGGATAATAATGTATCTGGTAATGATGACTTGAACTGGGGGAGTAATTCCAGTGACTATGGTAATGAATTGAAAAATCTAAATCCTGATGATTTTGAAACAGTTTCTGTTTTAAAAGGTGCCGCAGCGACTGCACTCTATGGTTCTCGTGGTTTGAATGGTGCTGTTGTAATTACTACTAAAAGTGGCAAGGGTGGTAGTGGATTAGGTATCAGTTTCTCTCAAACATTCGGTATCGACCATGCATATAAAACTCCAGATATTCAGACTGTCTATGGTGATGGTCCGTATGTAGGACGTTATGACGCAGATGGTGATGGTAATATCTGGCAACCAACACAATTCCAAGTGAACTCAGCTGGACAACATACCTTAATTGGAACTTGGGGAACTGGATTTGGTCCTAAATATGACGGTAGTCAAATTGAAAATTATGACGGTACAATGACTACTTATTCCCCACATAAAAATAATATGTTGGATATGTATCAAATAGGTTTCAACACCAATACAAATCTAGCTATTCATGGTGGTAATGACAAAAAACCACATTCTATGCTTCCATGTCTTATAAACATGCTGAATCCACTACTCCGAATAATACATTTGAGCGTTATTCTTTCTTGGTAAAAGCAACACATAAATTAAATGATTGGGTAGATGTTGCAGCTTCTGTGAATTTTTTCTAATTCAACGCCAAGAAATGCAGCACGCAATATCGGTGAAAATTTCGTAAACGGAACATGGACTCCCAATTATGACCCCCAATATTTCCGTAACAAATATCTCGGCGAACATGGTGGAGTGGCAAGTACTGATTATGGTGACATCTATGGAAATGTTCCTGGTAAAACCTATTGGTTCGAAATTGATAAATATGATTATCGCCAAAAAGAAACAGTTGTACGCCCTACTTTTGAAGTTAATATGAAAATAACCGACTGGCTGAAATTTAAAGCTGATGCTAATATGAATTATTACTACAATCGTGGTGATAACAAAGAATTAGGAACCGGATATGCCAATGATGGAGGCTATTATAAAATTTGGCAAAACACAAAGGAACAAACCACTTTTGGTGGCTCGTTTACTTGGAACAAAACTATAAAAGATTATTATATTGGTGGCTTTGCAACGCTTTGAATATTATAATACTAGCAGATATGAATATTCTGTAAATACTGACGGAGGTATGGTGGTTCCTGGACAATGGTTCGTTGATAACTCAAAGAATCCTAAAAAAAACCGATGGTGGATTGAAAAGCGAAAAAACGTATGCTTTCTGCCATTTTTGCTTTAAATTTAGGATGGAAGAATCAAGTCTATTTGGATGTTACAGGACGTAATGATTGGTCTTCTGCATTAGTTTATGCTAATGGTACAGGTAATCATTCTTATTTTTACCCTTCAGTTTCAGGTTCTTGGATTATTAGTGAAACATTCCGTGAGCAATTGCCCGAATGGATCTCTTTCGCTAAGGTTCGTGGCTCGTGGGCACAAGTAGGTAATGATACCGATCCTTATTATGTAAACCAGGCTTATGGATTTGGTACAATTGAATTGCCTAATGGCGGGAATATTTATACCAATACTTTAAATACAATAATGAAAGCCTCAATTTAAAACCGGAACGTAAAAAATGCTTGGGAAATGGTTTGGACTTCCGTACATTTAAAAAACCGTCTGAATTTGGATGTAACTTACTATAAAGAAAATACCAAAGATCAAATAATGGAAATAGCAACTCCTTGGGTATCAGGTATCAGTACACAATTGATTAATGCTGGTAATATTCAGAATCAAGGTATAGAGTTAGCTTTGAATACTATTCCTTTCAAAATGAAGATTGGGAATGGGGACTAGATTTCACATGAATAAAAATACGAGTAAGATTGTAGAACTCCATCCGGATGCAGCTGAATATATTTCACTTGCAGGTCAAGTAAACGCCTATGACTACCGTATTGGTTCTGTTGCTAAAGTTGGTGGAAGTTATGGTATGTTAATGACTGATATTCTTCCTGCTCGTGACGATCAAGGGCGAGTTTTGTTGAACTACAGTGATACGCGTCGTGCTGTATACGAACGTAGAAGTGGAGTGGTTCAGGAATTGGGTGATATGCAACCGGATTTTTTAGGTTCTATGTCAACAAGCCTGCGCTGGAAAAATTTTAAGTTTACATGTAGGTCTTGATATGCGTATCGGTGGTTTAGTAGTTGGCGTATAGCAAATCGTTACGGTTCAAATGCCGGCTGGACTAAAACGTCTTTTAAAATATCGTGATGCGGCAAGTGGTGGCTTGACTTGGACAAGTCAGTATGCAGGGGGTAGCAATGGAATCACCTATGAAGATGGTGTTATTTTGTGAAGCGAGTGTTTGCACCGTGGGTACCTTCAGGTATTGATGGCAAAATCACATGACATCAGTGGTATGACCCATCAGCAAGCTATTGATGCAGGGTATTATCGAACCGACCCATGCTGGTGCACCATCATGTGTTTAGAAATCTGGGCGAAGGTGTCGTTAATGATGACTGGGTGCATGAGTTAAGTTACATAGCTCTTCGTGATATCACATTGTCATATCGTATGCCTAAAAGCATAGCATCAAAGATTGGTGCTAAAGGTTTGAATTTAAGTTTAGCAGCACGCAATGTAGGCTATATATATAATTCATTGCTAATAACGTTCACCCGGAAAGTGTTCGTGGTAATAGATCTGCAGAATTCCGTATCCGTGGTTATGAACCATATATTAGAAACTATACGTTTACTATTAATGCCGAATTCTAATGCATAATGCTTTAACAATATAAAATTGAATTAGTATGAAATTAAAATATTTATTTGCTTCATGCATTTTAGGTGCAGGACTTTTATCCTCTTGTGCCGATGAGTTTAAAGATATAAACTCAAGTGAAGGTGACATTTCAACTCCTAATATCCGTTTTTTATTCACGGAATGCCTATATCAATTCGAACCGATGGATTATTCTGCATGGTATTATGATTTTCCGCGTATTGGTGCTTGGGGACAGTGTATTGTTAGCCCAAGTGGTAATGTAGACAGTTTTAATCTGATAACCGAGCAAGGTAGTACAGGATCGAATATATACGATACTTTACGTATGATAAATGATTTACGTTATCAAATTTCTCAAATGTCTGATGAAGATAAAGCACGTTATGGATATATTCAATATCTATGTAATCCTTTAGCTGTCTTTCTGGCAATGGGTGATAGCGATATGTATGGCTCACTTCAATACACGGAAGCAGAGATGGCTCGTTATGGAGGCACATTGTATCCCAAATTTGACACACAGGAAGAATTATATGATTATTGGTTGAAGGAATTGGACGAGGCTATTAACTATCTTACGACTAATAATATTAGCGATATCTTAGGTAATCAGGATTTCATATACAATGGCGATGTCAAAAAAAAGGGCGAAATTCGCCAACTCTTTAAAATTAAAGCTAGCAGCACGTCTTGTTAATAAAGACAGAAACAGAGCCATTAAGATAGCAAATGAAGTCATAGCCAATCAGGCTGGTATATTAGAATCCGCAACTGATGATTTTATTTATAATCGCGGAAGAACAAACAATCACTGGAACAATGATTTTCCCTCAAGGTGCCGGACATGATTTATTAATTGACTTTATGAAAGACAACCGCGACACACGTCTGTTAAGTGCCTTCACAAAGAATGAGTTTAACGGAGCTGTAATACAAGCATTCTTGGATCAAGGTAAAGAAATTCCTCCTTATATCGCCGAAAACGCTATTATCGAAGACGGTAAATTTAAAGGCTGGACATCCAGGCGAACCATGGGTACGTTATTACGGAGCCCCTTTAAAGATTGGTGCTGGCTTGGAAGAGAATAACAAATGGATTTTTTGACCCTACAGGTTTATTGTTCCAGTTAAAAACTTCCGCAGGTGGAACAAGAGATTATGAAGCGCTGTCATTCCGCAATCAGGAATTAGTAAAAGGTATTTATGACTTCACTTATCCAGATGCACCGGATGTAACACCTGATAAAGATATTCAAATAACCCCATGGTATGGCATTTATTTCTCAGCAGCAGAAGTACAATTATTATTAGCTGAATTTAAATTATTAGGAGCTAATGCACCTAAATCGGCTCAAGAATATCTGACAGAAGGTTTCGTTTATCTGCTTATGTATATGACAAAGCAGCGGAACTCAATCAAGTTCCTTATTATTCACGTACTTGTGTAAATGACCCGCTCGATGCTACTATTAAGATTGATGATACCATGGTTAATGAAATGCTCTCTCATGATGCTTTCAAATTAACTGGTGATACTAAATCTGATTTGGAAAAAGGTATATATTCAGCAGTACATCCACTATATAATGAGCCCTCTTGATCAGTTTATAAATGTACGTCGTTCCGGTATTCCCATGAAAAACAGTACATTATTACCTTGGGAGGAATTTAGTGATTTATTGGATTATTCAACATTAATTCGAGACGTTTCAAAGTAAGCGAACCTGCTCCTACAGATCAGATGCGTGATATTACAATTGCAGCATATAAAAAAGCGCAAGGGTTCTCTTATGGTACTGACAATGCAGATCCTGACAAACTTAAACTCTCAGCGTGTATGGGTAGATGAAGGAAATCCGCAATTTGGTGAAGGACCTAATTTGAATTAATGGAAAAACAGTCTGAAATATGACGCTAGTCCAAGTTTATTAATTAAAAAGGAAGAGGTTATGTGATATATTCTCTTCCTTTTTTATTATACCCAAAATCATTTGATATGCTGATACCGGCAAAGCATATTATTTATTGCTGCAACTTTAAAAAAAAACTCATTTTGTTTATCATGATGAACAATTTATTACTATTTTTGTAATGTGTGATAAACAAAAAGAAGAAATGGAACGATTATTTGAGTCCTTTATCAAGAAACTGGCTATAACAAATACTTCTTTTGTACGTAGCCTGATAAATGAGATAGAATGGAAAGCTCGTCTTATAGGTATAAAGGGGGCCCGGGGAGTTGGAAAAACAACTTTATTGTTGCAGTATATCAAACTGAACCTTCCAATGGATAAAACCGTACTTTATGCCAGTGTGGATAATATCTGGTTCAGTGAACATAAACTTTATGATTTAGCTTCCGATTTTGTAAAAGCGGGGAGGAAAATATCTATTTCTGGATGAAGTACACAAATACCCCAACTGGTCTCAAGAACTGAAAAATATTTATGATGACTTACCTGAACTTCATGTAGTCTTTACAGGTTCGTCCTTGCTTGAAATCTTAAATGCCAAATCGGATTTAAGCCGGCGGGCTATTGTTTATGAAATGCAAGGTTTTTCTTTTTCGCGAGTATTTAAACTGGAATGAAAAACTATCATTGCCGATATTAACTTTAAATAATATATTGGATAATCATCTGTCATTATCTGTCGGGATAGTAGACAAAGTTAAAGTTCTGAAACATTTTCCTGATTATTTGAAACATGGGTATTATCCTTATTACAATGAATTACCCGCTCTTTATTATTCAAGAATAAATGAAGTGGTCAATCTGATTGTGGAATTGAGATTCCACAATTAAGAGGGGTTGATATTTCATATACAACTAAAATTAAGCAGTTACTATATATCATTGCAGAGTCGGCGCCTTTTATTCCTAATGTCAGTAAACTAAGCGAACGGATAGGAATCTCGCGTAATTCATTGCTGGCCTATCTGGATGCCCTCCATGACAGCTGTCTGACTATGAATCTCCAAAAGAAGGCTCCGGCATAAGCCGCTTGCAAAAACCTGATAAACTGTTTTTGGAGAATCCTAATTTAATGTATGCATTGTCTGCCAGTCAGATTGATATTGGAAATGTCAGGGAAACTTTTTTTGCCAACCAATTGCGTTATTGCCACAAAATAAACGTTTCTAAAGAGAGTGATTTCTTTATTGATGGACGCTATACTTTTGAAGTCGGTGGTAGACATAAAAGGTAAACAACAAATAAATGGACTTTCTGATGCATATATTGTCGCTGATGATATAGAGTATGGAATAAATAATAAAATACCATTATGGTTATTCGGCTTTCTATATTAGTACTCTTTTCGGTAGAAAATAGATAGAAAATTGTGTTTTAAAAGCCCTTCTATAGACTTTTTAAATACAATTTTTTCTTTTTTTGAGATACAAAAATAAAATACACTGATATTCAGATACATAGCTGTAAGAGTAGTTCTGAAGGAACTAATGAAACGGAATTACTTGATTTTCAATAAACTTTAAAAAAAATCACAGCTATGTTAAAAACGACTAAAATCAGTCAGTATGTTGCTGTTCCTAATGGGTGCCTCTACCGGAGCAGCATACGCGGTTGCCAGTCCCGGCGTTACCGATTTGAAAATCACACAACAGAGTGGAACTTGTACAGGTGTTGTCAAAGATGCTACGGGTGAAACCGTTATCGGTGCGTCTGTAGTAGTGAAAGGTACGACTAATGGTACGATAACCGGACTTGATGGCGACTTCTCTTTATCCAATGTGAAAAAGGGGGATATCATTCAAATTTCATTTGTAGGTTATCAAACAGTAGAGATTCCTTGGGATGGACAACCATGAATGTAACTTTACAGGATGACACACAAACATTGGGTGAAGTTGTAGTGACTGCTCTTGGTATCAAACGTGAGAAAAAGCACGGGTTATGCCATGCAGGAGGTGCGGTGACGCGTTACTTTGAAGCTCGTGAAACGAACCTCGCAAATGCTTTGACAGGTAAAGTTTCAGGTGTCCAGATTATCCGTTCGCTATCCTGGCGGTTCTTCCAAAATCCAGCTTCGTGGTGCGAAATTCTGTAACAGGTTTGAACCAGCCGTTAATTGTTGTCGATGGTGTGCCAATGGATAACTTACAGTGAGCAAGTAATAATGATATTGATAACCCGATTGCTGGATATGGGTAATGACTTTTCGTGATATTATCATCGCTGGAAGATATTGAGTCCACGTTCAAAGCGCTGAAAGCAAATGCGTCAGTTGCCACCCTTTATGGTTCTCGTGCCGGTAATGGGTGTTATTTTGATTACAACTAAAAAAGGAACAAAGCG
>VOFJ01000909.1_pt1 | contig 28386 bp, 61 predicted proteins | sample 5384081 | NCBI WGS metagenome assembly VOFJ01 (sample SAMN12384729, study PRJNA508395) | human gut metagenome | isolation source: healthy gut I | host: Homo sapiens | reverse complement strand
CCAGATCTGTCAGTGTCTCATTACGAAGTTCTTTCGCATGATTGTAAAGTGAGTTCATATTCTTCCCACATATAATTCATCTGCTTTTCTGACGCTTCCTCATAGCCTTCTTTTTCTTGGCTGTTCAGACGGAAACATTCTTTATCAAGATCTGACACATGCTTTGCGTTCTTCCCTCTCTGTCGTAAGAAATCTCTGTGCTGCTGATTCAGTTCTTCGCGTTTTTTTACTCTGTACTTTAATCTCTTCACCAATCTCTGTAAACAGTTCTTTTGAATCTTCAATCGTTTTCCTGAGTCCTTCGATTTCATTTTCTTTTTTCAGAATTTCCTCAGATACATCTCCTCGATTTTCGGCAAGTTCTTCCTGCTCTTTTTCATATCTGGGTGATTTCCTCATCTATACGGGAAATATTTTCCATACAATAAAGGTTTTCTGCTGATCCAGGCCTGCCAGTGAAAGATGGACTTCCTCAGACTGTTTCATCCGGACAGCCTCATCCTCTCTTTCTTTCTCCAACTGCATCTGCAAAGCTTCAATCTGTTCATTCAGTTCTTTTTTTCCAACTTCTCTGATGTCTCAAGTTCCATCCGGATGGAATCTTCATTCTCATTGATTTCATCCAGCTCCTGAAGCAATGCTTTCTGTTCTTTCAGAAATCCTTCGTAACGCTGTTTCGATTCTAACTGTTCTCTGTACCTGCGCAACATTCATTCGTGCAGTATTCTCCAGCACTGATTCTTCTCTTAAATGTTCCTGTACTTCATCAATCACATTGTAGCATGCTGCACGACGGTTCTTCGCCTCTGTAACTTCTTTTTTTCCAGCACATCCATGTCAGACTTGAGCATATCAACCGTCTTTTTCGAATTCTTCGATTTCGCGGCGTCTGCTCAGCAGATTACTTGAATTCTTAAATGCACCACCTGTCATAGATCCACCCGGATTGATCAGGTCACCTTCCAGAGTGACCAGACGCAGAGAGACTGACGGTATTTTCTCGCAATTGCGATTCCGTGATCAATATGGTCTACTACAATCGTGCGTCCAAGCAGCTGATCTGCCAGTCCGTCAAATCTTGATTCCACATGGATCAATGTATTCTGCAAGTCCGATCACTCCCGGCTCTTTGAGTGCTTCCGGATTCCTGATTCCTCCGCCGCCATGCATACTTGTCAGCGGAAGAAATGTTGCCCCTTCCGAATTTATTACGCTTAAGGAAATCAATCATACTCTTGGCTGTATCTTCATTATCTGTAACAATATTCTGAATACTTCCTCCAAGTGCTGTCTCAATAGCGATCTCATATTCCTTATCGACCTTAATGATATCCGCTACAACACCGATCAGACCTTTCACGTTCTTTATTCGACATTACCTTTCGGATACTGTTACCATATCCGTCATAGCGCTCTGTAATATTCTTTAATGACTCCAGACGGAAGACTCTCTGTGATAAGCGGTCTGTCCGATCCGTAACTTTTCCTGCTTCTCTTTCAGCTCATTCTGAAGCTTGCCAAGTTCCTGTTCGTTCAGGGAAATCTTATCCTTATAGGTTTGAATGCGCTCACGGATCTGACCAAGTTCTTCTTCATACTTCTTAAGTCTGTTGTTCTGTCCTTCTGCTACCGTCGAAATCTCAAGAATATTTCTGGCAACGACAGCCTTCCGTGTCTGGATCTGTTCTTTTGTCGTATCAAAATGCTGAATCTTAGCTTTTGTTGAAGCACGATTTCCAAGCAGATCCATGATCTCCCGCTTCTTCTGCTCAATTTCAGTACTGTGTTCTGCAATCTTTGACTGAATCTCAATTAAACTCTTTGTCTTCCGTATCCTGTCCACTGGCTGATTCTAGCTGTTCTGAAATTCCTTTTTCTTCTCTTCTTCAAGCTCTCTTTTTCTGCTGCTGCCTTTGTATCTATCTCACTGACGATCGTACTCAGGCGATGATCATAATGCTCATCATTCATACGGGCTGTATTAATCTGCTCTTTCAGGACATTGATCTGGCCTTCCAGCTGTTGCTTTAAAAAGATTCGTCTCATTCATCTGGTTCTTCGCAGTCTCAATTGCAAGATCAATCTGATCTACTTCTTCCTCGATTGCCTCGTATTCTGCTTTCATCTTCTCATAACGGGCATTTGATTCCCGCATCTCCTGAGAAGCAATCTCATATTTTCCCACCGACTTCACGAATACGCTCCTGCAGCCGCTCTTCCTCCAGCAAAAACATATTAATGTCATATGTTTTTAATTCTTCTTTCATCTTCAGATAGATTCTAGCTGTCTCTGACTGTCTTTCCAAGGGACCGATCTGTTTCTCAAGCTCTGCAAGAATATCATTCACACGGGTAAGATTCTGCCGTTCATCCTCTAGCTTTTTTTCAAAGAAAGGGACTTTCTTCTCTTATATTTTACAATCCCGGCCGCCTCATCAAAAAGCTCTCGTCTCTCTTCCGGCTTACCGCTCAGGATCTTGTCAATCTGTCCCTGTCCGATGATCGAATATCCTTCTTTTCCGATACCTGTATCATAAAACATCTCATTGATATCTTTCAATCTGCAGGCTGAACCATTGATCAGATACTCACTCTCTCCGGATCTGTACAATTTACGTGTAACAGTGACTTCTTCGTACTCTACCGGAAGTTTATGATCTGAATTATCCAATGTGATTGCAACCGAAGCATAACTAAGCGGCTTCCGGTTCTCGGTTCCCGAGAAAATCACATCCTGCATGGTGCCTCCACGCAGCTGCTTCACTCTCTGCTCTCCAAGAACCCAGCGGACGGCGTCAGCGACATTACTTTTTCCACTGCCGTTCGGTCCGACAATTCCCGTAATTCCGTTATGAAAATCAAATACGATCTTGTTCGCAAATAGATTTGAATCCCTGCACTTCTATACTTTTAAATACATAAAGTCCTCTTTTACTTTTTCTTTCTGAGATTCAGGATTGCCTCATAAGCTGCCTGCTGTTCTGCTGACTTCTTCGAGCTTCCTTTTCCACATCCCCAGGCTTTTTCCCCCGATTCTTGCTTCCACTTCAAAAAATCTTATTATGATCCGGTCCCTGTTCATCAATCAGTTCATAACTTACATTCCCCGTCATATTCGCCTGCACGATCTCCTGTAAGATTGTTTTACTATCATAAAAAGAGTTTTTTATCCTCTAAATCTGTCAAAATAAAATGATGGATAAACTCTTTTGCATTAGTAAAACCACCGTCGAGATAGATAGCACCGATCAATGCTTCCATCGCATCAGATGTGATAGAATCTCTTTTTCTTCCACCGGTCGCCTCTTCTCCTTTTCCAAGAAGCAAGTAATCTCCAAGTCCGATATCTCTTGCACACAATTGCCAGAGACGGTTCACATACCATACTTGCACGTGTCTTTGTCAGTTCTCCCTCAGATACCTTTGGAAATTCATTAAATAAATAAGCACTTGATACCAATTCCAATACTGCATCTCCAAAAACTCCAGGCGTTCATTACACTCATATTTCTTCAAATGCTTCTCGTTTGTATAGGAACTGTGCATCAATGCACGTTCGATCAGGCTTTTGTCTTTAAACACATATCCGATCTTTTGTTCCAGTTCTTTTTACTCTGTCCATTTAAATGGCCTCCTTCGTGTTAATAAACGAAAAAAAAGCCCAAACGGGCTTTTTCATCTCACTATCTGATTATTCATTAGCCTTCTTTTTCTGGATCTGATCAACAGCATCCTGCACTGTTGTGATCTTCTCTGCCTCTTCGTTATCGATCTCGATGTCAAAATCTTCTTCAATTCCCATAATGATCTGGAAAATATCCAGAGAGTCAGCTCCAAGATCATCTACGAATGTAGTATCCGGTGTGATTGTCTCCGGTGAAACATTAAGTACGTCCGCAATAATTGCCTGCAGTTTTTCAAATTCTGTCATTGTAAAACTCCTCCTGTCTTATTCGACTTCTTTCTCTTCTTTCTTTTTTCTTCCAGGGTCTCCTGTTGAATTGCCTCTTTTTATCTTCTCATTGATCTTCTGCTCCTTAAATGCAACACACTGAATGATTGAGTTGCATACCTCCTTTGACTTTGAACTTCCATGTGTCTTTACTACAAGCCCGTTCAGGCCAAAAGAAGCGGTGCACCGCCATACTCACTTGTATCAAAATCTTTCAGTACGCCCTTTAAAGCAGGTTTCACAAGCAGTGCCCCTATCTTACTACGCAAAGAAGAAAGCATTCCTTTTCTTCACTTTCTTAAGCAGTGCTCCTGCAACACCCTCATAAAGCTTCAGAATAATATTACCTGCAAATGCTTCACAGACAATGACATCTGCTGCTCCGTAAGGAATATCTCGTGCCTCAACACTTCCAATGAAATTAATGTCAGGACATTCTTTTAACAGTGGGAATGTCTCTTTCACCAGCGCATTTCCCTTCTCTTCTTCAGCACCGATATTCACGATACCAACTGTCGGATTCTTCTTTCCCATAACGCTTTCCATATAAATGGAACCCATCTGTGCAAACTGTACCAGGTGAGATGGGCGCGCGTCTACATTAGCTCCACAATCGATCAAAAGTGAAACACCTTTTTAATGTAGGAATCAGTGGTGCAAGCGGTGGTCTTTCAACACCTTTGATCCTGCCTACAAGAACCTGTCCTCCAACAAGAACAGCTCCTGAACTTCCTGCAGATACAAAAGCATCTGCTTCCCTTTTCTTCACCATCTTCATCGCAACAACAATGGATGAATCTTTCTTACCACGGATTGCTTTCACCGGAGGTTCTGCCGTCTCAATAACCTCTGTAGCATTACAATCTCAATCTGCTTCTCAGGATACGTATAAGCGGAGAGTTCCCTTGCGAATCACATCTTCCTTTTTCCTGTCAGCAGTACCTTGATATCTTTTCTCTTCCGCACTGCCTCTACGGCACCTTTTACCATCTCTCTTGGTGCATTGTCTCCACCCATGGCATCAAGAGCAACCCTTGTAATCTCTGACATATCATTTCCTCCTTGCGCTACTGAAATTATTCTACTGGATATCAGTATAAAAATCAATAAAAAATTTAGTAAAACACAAAGTTTTTTTGCCCTCAAAAAGTGTTCTGTTCGCAGTACACTCAATATCTTATTGATCATTAGTCAACTGAAACGATCTCGCGCTTTGTTGTAAGATCCACACGCCTTACATACACGGTGTGGCATCATAAGCTCGCCGCACTTGCTGCATTTCACCAGTTCGGTGCGCTCATCTTCCAGTTAGCTCTTCTTTTATCTCTTCTTGCTTTTGAAGATTTATTCTTTGGACAGATTGACATAGGTTACACCTCCTTAAAATTCTTAAATAAGTCACGGACAACTGACATTCTCGGATCAAGCCCTGTATCTTCACAGTTACAAGACCCGTATTTAAATTCTGACCGCATACATTGCATAATCCCTTGCAGTCTTCCCTTGCAAAGTACTTTCGTCGGCCAGCTCGACAAAATCTCATGAAAAAGCAGTTTGTCCACGTCAAGATGATATCCGTCAATAAAGTTTGATTCATCCAGCTCCTCTGTCAGTTCTGCGTCGGAGAGGCCTACGTCCACATGCTTTTGCAAATTCAGATTCAAACTCCCGTTTCACATCCTCCAACAACGGTCACATGGAATCATGACACTCAATCTGGTCTCTGCTAAATGAGCATTTCCTTTTCCCCTTTATATGCTCTACTTTAACATGAACCGGCTCCTTGCTGATAATCGGATACTTCCCGAATTTCATCCGGATCTCTCTCCATTGTCCAGCGGCACAGTCTCTTCAACTGTCTTATGCTGGTCTGACAAAACGTCTGATAGGTTAATTAACATTGTTATTTACTCCTATTCATACCTGAATTATTATATCATGTAAATTCTGTTTGTCAACCGTCATTTTTTATGAAAACACACAAAATATTGTAGGATTACAATACATGTGTTACAACTGAATAATTAAAAAAAGCGGAAATACCTTTTCTGTGTTATGCTTTAAGCTACCAAACCTAAACATTTAAGAAAGGAAGTATTCCCGCATGGCAAGTATAACACAAGATATGAGGTATCGTCTATCCCTGATCCGTTTCGCCGAAAAAAATATGGTGTCTCAAAAGCAGCAATTAAATATAAGACAAACCGCCAGTATATTTATCGTTGGAAGCGCCGCTATGACGGCACAATAGAGTCTCTCCGCGATCGTTCACGCCGTCCCCATCACCATCCCAATCAGCATACACCTGAAGAAATCAAGCTGATCCAAGATATGCGTAGGCGCAATCCCCATTCTGGTCTGGTTGTCTTTTGGGTCAAACTTATGCAGCGCGGTTATAAAACGTTCCATCCCAGGATTGTATCGTTTTCTGAAGAAACAGGGAATCTTGGCTCAAAAACTTCCGAATCCCAAATATATTCCGAAGCCTTATGAGCAGATGAAATATCCCGGACAGCGTATCCAGGTCGATGTGAAATTCGTTCCTGCATGTTGTCTTGTCAATAATGCGAAAGGAAAGAAATTCTATCAGTATACCGCCATTGATGAGTACTCCCGCTGGCGGTATGTGGAAGCTTTTGAAGAACACAGCACCTATTCATCCGCACAGTTCCTCAAGCATCTGATCCAACGCTTTCCTATGCCAATCGAATGCGTTCAGACAGACAACGGCGTGGAGTTTACAAAGCGCTTTTCCACTTCCGGCAAAGAAACATTGACTTTATTCCAACGGACTTTAAAAAGAACTTGGCATCCAACATAAACTGATCCGACCCTTTACACCACGTCATAACGGAAAAGTAGAGCGCAGCCACCGCAAGGATAATGAACGTTTTTATACCTCGCATACTTTCTATTCCTTTGAGGATTTTTCCAAGCAGCTTCAAACCTATAACCGTAGGGATTATAACCAGTTTCCCATGAGACCTCTGGGGTGGAAATCACCACAAACTGTTCTGAGGGAATTTATTGATCGGGGTGTAACATATGTTTGACAAACCTACACATTTTCATGAAAACACACACAAAATATAGTATTTTCCATACGATCTTTAAGACAACTCAACTCATTTACTATTTTACAAGCGCCAATGTCTCTTGCAATCGCAAGCTCTTCATTTGTCGGAATAACAAATACCCTTACTTTTTGAACCCGCTTTTGTAATCTCAGCCTGTTTTCCTCTCAAACCTGTATTTGCCTCTTTATCAAAGTCAACTCCGAGATATCCCAGATAAGAACACACCTGTTCTCTTACATAATCGTCATTCTCACCGATTCCCGCAGTAAATACAATATCGTCTACCCCATTCATTACCGCCGCATATGCTCCGACATATTTGGCAACATTATAGGAAAAATACGTCCATTGCGATCTTCGCTTTTTTTATCTCCTGAATTCATCGCATTTGTCAGATCACGGAAATCGCTTGAGAGTTCTCCCGAAATACCGAACACACCTGACTTCTTATTAAGAACGTCCATCACGCCTGCAATATCAAGATGTTCTTTCTCTGCGATAAATTCCATGATCGCAGGATCGATATTTCCCGAACGTGTTCCCATTACAAGACCTTCCAACGGAGTCATTCCCATAGAAGTATCTACAGATTGTCCGTTCATGACAGCTGTCACACTTGATCCGTTTCCGAGATGACATACGATCGTCTTCAGTTCTTCATACGGTTTTTCCATCACTTCCGCCGCTTTCTTAGATACGAAAACGTGGTTTGTTCCATGGAAGCCGTAACGTCTGATCTTATAATCCTCATAATAATTGTATGGAAGTCCGTACATATATGCTTTTTCCGGCATCGTCTGATGGAACGCCGTATCGAATACAGCGCTGTCATAGGTGTATTCGGCATAAGTTTTTCGCAGGCTGTAATACCGATCAAGTTTGCCGGATTATGAAGCGGCGCAAGATCATTACATTCCTCTATCGCTTTCTTCACTTCTTCTGTAATCACAACTGAGGATGCAAACTTTTTCTCCGCCGTGTACGACACGATGTCCTACAGCTCCGATTTCATCAAACTCTTAACAACACCCCGTTTCCGATTTGTAAGAGCTTCAATCACAAACTGAATTGCCTCTTCATGGGTCGGCATCGCCTTTTCCGACACCTCTTTTTCTCCGCCTTCCGGCTGATACGTCAGACGTCCGTCAATTCCGATCCTCTCACAAATTCCTTTCGCCAAAACTTCTTCTGATTCCGCGTTAATGAGCTGAAATTTCAATGAAGAACTTCCACAGTTGATTACTAATACGTTCATTACTTCTCCTCCATTTTTGTTTTTATAAACTATATAAACAGAAAGTTTTACTGAAACTCTCTATGTACTCTCGATCTTACTCTGCCTGTGCCTGAACGGCCGTAATTGCTACTACACCCACAATATCATCTGCGCTGCATCCGCGTGACAGATCGTTGACAGGAGCTGCGATTCCTGTGTAAAGCGGTGTATGCCTCTGCCTTTCCAAGTCTCTGAACAAGTTTATATCCGATATTTCCTGCATCAAGATCTGGGAAAATCAACACGTTCGCTTTACCTGCCACTTCACTGCCCGAGCTTTCGATGCTCCGACTTCCGAATGATAGCGGCGTCAAGCTGAAGCTCTCCGTCTAATTTTAATTCCGGCGCAAGTTCGTGCGCGATCTTTGTTGCCTCTACAACTTTGTCTACATCTGCATGTTTTGCACTTCCCTTTGTAGAATGTGAAAGCATCGCTACAATCGGTTCTTTTTTCCTGTCAGCGTCTCGAAAGATTCTGCGGAAGAAAGTGCAATGTTTGCCAGTTTTTTCCGGATCAGGGTTTTGCTCCAAGTCCGGCATCTCCGAAGATGAACGTTCCGTCCGCTCCCATATCACAGTCAGGAACAACCATTAAAAAAAGAATGCAGATACAAGTTTTGTTCCCGGCTTTGTCTTCAAGATCTGAAGACACGGACGGGAAGTGTATCCGCCGTAGAATGACATGCTCCGACACCATACCGTCGGCGTCTCCCATTTCACCATCATAACGCCGTAGTACAGATAATTATTCAGGAGGGAGCTCTCTTGCCTGCTCTTCTGTCATTCCTTTTTTCTGTCTTAATTCAACAAGCTTTGCAATATACTCTTCTGTTTATCATTTTTTTAGCCGGATCAACGATCACAGCGCCTGTAATATCATATGCGCCTTTATTTTTCTCGATTTCTTCTTCGTTTCCTACGAGAATCAAATCTGGTAATCCCTTCTCTAAGACCGTCTGCGCAGCCTTATAAGTTCTTTCGTCCTCTGTCTCAGAAGAACAATCACCTTTTATCAGCTTTTTGCTCTTGCCTTGATTTCATCGATAAATCCCATGATTTAAAAAGCCACCTTTCATTTTTCACAATTATATTTTTATTATAACGCAAAAAGGATTTTGTATACAAAGGGGATTCCATGTGCATTTTTAAGTACAATTTTATACAATTTTTTTCATCTTTGTATGATTGTTATAAAAATATCAATCTTTGGTTTCTTATGCCCTTTGTTATTTGTTTTCTCTTCCCTTTGTTCTTTTCTTCCGTTCTTTTACCCTCACAGCCTAAACATCGTTGTTACGATGTTAAAATAAACAAGGATTGTGCATGTATCAAAAATTGTTGTAATAAGCGGGAGCCGCCATGATTGCCGGATCAAGTCCGATCTTCTTTGCCAGAAGAGGAAGGATACACCGATACACTTTTGCCATCATTACAACTGCGATCATTGTAATTCCAAGGGCAACTGCCAGCATAATGTTACGATCATACATAATACAGATTCTTACCCCGTTCACAAACGCAAGAAGTTCCGACAACAAGCGCCACTCTGATCTCTTTAAAGATAACTTTAAAAATATCCGAAAACTCAATTTCGCCGACCGCAAGACCTCGAATAATCAGAGTCTGAGCTTTGAGATCCGCAGTTTCCTCCTGTCCCATCAGCATCGGGATAAATGTGATCAAGATCGGCATCGCAGCCATCGCCTGCTCATAATATCCCAGTATTTCGCCTGTGATCGTTGCCGAAAGCATCAGCATCAACCACGGCGTACGGTTTTTCGCCTGTTGGAAAACGGATGTTTCAAAAATAAGAATCTTCATTTGGTGTGACACCGGCCATGATACTGATATCTTCCGTCGCTTCATCCTGCAATACAAGCATCGCATCATCTACTGTTACGATTCCGATGACAAGACAGTCTTCATGATCAATGACGGGAATTGCTACTAATCCGTATTTATTGATCATATTCGCCACATGCTCCTGATCATCCAGTGTGCGGGCGTAAAGCAACGTTTTCATCCATGATCTCTTCTATCAGTCTCGACTCTTCCTGCCGTAAGAAGATCCTTTACATCGACCATGCCGATCAATCTTCTTTTTTCCGTCACATAGCATGTATAAATCGTCTCTTTTATTAATACCGACCTGACGAATCTTTAAAATAGCATCCGCAACCGTCATCTCTTTACGAAGGCTGATATACTCGATATTCATAATGCTGCCCGCACTGTCCTCCGGATACTGCAAAAGCGCATTTATCTTCTTTCGTGTCTCTTCATCAGTCGCCTTCAAAAGACGATCAACTACATTTGCCGGCATTTCTTCTAATACGTCGACGGTGTCATCAACGTACATCTCTTCCATAACTTCTTCCAACTCCGAATCCGTCAGCGCATTGATCAAATCTTCTCTCATGTCGCTGTTCATATCCGTAAACACTTCCCGCTTCTTCTTTGCCAGAAGACGAAGATCAAAATACGTTGTTTTTTGTCCACCCTTCCAATGCATCTACAATGTCTACCGGATGCACAGACTCCAGTTCTTTTTTTAATTTTTAAAAATCATGCTTTTCAAGCAGTTCGATCATCTGCTCTACGTCAAGTCTGTTTTCCTGATCCATGCCTAACTCCTCATCTTCCAAGATATCTTTTTTGTAACAATTCAGCCGCAATAGGCACGCAGTGCGGTTTTATGAACAACACGGACTGAACCGTTACATATTCCACTGTAAAAAATTCATCTTTTTATAGTATAATATGGCAGAAAATGATATACAAGGAGTTTCTTATGAAAATTGTAGACTTATTACAGAATATAATCCATTTCACAATGGACATCTCTACCATATCCAACAGGCAAAACGTACAACCGGTGCCGACGCTGTCATCGTTGTTATGAGCGGCGATTATGTCCAAAGAAGTGTTCCGGCTGTGATGCCAAAGCGTTTAAGAGCCGAATCCGCTCTGGAATGCGGTGCTTCCGCTGTATTTGAACTTCCTGTCTGCTATTCTACCGGAAGCGCAGAATTAGTTTGCCGAAAGCGCTGTCGCTTTGTTGACCAGCTTCAAATTGTAGACTCGCTTTGTTTCGGGAGTGAATGCGGAGATTTAGATGCTTTATCCGAAATTGCAGACCTTCTCTGTCAAGAGCCAAAAGATTACCGTTCTCTTTTAAAAAACATTTAAGAAACGGACTTTCCCTTTCCGTGTGCACGCAGAAAGCTTTGAAAGAATATCTTCCGGAAAAAAAAACTTTGCGGCTCTTTAGATGAACCTAATAATATTCTCGGAATCGAATACCTAAAAGCGATCAGAAAATTAAAAAGCACGATCAAACCATATACGATCCTCAGAAAAAGGCGCCCGGTATCACGACCAAGAACTCAGTACAGAGAATTTAAGTTCTGCATCGGCGATCCGTTCTCTTCTTTTCGTATTCAGGATCTTCTTTAAGAAAAATATGACGATCTGCCAAAGGGAGCTTTTGACGACACCGCCCCTTTTTAACATTTTCGGAGAATTGGAATCAAAAGTGCCGCAGTGCTGCCTGAAACTTTTTAAAAGATTGCCACAAAGTTTCTTACCCGATTTATCAAAACGACTTTTCTCTTATCCTGAAATACAAATTATTAAACAAATATCCCGAAAACCTGCTTCGATACATGGATGTCTCTGAAGAACTGGCAAACAGAATCTGTTCCCGGCTTAATTACTTTTTTCAACTACAAACAGTTCTGTGACCTTCTAAAAACAAGAGAACTTACGCAGACACGGATCAACCGGGCACTCCTTCATATAATGCTCGGAATAAAGAAAACAGGCAATGTAGAGAATATATTGATGGCGGATATCATTTTTACGCCCGCCTTTTTAGGCTTTCGAAAGACCGGGAAAAACTGCTCACACGCATTTCAAAAGAAAGTTCACTGCCGCTTCTTATCCGGTTGTCTGAAACCGAAACCATCCCTCCTCTAGGCCGCAAATGCTTCGCAATGACATGCTTGCATCTAATTTATACACTTCCGTCGTCACCGATAAGTTTAAAACAGCCTTCCAAAATGAATACAAGCAGAAGGTGATCAAAATTTAATTTCCGCCAGACAAAAACATGCCCGCAGCGGTCTTTTTCCCACCACTGCGGACATGTTTTTATTTTTCTGTTATTTCAATCATTACAGTCTCTTTGCGATTGCTTTAATAAACTGCTCGCTGTTGAGTACCGTCGGATTTTCAAGCGTTGTGATCAATGCGAGATCTTTTGTCATCTCTCCCGCCTCGATCGTATCTATCGTTGCTTTTTCCAACTTATCCGCAAACTCCATCAATTCGGTATTGCCGTCAAGTTCTCCTCTTTTTTCTAAAGCGCACCTGTCCATGCAAAAATCGTTGCCACTGAGTTTGTCGATGTCTCTTCCCCTTTTAAATGCTTATAGTAGTGGCGCTGAACAGTTCCGTGAGCCGCTTCATATTCATAGTATCCTTCCGGTGAAACGAGAACAGATGTCATCATCGCCAACGAACCAAAGGCAGAAGACACCATATCACTCATCACATCTCCGTCGTAGTTTTTTGCATGCCCAAATATATCCGCCTTCTGATTTCATTACACGGGCAACCGCATCATCGATAAGCGTGTAAAAAATACTCAATGCCTGCTTCTTTGAACTTCTCATCAAACTCAGCGTCATAAATCTCCTGAAAATATCTTTTAAATGTATGATCATACTTTTTTGAAATCGTATCTTTTGTGGCAAACCAAAGATCCTGCTTTGTATCAAGTGCATAAGAAAAACAGCTTCTTGCAAAACTTTCGATCGAACGGTTGATATTATGCATTCCCTTGCACAATACCCGGTCCTGTCAAAATTATGTACAAGTTCTTTCGTCTCGTTCCGTCCTCTGCTGTATATACAAGTTCTACTTTTGCCGGCTCCCGGAATTTTCATCTCAGAACCTTTGTATACATCACCATATGCATGTCTTGCAATCGTAATCGGTTTTTTCCAATTTTTTTACACACGGCTCGATTCCTTTTTTACCACGATCGGTGCACGAAATACCGTTCCGTCAAGAATCGCACGAATCGTTCCGTTTGGACTTTTCCACATCTCTTTCAAATCATACTCATCCATACGTCTGCATTCGGTGTAATTGTTGCACATTTTACCGCAACCTTATATTTTTTGGTCGCCATTGCAGAATCAACCGTTACCTGATCGTCTGTCTCGTTTCTATGCTCTAATCCAAGATCATAATATTCTGTTTTCAAGATCAATATACGGAATAAGAAATTCGTCTTTGATCATTTTTCCAAAGAATTCTTGTCATCTCATCTCCGTCCATCTCCACAAGCGGTGTTGTCATTTTGATTTTTCCCATTGTTATTTTCTCCTTTTTTTTTAATATATGAACTTTTTTGCCCCCATCTATTCAACACATCTTCCGCTTATACAGCTTCCGATGTAGCTGTACTTTTGCAATCTAATATCCCTGTTTTTCAAATTTTGCATTACATGAATAATATGCTCATTAGCAAGCTTGTTCTGCCATCTCTGCATCTCTGTCTTTGATCGCACGTAAAATCTGTCTGTGTTCACGTATCGACTTTCTGGCTCTTTCTTCTGATACGATCGATGATTTTCTGGCTCTTTGCACATAATTATGAAAATCCGTCAGAACATGTTTCAGCATTCTGCTTCCCGAAGCTTCATAGAGAACAGCGTGAAAACGACCATCCAACGCCGCAACCTGCTCCGTGCTGAAGCCGCTTTCCTTTTCATTTGAAACTCTGAAAGAAGAAGCGATTCTTCCAACTGGTCAAGCTGCTCTTCTGTAATATGTTCTGCCGCCCAGCGGGCGCACAATCCTTCCAGCATCGAGCGGATCTTATAGATATCCCATATATCTTTATGAGATATACCCGATACATAAGCTCCTCTGTTCGGAATAATCGTCACAAGCCCTTCCAACTCAAGCTGACGAAGAGCCTCCCGTACAGGCGTCCGGCTCACTCCTAATTCTTTTTCCTATCGCCGTTTCCCTAAGTTCGTCGTTTTTTCTTTATATGTTCCATTTAAAATATTATCCCTTATCTTCTGAAACACACGACTTCCAAGGGAATGATCCTGATATTCTTCCATCTGAAATCCTCCGACTATAATCTACAATACAACATGCAGTTCCCTACATACACTTTCTATTTTGGCAATTAATTCTTCATCTGTCAAGACCGTAACGCGTCCGTCCTCATACTGTTTATCAACCCATTCTTTCAGACGATGTACCAGTTCCGAATTTTTATCAACTTTCCGTTCTTCCAGAAGTTTAAAATACGCATTGATCCAATATGCAATCCCAGCTGTTCCGGATGTATTGGAAACAGACACCAGTGCCGGACGATTTAAAATTTATCCGTATCAAAAATGTTATAAATTTCTTCATTTTTTCAACATGCCGTCTGCATGGATTCCGGCTCTTGTCACATTAAAATTCTTTTCCTACAAACGGTGTTCTTGAAGGTACAGTATATCCGATTTCTTTCTCATAATATTCTGCAAGTTCTGTGATCACAGTTGTATCCATACCATCCAAAGTACCGCGAATTGCGCATACTCGAAGACCATTGCTTCCAGAGGGGTGTATTTCCTGTACGCTCTCCAATCCCAAATAAGGAACAATTGACTCCTGTTGCTCCGTAAAGCCATGCAGTAGTTGAATTATTAACTGCTTTATAAAATCATTATGTCCATGGAATTCGATCAGTTCACTTGGAACACCAGCATGTACCATCAATCCATAAATAATTCCTGGAATAGATCGTGGGATTACTGCACCCGGGAAATTCACTCCATATCCCATTGTATCGCACACACGAATCTTAACCGGTATTTTATATTCATCCATCAGTTTCATCAATTCCAAACAGAAACGGAATCACAAATCCATAAATATCGGATCTTGTGATGTCTTCGAGATGACATCTCGGACGAACTCCTGTCTCCATACATTCACGCACAACTGATAAATAATGTTCCATTGCTTCACGTCTCGTCATTTTTAATTTATAAAAAATATGATAATCCGAACAGCTTACCAAAATTCCTGTTTCTTTCAAGCCGATATCTTTAACCAATTGAAAATCTTTTTTGCTTGCACGGATCCAACTTTGTAACTTCTGGAAATTTATATCCTTTTTCAAGACATTTGTAAACTGCATCTCGGTCTTTTTTACTGTAAAGGAAAAATTCACTTTGACGAATCTTTTCCCCTGCGGTCCACCTAAACGATGAAAATAATCATAAATTGTTACAATCTGTTCTGTCGTATATGGAGCTCTCGATTGCTGTCCATCTCTGAATGTAGTATCTGTAATCCAGATTTCTTCCGGCATATGATGAGGAACAATACGTCATTAAATGCAATCTTAGGAATCTCATCATAATGAAATAAATTGCGGAATACATTTGGTGTTTCCACATCCACGAGCGGATACATATGTTCTTCTAGTTCCAAAAGATTCGTATGCTTATTCAAAAATACTTTTCTATTTTCCATTTGTGCTTTCCCTCCCAATTCTATGATTTACGCCATTTTACAGTTTCACACGCAACTTTTGTTGTATTCTGATGGAGCCGTAATACTCTTTACACCTTCGATGCAAGTATTCTTGATATTTACATTCTTGTATAATTGTATACAAATATACAAAATATGTCAATCCTTCATTAAAGTATTTTTATTATACAAAAGTAACAATTCTGCCTGCGCTATTCACGAACCCTTACTGTATAGCCGGACTGTTACATACAAAAAGAAGCGCAAACAGTTCTGTCATTCACACTCTCTTTCTCAACGATATCTAATTTATTTTACTCTCTTCACAGTAAAGTTCACTTATCTGATCACTCTTACTTTCAACACGCCTTCTACCGCTGCTAACTGCGCTTCCACATCTTCTGAAACTGTTCCATCCACATCAAGCATCGTATATGCGTATTCTTTACAACTTTTTTATTTGTCATAACTTCAATATTCATATTCTTTTCAGCCAAAAGAGCGGTGAACTGTCCGATCATATTCGGAATATTTTTTATGAAGGATTGTAATTCTCTCTCCTTCTCCTTTCGCTCCCATATCGCAATCCGGGAAGTTTACAGAATGTGTGATATTTCCATTCTCGAGAAAATCTTTCACCTCTGCCGCAGCCATTTTAGCACAGTTATCTTCCGACTCCTCTGTAGATGCACCAAGATGCGGAATCACGATCGCGCCTCTGACACCGACTATCTCTTTTGTCGGGAAGTCCGTTACGTAGCGCGCACTTTCTCCGATACAAGCGCGTCTACGATGTCTTCCCTGATTCACAAGAACATCTCTGGCAAAATTCAAAATAACAACGCCTTTTTCATAAGACTGATAAAGCGTCTTTGTTGATCATACCTTTTGTATCTTCCAATGCGAGCACATGAACTGTAATATAATCCGCACTCTTTATAAATTTCATCTGCTGTTTTTCGCGTGATGAATATTGCGCGACAATCTCCATGCCGAATCAACAGAAACATATGGATCATATCCATAAACTTCCATTCAAGATGAACGGCTGCATTTGCCACAAGAACACCTATCGCGCCAAGACCTATAACGCCAAGTTTTTCCCTTCAAGTTCTGTTCCTGCGAATACTTTTTTTTTTTCTCTGTGATCTTTGCAATATCGCCATCCTCTTCGTATTCCTGAACCCAGTTGATTCCTCCGATAATATCTCTTGCTGCCAAAAGCATTCCCGCAATCACAAGTTCTTTTACGCCGTTTGCGTTTGCTCCCGGCGTATTGAATACAACAATCCCTTCTTCGGCACAGCGTTCAAGCGGTATATTATTCACACCTGCGCCCGCACGGGCGATCACTTTCAAAGTTTTATCAAACTCCATCTCGTGCATCTTTGCGCTTCGCACAAGAATAGCGTCTGCTCGCTTTGCAGTCTCCACATTCACATAATTTTCATCCAGCTGATCAAGTCCTACTGCCGAAATTGGTTTAAGCAATGATATTTATACATGATTATGCATTCTCCTCTTCAAATTTTTTCATAAATTCCACCAGAGCCACAACGCCTTCATACGGCATCGCATTGTAAATACTTGCGCGCATTCCGCCGACTGATCTGTGTCCTTTTTAAGTTCTCAAGTCCTGCTTCTTTCGCTTCTTTTACAAATTTAGCATCAAGATCTGCATCTCCTGTTACAAACGGAACATTCATAAAGGGAACGATCTTTTTTTGACAACTGTTCCTTTAAACATTTTACTCTGATCAAAAAATCATAAAAGCACTTTCGCCTTTTCTCATTTTCTCTTTGATCGCAGCAAGTCCCCCCCTGTGCTTTCAGCCATTTAAACACTTTTCCGCAAATATAAATTCCATATGCCGGAGGTGTATTATAAAGCGATTTTGCATCAGCATGTGTCTTATATGTAAGCATTGTCGGCGTTCCTTCAAGCACATCTTCTGTAATGAGATCTTCACGGATAATCGCAATTACAACACCTGCAGGGTATATATTTTCTGAACTCCGCCATAGATCATTCCATATTTTTCTACATCAACCGGCTCTGAAAGGAAACAGGACGACACATCAGCGATCAATGTTTTTCCCTTTGTGTTTCGGAAGTTCTTTAAACTTCGTTCCGTAAATCGTATTGTTTTCACAAATGTATACATAATCCGCATCTTCCGAAACAGGCAGGTCGGAACAATCCGGAATATATGAGAAAGTCTGATCTTCCGAAGACGCAATCCGATTTACCTTCCCGTATTTTTCTGCCTCTTTCGCCGCTTTTTTCGCCCACTGTCCTGTAATAATATAATCAGCCACTCTGTTCTTCATAAAATTCATCGGGATCATAGCAAATTGCTGAGACGCTCCTCCCTGCATGAACAACACCTTATAATTATCCGGTATATTCATCAGATCTCTCAAATCCTGTTCTGCCGAATTAATGATCTCCTCAAACGCTTTCGACCTGTGGCTCATCTCCATAACTGACATTCCTGTTCCGTTGTAATCAAGCATTTCTGCGGCAGCCTCTTTCAATACCTCTTCCGGCAGCACGGCCGGTCCTGCTGAAAAGTTATATACTCTGCTCATTTTCCTTCCTCCTGTTTTTTATTTTTAATTTATTTGTTTTTATAATTACACATATGCCCATGCAGACTTTTTACATGTCATCTTCGTCAAACGCTTCACTGATTGCGGCCCCAGGCGCTACCGCAAGTCCACACTTTATCATCACTGTCTATCTGGCAGTCAATCACAACCGGACGATTCAATGTCAGCGCTTTTGAGAACGCCTCCTTAAATTCTTCCTGCGACACAGCCCGCATTCCTTCTGCTCCCATAGCTTCTGCAAGTTTCACAAAATCAACTGCATCTCTGAGCACGGTAGCCGAATACCTCTCATCATAAAAGAGATCCTGCCATTGACGAACCATCCCAAGCACATGATTATTCACTACAACTTGTATAATCGGAATATTGTGCCGGACTGCAGTCGCAATCTCATTCATATTCATTCGGAAACATCCGTCTCCCGCAATATTTACTACGATTTTATCCGGACATCCTGTCTTTGCGCCAAGCGCCGCTCCAAGACCATATCCCATCGTTCCAAGTCCGCCTGACGTAAGAAGGGTTCTCGGTTTTTGTATATTTATAATACTGTGCAGCCCACATCTGATGCTGTCCCACTTCCGTAACAATGAGCGCTTCACCGTTTGTCTGACGATAGATCTCTTCTACAAGAAACGGTCCCGATAATACATTCGGATGATATTTCAGGGATATTTTTTCTTTATACCCTTGTATTTTTTCAAGCCATTCTGCATGATTCTGCTGTTTTAAACGCTTATTAAGCGTCTTTAAAACATCTTTTAGATCGCCGATGATTTCTTCCGTAATCAAAACGTTTTTTATTAATTTCAACCGGATCGATATCTAACTGTATAATTTTTGCATTTTTTGCAAAATTTTTCTGTATTCCCCTGTCACACGATCACTGAACCTTGCCCCCATAACAACCAAGAGGTCACATTCACTTTTTACTCGAATTGACGCTTTCGTTCCATGCATGCCAAGCATACCTGTATACCGCGGATCTGTTCCCGGAAAAGCGCCTTTGCCCATAAGAGAATCCGTAACCGGAGCATCCAGCTTGTCAACAAACTCTTTTAATTCTTGACTCGCCCCTGAAAGAACTGCTCCTGCCTCCGACGAAAACAAACGGTTTTTCTGCTTCTTCCAACATAGAAATCACCCGGTCAAACTGTTGTTCATCCATCCTCGGAGTTTTTCTCGAGGAATCTTCCTTTGTGCATTTTCCCAATTCTTCCGAATATATTCCGTTACTTTTTTAGCCGTAATATCTTTCGGTATATCGACAAGCACCCCACCTGGACGTCCTTGTCTTTTGCAATCCGAAATGCCTTACGGATAGTATCCGCCAATTTTGTCACATCTTTTTACAATAAAACTATATTTCGTAATCGGCATTGTAATTCCCGCTATATCTATTTTCCTGAAAACTGCTGTCTTTTCCAAGAAGTGATACCCCTACATTGCAGGTGATTGCCACAATAGGAATTGAATCCATATATGCCGTTGTAATTCCGGTAACAAGATTCGTCGCCCCTCCGCTCTTTCGTAGCAAGGCAGACGCCGACTTTTCCCGTTGCTCGCATATCCGTCAAAGCCGCATGAGAAGCCCCTTGTTCATGGGAGGTAAGGATGCCTGATTTCATCCCGATGTTTGTACAATTCATCATATACATTGAGAATCGCACCGCCCGGATAGCCGAAAAACCGTGTCTACTCCTTGTTCTTTCAAACATTCTATTGCAATTTCTGCTCCATTTAACTGCATGCCATAACTCCTTTAAACATCCTTGTATTCCTTTATCCGCACAGCCTGTAACCGCGCTCTTATTTTTTCTTTCGGTATTTCCAGAATCGCACCTCTGTTTCCGGATGTGACCATAGACGCATATCTTGCCAGATATCCGGTCTTTACTTTCGGTTCTCTCGGCTGCCATTTTTCTCTTCTCTTCTTCAGTTCTTCTTCTGAAACTGCCAGATTCAAAGATAAATTCGGAATATCAATCTGTATAATGTCTCCCTTTCTACAAGAGCGATCGGTCTCCTCCCACCGCCGCTTCCCGGAGAAACATGACCGATAGATGCGCCTCTTGACGCGCCGCTGAAACGTCCGTCTGTAATAAGCGCTACTTCCGGAGCCGAGTCAATATCCTGCAATCGCCGAAGTCGGATTGAGCATCTCCACGCATTCCCGGACCGCCTTTTGGTCCCTTCATAACGGATCACGATCACATCCCCCGGATTGATCTTTCCTGTTTTGATTGCTTCCGTTGCCTCTTCATCACTTTCAAAAATACGGGCAGGACCTTCATGTACAAGCATCTCATCGCAGACAGCAGATCGTTTTTACAACGCTTCCGTCAGGTGCAAGATTTCCTTTTTAACACAGCCAATCCACCTGTTTCACTGTATGGATGATCGATCGGACGAATTACATCGGGATTTTTTTTTCGCATCCCGCAATGTTCTCCCCAACTGTCTTGCCGGTTACTGTCAGACAATCTGTATGAAGAAGTCCCTTTTTATTCAGCTCATTCATAACCGCATAGACTCCGCCTGCCTCATTAAGGTCTTCGATATATGTATGGCCTGCCGGAGCAAGATGACAAAGGTTCGGCGTCTTCTCACTGATTCCGTTCGCAAAATCAATCTCAAAATCCATTCCTATCTCATGTGCGATTGCCGGAAGATGAAGCATACTGTTTGTCGAACATCCAAGAGCCATATCGACTGTAAGAGCGTTCAAAAATCGCATCTTCCGTCATAATATCTCTAGGTCGGATATTGTTTCTCACAAGCTCCATAATCTGCATTCCCGCATGTTTTGCAAGCTGAAGTCTCGCAGAATATACCGCGGGAATCGTTCCGTTTCCACGAAGTCCCATTCCCAATGCTTCTGTCAGACAATTCATGCTATTGGCTGTATACATTCCGGAACACGAACCGCACGTCGGACATGCTTTATTTTCAAATTCATAAATTTCTTCATCGTTCATTTTGCCTGCCGCATAAGATCCGACCGCTTCAAACATGCTTGACAAACTTGTCTTTTGCCCTTTTACATGTCCTGCAAGCATCGATTATCCGCTCACAAAAGATCGTAGGTATATTGACACGCGCAGCAGCCATAAGAAGTCCCGGCACATTTTTATCACAGTTCGGAATCATAACAAGACCGTCAAACTGATGTGCCATTGCAAGCGCCTCTGTTGAATCTGCGATAAGATCTCTCGTAACAAGAGAATATTTCATGCCGATATGTCCCATCGCAATACCATCGCAAACAGCAATAGCCGGGAACCATAATCGGTGTTCCTCCTGCCATTGCAACTCCCCATTTTTACTGCTTCTGTAATTTTATCAAGATTCATATGCCCTGGAACAATCTCATTATAAGAGCTTACAACCCGATCAGCGGTCTGTCTAACTCCTCCTGCGTCATTCCAAGCGCATTAAATAAAGAACGGTGCGGCGCCTGCTGCACCCTTTTTTCACTGTATCGCTTCTCATTATCCTATGCCTCTTTTCACGTTTTATATATAAGAACAGATTCGTTCTCCCATCTCTTTTGTTTCCGATCTGCGTCATTCCTTCTGACATAATATCAAATCGTCCGGTATCCTTCCTCGAGTACTTTCTCTACCGCCGCCTCAATCGCATCTGCTTCTTGATCGAGATCAAAACGAATATCTACATCATCGCCGCCGATAAAATTGTATGCAATCGGATTTGCGATTCCTTTTCCCCGCAATGTCGGGAGCCGAACCTCCGCTCGGTTCGTAAAGGCCGAACTTTGTATCGTTTAAACTTGCGCTTGCAAGCATTCCGATTGAGCCGGTCACCATACTCGCCTCATCAGATAAAATGTCACCAAACATATTTTCCGTTAATATTACATCAAATTGTGCGGATCCTTCACAAGCTGCATAGCCGCATTATCCACTAACATATGTTCAAGCGTTACTTCCGGATATTCTTTCGCAACTTCTTCAACAATTTTTCTCCATAATCTTGAAGAATCCAATACATTCGCCTTATCAACGCTTGTCACTTTTTCCGACGTTTCATCGCAATGTCAAATCCGCGCTTCGCAATTCGCCTTATCTCCGTTTCACTATATGTAAGCTCATCTCTTGCAACGAGAACTCCGTCTTCTTCTTCCGTACTTTTTTCCGAAATAGAGTCCGCCTGTCAGCTCCGCATGATCATCATATCAAAACCTTGTTCTGCAATCTCCTCTTTGAGCGGGCAGGCTCCTTTTAATTCACTGTAAAGAACTGCCGGGCGCAGATTTGCAAAAAGGTTTAACCCTTTTCTAAGCTGTAAAGCCCTGCCTCCGGACGTTTAGACGGTTCCAGACGATACCATGGCGATGTCTTTGCATCTCCTCCTATCGATCCCATCAATACGGCATCACTTTTTTCGCCTGTTCCAATGTTTCTTCCGTAAGAGGCACCCGTTTACATCAATGGATGCTCCCTCCCATCAAAAAGCTGAGTATATTCTATCTGATGCCCGTAAACTTCTGCCGTTTTATCGAGCACTTTCATCGCCTCATCTACAATCTCCTTGGAATTCCGTCGCCTTTGATCACACCGATGTTCATATCCATAATTTCCGTCCCTCCAAACTAAAATGTTACTGTTTATAATACAGCATTTTTATACACGTTTCAAGTATTTGCGTCTAAAAAATTAGAGTGTACTCTGTGATTTTTTCAAATTCACGCGCTAAAGTGATGAATTTGAAAAAAATCAGGGAGAATTTTGAAAATATTTCAAAATTCTCCCTGATCTCATAATGCAAAATAATTGACTTAAAATCAATCTGCATTCGGTTTTTCAATCTGAGCAATCGCAGCTTTCTGCATCGGAATACGACAGTTTTATTATTTCCGAACTCTACAATCACATCTTCATCTGTAATATCAATGATGACTCCGTAAAACCGCTTGTCGTCAGAGCTGTGTCTCCGACCTCCATAGAAGATAAGCATCTGCTGGATACGTTTCTGTTCTTTTTCTGTGGACGCATAAGCAAAAACCACATTACACCGATAACTACAAGCCAAAGAACAAGCATTGTTACCATTTCACCCATGATTATAATTTCCTCCTAACTTTCCTAACGCAATAAGACTACTATACACAACTTTCTTCCATACTTCAAGGATATTTTTCAAAATACTGAAGTAACTTGAAATAAACATAATTTTGAGAAGCTTATCCGGTTATTGCATCATATTCCAGTTTCTCTCTTTTTATAAGCCTTATACTCTCCCTGCTTCAATCGCTTCTCTGATTTCTTCCATCATCGTATTATAAAAAATACAGGTTATGAAGAACAGCATCCCGAGCATTTCTTTTTTGCTTTTAACAGGTGACGGATATATGCTCTGCTATAACTGCATGCCGGACATCCGCATCCTTCTTCGATTGGACGGTCATCTAACTCATACTTTGCATTGAATAAGTTCATTTTCCATGATTTGTATAAACATGCCCGTGCCGCCCCGTTTCTGCTCGGATATACGCAGTCAAAAAAATCCACACCTCTGTCTACCGCCTCCAAAATATTCGCCGGAGTTCCCACCCCATCAAATAGGTCGGCTTTTTTCAGGAAGATGAGGAACAACCGCCTCCAGAATACGGTACATATCTTCATGACTCTCTCCTACTGCAAGACCGCCTACCGCATAACCGTCCAAATCCATCTCCGCGATCTGTCGTGCATGCTCCACGCGGATATCTTCATAGATTCCACCTTGATTAATACCAAAAAGCATCTGGTTATGATTAATCGTATCTTCCAAAGAATTCAGCCTGTTCATTTCCGCTTTACATCGTTTCAGCCATCTTGTCGTTCTACGCCACCGAATGCCTGCATATATTCTCTGTCCGCTACGCTTGAGGGACATTCATCAAACGCCATCGCGATCGTAGACGCCAGATTAGACTGAATCTGCATACTTTCTTCCGACCCATAAAAATTTTACGTCCCGTCTATATGAGAGTGAAATGAACTCCTTCTTCCTTTAATCTTGCGCAATGATGCAAGTGAAAACACTTGAAATCCGCCTGAGTCCGTGAGAGAATCGGCTTATCCCCAATTCCATAAAGCGATGCAGACCGCCCATTTTTTCACGATTTCATCCCCCGGTCGACATGAAGGTGATATGTATTTGACAGTTCAACCTGCGTTTTAATCTGACGGAGATCATCTGGTTGATACGGCTCCCCTTTGATTGCCGCCGCCGTTCCTACGTTCATAAAAACCGGCGTCTCGATCGTTCCGTGTACCGTATGGAAGCCTCCTAACTTTTGCCATACCGTCTTTTTAGCAATTCGTACATGTATATAACCTCTGATTTTCTGTTTTTCAATAAATTCTAAGTCTTATCATTTACATTAATAATGAAGAACAACCGGCGTTCCCGCGCTACATATTAAATAAAGTCCCTGCCTGATCTACCGGCATATTAACACAGCCGTGAGAACCATATGACTGATATCCGAACCCCGAATGCTGTCTGCCAGTCTGCATCATGAAAGTCCATGTCCTTGATAAGTAAACGGCATCCAGTAGCGGACATACGTTTAAATCGGTTTCCTCTGTTTCCGATCTTTTCACCGATTAATTTGAATCCGGTTCTGTATAAAGAATCGAATATACACCTGCCGGAGTCGCATGCTTCGCATCGGGAAGGCCTGTATCAACATCTGTCTCCAGTGCGATCGCCCCCGTTTACAATATACCACATATGCTGCGGAAACCCACCTCAAGGTACGTCGTTCCCAGTCTTGTGCCGCATGAGATGCCGCTGTCTTTTCATATGCAGGTTCTCGCCCGTCACAACTTCTCCGTTTTTAATACTTTTGCGATCAAATTCCTGCGTTTCTGCTCTTTCGTCGATCGACCAGCCGTAAGTCCTCCTGATGCTTCCACTGTCTTTCCTGTCGAGAAGTGATCGTTCTCGTTGTTCCGACTGTATCATAAGTTTTTCCGAAATCTCATCCATGCCCGGACAGCTTCTTCATTGAATGTTACATTCATATCAGCATCCGCCGAAACCCATGTCGAAATAAGAGCTTTGTCTACAACTACATTTTCTTTCATCGGATAGGTAATACTTGCCTGACAATATTTATTCATATCGTCACACGCTTTTTGAACTTCTTTTTGATTCCGTTGTATATTTAGGTACTTTATAGCATTTTTTCATTCAGAAGATTTAATTCCGGTTCAAAATTGGTAATATACTTTTGATCTTTTAGTCAAAATTTCCATATCTACCGCACTTCCATACACTTCCGGCTCTACTTTGAATGATTCACCGTGTCAAATTTAGGATATGCAGATACCGGTTCCGTCTGCTCTGCTTTCACTGCCTGAATCGACCCGATTGCTTTTTACTCAGTGCATCCTCATTATAATCAACGTTGATCGTCACTTCTGCGCTGGATTTTGAAAAGCGCTCGTATCCACAGAAGAGGATTCTGATTTTTCAATGCGTCTTTTACACTATCATCTTTTTATACGTCATTGAAATTGCCTCTCCATTAATCTCGTCCGTCTTATTATCAGCTTCTATAATCTTCAAAGAATACCCTTCCACTTGGTCTTTCATATATGCTACGACATCCGATTCTGTTTTTCCCCGAAAAGTCTTTTTTTCCGTTAATTGTTGTATTAATATAGAAAATGACTGATAAAAAACGCCGAAATACCAAGGTATATCACGAGCAGTCCCGCCTATGATGCTTCCTCCAATGATCCACGCTTTTTACTCCGCTTTCGCTTTATTTTCTTTCATCTTTTTCTGCCGACGTCTTTTTCCCCTTCTTCGGAGCACTCTCTTTTTTTTTTTTTTCCTCTTCATCTTCATCTTCATACAGCTCATCGTCATCAATATCATCATCGTCAAAGCTGTCGTCCGCGCTGAAGTTGTCACTCTCCGAAAAATCTTCCTCATCTTCAAATTCTTCAAACACTTCTTCATCTAAAAAGCCGTACGTCTTCTTGCCGGCGTAAGGATTTATTTTTCTTTTCACTCATCCGTTAATCATCTCTCTCCCTTTTTTCAATATCACGGCAACATTATATTACGATTGTAAAAAAGTACAGTATATTGTTTTATTTTAAGAAAAATTAAGACCTTGCTTTGTAACTGCTCCTTTCTTCCTATATAATGACTTTTGTAATTCTGCTTTTCGACAGAACTTTACATATAACAGAATTTTGAAAGGAGATCATTTTATGAGTGGCTCAACTTTTGGTAAAATATTTCGCATCACGACTTGGGGAGATTCTCACGGATCCGGCATCGGCGTCGTGATCGACGGATGCCCTTCCGGAATTCTCTAAATGAAGAAGATATTCCAGATATTTCTGACCGCCGAAAAACCCGGTCAGAGTAAATTTACAACGAGAGACGCAGCGAGGAAGATACTGTCGAGATTCTCTCGGAATCTTTTGAAGGCAAACGACCGAACACCGATTTCTCTTCTCGTACGTAATAAAGACCAACGTTCCCGAGATTATGGAAAACATTGTTTCTATGTTTCGTCCGGGGCATGCGGATTATCCTTTTACGGAAAAATACGGCATCCGCGATTACAGAGGAGGCGGGCGTTCTTCCGGTCGGGAAACACCGGTCGTGTCGCAGCAGGCGCGATTGCCTCTAAAAATCTTAAACGAACTCGGAATTTTCTTTGTGCTTACACGAAGGCACCTCGGTCCCATTACGTAATAAATGAAACAGAATATAACTACTCGAGATCAGCCAGAACAGTCTTTATATGCCAAACAACAATATCGCCGAGCAGGCTGACAGTACATTACTTCTTTAATGAAAGAAACTAATTCCTGCGGCGGAGTTATCGAATATATTGCAGACGGACTGCCTGTCGGCTTAGGAGAACCGGTCTTCTTTGACAAGCTGGACGCGCTTCTCGCACAAGCTGTCATGTCGATCGGCGCTGTTAAAGGCGTAGAAATCGGAGATGGGTTTCAGGCAGCCTCTTCTGTCGGCTCAAAAATAACGATCCTTTCTATGTTGAAATGGAGAAGTACATAAAGAAGACAAATCATTCCGGAGGTACGCTTGGAGGCATGAGCGACGGCCCGACTGATCGTCCGGGCAGCAGTAAAACCGACATCCTCTATCGCAATACCGCAGGAGACGATAAATACAGCGCATGAGAATACCGAAACGTCATCCACGGAAGACACGACCCTGTAATCGTTCCCCGCGCAGTCGTTGTTGTAGAAGCTATGACCGCGATCACGCTTACCGATCTTCTTCTGCAGAATATGACAGCGAAGATGGATCATTTAAACAAATCTATACAAAAGAAATTTAGGAGGCCGCTATGTCTAACCGATTGATCGATATTGTCGATATTACAAAATCTTATGGGGATTCTGTCATTTTTAGACCAACTGAATCTTTATATACAGGAAAACGAATTTTTGACTTTGCTCTTCTACCAAGTGGGTGCGGAAAAACAACACTGTTGAGAATTTTAGGTGGTTTTGAAACACCTGATTCCGGAAAGATCATTTTTGATGGAAAAATATTAATGACATTCCCGCCAAACCGCCGGCAGCTAAACACCGTTTTCCAAAAATATGCTCTTTTTCCCACATGACAATCGCTGACAACATTGCGTTCGGCTTAAAGATCAAAGGGAAATCAAAGCTTACATTAAAGATAAAAATCCGCTATGCTTTTTAAAACTTGTCAATTTGGAAGGTTTTTGAAGACCGGTCACCGGACTCATTAAGCGGCGGACAACAACAGCGTATAGCCATTGCGCGGGCGGTCGAGTGTTCCAGCTTCTATTTTTGATAAGTCGAGAATGTCTGGATCAGTTGTAAAAAGAAGTTCGGTGTTTTCGTACGATATCGACATAATGACGTTCCTTTTGT
>VOFJ01001493.1_pt1 | contig 28416 bp, 58 predicted proteins | sample 5384081 | NCBI WGS metagenome assembly VOFJ01 (sample SAMN12384729, study PRJNA508395) | human gut metagenome | isolation source: healthy gut I | host: Homo sapiens | reverse complement strand
TGACCGGCGAACCATTATCCATGCCAGACAAAAATGCCCGGAACTTGTCGTTGTTCCGCCGGATCATGAACTGTACGCTGCGCTTCCTCCCGAAAGTTTATCGAAAATTTTTTAGAAGAGGTTGCCCCGGTGATCGAACAGTGCAGTATTGATGAGAGGCTTTTCTGCGATATGACCGGAACGGAAAAACTCTACGGCGATCCCATTGCTTTCGCAACAAAAAATTAAAAGACCGGATTTATAAGGGCTTGGCTTTTACCGTCAATATCGGTATCTCTACAAATAAGCTTTTAGCAAAGATGGCATCTGATTTTGAGAAGCCAAACCGTGTGCATACTCTTTTTCGGAAGAGATGGCAGAAAAGTTCTGGCCACTCCCGGTGGAATCGTTATACGGCTGTGGAAAAACCACTGCAAAAGACTGCGCTCTCTTGGAATCACAACCATCGGCGCACTTGCAAAAAGCTGACCGCCAGATGTTACTCTCCAATTTTAAATCCCAGGGCGATTATCTGTGGGAATCCGCCAATGGGATCTCCTCCTCTGCCGTGACTGCAGAATCTCCTGCCAACAAGGGTTATGGCAACTCGGTCACTCTGCCTTACGATGTCACAGATACAGAAAACGCGCACCACATTCTGTTTATCTCTCTGTGAGACTGTGGGTGCGCGCATCCGTTATGATAAAAGCCTACATCAGCGTGGTGCAGGTTCAGATTGTGGACAATGACTTTCATCACCGCTGTAAAGCAGTTATCCCTGCCTTCTGCCACTAACGTGACCGAAAAGATTTATGAGGCTGCCTGCAAGGCATTTGACCAGGGCTGGGATCACGCTCCCATCCGGCTCGCTCGGTGTCTCTACGAGCAAAGCAACCGACGAAAGCTATGAGCAGTATAATCTTTTCGATCAGGATAAGTTTGAGCGGTTGTCCAAATTAAATTCTGCTATCGATAAAATCCGTGATAAGTATGGGGATGATGCAATCGTGCGTGCCTGTTTTGCGGATACGCATAAAAAATTAAGCTACAACATCCTCAAACTGGGAATTATAAAGGTTCGCATATAAACCTCCTGCTTTGCGAGAAGTTCCTCATGTCTTCCCTGCTCAATGATATCTCCATCCTTCATGACAAGAATCAAATCTGCGTCACGGATCGTGGAAAGTCTGTGTGCAATGACAAAGCTGGTTCTTCCCTTCATCAGGTTATCCATTGCCTTCTGGATCTCAATCTCGGTTCTTGTATCTACCGAAGAAGTTGCCTCATCTAAAATCAGGATCTTGTTGTCTGCAAGAATTGCTCGCGCAATGGTGAGAAGCTGCTTCTGCCCCTGTGATACGTTGCTTGCATCCTCGTTTAACTCCATCTGATAACCACCCGGCAGCGTCTTGATGAAATGATCTGCTCTTGCCCCGCCCTCGCTGCTGCGATTACTTCCTCATCCGTAGCATCCAAACGTCCATAACGGATATTTTCCATGATACTTCCTTGAAAAAGCCAGGTATCCTGAAATACCATTCCAAATGCATCTCTCAGTTCCCTGCGGTTGAAATCCTTGATATTCTGTCCGTCAAGGCAGATTGCGCCGCTGTTTACATCATAAAAACGCATCAGAAGTTTGACCATAGTGGTCTTTCCGGCTCCGGTTGGTCCTACGATCGCAATTTTCTGTCCCGGTTTTACGCTGGCACTGAAATCATTGATGATGATCTGTTCTGGATCGTATCCAAAATGAACATGATCGAATGTCACCGCACCTGTAATTTTTGAAACGTCCGCCGGATGTTCTACGATCTGTTCTTCTTCCTCTTCCTCCAAAAACTCAAACACACGCTCGGATGCTGCAGACATAGACTGCACCTGGTTGATGACCTGTGCGATCTGCTGGATCGGCTGTGTGAAACTTTTCACGTACTGGATAAACGCCTGAATATCTCCGATTGTGATCGTTCCCCGGATTGCAAGCAGTCCACTAGTCAGGGCAACACAGGCATAACCTAAGTTTCCCACAAACATCATGATTGGCTGCATCATACCGGACAAAAACTGTGATTTCCATGCGGAATCATAGAGAATATCATTCGTTTTCTCGAACTCTTCAATCGTATCTTTCTCGCGGTTAAATGCCTTGATGACGAGATGACCACCGTATACCTCTTCCACCTGTCCATTGATGTGTCCTAAATACTCCTGCTCGCACGGAAATATTTCTGTGATTTTTTGTCACAAATCCGATCAGACCCATGGAGATCGGTAAGATCACAAGTGCAATAAGTGTCATAAGCGGTGAAATACTGAGCATCATCACAAGCACGCCGATCAGTGTTGCAACGGATGTAATGATTGTGGTAATACTCTGGTTCAGTCCCTGTCCCAACGTATCTACATCGTTGGTGATACGGGACAATACCTCGCCGTAAGTACGGCTCTCGAAGTATTTCATCGGCATGCGGTTGATTTTTTCTGAGATTTCTTTTCTGAGCTGGTAGCACACTTTCTGTGTGATCCCGGTCATGATCCATCCCTGGATAAAGTGAAAACCGCACTGCACAGATACAGACCAAGCACAAACAAAGAATGCTTCCAATCTTTCCAAAATCAATGCTTCCGGTTCCCTGAATTTTCGCCATCAGACCTTCCGATAATGCAGTGGTCGCTTTTCCTAAAATTTTCCGATTATACAACATTAAATATGGTAGAACATCTTTTTGCAAAAAACATGACAACAAAAATTGCGAGCTTTGTATATTCCGGATATAGCTCATCAGCTTTTTGATGGATTTTTTAAGTCCTTCGGTTTCTCGCCCGGCGCATGCCATGTCCCATCGGTCCACTTCTCCGTGGCTGATGTGTTTTAACTTCCTGTTCTCTACTCATTCAAAGCCACCTCACTTTCCTCAAGTCCAAGTTCTTTCGCGGATAACTGTGATTTTGCAATCTGCCGGTAAACTTCGCATGATTTTAACAGTTCTTCATGTGTACCCTTGCCGACAATTTTTCCGTCATCGAGCACTAAAAATCTGCTCTGCATGTAAAATGGTACTGATACGCTGTGCCACGATGATCACAGTACTGTCTTTTTACATTCTCAGCAAGCGCTTTTCGCAGCGCCGCATCAGTCTTTAGATCAAGCGCAGAGAAACTGTCATCGAAAATAAAGATTTTCGGATCTTTTGCAATCGCCCTTGCAATCGCAAGACGCTGTTTTTGTCCACCGGAAACATTGCTTCCGCCCTGTGCGATCGCACTCTCATACTTGTCATCCTTCGCCTCAATAAACTCTGTTGCCTGTGCAATCTCTGCTGCTTTCTTAATCTCCTCGTCTGTCGCATCATCTTTTCCAAAACGAAGATTCGAAGCGATCGTTCCGGAAAATAATACACCTTTCTGTGGAACGAAAAGCCGATCTCGTCACGAAGATCAGACATCGTAATGTTTCGGATATCTTTTTCCGTCGAGTGTGATACTTCCGTCTGTCACATCATATAAACGCGGGATCAGATTGACCAGTGTGGATTTGCCACATCCGGTGCTTCCAATGATCGCAGTGGTCTGTCCCGGTTCTGCTGTAAAATCAATGTCATGAAGCACATCTTCCTCCGCACCCGGATATTTGAAATTCACATGGGAGAATTTCACAACTCCATTGTGTGTTGTCACTTTTTTTCCGGCTCTTTGCGTCATGGATCGAGGATTCTGTCTGAATGACCTCATCAATACGGTCTGCTTTGCAACGGCTGCACGAGGAAGCATGATCGACATCATCGTGAGCATTAAGAATGACATAACGATCATCATCGAATAAGTGATAAACGCTGTCATTGCGCCGACCTGCATCGTTCCTGCATCAATTTTGTGGGCACCCACCCAAACGATACCAACGGAAAGAACATTCATGATCATCATCATTCCCGGCATCATAAATAGTCATGACGCGGTTTGTAAAAAGCATTGTTTTTGTCAGGTCTTTGTTTGCCACATCAAAACGTTCTTCCTCTTTTTTCTCCCTGCCGAACGCCCGGATGACCGAAAGACCGGTCAGAATCTCTCTGGATACCAGATTGATATTATTCACCAGCTTCTGCATCAACTGGAACTTTGGCATGGCAACTGCCATCAGCACCATCACATAACCAAGGATCACAAGGATCGCAAGGACAATGATCCATCCCATTCCGGCTCCGGTCTGCACGACTTTTAACACACCGCCAATGCCTAAGATCGGTGCATACGCTACCATACGAAGCAAAGATAACCGAAACCATCTGGATCTGCTGGATATCATTCGTGCTTCTTGTAATCAGGGAAGCTGTGGAAAATTTATCCATCTCCGCATTAGAAAATCCAACAACCTGTTTAAATACTTTCTCTCTTAATGTTCTTCCGATGCCTGCACCGACACGGGAGGCAAAGAAGCCCACTAAAACCGTCACGATTCCGATCATCAGCGCCATGCCGACCATTTTCAGTCCGGCTGTGACAAGATAACTTTTTCTGAATCTTTTTCCACGTCAATTCCTGCCGCTTTATCGCAGGATACCGCATAGGCCGCGCGCCCATGGATTTCACAAAGGGAACTTCCCATTGTATCAATGGTCTCTTCCATGCTGTCTCTCATGGAAAGTAAGGTGTCTTTTTCCAGAGTACCGGCATCTGCCCCGGTCGGTTTTGCAACATGCTCTTTTACTGCAGAGTCTTCCATCGCACTCATCTGATAATTCATAATGAGCGGAACTGCCAGTGTGTCATCGATCTCGTTTAATTCTGATCTGGATGTCACCTGCATGCCGGTAAATATCACCGTCTTTCTCATAGATACTCTCCCAGAGATCTGCCTCCTCATCCGTCATGAATAACTCTGCCGTTTCAAACTCATCCGCAGTCAATGCCTCCGGCACTTACATGTTCCACAACATAGTTCTGGATACCAACATCAATGATATCCGATGTGTAAGACGGTAGTGACAGATCACACCATGCCTGCACAAAAAGAGTAACGCAATGATAATCACAATTGATTTCCAATATGGAATCATATTTTTAAAAATCTTACTCATGTTCCCTTTCCTTTCTTCTGCCTTGCCCTTTTCTAGCTTCAATCTCTTTTTTCCGCAATATGATAAATGTTATCCAAATAAGAAATCAGGTGTTTCATATCTGCCTCATCCACCTGTGACATCACAGATTTGCCGAAGTCCGCCATGATCTGCCTTGCTTCCTCTGTCAGACGTTCTCCCTCTGCAGTCAGTTCCACATACGTATTCCGTCTGTCATTTTTATTGATATTCCGCTCCACATATCCGCGCTCTTCTAACCCTTTTAAAGTTCTGGAAATCGCGGATGGAAGCATTTTCGCTCTGGATGCAAGTTCCGAAATGGTAATCTTTCCATTCTCCCCTTTATCCATAATCGTACACATTACGAAAAAAATCTGTCCTGTTGATCATCGGAAACATCTCCGCAAATTTCAGCTTGCGGAACTGATTCATCGCGCGGAACAGTTCTTCATATAATTTATCCATAATTCACTCACCACCTGCTATTATTTAACATTGTTATATATTGCATGTGTCAAATAATAACACCGGCAAATATCTATGTCAAGAAATTTGCCGGTGTTTCCATTTATTTTCTTTTGTTTATACTTATTTAATAATTTTATGCATTTTCTCCAAAAATATCAGCCACCTCATGCATCTCCATCTGACCTGGTGCACTCGCTTTTTTGTGTGCCGCAAAAGTGACCGCGCGCCAAAACTCTCGCCGCACAGCCTGCTGATCATCCCCATCTTTCCCATGGACATTGTAATGACCGGCGTGTCCGGATTCTCTTCCTTGAACTCATACGTCACAGATAACAGTTTTAAAACATCCTCCATATTCTGTGGCATAACTGCAAGTTTTACAATATCTGCACCTCCTGCACACATCTGTTCTAACAGCATCTTCATAACTTCTCTGTCCGGCGTCTCATAAAAATCATGGTGGGAGGCAATGACTTTCAAGCCCTGTTTATGAAGCTTTCTGATTTTTCTTGCCGGATGCTCCTCCTCAAAAAAATTCCAGATCAAGCAAATCCACGCATCCTGACTCTGCCGCAAGATCATGAAGGTCGTTCAGTTCATCCGGTGCGAGTTCTCCCATGCCGCCCTGTTTTTTGGTTCGGAATGTATATAAGAAAATCTTCTCTTTCATGCACTCTGCCGCGCCGCAAACACTTCGCGCACTGCGTTGTAATTCTTATAATCCACGAAAGTATCTATACGCCATTCCACTATATCTGCTTCACTTTTTGCAAGTGTCCGTAATTCGTCTATGATCTCTTCTTTATTACTTTCCATAACCGGAACGCATAAAAGTGGTTTTCCTGTTCCAATTGTTTTTCCCTTTAATCTCCATATGCCTGTCCTGCTCCTTTTTTTTTATCCATCCTAAACCGGATTTGCGAAACTCTGCCTGATTTATTGTTCCACGATCATTTCTATTTTAAAACACCAGACTCTAATATTCAATGCATGCAATATAAATAGTATTCATGGAGGCTATAAAAAATTGGAACATCTGTGAATTTGACAATTTATTCACAATCTATTAGAATGACTGTTAATATAACCTACTAAAGGAGAGTTTCACATGAGTTTCACATTTTTAAACGAATTACCTTCTCCTGCCCAGATCCAAGAAAGATATCCTCTGTCAGAGAAATTGCAGGAGTTAAAAAAAACAGCGTGACGCAGAGATCAGCAATGTGATCAAAGGTCTTGACAACCGTTTTCTTGTCATCATCGGACCTTGTTCTGCAGACAACGAAGATTCTGTATGCGATTATGTCAGCCGTCTCACTTCCATCCAGGAAGATGTCAAAGATCAAGCTGATCATCATCCCGCGTATTTATACCAAACAAACCACGTACCACCGGTGAAGGCTACAAAGGGGAATCGCTTCCCCAGCCTGACCCTGAAAAAGCACCGGATATGGTGGAAGGTCTGATCGCCATGCGCAAAATGCACATCCGTGCAATTGAAGAAAGCGGTCTCACCTGTGCAGACGAAATGCTTTACCCGGAAAACTGGGGATATGTAGAAGACCTGCTCTCCTACGTTGCGATCGGTGCACGTTCGGTTGAAGACCAGCAGGCACCGTCTTACCGTCAGCGGTTTTGATGTTGCATCCGGAATGAAAAATCCAACCAGCGGCGACTTTGCCGTTATGCTCAACTCCGTTTATGCTTTGCCCAGCATCCACACCATTTTGTTTACCGTGGCTATGAAGTGGAGACAACCGGAAATCCATTAACCCACGTTGTACTCCGCGGCGCCGTAAGCAAACACGGAAACAGCACGCAGAACTATCATTATGAAGATCTGATCCGTCTCTGTGATATGTATGCCAAAATGGATCCTTGTAAACCCGGCTGCCATTATTGATGCAAACCACTCCAATTCCGGCAAGCAGTTCAAAGAACAGGTCCGTATTGTTAAGGAAGTTATGCATAACCGTCAGTTATCGCAAGACATCCATAACATGGTAAAAGGTGTGATGATCGAGAGTTATATTGAAGAAGGATCTCAGAAGATCCACGATCATATTTATGGAAAATCTATCACAGATCCTTGCCTTGGATGGGAAGATTCCAAAAAACTGATTTATGATATTGCGGAGATGTGTAAATAAAACATCGCTTTTTATTTTGTTCTATAGTAAAAAAAGTCTGCCGACAGGTACTACCTGCCAGCAGACTTTTTCATGCACCATACAGTGCTCATTTTTCATTACAGATCTGATGAAGATTATTCCGCACGGGACATAGCTTCTTCGTAATCTTTTGTGCCTTTCCAGATCTCATCTTTGTAAGGATTCTTCTTTAACTTCATAGAACGTTTGATGATCGCGCACGAATACCAACAACGTTGACTACAATTGAAAGAACAGAGATCACACCCTGTGCTGTAGGATCTACTGCTGTTGGATGTGTAGCTGCATCCATGAATCCATCTGCGTAGAGCCTTGGGATAACTGCGAATTTACCCTGATCCTGGAATAATGGGAATACCTGGGCAAACATGCACCATAATGCTAATGTGTTAGCACGGTTCTGAATCCAGCCACCCTTGTTCCAGAATCTTTGCAGCAAATGTAGGTGCAAGTAATAATGCAACACCACAATACCAGGAATGAGTCGGAAGGTTTAAGTAAGTATACTGGAAGTTCCATACATCATAAGCTAAGATGAACATCCATGTCATATCCGGCCATAACATATCATCTTTTTTTCTTAGATGAGTAGATTCCCCCACCAGCCTGTCATACATAAGATATTGATAATACCTGCAAGACCGTTGAGAACGTTCCACCATCCACCATATAACCATACGCCTTCAGATGATAACCACCAGCTTGTTCCTGTCTCTGCAAGTGCATGTGCACCTCTGATTGCAGATTCGAAATCGCTGCATACTGCGATCAAAATGTTGATTGCTACGATGACAAATGGGAAAGCCTTAAACCACTGTGTTTTTACCAATACCCCATTTGTATTTGAGCATCATAAAACCAATACATCCAGCTGTAGCCGCATATAACTTCGCATAGTGGAACCAGCTTGTCATATGTACATAAGTATCGTTATTAAGTGCCCATTCAGCTCCCGCTGCTGCTGAAACGTAAATTGCAATAAAGTAAACTGTCAGAATGATCGGAAGAACAACGAAACATAACATTCCGCCGGCTTTTTGTACGTCTGGCAATTTCATTTGCAAGTACGAGACAGGTAAAAACTAAAAATCCAGCCAAGAAACTGCCATGCAGCTCCTCGCCGTAAACCTGAAACAACAGTCCATGATTTAACATATTGTTTCCTCCCCTCATAAAATTATTATTTCTGGTCATACCAGTGATTGTTATGATTTTAACACTTTTTTTATAAAGTTTCAACATTATTTACATTTTCATATACTTTTTTGACAAAATTGTATATTATTTCCAATTGATTATTTCCCTTTTTTTTTTTTTGGGATTTCTGGAGAGACTCTTCCAAAATGTTTTCAAGGATATTCTTATTTTACCTGATTTTGCATCAAAAAGATGTTCTGTGGTACAACCAGATCCACGAACATCTTTTTCCTTATACTATCCATATGTACAAGCTTATAGATATCAATCTCTCAAGGGTTATTTTTCATCCTCGATCACAAGTTTTCCTGCTGACACTTCCATAAATACACTCTCCGGATCTGCCTTTTTCATCGCAAGCAGTAATTCCCACAGATTGTGGATCTGATTTGCCAGCACACCGGACGCCTGAACCGCATACGGCGGCGGCATTGGCGGCTGGAACACACGGATTCCAAGCGGTGGAAGGAAGATCATGTTGGTCGTATGCACCTTATCTCCGGCAGTTTTGATCATCTCATAGGTGATCATCAGAAAATCCTGTCCCTTGTATTTACAGTAATAAGAAACATAACATTCATCGATCGTCCAGGATACACCGTCCTCCACTTCGACCGGTTTCTCAGATACTTCATTATTTTCTGTTGTCTGCACACTGATGTTCCAGTGAATTTTTCCATCCTTCGTATCATTGTACATCTCTGTCAGCATATGACTCAATTCTTCTGGTCTTTTTCATTGTTTTTCTCCCTTATGTTGTTCTTTTTTCTATTTCTCCAACGCATGTTCCCCGATGCGCACTGCATGCACTACAAAACGTTTTCCCGTGGTAGAACAGGTCGACAGTGTCATAATATGATCGTCTTTCGTCACGTTCACTCCTGTATCATCATAGGACTTTTGTTTCATCTTATCAATAAATTTTTGAAAAGTATCATCCGGCGCAAAGCCAACCGTGTAAACTTCGTCGGTTTCCGGCACATCATAGTAGGCAAAAATCTGATAACGGTACGCACACTCTGATGTATAGATCGTAAAAAACTGATGATCTTTATAAAAAAATCCTCTGTTTTATATTTTTTCAGGCTGCCAAACATGCTTAAGTTTTTCATGTTGTGCCCATATAGGATTGTATGGTAATCCTGAAAATCCGGTGTGTTCATCCCTCCATAAAAATACATCCGGCAATCGTCTGATTTCCGTAAATATCCGTGCGAAGATACTTCTCATCATCCCCGGAATATAAAACCGGATAACTGAGCTGCTCCAGATTATCAAACCGTATCCAGCCGATAATATCCGCATTGACCTGCTGAAGTTCTTCCAGCTTCACATCCACATCTGTATACCACCACGAATCATCCCCCTCTGTCTCCTCCGCCACTTCCGTATTCTCCGCTTTCTCTGAAATATAGTTTTCCTTTAATGCCTCATAGGTGTCGTTGGACTGTTTGTAATTCAAAAGATCCGGCACCAGCATAATGAGTCTTTGCCACGATCAGCGGTCTGCGCCAAGAAGAAAAAGAAGAACCGTTGACCGGCTGCTTTTTATTTTGTTTCATGCCCGTTTCTCTCCCACTTTACTCTGCTGTGCACGTAAAAACTATCTGCACTGTTTTAGATTGTACCACAAAATGAGCAGACCTCATAGTCCCTATGAAAAGTCTGCTCAGATGTTTTCCTTTTATTTAGTTGAAAGAAACCTGTGCAAGTGCGTCTGTGTAATTTTCAAAACCGGCTGCCTGAACTGCACATGCAGAAACTTTAATATCGGTAAATGTGGTATCCTCTGTCACATTGTTTCCAACCGTTACTTCTTCAAAGATAGTTGAATGAGCGGATTTGGAAATCACATCTTTTTTGCATATACTTTGTAGTCAATGTTGCTTAAGTTCTGTGCTGTTTTATAAGCGTCTGTCACATCTACCCAGTCAGAAGCATATGTGATCGTAAGTTCCGGGTTTTCATTCACGATTTTCGCAAATACCCATGCGTCCTGTGAATCATCTGCCATGTGTACGGTCGGATCTTTGTATACCACTTCTCCTGCAACCAGATCCTCGTACTTATTTTCTTTTTTACCGTCCACTCTCCGGTGCCATCAGCATCCACATACAGATTGCTGTTTTCATCTCTTGCCACTTTTGACTCGGATAAACCGCCTGTCAGCGGATCATCATCAAAGTTTACATTGCCGACGGTAAAGGTGTTGGTGACAGTTCCGGTTGTGCTCGTCAGGTAAGCGAATGTGCTTTGCCTGCGCCGATTGCACCGATCAGGCTGATTGCTCCAAGCAGTGTGATTAATTTTGTTTTCTTCATAATTTCTGATCTCCTTTTTCATTTCATGATAATCTTTTCATTCTTATGTACTTTCCATTCTGTAACTTGCGGTTCCTGCCTTATCAGAAACCGTTTTATTACGATACTGTTTTATCACTCAATGGTCACACGGCGGTCATATATCAGAATTTTCAGTAACGTTTCTTCATTCCGTATCTAAAATTTTTTTCTTCTTATCCTCCTCTAAAATATCCGGGATGAAGTTTAAGAGGATCAGCACGATCAAAACACCGCACACCACCGCAATACCAAGCGGTGTCTTTGCATAAATGGAAATAAATCCAAGATACGGGATATGAAATGCATACACCCCGACGATCTGCTTGCCATGCAACGGGAGCTGTATCCGCAATATTATTGGCGTCTCCCTGCGTGACAACGGTCTGTTCCTCCTTATCCACCGAAATGATCCTGTGCGTCACCAGCGTTCCCGCCGGAAGCTGATAAGTGACGACTGCTCCTTCCCTCTGCCTCACTCGCGGCAAAATTTTTTATCATAGACGATCGCCCCGACCGGGATCCCGGGTTCCATCTTTGCCGCTCAGGGGATCGCATACTCATCATATCCAAGCATTTTTCGGGACAAACAGAAAGCCTGCGATCACAAGCAGTCCAAGAAATACCACCATTGATAATACACTGCAAATTTTCTTTATCATTTTCCTTTTTGCGCCTTTCTGACTTATTTGGTTACTTCTGCAAAAAAATCCCTTCAAAACCGGAAGCTCCGCTTTATCTCCTGCCTCATAACTTCCGGCAAACACTGCCTCCTGATAAACCGTGATATCGAAATTTTTGTCACATCTCCAAGTTTTACTGCATCAAATAAATTATCCGTGCTCTGCCCCGGAGCAACCGGACTGTTGTAGTAAAACCAGCCGTCCGTGCCCTGATACCAGCCGGTTCCGTCACCGTCAGGATCATACAGCGTACTCTCGGTCCCAATGCTGTCCGCTCGCCTTACCTTTCTCCGAAAAAAGCAGTTCCGTTCCAGGTGCCGTTTAACAGCGTCACTTCTGTCTGTTCCGGTGAGACCGTGATTCTTGCCCGGACAAACACATCCGAAATTCCGGTATTTTTCACACTCGGATTTTTTTTTTCACGGTGCTTTGCCTGCTCTGATCCCGCCCTCAAACTCTTCCTCAATCTCAGTTGCCACTTTTGCCGCCTGAAACGTATTGGTCACCGTTCCCGCTGTTGCTGTGATAATTGCAAATGTTGCTTGCTGTTCCAATAATTCCAACAATCAGTGCAATTGTAATCACAAATATTTTTTTCTTTTTTTCCATATTTCTTTCATACACACTGCCTCCGATTATTTACGCACATCTGTTGTGGAATGATTATCAACATCTGTCGTCCTGGTTGCTTTTTCATGGATCACAAATTGATTTTTCACGGCATCTGTATCCGTGAGTTTTCCATCGCTTCTGGTCTTATTGTTTTTGGCTGTAACATTCACACAGTCTGCCTGCAAATGTAAATCTGCCGCTGTTGTGACAAAGTCCTCTGCGTCAAAGCTGCAGGTCTCGTCTCTGCTTTGCGGATACCAACCGCAAATTGTGCGCTGTTTCCGGCAATCTGTGACGCACAGTTTGTGTCTGCGGTAAACTCTTTTTAACGTAAAGCCCATCGTGTCAAGTTCTTCTACTTTATAGAATCCCTGCGCAAGTCCTTCCAGCGTCGTCTGCGCTTTCACATTGAACATTCCGGTTGTCGTGTTCTGCTCCTCTGCGCTTTTCTCTCCAAACCTTAACGTCTTATAATAAACATCGCCTGTCGTCTGATTGGTGATCTTAAATGTAAAGATTGGATCACCCTCACACGCTCTGATATCTTTTTACTGATTTTTCTTTGTGATCGTAAGCGTTCCCGTTTTCACTTTCACGTCATATTTTCCTGCATAGGCTTCCCCCATCCGCATGCGCTGCCTCCACCTGTGTCTCATTTTTATAGATCACACCGTTTAACGTGGAGTTTGCGTTGGAAGCATCTGTCGCTTCCTCCACCGGCAGAAATGCTTTTGCGTAATACGTGGTATCCTGTTTAAGTCTCTCTTTTTCAGGTTTTCCTGCGTGATCTCCTCGCGGCAGCCTTTGTCCGTGTAGAACGTCAGATACACCTGTGACATTCTGGCGCTGTCCGCATCTTTCATGCGCACTGCCGCATCATCTGCATAGTTTTCCAGATTTTCCCCGAGAAAAATCGTATCTGTTGTGTCTGTGATCTGATACGCAATTCTCACATTCACGGTCGGTGCGGCAATTCCAGCTGTGTGCCGCCAAAGCTTAAAAAGGAATCCGGATTTACATTTGTAGTCATATTATTTCCACCCAGACAGGATTCTTTTGCCACGATATGGATTGTTTTCTGCCAGCCGGAGGCGCTGTTTTCCTTCGGCTTTACTTCCTGATCAAGCCAGCTGACCGTCGTTGTGCCATCCTCATTGACCGTTACCTGTGCGCCATCCGCTCTCAGACGTTGGATCTCGGCATCTGTCAGCTCAAATTCCGCATCAATAACGTCCGTCACCTGCACTCCGGTCAGGGATCTTGACTGTGTGATCGTACTCTGGATGTTCTGAAAGATTTTGTTTAACTCCTCCGCAGTATCCGCCGTAAATGCACAGCCGGCTGACGCCACTTTCTCCCCCAGCCATGTGGCAGTCTCGTTATTTAAACCAAGCCCGACTGTGATGACCGTACAGCCTGCCTCTTTCAGTTTTACCGCTGATGCTTCTGTCTCCGTTTTGTCATTGCTGTCCGAAGGCTCTCCGTCGGAGAACAGGATCACATATTTTTGTTGTCATCTTCTGCCTTCTGCAATTCGCTGTATGCATGCTCCAGTCCTTTCTGTGGAGAGGTACCGCCGTCCGCAAAAAGCGCATTGACGGACTTTAACATCTCATTTTTATTTACTTTCGAAAGACCGTGGTTTAATTTGCCCTCGGTACTGCTGTTCCACCCATTGCCAATGCCATAAAAAGGTGGCGATTCCGACCAGACTGTCCGGTGATGTATCGGAAATACCTTTCACAAATCCGCTGGCGGCGTCTTTTAACGCAGAAATCTTAGACGTCCATGCTTTTGCCATCACATCACTGTCTGAAATGCTCTGATAACTGCCGTCCACATATTTTTTCCATTGTCCGTCGATATATTTTACCGGATACTTCGCATACACATTACCGGATACAGCCGCCGTTCCCATTCCGACACTCTTATCGTACGTCCATGGCCACCAGCCACTCTTTTCATATTTATTCCAGTAATATACTTTATTGATATCCAGATGACTCTTCACACTGCTGAATTCTCCGATATCCTTTAATTGATTTTGACCGGACATAATTTCATTCATCGAGCCGGACAGATCAAATACCATCATGGCATCCACTGTCTGTATTTTTTTCAACTGTGCTCTGCGAGGTAGCAAGCGAACTTGCGTCAAGATCAATCTGATACTCTCTGTTCTCCCAGTCAGTCAGTTTCGCTGTCTTATGATATTCCACATCCTTCTCCGTAAAATCAACCGGTTTCTCCGGCGGGATATCCGGCACGTCGTCGTCCACCACTTTGATCACGTCCGCATTCGGAAGCGTAAACTTCATGTTACAGTTTGCCTTTCCTGCACCGCGCTCCATATATAAAATGGTCAGATGATGTTCTTTTTGTTTTTGTCTGTCCTGTCAATATATTTCCAGAGATCGACCGTATCTGTCAGAGCGTCATGGATACCGCCAAGATCGATGACCACCTGTTTCCCATCCAGAATCACCCAGAGATCATCATCCCCGGTAAAAGAATAGTTCAGTTCCCCGATATAATCTCCAAGTGTAAAGGTAACGTCATAGCGGAGTCCAAAATAAAAATTATTATTTCCAAATGGCAGGAAATCCGCCCCCGCAGTTGCTTTGCCACGTTGTCCTCTTTGTCTAAAACTTCTTTCAGTTCATAAGTGTCACCACTTTGTGAAAATTTTTAACCTGTATCCTTCTTTTTACTGTCAGTCCTTTTGTCCCTGCCGCAGCTGCTCCGTTCTTTCGAAAAACGCCCGGTTCATTCACACTGAAAAAAAGAACTTCTTTGTAATCATCACTTAACCCGGTAACGATTCCTGTTTTTTTTGCATTTTCTCCAGTTCCTCCGGTATACACGTTGATATGCTGGTCGTCTGTGGTTCCGTTTTGACCTGTTTTTTCGTGACGGTGTCATATTGATTTTCACTTAAATTCTGAGATACCGTTCCGACCGTGAAACGGTTGTCTTTTTGTTCAGACGGATAGTTGGAATCTGCATTGATACTCAGATCCGCCCTCTGCTGTCCGGCTGTGTCATAAGGAATCACCTCGTAGTCATAAAACGATGCCTCACCGATATAGTCCGTATTTTTGCCTGATAAAAAACTTTTTTACAACACTGTCCTCATGGATCTCAATGTTTTCAAGTTCACTTTGGGAAAATGCTTCTCCGTTTACCTGCACATGATCCACATCCCAGTTTAACGCCTTATTGTAGTCGCTGATTTTTGCTCCCGGTGCCATCGTGCAGACATCATCGCTGTAAATTTTTGCACTCTGCTCATCCTGCGCCTGATATTTGCTGTTGTCATAATGTTCGATGGTCACGGTCACGTTGTTATCTCCATGATTGACGATGACATATTTTGAAAAAATGATCCGTGCCAAATGTCACCTCGCCGTCGGCAGAAGTGTTCGCATTCATATCCAACATCTCATTTTTGTCTCATCAAAATGATACACGCTCGCCGAATCGCCCTCTTTCACCTGCGCAAGCGATAACTGCACCTGCACGGTTGCCCCTGGCTCCACTTTTTCCATCTTTTACAAAGGAGATGTCATACGCCACAACCTCTTCTTTTTTCTTTTTTCGACTCGCCCTCCATCGCTTTATCGATGGATGCTTCCATTTCTGCTGTGACGGCTACCGGTGCCACGACAAGCTCTGCGCCTGCCGGAAGATCGGTCTCATTCGAAAGTGTCACGACCACGCGGACTGCGTCATTGGAATAGTCGAAGACGGTTTTTTAATTCCGGTTGTTCTGTCTCCTCTGTTTTCTCCGTCTCCTCGATTGCTTCAGCCGCCTCAGTGCTCTCGGTCACTTCTGTGTTCCCGGTCACTTCGGTGTTCTTGATTGCCTCTGTCGTCTCAGTGTTCTCCGTGTTACTGGTCACTTTCGTGCTCTCGCTGTTCTCTGTATTCCTGACTTTTTTCTGTATTTCCTGTTCCATCTGGATCTGACACATTTCCTTCCTGCCCGGTGCTTTCCCTGCCCTGCATTTTTTCGTCTCATTCAACATCTCTGTGGAAATTTCCGCAAAAATATCCGTGGTGTCTACGCTTGTCGCATTGGTGACAGTCGCATCGGATGTGAGCAAAGCCAGACATAACAGGAATGCTATCACTTTTTACGCTCGCTGCAAATTTCATAGAATCCTCCTTGCTTTTGCCCTTTGATCTACTGTTTTTCTTCCAAAGATTTCATCCGGTGTATTTGCGTAAAATATTTTCTGTTGTTTTTTCACTTTTCTATATTGATCTTGATTTTCAGATTTCGGTAAATTTTATTGTCCTGATAAAATTTTGAAATAATCCGGTTTGCGGCCAACATTCCACCCTCATAGGTACATGCGGAAAGCAAAATCACATACTGCGAATCGCTGAACTGTGCCACCGCGTCCCCAGGACGGAGCGATTTTTTCAATGTCTCCACAAGATGAGGCATCGCATTGCGGATGCGGAACAGATTTACATCACTGACCTTGCTTCCGGTATACTCCCCCGCCTTTAAGGTCAGAAGCAGAATATATTCATTTTCATCAAAACGCGCTGTCTTTTCTCACCTGAAGCCTGCAAATTTCCCGAAAGACCGGATACCCGCACAAAAAAACGCTCCCGCTGAATTCTGTTCTGCAATATCCTGATGTACCTGTGCAATTCCCTGCACATTTCCGCTTTTATTCTGTCTCAGTAATTTGTCATAAACGCTCTTTAATTTTGACAGTTCACAGATTCCGAGCTGCCTTTTAACGTCCGGCATGCATTCTCGTACACTTCCAGGGCAGAACCAATTTTATTTTTTCCTGCCAAAGCCTTGATCAGATAACAATATAACTCTTCATCGAGACTTTCCTGCTGAAGTGCCTGACTGCAAAGCTGCTCCAGATTCTCATATTTTTTCCGCGCGGACATAACATTCGCACAGATACCGGACGCAGTTTAAATACAAAGAGTGATAATAAGTATTCAGCATCATCACCCAGTGCATATCTGCAACTTTTGTCATGAAATCACCCTGATAAAGTGCAAGCGCCGCTTTTTAGTTTCTGGATTGTCTCACCCTCTGAAATAGGTTTCTGCTTTGCCAATTCAAACATTTGTTCGAATCGTTCTGCATCCACTGCCACTTCCTGTCTGGGATTCCAGCGGTAGGAACCATGATCGGTCAGGATAAAATCCTCATCTCCAAAGTTTTTTCTTCAGAAGAACTCTCAGACGATACATCAGATTCTTCAATGCCCCTGCCGGATTTCCCGTTTCTTCCTCCTGCCACAACGCATCCGCCATGTCATAAAACGTCAGTGTCTGATTTCTGTGAAGAATCAGATACGCCAGTAAATTTATCATTTTCGGAGATCGTATTTCTTCCTCCATTCACAATATGTTCTTCATTCCTTATCTGAAATTTCCCCAGAGTACGAATCGTCAGCATGCAGTTCTCCTCCTCTTTTCCGGCTCTGACTGCCAGATTTTTCCTGTAAGTCTAACATGCATGTATTGCTATAAAGGTCGAATACTGTACCTAAAAAATCCTGGTTACTTCGACTTTTTTCTATTTTTATATATAAGGAAAACAATCAGTCCCACACCAAAAACTGCCGTGATACCGCCAATCACCGGCACTGCCACAGGTACGGATGCTTGCATCGATCTCCTGCCAGGCTGCAAGGTCTGCATCGTTCCCGTTCACATCACCGGAAGCGGTACTCGCATCCTCTGCTGTGTTCGCCAACGGTGTCTCGCTCTCTCGATATCGACAGCTCCATCATTCCCATCTCCATCCACCAACGGTGTCTGCTCCTCCGAATTTCAACATTGCTATCGTCTACGGTCTGGTCTTCATTATCATCTGCCGGAGCATTTACCGCATTGTCCGTCGCATTATTTGCTGTATTGCCTACCGGCGCATTCACTGCATTTGACGCATTATTTACTACATTTGCAGTAAATCCTGTCGGCTGGGAGGTTCCGGGAACGATGACCGTCTCCTCAACCTCGTTCACAACTGTCTCTGTCCGTGTTGTGCCCGGAACCACATTTGTCACTGTGCTGGTGATTGTCTCCACAGCCCCGGTGTAGCGATATTCAAACGTTGCCGTGTTCTCTTTCCCTTTTTCCAGTTTTATAATTTTACTGCTCTCTGTCGGTGTATAATCCGGAACAGTCACCGGAATGACCGTGATTGTTTCCTCTGCATTTCCATAGGTGATCTGCGGAGCCGCAATCTGTTCCTTTGTCTGACTGTCTATGAAACTCACCGTATAGGAAACCGGATCGATCAGACGTTTATAATCCAAAACATACTCTGTATTCCGCTCCACCACAGTTCCCACAACGCCGTTAAAATAGCTTTCAACCCATATGCTGCCTCTTTTTCATAGTGCAGGCAGTTAGAAAACCATGATGTCAGCCTTGCATCACTTTCCCAGCCAGGCACTGTGAAAAGCAAGTGTATCTCCCTTTGCAACTTTTACCTTAATATAATTTTTTGTCACTTCCATCCCTTCGGAAACAGTGATCTTATCTATATCAAAACAAGCAATATTTCCTGCACGGAATGTCACTGTATACATTCTTTTTTCCACCACTTCTTTCTCTTCCGAAGCTTTCACCGTTGTCATTGGAAGCACCAGCGCCATGAAGATAAAAACCGTAAGAAAGCCCGTAATTATTTTTTTTACTTTTTTCATGACTTGCGCTCCACCTTTCTTTTTTTTCACTGCTATACTAACAATCACTATACCTGCCACCAGAACTCCTGCAGATACCGTCACTGTCAGAGGATCTCCTGTCCTGACACCATTTGCCAGTGGAACAAGCTGTTCTGTGACAGTCTTTGGAATCACTTTCTTTACAACCTTTGTCACCACATTGTCTTCTCCGTGCTCCGTCACATAATTTGTGACCACCACCGGCTTTCTGTCGTCTGCATAGTACGCCCGAATTCAAATTCCATCGCACCTGCTGCACGCGAATAATCAATTCCATCTGCGCTGTCCATACCCTCTCCATCTAAGGTCAATGTCACATAGACATCCGCCGACTCCCCGGATCCAGTGCTGTCATATAACGATACTCATTCAATTCCGTAATTTCTGCTAAACCTTCGGCACTTGCCACATTTTCCGCATATCCACCGGCATCTGCATCCAGCAAAGATATCCTTCCGGTATCATTGCCGATCTCCACCTGAAACTCATATGCTCCGCCAGACGCTTTTCCTGCTTCTTCCAAAGCATCCGTTGTCTTCTGCGAAATAAAAAAAAGATGCCTTATGACTGTTTTGATTCTCAATTTTAATGACAACGGTCCTGCTGTCGCCGGGTGCCATGCCATCAAAAAGCACCGGCAAGCTCTGCCTTATCTTTTTGTATACACAAGCTGGTTTTCCTCTGTCAGCTGCACAGTATGAATTTCCGCCGCACTGACTACCGATGAAGATCCACAAGTCCAAATAAGCAACAGAACGGCTGCTATGTTTTTTATTTACATATGCTCCAATCTCCTTCAACCGTTATCTTGTTTCTGAAACAGACAAAATCGTTCCATTTTCATCAAACTCCGGGAACACACCAAGCTCTGCCGATCGCATCTTTTGCGTTATTCGCCTGAACTGCCGTAACTTCGTATTCTAACGTATAGACTGCATCTGCAAATCCATTTCCCATAGATTCCTTTAAAATAAATTCCGTCCATAAAGTTTGTTGTCGTCTGTTCTGGAGCCAGCGGCTTTGTGTAGTACATCACCATCTGCTCATCACCCTCATACCCGATGATCCAGTCCTGATTATGTACATAGATATCATCCGCCTCCCCTGCACTCACAAGTCCGCCGCTTTTTGTATCCCATGCATGATAAATGACTACTTTTACATACACATCATAACCATCCGGGATATCGTTTTGTACTGCCTTCGGCATGATGATCGTTTCCCCCGGCACGATCGTAACCGGTTCTTTTTCCCCGCCGTCTGCCAGTGCCACAGGTTGATCCCCGATCACCGTGACTCCCCACACTCTTAATGGAAATATTTTGCCACTGCCTTTTCACTTTTTGTATTCAGAGCTGCAAGCGTTCCGCCAACCATCGTTGCCAGGATCAATACTGCGGCGATTCCCATAAGCATGTATTTTTTTTCTTCACTCTCCATCTCCTCCGCTCATCCATTGAATTTTTTATAAATCCTTGTGTTATTATAGGTATCCCCCGGTCACACAATGGTCACACGAATATTTTATGCGAAAGAGACCGCACGAAAAAATGCACTTTGTTTCTTCAAGTACGCAAAAATACCTCCCGGCAGGTTCGGGGTTGTTACCCCATATCTGCTCAGGAGGTATCCTGTCATTTCAAAAATATTGATTTTTCTTCACATTTTAAGCAATCATTTTATATCCACTATCTCACATAGATATTGGAAAGATTGTCTAAAATCTCTCCTGCAACATCCGGTTTATTCATCGTGTAAATATGCACATGATTGACACCGTTGGCGATCAGATCAATGATCTGCTCTGTTGCATATGCAATTCCCGCCTGACGCATTGCTGCCGGGTTGTCTCCAAACCTGTCTACGATCGCAAGAAATCTCGGTGGAACCATATTGCCGGACAAAGATGTGATGCGTTTGATCTGGCTTTGCGTTGGTGACAGGCATAATACCTGCTACAATTGGAACATCTATTCCTTTTTTTAATGCCTTGTACATAAAATTGTATAAAATGTTATTGTCAAAAAAACATCTGTGTGGTTAGGAACTCGCATCCTGCATCCACTTTCTCTTTCAAATGGTCGAGATCTTCAAAAATCGTTGCTCGCTTCCGGTGTCCTTCCGGGTAGCATGCACCACCGATACAGAAATCACCCCTGTGCTTTGATATTCTGCGATCAGTTCACTTTGCGTGCTTGTACTGATCCGGCGCGGAAAATCTGCATTTGCAGGAATATCGCCACGGAGTGCAAGGATATTCTCGATATTTGCCGCCTTTAACTCCTCAATGACAGATGCCACCTTTTCTCTGGTGGAAGAGGCACAGGTCAGATGTGCCAACGCCGGAATGTTATTGTTACGTACTTCCTCTGCAAGCTTTACCGTATAATCAGATGTTCCACCTGTTGCGCCGTAAGTGACACTCATATATGCCGGCTTTAATGCCGCCATATCTTTTACGATATTTTTATAATTTTCCAGCTGCGCACCCTGTTTTGGTGGAAAAAAGCTCGCAGGAAATCGTCACTTCATCTTTGTTTAATAATTCTGTTAATCTCATCTTTTTGTTCCTCAATCTTCTTTCTTATATATTAAAAAACTTCTCAGTTTATCCGTTCCATCATCCACCGTATTCTCGATTTTTCGTATCTCCACAAAATAGGAATAGTTATCGTTTACTTTTTACTTCACAGCGGTCACCTATTTTGTGTCCCAACAATGCTTTTTCCGAGCGGCGATTCGTTACTGATCAGATTTTTCAGGGAATTGCCGCGGATGGTTGTGACAATTTTATAGGTTTCTTCCTCGTCATCATCCTCAAAATAGACCGTAACGGTATTGTTCATTCCGACTTCATCATCCGCAGAATCCGTAGAAATAATCTTTGCTGTCCTGATCATTTTCTCCAGATAACGGATACGGCTCTCATTCTGATTTTTGTCTTTTTTTTTTGCATGGTATTCAAAATTTTCACTGAGGTCGCCATGTGCACGTGCCTCTTTGACTGCTTCCAGCGCATTTTTTCTCACAACCAGCTTCCGATACTCAATCTCTTCTTCCATTTTTTTATGTCCTGTTCGGTCAACTCGTCATACATGAATCCCAACCTCCATTTTCCATCTCTATCGGTACTGATCCTGTACCATTCTCATTAATGATCTGCAGATCTGTCTCTTATAAAAACACCTGTTCTAATGCGATTTTCTCCGGCAGACAGCGTTCGATCACACTCCCTTTCCGGCAGACAGACAGCCAGACATCCCGTTTGACATTCCATGTTTTCAGATAATATTCTCCCACCTGTTCTTCCATCGTGGAAAAAAGAATCCAAAGACATTGCGATCCCTGTTCCAACCGCCTTGATATAGGCTTCCTTCCTCGTCCATATTCCGGTAAAAGCCTCATCTGTCCAACATTTTTTTCCAGATATTTCCTCTCATCTTCTGCAAAAAAACGCTGTGCGATCTTCTGTTTTCCGGTGCGCATCAGCTCCACATCCACACCTATATCCTCTGTGCCAAAAGCTGCTGCCACATACATGCCCGAATGGCTGAGGTTAAACATAAGCGGAAGCCGTTCTCCCTGTCCTGTCCCAAGATATGGCTTCCCATTTTCACCATAAACGAATCTTACCTGCTTTGCAAAGACCGTGTTTGTCCGGTCTGCTCCAACTCTGTTTGCGACAGACGATCCCACAGGTATTGTCTGCGTGTAACCATACTGCCGCAGACCGTATTCCAATAACAAACCTGCCCCAAAGGCACGAAGCCTGTCATCTTCATTTTTACATTGTTTTATTTTCTGTTGTCTGGCGCAAAGACAAAAACTCCCACAACTGTGGTTGATCTGATCTGTCACGCAAGGCACTGATATCTGAATAAAACACACGCAGTTTTTTTTTGCTTATCCACTACTTCTGATGCTCCTGCAGAACTTCTTTTTTTCGCCTTGTGGAATCCCAGACATTCTGCACACGTCTGGTCACGATCTCCGAATAAACGGTTTTACAATGTAATCGCTTGCACCTAATTCCATCGTCAATACCTGTTGTTCTGTTGTATCATCCGCCGTGATGATCACCACCGGAATATTTAAGATCCTTGATCATTCTTCCTTTCCTGCATAAAAAAAGTCTGTCCATTCATGCCAGGCATCATCAGATCTAACAGGATCATATCCACTTTATAATTCTGTTCCTCTAAAAATACGAAGTGCCTCTTCCCCCATCTCCTGCCTGCAGGATACGGTAATCTGTTTCAAAAATACTCCAGCGATGCCCGGTTAATCTCCATATCATCCACGACAAGCATGGTTTTCTCGTTTACCTCTTCTTCCATCAGTGCAAGACGGTACTTTGCAAGTTCATTGTCCATCTCCCGCTTGTACCGTGATATCATCAATGCGAGCCAAAAATAATATGGCGTTCCCTACCCTGTTAATATACTTCAGGCGGAGCTTGATCCAGATTTCCTGCCAGACTCGAGAAAACGTTTCACTTCACATTCCGCAGTGCTTTTGATTCTCCACAACCTGTGCAAAAGTATCCATAAACCTTTCTCTGTCAAAGTGATCAATGGATCCCTCAATCTCCTTATGCACACGGTCTGTGTCATGATAGCCAAACAGGTCAAAATAAGCGTCATTTACACGCACCACTTCAATATTTCCATCGCAGTACTCATAAATTGCGGTCGCCTGCATCATGTTGGAGAAAATCATTTCCATCTGCATATTCGCCGTCCAGATGGCATTCGTGTCGTTGGATGTTCTCCTTGTCTCATCGTCTTCAAAGTATGGCTGTTCATACAACAGCTTTTCATATTCTTTTACCGGCATTGGTCTTGCAAAATAATATCCCTGCACATATTCGCATCCGATACTGTGCAGAAACGATACCTGCTCTTTGCGCTCCGCACCCTCAGCAACGACCGGCATATTCAGCCACTTCGCCATGCGGGACTACCGATGCCAGAATGTTTTCACTCCTGCCATCATCTCCGGAACCATCCAGAAACTTCATATCAATTTTCAAGACGTCAACCGCAATATCTTTTAGTACATTCAGCGAGGAATAACCGCTTCCAAAATCGTCCATTAAAATAGAAAAACCTTTTTTTCTGCAGCTTGCTCCATCATCTCTTTGATTGCTTTTTTGGGTTTCCTGTATATGCACTCTCTGTCAGCTCTAACTGCACCATTCCGGTGGAATATTGTATTTTTCTGTCAGTCCACAGATCACATCCACAATTTTGGGATTATAAAGACTTACACGCGAAATATTGACGGAAACCGGAAATATTTTTCTTCCCTCATCTCTCCATCCCGCAAGCAACTGGCATGTCTTTTCCCAGACATACTGATCCAGCTTCAGGATAAAACCGTTCCTCTCAAATACCGGGATAAATTCTCCCGGCGATATCATCCTGCCATCTGCTGTGATCCATCGCACCAAAACTTCTGCTCCTGCAATGGAATTTCGCTGAAGTTCATATTTGGGCCGCAAATACAGCACAAACTCTTCGTTCTTCAGCGCATTCTTCATATTGTTGATGATGCGGCGCTCCTTGATGATCTCCTCACTCATCTTTTTTTGTGTAAAAAGAAATAGTTCTGGATATAATTTCCCTTACAGTTTTTTGGATGCAAGATTGGCTTTGTCATACATCTCGTTGATGGAAAGATCACGGTTTTTTCACAAGATATACCCCGAAGAAAGGTGTGATGTCAAAATCCAGAGGATATTTTTCCATCTGATTCGTGAATTTCTTCACAAAGTCTGTGATCTCTTTCTCATTTTTTTATAAGAAAAGCATACTGCAAAAATATCTGCCTCAATTCTTCCATAAGTAATATAACGATATTCTTTTTCCACATTCTGCAGATAATCTGCCATATACTTTAATAAATTATCACCCTCATCCATTCCAAAAAGGAATTGATCAGCTGGAATTTTTCAATATCAATCCTGATGAACACAAAATCTTCCATAGCGAAAATATTCAGCATATTTCTCGTATTATAAAAAGAACTTTGATTTGTTCAAAATGCCGGTAAGCACATCATACTCCGCACGGTACTTTAATTCATCATCCACTCTCATCTGACTGCGCTCGATCACATTCTTTACACGAAAACGCACGATCATCGGATCATAAGGTTTCCGCATAAAATCCCATGCTCCGTATTCCAGACACTTGCACTCGATCTCATCATTGATGCCTCTCAACATCGCGATCACAGGTATATTCTGATATCTTACATCTTTGTGAAAAATTTCTAAGAGTTCCAGTCCGCTCATGTCCGGCATGATCAGGTCAAGAATGATCACAGTTACCGCCTGATACTTCTCCTCTAAAACTGCTAATGCATTCTGTCCATTTTCTGCTTCAAGCACGATATAATTGTCATTTAAAATTTCCCGCAATGCAGTCCTGTTATGTCTTGCATCATCCACAATTAATATTGTATGTTTCCTTGTCATAAGCCCTTGTGCCAGTCCTTCTCCATTTGTTAGTGGTTTCAGCCACCAGTCAAAATCTTTTTTCTTCCGTACAAACCATATACTTATATGATAACAGACTTATTTTTTTCTTTTCAATACAAGAATTTTTATCTGCCGTTTACTTAAAAATCCATGTAAGAGAGATACAGCTCCTCAAAATCATTTTTTTCTTCTGCCAGATTGATGACGTCTGCCATGGTCTGGATTTTTTCAAGTTCTTCTTTTGAAATTCTGCTAAGTAAAACCTCTTTTTGTCCCTGCAAGAACTGTATTTCCGGCCGGAATCGTTTTCATCTCCAGTTCTTTCGGGATCAGGCCAATCCCTGCCGCCTTTTTTGATATCTATCTTTGTTCCAAATCCACCTGCAAGATAACAGTTGTCCACTTCGTCAAACGCAATACCCGCCTTTTTTACTAAAATATCCACTCCTGCACGGATCGCCGCTTTTGCCATCTGAAGTTCCCGGATGTCATTCTGTGTGAATTTTACTTTTTTCTGCCAGTTCATATCCGGTGTCAAAATAAAGATCCGAATATGTTCCATGTTCATCGATCATCTGATGCTCCCGGAGTTCATACACCAGATCGATCATACCTGTTCCACAGATTCCGATCGCCTGCTGTTTCTTATTTTCTCCATCTGTTTCACCGATCACCTGAAATCCGGCTTTCCCTGTCTCTTCCATGAAAACATGTGAGATCACTCCCCGGAATGCTCGCCATGCCACAGGAAATATTTCCACCTTCAAACGCCGGTCCCGCAGACGTGGACGTCACATACATATGACGGCAATTTCCAAGCACCATCTCCCCATTCGTTCCAATATCCAGCGAAGAAATGATATCCTTCGGATCTGTGCATATTCATTTTTGTAATGCCAGCCATGATATCAGCCCCTACAAACGCTGAGATCCCAGGCAAAATCACAACTTTTGTATCCAATTCTTTCATTCCAAGAAAATCCGCAAAGCACTGCCTTCCATCCATGAAAGGTCAACTGGCAGAAAAGGCGCCACTCCCAGTGTCTCACATGAAAATCCGCGAAGCAGATGACACATCGTTGTGTTTCCTGCGATCACGATCCTTTGTATCTGCTGTTCCGTTATCTTTTCTCTTTTTTGAAGAAGCTCCCGGATCAGTTTCTGAAGATCCTGCCGGATACACCTCTGTATCTCCCACTTTTTTCCACTATTCGATGCAGAAATTCTCGAAAGCACATCCGAGCCATAAGCTCTCTGGTGATTAACGGATACGGCAGTCTGGCAGTCTGCTTCTGTTTCCAGATTCACAAGCAGTGCCGCCAGAGTCGTTGTTCCGATGTCGATGCAGATTCCATAAAGTGCATTTTCTGTTTTTCTCTGCCGTTCCTTCTGCTGTATTTTTTCAGAATTTCTTCTGTTCTCTGATTCTCCCACTGCGAAAGGACTTCTATCGTTTCTTCCAGTTCCGGAATTTCAACTTTGTATTCTTCCGTTGGATATGACTGGCATGCCAGACGATAGCCTTGCTCCAACTGCTTTTCCGATAAAAACTCTCTATCCTGCTTCGTCGGTTCTGTTGCTCCGCTTTTTGTACCGCACAATACATTTTCCGCAGATTCCATTGCCATTGCATGGAGCACTGATGTATTCATTTTTTTCCTGTAACATTTCCAGAAGATTTTTCTGTTGTTTTGATCTGTCTATAATCATTTTTTCCTTTACCCTGAAAAATCAACAAATCAGCACAGCTTCCTCGATGGAAACAGTGCTGATTTTTGTATTTTATAGTTTTTCAACTACGACTTTGCAACGTTTTTTACAGAATGCAATTCCGTATGCAAGAAGATCGTTTCGTCCATCCTCACGGAGTTCTGCGTCATATCTGTGATTCTTAATCTGCTCCATAGCTCGTTCACACGCCTTGTCAAGTTCATTCATGGAATGTGCGTATTTCAGTTCTATCACGATTCCAACATCTGGATTCTTAGGCTTAAGCAAAATATCTGCATATCCATCACCAGATTCTCTATTCGATTTAACCGCCCAGCCCGAATAATTTTTTAAAAATACCGATCAGAATACCATGATAAAAAAATCTCTTTTTCTTCGTTTCTTGCTTTCGTATCTAAAACGCTGATTGTTTCGCCAAGAAACATTGTAAGTTCCCCGCTGGATGTCATCTGTCTCTTTCCTTCAAGAAAACCCCTGTTGATTTTTTCCGTAGATGCGTGGTCATTCGCAACTACCTGGTCAAACCAGTCACGGATTTGTAAAAAGAAAGACTTCCCTGACTTCCTTGTTTGGAATGATCAATCTATACATCCCATTTTCTACATCACCATTTTTTGTGAGATATCCGGTTGTAAAAAAGAACACTCCACAAATTATCAATGCTGTTATCAATCTCGTCGTAGGTCAGATCCAAACGGATTCTCTTTTCGACTGCCTCTCCCACAATCAATTGTTCGATTTCATCCTTTGTAGTTTTATCTGCCATGTCGATAAATCGTTTTACAAGATCATTTCCACTACTGTTAATCCAATATGCCTTTGGCTGGATTTAGCCTCACTTACCAAATCGTCAACATAATTGATTACATCCCATGGGCAATAAATATCTGCATTACCAAAACGATAGCCATCATACCACCCTTCGCCAATACGTAACTGAACGAAGCATACCGAG
>VOFJ01001022.1_pt1 | contig 28427 bp, 31 predicted proteins | sample 5384081 | NCBI WGS metagenome assembly VOFJ01 (sample SAMN12384729, study PRJNA508395) | human gut metagenome | isolation source: healthy gut I | host: Homo sapiens | reverse complement strand
TGTTGTACTTCGTTCAGTTACGTATTGCTATCGACTTTCCGGCCGATTTGCGCAGCGCATTGGCGATCACGGCGTTCAGGTCGTCCTGCACGTCGTTGTAGAAGTACATCTCATAGAACTTGTAGAGTATGCGCACCGCGCTCCGTTCATAGTTCTCCGCTTCGATGGCATCCGCGGCCTCCTTGTAAACCTCCTTGAAATTCTCCTGCACGTTGTTCAGCGACGAGCGGCGTTTGGCCGAAACCAGCGTATCGACGAAATAGAGGTCGCGCGCCAGCTCTTCGCGGGGCATCGCCAGCAGGCGTTCGAGGAACGCCTTGCCTTTGGTCACCAGTTCGGCTACGGGCAGCTCCTTGTCCATGTCGTCGACGGCCTTGTCGAGGTCGTTCATCAGCTGGCCCTGCGGCTGGGCGAAATAGGAAATCTTGTAGAGCGCGATGTCGATCACGTTCCATGAGTAGCCGTATTTGCGTTCCGCCTCATACTCCTTCACGGCTTCGAGCGTCTCGCGGCAGGTCTGCCGCACCGCTTCGTGGATTCGCGTCACCTCTTCCTCGGAATAAGGCGTCACCTGCGGTTCGTAACTGCGCTTGGCACCGAATTTGGCGCAGAATTCATCGTCGTAGCGGTCGCCGATATGGCAGATGTTGCGCAGGATGAAATAGAGCTTGTGCGGATGGCTCTGCGAGAGCGGGCACACATATTCCATCTTCAGCTTGTCGCCCTCCTTGCGGAAGCGCGGCAGCATCAGCCGGTTGATGTTCAGGTCGGCGACCTGACGCAGCATGGCGACGCGGCCCTTTTCGGGCAGCTCCAGAAAGTCCGCGCTTATGTGCAGCTTCCCCTCCCCGATGCGGATGTTTACCAGAATCGAACCGTGGGGAATATGGAATTCCGTACCTTCGGCGTTGCCGTATTTCGTGCGGAATTCCGGGTTCAGGTGATCGAGCAGCAATCGGAACGCTTCGAGGTGTTTGCCCTCGTTATAGTTGTCGATAGCCTGCTCATAGGCCTCCGTATTGACTTTGCTCTGCGTGGAGTTCAGTACCGGAGCGACGAATGAGTGTGTAGTTTTCATAGTTTTGGTATTATCGGAATGTCCCGGCGGGGCATCGGGATATAAAATTAGAAAAAAAACGGGATATTCCCCGTTTTTCCCAGACGAAAATCTCAATTTTCTTCGATCGTGAGCGTGCCGTCCGGCCCCACGGTCACTTTGGCTTCGTAATAAATGTACGAGGTTTTGCCGGCGCTGCTCTCCGTTTCCTTGCCGTCTTCGGTGAAGCGGATGATGAACGAGGTGTGCTGTTGGCCCGGTTTGCGGTTGCGGTTGAATGCGGAATTGCCGGCCGGAACCTCCTCCTCGATTTCGTAGCGGCCTACCGATTTGTAGGAGTGTCCTTCGGGAAGCATCGTTTTTGCTTGGGCGATCTGGGCGGCGATCCGGGCGGGATCGAGTTCCGACAGGTCGATGCCGACGGTCGTTTCGTATTCGGGAGCTTCGAACGTGCTCTGTACGTCGCGCAGGTCGGTGGGCGCCAGACCGTTCATGTAGTAGCTCTGGCTGAATGCCCGGTTGTCCCTGTTCACCAGTTTCACCGTCACGAGGAACAGGTTGTCGGAGAGCGTTTCTCCCTCCATGATCGAAAGCGAGTAGATTTTGAATTTGTCGGTGTCCACGCTCTTTTTCGTCAGTTCGATGGCCTTGGCGTAGCTGGCTTCGGCGTCGGTCGGATAACCGGTCAGGGTGGAACAGGACGGGATCGTTGCGGCAGCGGCGACGGCTGCGGCGAGGAGTCTGATAATTGGGCGCATTGTCGTATTGGTTTGAATTTTTTTATACGGTAAGTTTCAGCGGCGCAGGCTTCCGTACGTCGTGTTTGCGGACCGTCCGGAATCTCCGGCCGGCAATGCTATTTGTCGAAAATGGACTTGAACGCGTCGAACGCCTCCGCGTTTTCGAAAAACGCGCCGCGGATGACGTGATGGTCGGCGGGCAGCGAAATTTTGAATTCGTTTTCCTCCTCGTCGAATTTGGTGTATTCCACCTCCGAAAGCAGGAACGACTCGTTGACGACCTCTTTTTTCCGGACGACGGGAATCGTCACCTTGCCGCCCTCCACGGTGATCTCGCCGCCTTGGGCGATGAGTTTGCGGGCCTGCATGATTTCGCGGACCGTGAATGCCAGCAGCGCGAGACCGCCGATCACGAAGATGATCGTGACGGCCGTCGGGCCGAGGATGCGCATGCGGCCGATGCGGATGCCGAAAGGATAGACCAAAGGTACGACGACCATGCCGGCGCCGATGGCCAGCGAAGAGACCGAGCCGCTGAACGGATTGCTGGGTGTGTAATTGAATTTCTGCATTTTTTATGAATTTGGAATTGGTAGATCTTGCCGGCGCCGCTCTCCGTATGTCCTGCGGGAGCCGGACTGCGGGGCTTTTGCCGTGTGCAAAGTTAAACGCCCCGCGGTTATTTGCGGAGGTTTGCAGGGGGATATCGGAATGTACGGGGCGTTCTTCAACAGGCTGACCGCCTGCTGTTTCCATTCGTCGGGTCCGGTTGCCGGGGGTATATTTTACAGCCGCGACAGGATCTCCTCCAGCGTCGAACCCTTTGCGGAAGCCAGTTTCTCGGTGCGGATGCGTTTCAGCCGTTTTTTCACCGAATCCTTTTCCAGACAGACGACGCTCGCGATTTCGGCCTGCGACAAATGCATGCGCACCATGCAGCAATAGCGGATGTCCTCCTCGTTCAGCGCCGGGAATTGCCCGCGGAGACGGACCGTGAAGTTGTCGAATACGGCGTCGGCATGTGTGAAGATCGTCTTCCAGTCTTCGTCCGACATGCGGCATTTTCTGGCCTCCCCGCCCTGCCGGACCTGCGCGATGAAGCGGCTGTTGAGCTGGCGGAAAAAGGTCGTGCGCAGCTGCTCCTCCTTGCGCCGCATGGCGTCGAGTTCGTTTTCCTGCCGCAGGATGCGCCTTTGCTGGGCGAATTCCCGCAGTTTGGCGCGGTGCCACATGCGCAGTCCCAGCCACGCGCCGAGCAGTACGAGCGCCGCGCATGTCAGAATCGTCTCGTAGACGATGCGTTCGCGGTGCTGTTTCTGGATTTGCAGGGCGGCGTTCTGGGTTTTGAGCTGTTCGTAACGCCAGAGTTTGCGGATGTTGAGCACTTCGGCGCTGTGCACCTTCTCGTCGATCGAGTCCTTGAGCCGGATGTACTGCTTCAGGGCTTCGAGACTTCTTGCCGCGTCGCCTTTCCCCTCCCATGCGTTCGAGGTGTTGAGCGCCCATAACGCCCGTGAGGTGAGGTGCGTCGTGTCGGCGCACATGCGGCGGGGAACTGTCTGTCAGCTCCAGCGCCGTGTCGTAGCGGCCCGTGCGGTTGCAGATGTCGGCCTTGGTGCTCAGCCATGAATACCGGGTCCATGCCGGGGCGTGCCCGAACCCCTTTTCCCAATACTCTTCGGCCTTGCGGTACTCTTTCCGTTTCAGGCGCTTTCGATCAGCATGGCCCACTTCGGGGAGGTGTTTTCGGTTATGCCCTTCTCTTCGGCGAGCCTGAGCGCCTTGAGCGCATAGTATTCCATGCTGTCATAATTGTCCAGCCCCATATAGGCGTGCGCCATGTCGCCGAGCGATATGCACATCCAGTCGTAACGCTCCATGCTGTCCGCGTAGGCGTACGCCTGCTGCGCATGACGTATCTTCTCCTCGAAGAGATGCTGCTGGCCGCAGAATACGCCGAGCCAAGTCTCCACGACGTAACGCCGCCGCCACTCCCCTTTCGGGGGCAGCATGTCGCGGCTTTTGAGCAGCAGCGTCATCGCCACCTCCGGCTGCCTGCGCTGATTGGCGATCTTGGCCGCATAATAATAGGCCTTGTGCGCTGCGGCGAAATCGTCGGTGTGGGTGCGGTAATAGTCGAGGGCTACGTCCGAAAGCGTGTCGTCGATCATGTTCTCCCCCGCGAGCCACCGGGCTTGGGTCAGCACCAGCGCATAATGCGCGTAGTTGCGCCGGGAGAGTCTTTTCTCCGGAGCCGGAACGCCCTTCAGAAGCCGTGCGGCGCTGTCAGGGTGCTCCATGACGATCGCTTCGGCGTCGAGCAGAACGCTGGGAACGGGCTGACAGCCTGCGGCTGAGACGCACAGGAACAGGAGGACGGCGAGGCGGATGCGGTGCATGGTCTGTTTCGTGTTATGTGGCTCAGGGTGTCTGCCGTACCGGCTTTTGCGTGCGCAGGAGATGCTTCGTCAGGAACCTGCGCACCGGTTCGTCGTACAGTTTCAGGCACAGGTATGCCAGCAGCACGGACCCGATGACCAGCGCCGCTGCGCCGGGCAGCGATTGCGCGAAGGTCAGGTTCTCGTTTTTCACCCACGCATAGTACAGATAGATGAACGGATAGTGCACCATGTAGAGCGGATACGATATGTCTCCCATGAATTTGCATATCCTTGCGGTCGTCCTGTCCGTCGTCTTGCCCGACGCTCCGAGGTAGACGAGCAGCGGAAAGGCCAGCGCAAAGCACAATGTGTCGTACAGCCCGTTCATCCAGTAGTTTTCCTCTCCGCCGATTCGCGGCACGGCCAGCAGGACGACGACGCCCAGACTGCATATCCAGAACGCCCCCTTTACCTTCACGGGCCTGAATACGCGCGACATCAGCAGTCCCGCCGAGAACGAGAACAACAGCCTCAGGGACCCTCCGGCTATGTTGTCGCCCGTCAGCGAGAACCCCGCGCATATGTCGCCGTAGGGACCCCATACGGCAAACGCCGCCAGTCCGCATCCGGCGAGCAGCACCAGCGCCGCGAGCGCCTTGGTCGGCAGCCTGCGGATGAACAGCGCATAGAGGATGTTGCCGATATATTCGTAAAACAGCGACCAGCTCGGACCGTTCAGCGGGAACATTTCGGTCACGCCCCGGATCTCCATGCCGGGTGTGGCCGGAATCATGCAGGCGTTCATCAGGGTCGCTGCCAGCAGCATCGTCACCGAGACTTTCGAGACGTCCCATACGGAGCAGCCCTGAAAGTAGAACATGACGGCCCCGATCACCGCGCCGATTACCACCATCGGATGCAGACGGATGAACCGTCGCGTGACAAACTCCCTTACCGTCATTCGTTTCCACCGGTCGTCGTAGGCGTAGCCGATCACGAACCCCGACAGGATGAAGAAGAAATCGACGGCCAGATAGCCGTGGTTGATTCTCTGATCGACGTGACTTGTCGCAAAGGCTTCGAACACGTGAAACCAGACGACCATCAGTGCCGCTACGCCGCGCAATCCGTCGAGTATGTTGTAGTGGGGTTTCGTATCTGCAAATGCCGCCGCAGAGACTTTTGTTTCCGACATGGGTGGTTGTTTTTGCTGTTGTTTGGGTTGAATTGGCTTTTTACAGGATGCAAATATACGAAAAGTGCGGTTCAAATCGGTCATGAACCCCACTTTTCATCTCTTCTGCCGTATTTCGCCGGCTTCGCCGCCCGCCTGCCGCCCGCTTTCGCCGCCCGCTTTCGCCGCCGGCTTTGCTGCCCGCTTCCGCCCGCCCTCTTTTGCGCCCCTCCCGTTTGCATCCGCGGCCCCGGCGTCTGTTCCCCGCCCGCCCGCTTCGCGTCCTGCTCTGCGTCTCTGCCCGGCGTCTGTTCCTCGGCCGCCCGCTTCGCGTCCCTGCTTCGCGTCCCTGCTCTGCGTCCCTGCCCTGCGTTCCGGCCCGGCCCGTTTCCCCGTCGCCTGCTCCGCTCTCTACCCTGCCCGCCCCCGCTCAGCTTGCCGGGCTTCGGGTCTCCTCCTCCCCGTCCCGCAGGCCAGCTGCTCCAGTACCGTCATCACACGGTCCGTCAGGGCCGCCATCGTCCGCTCGTCGTTGTAGCCGGACAATTCCGCGTCCGTGCACCCGTCGGGAAACGCCATTGCCAGCAGTTTGGCGCTCAGCAGTGTCAGGTAGATGAGCGGAATGACCGGCGCCGTGCCCATCCCGTCGCTCCGCACCGTGATCCGCTGCTGCGGAACCGCCAGACGCCCCGGTTTCCGGCCTTTCTCCCCGGCGTTCCAGAGCACGTTTTCCTCGGCCTGCGTGACGTAGAGATTGAACGACGTCTCGTTCACATACTCCGCCCGGTCGGCCCATAGATCGACGCCGCAGTCGTCGGCCGACGCTTCGGTCTCGACGCTGCAGTCGGGCATGTCGCACATGATCGCCCGGATGATGATGTTCTTGTCGCTTAGCTCCGCCGACCGCAGTTTGCTCAGTGCCGCGGTGCAGATGCCCACCTGCGTTATGTAATAATGGTTGATGGCCCGCAGGGTTTTCTCGAATTCGGGGTCGTCTTCGTTCATCGCGTGGTTTTGGGATTGAAAAAGGGGCGGTTCCGACCGAACAAGTGACGCAACTTCACTTTAGGAAGAATTCAATGCGGAGACCGCCCCGGCTGCCAGATTTCAGGGACCGCTTCCGGCGCAATGCCTGCCGGCTGCATCCGGAATGCGGGATTGTACGTGTCGCTCAGAGAGCCTTATTACGCCCGCCGCGCCGGATCGTGCGGCGTGAGGGCGTTCCCCCGCTCCCCGGCCCAAAAACGGACGCTCCGCCGCGCAGAACCTTGCGGCGGAAGCGTCCGGCCCGTATTGTGCCGGAGCAGTAAAATATAATGGGGATTTTGGGCCTTCGGGTAATTCCGGAAACGGATGCGGCGGGACATTTTCTTCGGTTTTCGTTGGTGTGAATCCGCGTCCCGCAAAGGCATAAAAAAAGCAAGGGACGCGATAACATTCCTTACTGAAGGTATTAGGAGACCCCGAATGAGAAATGTACCGCGCCCTTGCAAGTCCCGTCCTTACGGACGGAACAAAACAAGGGCTGGCAACATTTATACCTCATTCTCGAAAAGTTCCTAATTTTTCAGTAAGGCATAAAGAGTTGCTGCTCTTTATTATGTCCGTCGGCTATGCCGAGTTATGATAATTCCGCATAATGGTCTGTTGTGGCTTCTTTTAAGTGGCTCCTGCCACCTCATTTCGGAAACTTTGCAGACTTTTTGCAGGAATACAAATATAGAACAAATATAAGACATTTCATGGTTCGGACAAAGCGATTTACCAATTTTTTTCATAATTTTGTAGTTATGAAAAAGAGCGTCAATTTCTTACCCGAAAAGAAACAATCCGACCTGAAACAAATTGTCGATCTGATCCGCCGGAACATAAAGGATGTCGGCATGGTTATCCTGTACGGCAGTTATGCCCGGAATACCTATGTTGATTATGACCAGCGCGTGGAGTTCGGTGTGCCGACCTACTACATGAGTGATTACGACATACTGATCCTGACACGCAAGGACATAGGTGCGATTCAGCACTCGCTTTATTCCAAAATCAAAAATCAATTTTTCGAAGATAAAAACCGCCCGTTTCACACAAAGCCCCAATTTATCAATTACGGTATCGACGATTTCAACTTTGCACTGGCAAAGGGACATTATTTTGAAACCGAAATAAAACGGCAGGGAATAATTCTGTATGATTCCGGAGAATATCGGTTGGAGCGTCGCCGCAAGTTGAATTTCGATGAAATCAAAGAACGTGCGCAGAATTATTATAATGAAAAAACCGAGTGGGCCAATGATTTTCTAATGGCTTATGATGGTCTTTACAAACATGACCGTTATAAAATAGCATCATTTCAACTACATCAGGCGACGGAAAACCTATTACGGGTAATTCCTATGGTCTTTATTCTTTACGGCTATAAGGATCACGATCTGGACGATTTAATGACATATTGCAAAAGACATACGATAGAAATATTCAAAGTATTTCCGCGCGACACACCGGAGGAAGAACGGCTTTTCAAACTCTTGCAACGGGCTTATGTTGAATCCCGCTATAATCCCGACTTCGAAATCACGAAAGAGGACCTTGACGCCCTGCTGCCGAAAGTCGAACACCTCCGCGACATCGTGGAACGGGTCTGCACGGCGCAGATCGACTACTATTCGCAGCAGACAGCCCGATAACCGCCAAATACCCCTGCTATATGACCCAAAAACAAGCGATACAACTTTTCGAAGAACGCAAGGTGCGGACCGTCTGGGACGACGAAGCGGAAACATGGTATTTTGCGATTGTCGATGTTGTCGCAATTCTGACCGAAAGTGCAGATGCCGCCGCCTATTGGCGTAAACTCAAACAGCGGCTTAAAGCGGAGGGAAATGAAACCGTGACAAATTGTCACGGTTTGAAAATGCTGGCTGCCGACGGCAAGATGCGTCTTACCGATGTCGCAGACACCGAACAGCTTTTCCGTCTGATTCAGTCGATCCCCTCGCCGAAGGCCGAGCCGTTCAAATTGTGGCTCGCGTCGCTCGGACGCGAACGGTTGGAGGAAATGGACGATCCCGAAATCGGCATCGACCGCATGCTGGAGTACTACCACCGCAAAGGGTATTCCGAGAACTGGATAAACCAACGGCTGAAATCCATCGAGGTGCGCAAGAACTTACCGACGAGTGGGAACGCCGGGGCATAAAGAAAGGACAGGAGTTCGCAACGCTGACCGATATTATTACGCTGGGTTGGTCGGGAATGACGACGCGCCAGTACAAGCAGTTTAAAGGGCTGAAAACCGAAAGCCTGCGCGACAATATGACCAATCTGGAATTGGTGTTGAACATGCTGGCCGAAGCGACCACGACTGAAATCTCCAAAGAACGCAAGCCGCGAACCATAGCGGCGAACCGCATCGTAGCAGCGCAGGGCGGCCGCATAGCCGGAAACACCCGCCGCGAGATCGAAGCCCAGACGGGAAAGAAAATCGTTTCACGTCTGAATGCGAAGCAGGCGTTAGCGGCAAAGGAATCAGAGCGGATCGAGGGCGAAAAAGATTGACGGCGCAAAGTATGCCGCGAACGGTTTAATGACAAGCCGGGCATCGGAGTTATAAACTGCTCCGATGCCCGGCTTGTTCTATCCGCCGTTTTGCTTGTTATGGCAAACATTCCGCCCGGCTTCCGTATTTTCCGGGAAAAGAAAAAATGGTTGATAATCGACTGATTATCAACCATTTGCGAGAGCGGAAAACGGGACTCGGACCCGCGACCTCAACCTTGGCAAGGTTGCGCTCTACCAACTGAGCTATTTCCGCAATCCGCAAATAATCAGTAGTTTACGAGTGTTGAGATAGCTGTTTTACCCCTCGATGGAGACCCAATGGAGAGTATTTTCACCTCCTGCAAGTGAATAAAATCGTGTTATAAGTTTCTAATTGTCATTGCGTTAGACTATTGACTATCCATAGTCTAATGTGGAGAGCATTTCCATAAGTGCATAATCTGTTAATTGTGAATGAATTGAATTTGTTCCGAGAGATTAACCGACCCCAACCTCGGTTCAGAAAAAAAGAGGAAATTTCTTTCCTCTCCCCTGCTCTCTCCTTTTAAAAAGTGTATATGTTGCTTTTGTTTGTGACTAACTTTCAGGTTGATGTTCGCTTACATCTACCATCTTAAATTGATTCTTTGTTCTCAATCGAGATAAAGAATGATTTGTTAAATTAACTAAAGATTGCATAATCTCTAATCTACTCTGTTCTTGAAAATAAGTTATTAAGATATGCTTGGAATTTACAATTATTGAAGATTGTTCTCGAAAGAAATTTTGGAAATAGTGATAGTCTGATTGGCCTAAAGAATGACCAATCACCACTAATCCCTCTGAATTCTTTAGATGAGTCCCTATATCTATGGTTGTATAATCTTTATGAGCTGCTTTTAATAAAAAGACATCTTCTGGGTTAATTCTTGCATCATCTTCAACTCCAAATATAATATTGTGCTCGGCAGCTTTTCCGTGTATTTTTATAATGTCGCATTTACAGGGTGTATCAAGTTCTTTCACTATGGACTCAACACTTTTTTGTATAATTAAAATCAATAATAAGCATATCTTCAGAAGATAATGTGCTCTTTCAATCGGGTATATGCATAGGATGATTTATCTATTTTAGAAATATCTAATGAATTCAAATAATCGCATAATACATCACATAATTCAATATATTCTGCTCTAAATTTGAGCCTGTCAATTTTTTCACTCTCATATGAATATTGTGATAATTCTTTTTCAATATCAATCCACCGTTTAAGATGCAATTTTGATTGCAAATAAATGCATAGTGCATTATTTTTACCAATAAGATGCTCAAAATAAGAACTTTTTATAAAATCCTGATAGCTTGTTTTTAGACCTAAATTCAAATCGAATCCATTTCCAATAATAACAACAACACTGTATTTTTTTTAATTGTATCGGTTTTCATATGATGTTGGGTCGTACAAAATTAAATTTTATATGAACTGCTCTAAATATTTTTTCTTTGAATCCAGTCAGCGGGAATTTGAATACGTTCTGTTTGCCCTCTTTTGTCGTATAATCGAATATGACCGTATCACTCTTTTATATGGCCTTCAAAGAGGGATTAAGGGTGTGGTTAGATTTGGGAAATGTTATAAGATTAGATAACGGAAGTACAAAAATGCCTGTCTTTCAATCTTGCGGGTCTAAACTGAAAGGAGAAACCTGCTATATCCTGCCCTCGTTTGCAGAATCGAATCGCCATATCCTTTTCAGGGTCGATGTCGAGTTCAAAATAATAAGTGAATTTCAATGGTGTAGGTTCTGCTGTTTTGCGTCCTACGAATAGACAGACATTGCAATCCCGTGCGTAAGTTACGGCTTTGGCAACATAGGAGTACTGAATATCATCGACAGTCTCCGTCTTTGTCTCTCATTCAATTTTTGGTGTTTTTCTTTTCATTTTAGCTAAAATTTATGTTGTGATTAATCTTTGATTATGATGTAAATATACGAAAAAATTTATGAAATATGCAAGTAATATAAAAAGGACAAACTTGGGCAAACGGTTTAATTTATAGACCGTCTGCACAAGTCTGTCCTTAATTATGCGAATACTTTTACTTTTACCCTTTTATAGGTGTTTGTTTCAACATATTCTGCATCTAAATTATTCTCATATAAAACGAGTTTTGCAGAGGATAGTTCTTTAATTTCAAAGGTCTGCGTATCGCCCGATGCAGTTATTGTTAGCGTCTTTCCCGAAATAGAGTAGGCAATAGGCGTTGATTCTTCGGGAGTGGTGGAGTTGGTATATGTTGCATAATATGTTCCCTTTCCGTCTTCATTGAAAATGTACCCTGTGTAGTAACCATCATTGGGGAATGTCTTGTCGAAATCATACTGTTCTCCTGCCTCAATTACGTAACCGACAGAATGGGTTAATTGCCATTCTCCGACAATGGACGCTTCATCCTTATCATCGGAACAAGCCGAGAAAGAAACAGCCACAAACATAGCGGCTACAATAAGAAACAACTTTTTCATAGTTGCAATAAGTTTAGGTTGTCGCTACGCACCAACGCGACGGTTAAAGTTTGATTTTTAAGAAACAGAAAGCGTGGTGCTGAAAACTTATTTAAACTTGCAGGTCGTAGGAAACCTTGGTAGATAAATAAGCAACAGCCCCACGCCTATACCCACGAATGGATATGACGCGAGAAGATGTTGACCTATTCTCTCTACCTTTCCGAATTTCCTACGTTCGCAAGTTGAGAACAAGTTACACTTTCCGTGTTTGTCGTATGTCCCACAAAGATAGACAAGACAAACTAAAAAGCAAAACATCTTTCCGATTTCTCGGAACTGTTGCAGATATTATGTATATTTACTTATTCTAAATCATATATTTATGAACATAAATTACATTAAACAGCATTGTACCGACTTATCACATGATGATACTATAAGGAAGAAATATTATAGAAAAAGATTTAATTCCCTTTTTTTTTACATTATGCTGGGAGTTCTATTTATCGGTGTTGTTGGGATGGGAGTAATGGCTATATTATCAATATCTCATAACAAAGATTATAACCTTATAGGTATATCTTGTTTTTTGCTACCTGCTGCATTCTGGGGTGTTATTTGTTTGCATCAATATGCAAAATATGATTTGATAATTATTAAACAATATTATCGAGAACATATAACACAACGATTGATAAATGGCAATTGGTTTCAACGACAAAAAGAAATTGACCGTATCTTTTTGAGATCAGACGAAAATCATGGAGAGATTTCTGTACTAAATACAGTATTCCCCATTCTTGCACAGCACAATATAATATAAAAAACTTGGTTATATTCAAGTATCAAACCAAGTAGAATTAAGTATCTTTTCATTAAAGATATAATAGCTCTTATTCCTGTCATTTCTTTTGCAGTAATAGATATAATAACACCTGATAAGCCACATTTGATAATCAGATATGCTGTTTGTATATTTATTTACATATTAATATTAGCAACATATCATTGGGTTATCAATATCTTTAAGATAATACCCTACGTTAAATACCGAGATTTATTGAAGATTATAGATGCTGAAATTGAAGAAGCTCCAATGACGTTTGAAAAATAGACTTTACGCCTGCATAACCTCTGTAATTATGAGTTGCAGATAGTTCGTGGTTACAATTATCGACCTTACGCCAGCAGGAAAACAGAAATTAGGGACTGCAAAATCTTCTCGAATTTGCAATGCCCCTAATCTCTGCAATTTGCAGTTTTGCTATGTCGATATGCAAGCCGAGTTTTACGCTCCTGCAATCTCCTGTATTGCGGCGTCCATATAAATAAGCTTGTCCACTCGACTGGCGTCCCCACCAATGGCAACCGAGTGCGTCTATTATGACCTCACCCTGCTGTTTGAGTTCCTGTGCCAAGTAAGGCGATACCAGCCACCACTCGAAAACCTCGTCGTCCGTATCGACAAAGGGATACATGTATTCCTCGTCGATTTTACCTGCACGGATTAGTTCCTCGACCACCTCGTTCTGTCCATAAAACACATGCAAATCTGCAATGCGTTTTGCCCTTGTTTCTCTGTCCATATTTTTAGGTTTTACATTCAATAAGGGGGGAGGGGCTTTAGTATGGAGTAGCTGAGTGAGTGATATATAGCTTGGAGAATATTTTTTTATTGACGAAATAAATGTTATATTTGTAAAACATAATATATTTCGATATGAAGCGATTAACAAAATGGATTTCTGATAATTTAGTCAATATTGCAATGGTAATATCCTGTATTGGCTTTTTGATGATAATACTATTTGCCCTTATAAAACCTTTTAATGGTTGGGGAGAAGTCAATTCTGAATTATTTGGACGGTATGGAGATTTTATTGGAGGAACTGTTGGTAGCATATTTTCACTGGCGGCATTTTACCTTGTTTATGTAACTTTTAAATCTCAAAATAAGCAATATAGAGTAGATTCTTTTGAAAAAAGAAATTATATACTCTGATTGAATTGCATAAACAAAATGTAAACGAAATAAATGTTGCTAATAAAGTAATGGGTAGAAAAAAGCATTTGTTAGTTTTTTTTATGAATATCAATTTTGTTTTCGTATTGTTGAAGATGCATATAAACAAATACAGCCCAATTATCCTAGAACAAACTTAACTGCCAAAGATTTTAATATCATAGCATATTATGTATTTTACTTGGGAATCGGGGCACATTCTGACAAACTCGTTGGGTGGGCAACTTTGAAACACTATGATAATAAGATGATTTCAAGTTTATTGGCGAAATGTCATATTGCTGTGAAAAAAATTGCTGGCCAAAGAATAAAAACAGCACACTTCTGTGTACTGATTATGAAAATACGATAGAGGATTATATCCCGTTGTATAAACCAGCAAATGGTCATATGTCAGTATTAGGACATTATTATCGTCATATGTTTTTAATTCTTAAAACAATATCGGATGCTGATTATCTATCTAAAGAGCAGAAATATGAATACTCCAAGGTGTTAAGAACGCAATTATCCGATTTTGAACTATTGATGCTTTATTTTAATATATTAACTCCATTGGGTGAGGCATTGGTTTACACAGGATTACATAAAAGAGTATAGATTCTAACGAATATGCCATATCCATATATTACCTTTGGAGAGTCACCAATTGACACTTTACAATTAAAAGGAGTATTAGATCAAGATAAAAAATCTATCAAAGACTATTTTGAATGGAATGAATCGTTAATTTAAAAAACACTCTGATCTGTTTTAGATCAGAGTGTTCGGTTTTTATTCATTCTCAACAGCAATCCGTTTCTTCGTAATAATCTTACTCCTTATAAGGATAATACAGGCGGTGTTCCTGCTGTCGATGTTTCTGTAACACGTATCTATGTCGTATCACTCGGCAAGGTCTGACGCTTTGGCTGTCAGTTTTATCCCCAAATCATCGTAAATGCGTTGCAATTCTGCTTTGACCTTGCTTTTGGCAATCGGTGTCTGCTTGGTAAAGGTCGTGTTTATCATCTTCACGATTTTATACTCTGTGGGTGCTGGCTGGCGTTTCATCAGCTCCCGTTTAATATTGCCTACATGGTATTTCAATGCCTGTACCTTGTCCGTTCCCAACTCCTCGTATGCCTGTTTCACCAACGGATATTTAACAGCTATTTGAGCGCATAAATCTTCGTGGCTTTCCAATGAAAAGAATGGCTTGGTCGTTTTCAGACGGTGGTATTCATCGAACAGGTCTTTGAACGTAACCCGTGCGTTGGTCTTGTTCTCTATCTTCTCCATAATCTCGCTGAACGTGTGGCGGGTTATCGTGTAGCCGTTTCGTTGCAGTTCATTCGTAAGGCTTACATAGGTTCTGTAAATATGACGGCAGATTTTGAAATTCACAATATCCATATTAGCGAGGTTCTTATCCACGATAAGGCGGTTATCTTCTATCCTTACATATTGTTCGTTGATATATTTGATTTTCGATAAGGTCTTTTTTCTCGTGCCGTATCGCTCAACTTGTTTATCTCGTCAGCATAGCTTACCGCCTCTGCAAGCACTTTCTTTGTCGATGCCACGAATTCATCCAATGTTACCTCTCGGCTGTACTTGGTCGTGGAATAGACGTGTATAATCTCGCCCTTGTATTTGGAATCCCGTAACCGTCCGCAAATCTGTGTGAACAAGGTCGAAATATCCAACAGCGTGTGGGATTTGTTGCCATCGCTGACGATGAATGTAACGCCGTTCTCGTCGTAAAGGTCGCAACCCTCAAAGCAGGTCGAGGTGTAAAAGTTTATCTTCCTTACGGGGTCTGACGGCTGGCCGATGGGATAATCTTTGCCTAACTTGCGCTGGTTGTTCTCTCCATTGTCCCCGCTAACCGAACAGACCACTTTAACCTGTTCGGGAGTGAGTTTTGCAAGGTCGATTACCTTTTGCGATAAACTCCACGCTGTTTACAAAGATATGCAGGTTATGGGGTAAGCCTTTATCTAATACCTTGCGGCACTCCTTAACGATATAGTGGGCAGGTTTGGAGGTCTGACGGGAACGGATTTTGACCTCCATTAGATTGCGGTCAGTTGATTTCGCAAACAGGCAGGTGTTTCAACTCCTCTAAAACATACTTCTGCTCAATAGGGGTAGCTGTCATATAAGTTGCCTTATCGAATTTAGCGGCTTCTGCAAGTAAATTCTTAATGGCATTATGACGGAACGAATAAGCATTGAACAAAACATGTCATTCGTCCACCAGCAGGAAAGTATCTTTATAAGGGTCTATGCCAATACTTTGCAATGCCTTAATGGTTCGTGGCACGGAATCGTATGTAACAGCTATCTTTAATGGGGAATGGTTCTGTGCATAGTCGATAATGTCCTGCTCTTGGATGCCCTCGTAAACGCCCAGCACGGAAATATCATCCTTGCGGTAGATAGTCTTGTTCTTTTACCAATGCCACATAAGGCATGGCGATAATGGTGGGAATGGAGTTGCGGATGGCCAACTCGGTAGCACCGCATCCTGTCTGCTTCTTGTTGAACAGGCAGTTAGTGGGAATCTCGGTCAGAAAGTCTGACAAGTAAGTTACTCCAGCGGGAGCGTTAATAATTGAACTTCGTTCTTCGTTTCCTACACTCGGCATAGCCTGCAAGCAGTCTTTTGCCCTCGTTAATCGGAAACGTTCAATTTTGATTGGCAATGTTATTTGTATTCATAAATAGTTGATTATTAATTGTGTTATATATCTTTTGCCTATTCCCTCTTTAATGGGAATCTCTCTGCATCTTCCACAATTTTTGATTCTGAATAGATACTTATAAAGGAAAAAATCCATTTCGTACTCAAAAAATGTGGTAATCTTTTTATATCTCTAATCTTAATGGAATCTCCATCATTAAATGGCAATTTTACAAATAAGCCAAAAACAGCAAACATGTTTTCAACTCTCGAATCTTGCCATCCGTTTCTGCTCTGCTTTCCATATTTTCTGATTCTGAAATATATTCTTTATAGGAAATCTTCATTTCACACTCAAAAAATGTGGTAACCGATAAATGAAGAACAGTTTTAATCACGAAAAATAGATTCACCACTTATTAAGATGAATACTTTTTTAAGTGACATTTTTTTTTTACACGCAAAAATGCGTGAATAAAAAAACAGGCAAAAAAAGTTTTTCATCACACAAGTTGTGAGAAAAAAATTATCGTAAAAAATCGTGCATCGTTTTTTCGATGAAAAGTTTTTCAGCACAAATAAATTGTTCTCACTATTACATGATGTATCATTAAAAGTGGCTGTTTTTAGTGAATGCACTTTTTAACGATTCCATATTTTTTGATTCTGAAACTATCTTATTAAAGGGAATGTTCATTTCGCACTCAAAAAATGTGGTAACACGACGCAAAGAAAAAGGCAGACGAATCTGCCCTTATAAGAACTGCTCAATTTGTAGTGTGTGGATTCTTTGCTGAATTGCTTTGCAAAGATACAACATATCTGTCCAAAAGTCAAGTAATTTGGCAATTATTTTACATAATATTATAGGGTTTATTATAACTTGTTGATTTAGAGAGAAGCATCTGTTCACTATCCTATTATGGCCTATGCTCCAGTACCTTTGTCTTGCCGTAAGGGTGTTCTTTGCGGTCTGCAATCTTTGGGCGAGGATTGCAGTCATTATCAGCCCCTCTGCATAAAGGACAGAGTATGTAAAAGCCATGAAAAAGATGGTTATTTCAATGGATGACGCACAGCGTCAGTTTGCATTTGTCAAAGGCAATCGGCCTGTAAACGTCAGAACCGTGAAACAGAAAGAGAAATCCATGAAAGCCTATGGGCAGCTAACCCCTATCACGGTAACTGATGGCGAAAAGGTAATTCAGATGGGCGGTCGTCTGATGGATTTGAAAGGGAGGGAAATCCCCAACGAGGATGCAGGACAGTATTACGCTGTATTGGACGGCCAGCACCGATTGGTGGCTTATCAGAATTTGCAGTTGGATTTGAATGACCTTGTAATTTGCGAACCCCTCAATGCTGAATTGTCGATTACAGAGGTCATAGCGCAAATGAACATCTGCACCACCGTTTGGAAAAAATCGGGATTACATGGCCGCACCTGCCATGATGCTCAAAGAAGACAACGAGGTATTCGATTTCGCCATGTTCCTGCACAGTAAGGCTTGTCCCCTCTCCACGATTTCGCTGTGGTGCTTTGGCAAGAAATCCCTGCAAGCAAAAGACTTGGTGGAGTGTCTGAACACGAAGAAACTGCCTGAAATCTTTGAGGATAAAACTTGGTTTCGTTCCAGCATAAGGTGGTTTACGGCTGCACAGAAGATATTCAAGGATAAGTTTTTGATGAACAGGTATTTAATCGACTTTATCATTAAGCAACAGAAACCCGATGAAGATTTCGAGGTGTTCACAGCGGAAATGGAACGGAAGATAAACGGCCTCACGCGCGACCAGGCAGACCAGATTATGACACCCCATCCGATAAAAGGTATGGCACGGGAGCAGTTGATTATGGATATGTTGACCCAGTATCTCGGTTAAGAATTACTTTGCACTTATAAGGTTTGTAGAGGTCAGGAGTCAATAGGCTCCCGACCTCTTTTTGCCTTACAAGAGATGTTGCATAGCCGCGTCGATTTGGCTGTTCTCAAAGCTATCCAAGATAAATCTGTGTCGTGGATAGGTCTGAATGTCCCAGCGATTCAGAAATCAAGGCTACGCTTACACCTGACCGTTTTAAGACCGTTGCGTATGTATGTCTTGCTACATAGGTCGTTAATGGCGTATGCAGTCCTATTTCCTCGCTCAACTCGTGCAGGCGTTTGTTGACGTGTTTCAACGTTTTCTTTACACGTTCCAAGATTTGTTTCTCGGTCGTATGAATGGTACGGTCAAGGATTGGAAAAAGATAATCTTCCTCTACTTGGTCAGTGTGGTACTTGTCGATAATCTCCTGTGCCTGCTCCGTAAGACAGCAGTTCATCATCTTACCCGTCTTGCGTCTTGCATAGTAGATTCTGCCATTCTCGATGTCGCCATAAGTCAGCAGGGCAATATCCTTGAAATTGATTCCAGCCATGAAATACGAGAACAGAAAAATATCTTTGGCAAGTTACGTGTAATAGTCCCTGTCCGATAAATCCAACTCGATCAGTTTGTGGATGTCCTCTTTCGTGATGGCTCTCTTGCGAGTATTCGTCCACAGGCTTCCTACCTTGAATTGCTGAAAAGGATTCGATTTAGGAACGAATACACCCTCTGAAACCGCCTTATTATAGACCGCTTTCAGTACGCTGAACTTGGTGGCAAGGCTGTTATTGACATTACCACGCTGACGCAGGAAAATTTCAAACTCACGCAGGTAGGTTAAATCCAATTCATCAAAGCGCATGTTCGTACTTTTGAAATGTTGCATCAAAGCAAGCGTTACCTTGTGTGCTTGCTGGCGGAACCATACTTTTCGACCTTTTCCAATCTGTCGATTATCTGTCTGAAATAATCGCCTACCGTACAATCCATACGCTTACCAATGGTCTCAAACAGCGTTTCAAAGGTTACGGGGATTTCGAGGGCTTCCAGTTTCTTAATCTTCTTCTCGTACTCTTTGATTTTGGCGGTTATCTGAAACTGAATATCGTCCCTGTCAGGGCAGTCGTCCGTTATCTTTTGTGTTTCTGCATCCCAGTATTCACGGGATACTGACACACCCAAACCGACCGATTTCTTGCGGTTATCATGGAAGAAAAAGCAGGCATAAAGGGCTGGTGTTGTTCTTGTAGATTACGTCCTTGCGGAGTATTACTCTGAAAGTCATTGTTTTGCATCGTTAGATGCAGGAGGGAAAACACATTTTCAATGGAGAGTTTAATGGAGAGGCAATGGAGAGGCAAGGCCGTGAAAAGGCTGTTTCAGCCCTCTTTTTGCACCGTATGCAAACAAAAAATCAGCAACCTCATTTCTGTAAGTTGCTGATTTTCAGAGCGGAAAACGGAAACCGAACCTTGGGTTTCTTTCCGTTATGTATCAATATGTTACAGCGTTCTTTGGTTTTTCAGGTCACCGATAAGTAGCTCTCCTTTTGCGCCTTGCTGCATTTCTATGCGTCAATACAAAGATACACAATCTTTTAGACAAAAGCAAATCTTTTATTCTATCTATTTTGGCGGAGTATTTTATCGTACCCGTCGAAATCCATCAGGTCGAACGATTCCACCCGCTCCCCCGCTTCCCGCCGGGCGGCTATGATCTCCAACAGTTGCCCGAATTGCCGGAACCGCCTTATCGCGTCGGCCCCCGACGGGGTTTGCCGGCCTCCCGCCCACATATCATGCCTTACGGCATAAGCGTATGCGAACACTTTGAGCGAAAGGAAATCGTGGCGCGGCGTTTCCCGCAGGCGGAATATCGCGTCCGTATCGTCCGGGGTCGTCAGGTAATGGTACCACCCCTGCGGCGGCTCGGACCGCCATTTGCGCACGAAGATCATCGGCAGGTGTTCCGCCCGGATCACGAAATTATTGCGCCGCAGGTAGGCAACGCTTTGCCGAATCTCCTGATAGGGGTCGTAATAAGGGCCTCCGTATATTCGGTACTGCTTCCGGTCGGCCGGATAATGCAGGCTCGCATAGCCGGGATGGAGCAGTTCGTATTGCACGGGCAGCGGCACGGCCATATCCGTCAGCAGTTCGCGCAGCAGTCCGACCATCTGCGCTCCGGCATGGTGTTCTTGGAAAACGAGCAGGTCGCAACGCTCGATAAACAGCCGGAACAGCTCCGGAGGTGAAAAACGCTCCGCGCACCGTTCCATCACCTCCCGACGATCCGCCGCGTCGATAATCGGGTTACATTCGGCGGCTTTGCCGTGCGAAACGTTTTGCAGATATTCCCGCCATTGCCGGGCTGTCAGCACGACGGCGACCTCCAACCCGGAGTGCTTCGCCCGTTGTTCCAAAAGGCAGGCCGCAACCGACCGCTCGGCTTTGCCCGTCAGGGCGATCAGCACCCGGACGCGCGACATGGATTTCAGATAGTATGTGGCGAGTTGTTCGAAATACTGCGCCGTACGGAAACCGCGGCCGCAGCCGTACAGGATGCCGAGGGTAAAGGCTGGTTCCATAGTTTGTGGTTGTCGGATTAAAAAGCGGATGCGGGGCCGAAACAATCAAGTGACGCAACTTCACAGATTGAAGAATTCGTTTCGGCCGCCCGCATCCGCAAAATAAAAAGGACGGCCGGGCACGGGATTACTTGCGTGTTACTACCAGATTTCAGGGCCATGTCCGCCGTCCTTGTGAAGCCCCCGGCAGACACGGCAATGCCCGCCGACCAAGGGCCGACGGATGCCAAAAACGCCTCTTTTCGATTGATTTGCCGTGACATTCGACCGGGGTTGATGATTGTGTGTGAGTGCGCCCCGGAGAGAAATAAAAAAGGGGCGCATTTGCAGCTCCTCTGTATAGGTCTTGGGAACCTTAATTCGGCAGCTGTCCTGCGCCCTTGCCTGTCCCGCCCGTGAAGGGCAGGACATAACAAGGACTGACAACTATTATACCCGAATTAAACAACCTCCGAAGAGGCTCCCAAGTTTGCAAAGAGTATAAAGAGTTGTTTACCCTTTATATGTTATGTCCGTCGGCTATGCCGAGTCGAGATAATTCCTTGAAGTCTGCATAGTAGTTCTTGCCTTTGTTCCCGGACGGCCTCTGCCGCCCCTCTACAACGAGACTGCTTCAAGGAATCGTGAAACAAATATACGAATAAAAACGAAATAAGCGCAGTCTGTCTATGTATTTCCGGGAATTTCTTCATAAATTTGTGAGTATGAAGAACTCGATAAACTTCCTGCCCGAACGCAAGCAGCGGGATTTACGCGAATTGGCCGCACTGATCCGCGACGAGGTGCGGGATGTCGTTATGATTATCCTATACGGAAGTTATGCGAAGAATACCTATGTCGAACGCGACGAGCGCCGCGACTTCGGGGTGAAGACCTATTACACGAGCGACTACGACCTGCTGGTCGTCACGAAAAAACGGCTCGGAGTGCGCGAGGGAACCGTGGCGACCCGCGTAAACGCCCGGTTTGGATGGCGGGAAGAACGACGAGAACCTGCCCCGACCCGCAGATTATCAACGAAAGCATCTCCAAGCTGAACGACGCCCTGACGAGGGACGTTATTTCTACGTCGAGATCGTCGCAAAGGGAATCATGCTCTACGATTCGGGCGAATGTCAGTTAGCCACGCCGCGGGAACTGGATTATGCCGAGATTAAGAAGATGGCGGAAGAGTACTATACAAGCAAATATACTCGCGCTACATATTTCTTTGATGACGCTATTACTAACATCCACAAAAACAGATTTGTCCAAGCATCTTTTTATCTTCACCAAGCTGCCGAGTATTTTCTAAAAGCTATCCCGTTGGTTTATATTCTTTACGGGTATAAAGAACATGATCTTGAATTTCTGATCGGGAAATGCAAACCCTATACACTGGAATTGGCTAAAGTATTCCCCTGCGACACGGACGAAGAAAAACGCCTGTTCGACTTGCTGCGCCGCGCCTATCTGGAAGCCCGCTACAATGACAAATTCGTTGTAACAAAAGCCGACATCGACGCTCTCGTCCCCAAGATCGAACTATTGCGCGACATCGTGGAAAAGGTATGTAGACTGCAAATTGTTTATTATTCGAGTTTACCAAACTAAAATCCATAAATACTAACCCTAAATATCATGGCAAGCGCACAAAGAATACAGACACCTCCCCCTAAAGAGGAGCTTACAAAATGTGGTATTATAATGCCGATATCGGATACGCCTGGTTATCCTGCTGGTCACTGGGCTGATGTTCGCCAAATCATATCGGATTCAATAGCTTCTATTGGATTATCGCCTTGTTTAGTTAGCGAGGCCAATGAAACTCAGATCATTCATAAAACAATCGTACATAACCTTTATCAAAATGAGATCATTGTATGTGATGTTAGCTCTAAAAATTCAAATGTAATGTTTGAATTAGGCATGAGATTAGCATTTGACAAACCAGTAGTAATTGTTAAAGACGATACGACTGCATATTCATTTGATACATCCCCAATAGAACATATAAATTATCCAAAGGAATTGAGACATCCTAAAATAGAGGAATTTAAGAAAGAGTTGTCTAAAAAAATTCAAGTAACTATTGAGGCTGCAAAAAAATCTTCTTATTCAACATTTTTAAAGCATTTTGCCATTGTAGATGTGGCCAAATTACCAATGTATGAAGGTACAAGTAGCCAACTTCTTTTGGAAAAAATTGATAATCTTTCATCTCAAGTAGCAGCACTTAGACGGAATCCAATAAATACACGAAGAATAGAGCCATCACCGGAAGAAGAGAAGGCGGCCAAAGATTTAATCAGAACAATGATTGATCGATTTTGTGATGAATATAGAGTCAAGGAACCCCAGATCTTAAGCAATAAAGACCTGACAATGGAATTATATGATTATGTGGAAAGGAATTCTGAAATATGTATGCTTTGTAAAAATCGAAATAATTTAGAAAAATTTGTATATGACTCATTAATTCCATTCTAAATACAATTTTTTGATTTAAAGATCAAATATAAATCTGCGTGGTTGCACAATATTACAACCTTGCAGATTTTTACTTGAATTATATTCCTCGTCCTTTTTTCCTATGTAGTTGAATGTTTTCAGGCTGTTTCACCTGCGGCTTCGGTTTTTGTTGCTGTTCCGGTTTCATCTGCGGCTTTGTGTTGGGCTTCACCTCTTGCAGCTGTTGCACGGATAATACGCACTCGGTCAGCATGTCTTTCTGTCCGGGCTTTGCTTCCACCCCGAACCGGGAGCGGTAAACCGTTCCGTCCTGCCTGCGGAACGTCTTAATCAACCCCTGCTCGGAATACAACTGTTTCTGTTCCTGCACCGTCAGCCGACAGCCTTTTATCGCCGTAACCAATTCACGTGTAAAGGCTTCATCCCTGCGGCGAACGATTATCCGCAGCATTCGGTTCTCCTGCAACTGCCGCCATTGGTCCTGCGTAAAGCGCGTACCGCCGATTTCGACCTGCTGCGGCGCGGAGGGTTTCGGCATGGCCGGGGCTGGTTGCCTTTGCTCCGGCTGTTGTGTAGCAGGTTGCAGGCGGGGTGTTTCTTCCCGTTTGACCTGCGGCGGTTGCGGCTTTTCTGCTTTCCGCGGCTTCGGCGTTGTGTCGCGTTCCTGCTCCCGCCGTCTTTCCCGCATGTATTTGATCTCCTCGTCGGCTGCTTCCCGTGCCAACGTCTCGACCCGTTCGCGGATCGTCTTCGACAATCCGGCATAGCTGAATTTGCGGTCTACCTGCGAGCCTTTGAATGTCAGTCCGTCTTTGGTGAAGGTTATGCCCTGAACCGCTTTCTTCGGGTCGTTGCCCCGGTGGACGAACTGCACGCCGATCCCCTGCCGTTTCAGCTTGGCCGACAGGTCGGCGATCCGGTCGCATTTGGGCAGGATGCGGGTTATGGCGTCGAACACCTCCTGCCGCACTTTGTCCGCTCCGTGCAACCGTTCGGTCTTTATGTCTTGCTTACCGTTAGAGAATGTCAGCCCGTATCGGCGTTTAAGCTGTTTGCAGACTTTGACGTTCCGGCGGCGTTCGTTCTTATCCGCCACAAGCGTCCGGTCGTATTTCACCCGGTTGTAGATAATATGCAGGTGGGGATGTTCCGTGTCGTTGTGCCGGGCGACGATATACTGCGTATCGGCGATTCCCATGCTCTCCATGTAGGCCGCCGCCAGTTCCCGCATCCGATCGTCGGTCAGCGTCGGCGCATCGTCCCGGTGGAACGACAGCGAGATATGCCCCACAACCTTTGCGATCTCCCGGCGGGCCTTGCGCTGGAAGTTGAAGTCGTCGATTATCGACCGGATGCTTTCGGTATCTACCCCGTCGCTCTCCAGCAGGCGGGCTTTCTCTTTCCTGAGGACATACTCGACAGCTCCGCCGAACGATTTGCCCGTTACGATTTTTCCTATCATTGCTACTCTCTTTTCAGTTTGGCAATCACCCGATTGTAAAACCGGATGATCCGGATCAGTTCCGCTTCGCGCGTTGCGGCTCCTGCGGCGTTTTGGACTTTGGCAAGTTGGTTCAGGTTGTTCTTCTCGCGGGTCAGCTCGGCGATCAGACCCAGTTCTTCGGGGCTGGCCGGGGCGATGACCTTTCCGGCAAGCACCATTTGCCGGGCATATTCCGACAGGGTCAGCCTGCTTTTCGCTGCGCTTTGTTGCAGGGTTTGCATCTGGGCGGCCGTTACGCGGAAACGGACGGTTTCGGAGTGCTTTGCGGCGGCGGTTTTGGGCGGTCTGCCGCCCTTGTTCTTTCGGTTCTCGGCCATGTGCGAACCCGTGTTAGTTCAGCGCATGGCCGCACGTCCGACCGCAGCCGGATGACCGAGTAAAACGAGTGGAGCAGGCACGGTCGTAAACCCGCGTCGCAGACGCCCCGAATCCCAAGCCCGCGGCGACCGCAGGGAGCGGCGGGCGTTTCGGAATGCGACCCGTGCCGGGAGCAGTCCGAATGGGATGGCCTCGCAGAGCAAGGTTGTTTGAAGTAGTCGCAAAAAACGTCGGAGACGGATTTTTGTGGCACGAAAACACAACCTTGCTTCCTCCCGTTTCGGGAGCGGTCGATGCCGGGGCCGAAGCCCCGGACACGGCACGCCGAAGCTGGCCCGCAAGACCCGCCGGATATAGTCGGCGGAGGCTTAGGGCGGCAAAGGCGGGACGTATCGCATCGACGCTCACGCAAAGGCGCAGGCGGACAGATCGGCTAAGTCAGTACCCCGAAAGGCGGGAGATCGGAGAGTTGATTTCAGGGCAGGCGGCTCTTCACGACGGGCGGAAGATCGCCGGAGTGGAATGGATGGTTCGGGTAGTCATAAATATGTCGGATTTTAAGGTTTGCGGCGAAGATAATACACAATTTGCCAATCTGTTACACGCCTGATATTATTGCGCCCTGCTGCGCGGAACTGCTCCGTAGTATGGACAAAACCTCCGGATGTTGGATTTTGGCACTGATACCCCGAAACTGCGGCTGATTTTGTCCGGTTTTCGGGGTCAATTAGCACCGTTCATAACCGTTCACTCCCCGGACAGCACCAAGTCGGGACGCTGCCCTTATCTTGCCGCCAAGTTTGCAGGAATGCCGAGGGGAGAGGCCGGGAGTTATGCCGCGGAATCCGCCCGATTCATGGGGCCAATTAGGGCGAATGAGGGAGAACGAGGGCGTAAACAGCATCAAAACAGCGGGGCGTCCCTTATATTGCCGCCGGATTTGCAATAGAGAACAAGGGCGGACGGTCTGGAACGGTCTGGAGCGGCCATGGTTCCGGAAACCTTCGGTTCGGTATTACCTTGCAAATGAAATTTATTATTAACCTATTTAATTCAAATTTTTATGACAAGTATTTGTATGGACGAGCGCGTATGAAGAGCGCTCACGGAACGGCTGAAAACATTGGCTGCTCAATCACAACGAACCGGGAAGCGTTATAACCCGCCGTCGCCCGACGGCTGACTGGACGGGCCGGAGGTTTGTCAGCGATTGCGGATTTCCAAACGCACGCTCCAAAGCTACCGCAACAGGCGGGTACTACCCTATTCGAATGTCGGCGGTAAGTTCTTCTACCGGGAAACCGACGTAACCGGGTTTCTGCGGGCGCGGACAATCAGAAAAGGGGTGTAACATGGAATCGGACTATTTAACGATGGAGAGCGAGGAAGTCCGGGAGTTGCTCGCTATGATCGACCGGGCCGAAGAAACCCTGCAACTGGCCGATAAGAACTATCGTCCTCCGGTCGGGGCGGAGAACAACCTGACGGGCTGCGAGGTTTGCGATCTGCTGCACATCTCGCCCAGAACCTTGCAGACGCTCCGCGATACGCGGCAGATACCGTTTGTCGCAATAAGCGGGCGCAACATCCTCTATCCCGAATCGGCAATTCGGGAAATGCTGACAAAAAATTATAGACCCACCTATACGCAATAGGTCGGAGTGTGTAAACGTAAAGGCGGGGCGCGTTAGGGATCATTCCGAATCCCGTGCGCCCCGCCTTTCGTTGCAGGCTATCATGCCGGATTAGCAAAGATACTGCCGATTTTCTGCATCTCCCGGCCTATCAAGCCCTCCGAGAATTTCGCGTAATGCCGCGTCATATTCGTATTGGTGTGGCCGAGAATCTTTGCCAGCACATCTATCGGCATTCCGTACTCCACGGCAAGGCAGGCGAAAGTATGCCGGGCGACGTGCGTTGTCAGCGTCTTGTCGATATTGCAGATGCCCGCCAGCTCTTTCAAATAGGCGTTCATCTTGCTGTTGCTCGGTACAGGCAACATCTTTCCGCGTTGCCTGCAATTCGGGTCGTGCTCGTACTTTCGCAGAAGTTTCACCGGATGCGGCAACAAGGGGATGCGGCTCATTACGGCGGTTTTCTCGCGGGGCTTGTGAATCCACAACTGCCCGCTATCATCCGCGCTGATATGTTCCGGGCGCAGGTGATCGGCATCCGTAAAGGCAAGTCCCGTCAGGCAGCAGAACGCGAACACATCCCGGATGCGTTCTATCCGCTCGTTCGGCATCGGTTTGGTTATCAAAACATCCAATTCCGCTTTGGTCAGGTGGTCTTTCGACTTGTTGTGTTCGGGTTTCAGTTTATAGTACTGAAACGGATTCTTTTCGATCCACTCGTTGCGGATAGCATACAGCATAAAGTTTTTAAGACAGCACAACAGATTGACCGCACCATTGGTCTTGCAGTTATGGGCCGTCTGGATAAAGGTGTTCAGTCCGTCGAGGTACTCGTAATTAATCATATCCAGCGGAATGTCTTCCTTTTTGTATTGCGCCTGCATATACTCTTTCAGGTAGCGAAGCAGACGGTGATACTTGTTTGCCGTGAGTTGGGTGATACGTGTTCCGACCTCTTTCTGCCGTTTGTCGCAATACTTCCCGAACTCGGCAAGAAACAGACGCGCATTGCCCGCGGGGTTTTCAAGCCGGTGTTTGATAGCAAAGCACGTCGGCTCTTTGCCCTCCTTGATTAACTGGTCATAGGCCGCGAGGACATTGGCCCGGTAGCTGGCGACGATGCTGTTGATCTGTTGGTCTATCTCGTCCTTATAGAGTGACCGTTCAAGCCGTTGATTCCAACGCTCCGGTTCGATTTGGCATCGCGTGTAAATCTCCGTCGCCGTGCCGCAGGTCTTGATGCGCACATAGATCGGGGCCTTGCCCTTTTTCGTTACTTTGGTTTTCTTGCAGAAGAAAACCACGCTGAAAGTTCGCCGAGCCGAGGGCATAGCCGAACTTGTTCGAGCTATGCCGAGGCGAGAATGAACTTCAACTTTGTTGAAAGTCTTTTTTTCCATACTGCTGTAAATAGTTTGTTAGTAATACGTTTACAGCATAGAATTGTTGCGAGGCAAAAAGCTGATAATTAATGCAATAACTTACATTAGTGACCTATTTCGGGTTCGAGCGAAACAGGTCACCGATAAGGCCGTAAAAACCTGCATTCCGTTGCTTTTTTCGGCTTCATCCTAAAAACGAAAAACCTTACATATCATTGATACATAAGGTTTTTGCTCTTTATTTCCGCCTCTTTCTCAAGGCTTCCTGAGCGGAAAACGGGACTCGGACCCGCGACCCCAACCTTGGCAAGGTTGTGCTCTACCAACTGAGCTATTTCCGCATGGCGTGTTTCGCAATTGCGAGTGCAAAGGTAAACAAAAAATCCGAAACTCCAAATTTTTTCTGCGGGTTCTGCGGATTTTTTATTGCGAAACCGGCCTGAATGCCCTTATCTGAACACCCGGATGCGTTCGTCCAGCGGTTTGAACGTCTTTTCGCCCGGCTCGCCCGCCGGAGTGCCGAACGGCATCTGCGCTATCAGCCTCCACTCTTCGGGCAGACTCCAGCGTTTGCGCACCTCGTTGTCGATC
>VOFJ01002044.1_pt1 | contig 28512 bp, 13 predicted proteins | sample 5384081 | NCBI WGS metagenome assembly VOFJ01 (sample SAMN12384729, study PRJNA508395) | human gut metagenome | isolation source: healthy gut I | host: Homo sapiens | reverse complement strand
ATCCATGCTTCGTTCGGTTGCATTGTTGCTGGATGAGGGTATTTATTTTTATAGATATATATTGTACCAAGGCTGGAGGTGGTGTTTGTTTGGTACGTCGGTTGAGTCTTCCGTTACTTATTCTTCTCTTCCATTTGTAGGCTGGATGTATGGGATATAGATTAACTGCCAAAAGCTAGATTCCCCGGCTGGGTAGTGGTGGAATTGTATTGCACTGCTATGTATATTAATTTTTGGCCTAGAATTGATTTTTGGCCCTTGTTCTGGGATGGCCATGAAGAGCTGGAAACCCCCGCCCTTTGAGGCATTCTGGTATACAGAGAAACTTGTAACGTTATGGCCGGTGATTGCTAAAATTCTTATTTGTTAAAAGAGCTAATGCTTCCAGTGTGGAATAAGCCAATTTGTTAAGATTTGAAATTGGTTTTGATGAAGTTTTGTCGCAATTGAGGCGGTTTGTAAGTGGTTTCAGGAGCATGGTAGTAGAATAACCCGATTTCGGATGTTATGTGTTTGTAACTGTACCCGGCATTTGAGGAGAACTGATTGTTTGTTTGCTAGGTTTGGTTTGGCTAACCAACGCCCCAGCTAAGAGTATTGATGATTTTCTACGCCCAAGGCGATTGCTAGCCATTGGGGTTGCTAAACAGTTGGGTTGATTTTGCCTTTTGGGACTGGAGCGACAGGTTGAGTGCTAATAGCTAGTTGTTACCTGTTTGCTTGCTTTGGGAGCTTCTTTGTTTGAATAACCACAAGCTGTGGGTAGATTTAGCCAGTGTGCTCTTTTTAAGGTACTTGCCAATTACGCTGTGTTGCTAGTTTGGTTTGGCTTGAAGTGTTTTTGGGAAGCTTGGCGTCCTTTTTGCAGTAGAGCCAGTAGTGATTTGTTTGCCTTTGAGCAAGTTTGAGTTTGGAAGCCAGCCGCCACTGGTTTGTTGGTAGAAGTTGGTGGACTGGTGACCGTGAACTTGTTGTAGATTGAGCCTTGAGAGAGTGAAATTCTGTAACCAATTCCCATTATTGGTGGTTTTGGTAACCCTATAACCCCAATTACGTATAACCTACGGGAATTTGGTGATTTTAATAGAGGAGCAATATGTGTCATTTGGTGATGTAGATAGATTTGCCTGGTATCCCCCCAGAGGAGTGGTGATTAAGTTGTATATTTGTATGGCTTAATGGTATGGACCCATAGCCTAAACTGTAGAGTACCCTGCTGTTGATACTAAAGCCCTGTAGAGTTGATTGCATCTGGGGTTTGTTTATTGTAAAAGAAGTTTATAAGGAATGGGAGGCATAACCATTGGCTTAACGCCATAATAATTGTTAAAGTGGTTTGTCGGAGCTTTGTGGATGTGATGAGGAAACAGGCTGGTGGCATGGCAAAAATTTAGTTGATATTTATTGGCCCTGGCCTTGTGTGGTTCCATATGTTAACCTTTGAGAGAGGATTGAGTCCTTGGCAGAAACCTGAATTAATTGTTGTTTCTTTCAGCCTGACAGCGATTTATGGTAGCAGCAGTTTGGTGCCAGGGCTGCTTGGCAAGTTTTACCTTTGAGCTGGGCATTGGTTCTTTTTGATGGCCCCTGAATGACTTTGTTGATTTGCCATAGCTTGTGTGTAGGTAGGCCAGAGGCAGGTAGCTGCCCTGAGCCTTGGTTGCGCTTGGGTTGGTGATGAGTTGCTGCAATAACAGTTGATTGGTATGAAACTGTAAGCCAATTATTTCTTATGTATTTGCTTAGCTGAAGCCATGTCCTTTAAGATTTTAAGATTTAAAATGATTAAAGAGAGGATGGTACTTTTTTTGATTATTACCATGGGAATTTATATGGGATAATGGGTGGCCCGGCATTTAGGTTGCTTTGCGTGATTTGCGTTATGAGCTGAGGAGCTAGAAGGTCTCTGGGGAAACATGCCATAGTAGGGTTTGCGCTTGGTGCTGGAAACCAGTATTTGGCTGCTTGGGTTGCTGAATTTGGTTGGAAGCTTGACTTTGGATTGGCATGGCTGGTGAGCAGTAAGGCTGTGGGCGGCAGATGTTGCCATTAGCAGCTGTGGTTGGTGGTGTTGGTTGAGATGTGTAGCATTACTTGGGGGCTGGGATGCTCCAGGGGTAGGCTGTATTGGTAGCAGGTTGGCTTGACCTTGGATTTGGCAGAGTTGGCATTAACCTGGTTTGCCATTTATATGGTTTGGAGTTGGCATTGCTTGGCAGCAACAAATGTGAAGGTATGGTGACCCTTATTGTTTGTTTGGCTTGTAGCACCGATTATGAGGGCAGGCTAGATACTTGGGTTGTTATTGAGTAGCAGCGGCCTTAGCCAGGTAGCAGGCATAAAAGCAGGTTGGCTGGTATATTGGTTGGGTCCCAGGAGACAATGGCCTGGTTGGCTCCATGTAAGTTTGACCGATTTTTGAGAGGAAACTAAGTGATTTCTTGAAATACTCTTCAATGGGATAGTTTCTTCCCCAAATACTTGCGGGGGCGGCATGGCTGTTAACCAACGGCATGATTGTGCTGTAAAGCCATTGATGGGTTGATAGATACGTGATGTTGGTGTAAGAGGCCCTAGCTACATAACCCAATGTGATCGGCAGCGGATGATTTGAGTTGCTTAAACAGCTCTCCTGTTTGAGGCATTTGTGAGTATTTTCCCCGATATTGACTTACGGTTGATGTACCGCTTTTTAAAAGTTATACTAGTAACCATTTAACGGTAGCAATTTAAAGTTGCTGCAGGCTTACTGTCTGTGAGCCCAGCCAGCTGGCTGCCAACCCATTTGACATTAATCCCCTGAGGCCTGAGCCTTAGCTTGTGGCCTATTTTTATTTATAAACCACTCTTGTTTGATGAGTGACGAATTGTTCCATTTGTACCTAACTGGTTAGGGACGTGAGCTGGGTTGAGGATTGGCTTGGTTGGCTGGAAGCTTTGCTTAGCCAGTTTCCCACTTGAGGGGTGCTCGCCAAGCATTATTTGCTGATTAGCAAGCCATGTATCTCCATAGCTGTTGTTAACTCGGGAATTTGCGGGGTTGATAGGCGGGGTTAGCGGGCCCGTTAGCTCTTGCGCTGAAACAATTGCTGGCCTTGGTGCGGGGTAAGCCAAGCTCCATCCAAATATCATAACCTTCTAGCGTTTTAAACTTTGGCGTGAAGCCTAGTTGCGGTGTGTGTTCTTTTTTTGTAAGCCAACTGTTGGGTTGCCCCAAAGAGGTAAGGTTGTGAGGGTGTTTAATTTTGGTTTTTTTTATAGATTGTTTATTTTAGTTGTTTGGTTTTGTTTGATAACAGGATTGCCGATTGCATCCTGGTAACTGAGTCTAATTCCGTTGGGTACTGTGGGTTTGGTTTAGCCACGGTATGCCAACGGTGAGGAGCGGTTGTGCAGAGCCGGCAGGCAGGTGAGGAGGCCAAGCAACTGGTAGCCAGTAGGGAGTAAGGTAGTAGCCAGCGGTAGTGACTTTGAGCGCCCAATCGGGCCTTCTCTGACACCCTTGCCACTTTGGCGGGTTTGCTTGCAGTGAAGCGTGTGATTGATTTGGCCATTTGCTAAGTTATTCTTGGCATTGAGATTGTGCCCGTGTTGTGAGGTTTTGGATTGCTTCTAGAAGTTTGTATTGTTCGTTGGATGATATTAAATTTGGTGCGAGGCAGTGGCCTGATTACCAGGGTAAGCATGTTGCGCCAAAGCTTTAGAAATTTTTTGTGAGCCCGTCCATGTTGCCTTATTTGAATGATTGCCGTGGCGCCATATAGCCGGCCAAAACTAGCCTGAGCGCCCGCGCAGTATGATGTTAAGCTTGATTTATAGCCAGTAAAGTATATTAACGATTTGCCCTGTATTACCATAAGATGTTAAGTTGGCAAGGTTGTGGGTTAATGATTTTTTTGCTAAGCTGGGCAGATGTAGGCCTCCTATGTGACTGGTGAGGCTAAGGTAGCTTGGTTGCTGAAATATATGAAACTGAGTTCTTAGGTAACCCTGATAAATTTGATTGCCTGGGATGGGTTTGTTAAATAGGTGCAGCAGTGAGCTGAATTGTCTTTAGTTGATTTATTGCCAGGTGCAGTGCTTAGTTTGCTATAACTCCTTGGCAGAATACCGTTGATAACCTGGTACTGGTAAAGTAACAATCTTTGTAAGATTTTTCCTTGCATTTAGCGTGATACTTTAATGGCATTATGATGTTTTGTTTATGTTACAGTTTAGCTGTTTGACTAAGCAGCATACTATAAGATAAATGCCGGTGACTTGATTTTTTGAGCAAGTGGCAGGATTAATTTTTTTGATAACGTTGTTTAGTAGCCAGGCTCTAAGGTTGATAAACTACCAGGTTGGTTCCGATTTGGGTTGGGATATGCAAGAATTGTTATAGCCTGCCAAAGCCAAATTGAGCAATTTGGTGGCCGGGTGGCTGGTATTACCCAACAGGATATAAGCTCATGTGGTATGCTTGCTGGCTATGTAGGAATAGATGTACGTTTTGAATTTTGGCTGGGAATGAGGTTTTGTAGTGCCTGGCTTGAGGCAGGTTGGTTTTGCCAGCCCTAACCTTTGTTTTGCGGTAGGTTTCTTGTTAACCATACTGGCAGGGTAATTTGGTGAGAAACAGTTTGCACCGCCCTGGTGACCCTCAAGCTATTTAACCCAAGCATGTACTGAGCTAATGATGGCCTAACTGCTATAGCAGCAAGTAGGGTTCAGCCTTATATTTCGAGCACTTGTTTGGTTTTAACCATAGAAGCTGGGGATTTGTGCTGGCTCCCAGCATTGTTGAAACCTAAAGCAGTTACAGAGGGGCCAGAGGTGACTAATAATATGGATGTTTTTGGCTTTCAAACTAGCCATAGAGCAGCATTGCGCATATCAGACCTCCCATAATGGTAGTGATAACTTCAATGAGTAAACCATTAGCTAAATTCATTTAACTTCTTAGATTGTTTGGTTACATATTGAAAGCTGATATTATATGCCAGTAGTAGGGTGAGTTTGAATTATGGTACTGTAGCAACAACAACTGCTTCCGCCTCCTCTTTACTGGCATGCGTTGAGGGATATTTGAGTTGCCTGTTATAGCCCTAGTTATAAGCTTTGATACTGACGGAATTTCGCACTTAAACTCTAAGAAAGCTAACCCTTATGTGTGATATGTTTTGAAGTTACTTCACTTTTCTTGGCCTCCCTAATCCTGAGAGAGCTTAACTGGCAAATGGAGGAAGCCCACTTGGGTTATGACGCCGTGTGAGCTCAACCCATAAGGAAATGAAGTTTGGGTTGAGAGCTGTGTAAGCCTGTTGGCTTAAGCAAGAAATTATATTACTTTGGTAGGAGAATATGCCATTTAGTGCATTTAAGGCTGTTGTGTTCACAAACGGGAGGCCAAACAGAAAAAGGCTGCCCGGCCCCGGTAAACTGCCACGGATGTGCCCGACAGAGTTTGGAGGCAACCATTTTTGTTAAGCTAAAGCCCCTTGCCAACCCAGCCGGTATGCCTAATTTCCCTTGGATATTTCGCCTTTGAGGCTGCCATGATGTTATTGGGAGGTTGACAAACCAATTTCTTAACGTGCTGATATTGCCAGAGTTTTGTACCCATGTAAATGAATTGAGAGGCTGGCATGCCACAAGCATGAGGGTTGTGAATTTGAGGTGATGTGGCAGCTACTTGTTAGAGGGATGTAGCCCAGTACTGGGAGGCTACTCCTGCCCAACTAGGCTCATCAGGTGAGCACACTCGTTTGGCGCGTGCTGGTAGTTTTTACTTACCATGGCCGGTGCCTGTTGGCTTTGAAGATATGCCACTCGCCAAGCCAAGTCTACAACTTGAATTGTGCTTGTTTTAGCCATTGCTTTAGGTAATGTAGCATGAGGGTGTAAGGCTGCTTGTGCTTAAGGAGATAGATTTGCCAATTGGTTGGCGTATTCATGAATAACTTATACCCAAGGATTTATTGCCCTTCAGACGTCACTTTTGTGGTTATGAAGCCAGAGTTTGCCATTTGAAATTTCTTTACACTGGCATGGCCTGGTGGTAGTAGGGTTTGTGCTGCCAGCCTGAAACAGAGTTTGGCACTGATAGAAAGTGGCGGCCGTGGCCGGTTACAGATTTATTGACTCAACCGGTTGGCAACGCGTAGCTCCCAGCTGATAGGCCAGCAGCTTCGTGCTACCACCCAACGCTATCTCGACGTCGCCAAAACGCCCATGAAGTGAGGTGGTGACTAGCCGGTTGGCGGCCTACTGTAATGAGCTATTGAGACACTGTGCCTGATTGGAGTTAAAGAATTTGGTATTGGTGTGAAGCCCCACCACTTGGCCAAACTCGGTGTGCTAAGGCCGTACCCGATAAAACTTTGTATGGCTTAAGTGAGAGCTGTATTGTCTAGATGATGAAAGTGCTTCCAGTACTGTGCCGGATTGTAACTAGGCGGAAGGCGTGGTTGCATAACCAATTGATCGTCAGTCCCTGGGTGCATTTGTAATGTATATGATGGTGGGTTACGTTAACTACGTGGCGCTCTCAGAGTTGAGGTTGAGTAGAGGTAGCCAGGCTTCGCAGGGGAGTGGAATTGAGCGATGGCACTTCATGGTGGAAGAGTGGGAAAGTGCGTGCAGGCCAGGTTGGCGCAGCCAGCCTGCAACTAACTCTCTCTCGGCCAGTGCTAGAAAGAGAAAGGGATTGAAGCAACAGGCACCAGATGATGCTGAGGACATGAATTGTAGCAAATGAGCCATTGCCAAGTGCCATGGGCAAGCCGGCCGATACAACTAACCGTGATTGTAGTTTTGGGAGGTAACTGATGGAAGATTCACTTGTGCCAGCATGAGCCAGCCTGCTTAAAGCGGCCTGCCCAGCGGTTGACAACGATGAGAGATAATGTTTGCACGTTTGGGGATGACGTACGCCAATAGTGAAGCAAAGCAGCTAGTGAAGCCAAGATTTCCTGTAATTCTAACCTGGTGAGCAGGGAATGATGATTGAGCCCGTTGGGCCAGGTGAGGTGGCGAGCTGATTTCGAAATGGGTCGCCAAGCCCAGCCATAACACACTGGCTGGATTGTATACCTGCAGCAAGCTAAAAGCACCGCTAAAGCTGGGATAGGTTTTGATAAGCGAGTTAATACGACTTTAATAGTTTACTGAGATGGTACTAGCGGTAACCAAAAGTTATAACGTTATTTTGAAATTGATAACTTGTACTAGTCTGTAGACTTTTTGCAGGTAGTGCAAAGGTGTGATTCAATTTGATGATTAAGCCTGAAGGCGCAGATTGAAGAGCCCAGCCATATGAGAGTTGTTGGAGGCCTATATTCTGTCGCAAACGCGTATGGCGGCTAAGTGAATGCAGTACGCAGGCTTCCCTTTGAGTTGGTGGTACTCTCCTGCTAGTTGTGGTTGTGTGCTAAATGTGATTGGGGACCAGCCCCTGGTTGAGATAGGGTGTTGAGCTACTGTTGAGGCAGGAGGCTCAAAGGTTCAGCTCCTCTGCTACCGCTTTAAGCAATTTGAAGCAGGGGGTACTTGTGGTTGGCCTGATGAGCTGACTCTAGCCAGCTGCGTGGAGCCAGGAAGAGGGAGTTTGGGAGAGCTAACTTGTTGCCATAGCTAAGATTTTTAACTAGTTTGAGCACTTTTAGAGATTAAACTCCTTGGTTTTGAAGGGTTTATGTGCGCATGACTGTACGACCAGCGTGGCTATGTTGCGAATGCTGAGGGTTTGGCCCGGTGAGCCCTTGAGCGGGGTAGTAGTGGCCAAGCTAGAGTGGCAGCAAAGCAAGGCATTGCCAAATGCGCCATAATGATGAATGTACCAACCTTACAACAATATACATTCCTAACTGGAACAAGTTTGGGCTTAATGATGATGGCAAACTTAGGTGAAAAAGTAACTATCGGGTTTTAACTAGCTACAGCATATGAGGTAGATTGATAGATAGCCCAGAAAGCAATGATATGTTGTTGTGTTAGTATTGGTGGGTAACTTGCGTGATATCATAGTGGTGTATTAAGTTTTTAAATTGTGAAACTAGTACAGCAACTTTGTGATGATACCCTATTGACCAGCTAAACTCGATGTACTATAACGAAGTGAGATAATACTACTATAACTATCTGCTGACTATGATATATGAATAAACTAATATAACATAAGATAAATATATGATATATAGCATAGTATATTACTATCTATATATTTAAACAGCACAGACAACATATGAAACTTATATATAAAACTAATGAGGTTACCAGATATTTACTACTGAGGCATGAAACAAGCCCATAAAACCCAGCTACTTGGCAGTTGTGACCTTACTAACTTGTTAAAAGTCAGTGTGGTATGCCAAAGCCACTCAGTATACCCATTTTTGTGAAGGTAAATTTGGTATGAGGGGCGCAATTGCTGAAGTACCGATCCCAAGGGGTAGGCTCGCCCTAATTTCATTAACTGCCTGCGGGCTGAGGTTGGGGAGGGTTTTGCCACTAACTGGCCAATGACCACTGGAGTATTCCCTACTGCGGTTTTTGAGTAAGCAGCACTCCTTTGAAGCTCTACTGGCAGTATGGCCTTTCTGGCAACTGCGAGGATTATGCCCTGGAGCTGATAGCCACTGCGTAACCAGGTTTTTATTCACTAAAGCGGAGACCCCTGGTTGGTATTGTTTTCTGAGGGAATGTGAGTGGTTTAAGTAAATTTAGTAGTTTGTTGGGTTTTTGACAAATAACCATAAAAGCATTAATATTTACCAACAATACATGTAACTATTGATGGTATTAACTACCCCTGAGAGTTTGTGCTAAAAACTGTACCCCATGAAAAATTAATTTATAGTCTTTGAATGTTTAAAGAAGCCAGGGAAGCATTGGCAGTATGGTAGATTTTATAAAATACCAGGTTTTATGAGGTATTGGTGAGGTGGCTGGTGGAGGCTGGTTGCCTTTGGGATTAACAATTGACTTGAATGTACCCATTGACTGAAATTCTTGTGAGGCTTGATGTAATTGTCTTCTTCCCTTAATTTTAAAGCAAGGAGCCGCATAGGCAGTATGCCCAAAGGAATTTAATTTATTTGTTACCAACAGGTGTGGAATATCTACCCTTATATTTCTAACAAATTCGCCACTTAAGGGGGAGCACAGGGTGCACTTCTGTGGCTGCAATAGCTGGTTTTTCGCACTTGTGGCTCCCTCCAGTTTTGTGTGACAGCCCCAAGCAAGTCAGCTGTACCAAGTAAACTAGATAACCATTGTTTTGGCGACAGGCTGCTGCCTTGGCTCTGTCATGTCCCCGATGTTTAGCTGGCAAGCAGCAGGATGGTGGGTATTGATAAACTCACAAGGTGAAGAGGCCCAAAGTAGAAAGCTTCCCAGCCAAAAGGTATAACTTGTAATGACAGCAGGTATGATGGCCCAAGTGACTAAAGGCTATATAACTAAAACCAACCCTGTTGTGAGCTGGTGAATAGTCCCATGAGTTGTGCCATGAGTTTGCGCTTGTGTTTGAAGAAGAGTAGGTAACACTGCTCAGAGTAATTGGCTTTGTGAAAGCTGAGAGGAATGAGCTTTACACTAACCAGGCCTGTTAAAATGAGCACTAATAAACTGAGTGCATTTGCCATGTGGCATTTACTTGGTTTTGAGGTACGTGGGCATTATGGGCATAGCGCCCATTGTGTACAGCAAAAGAAACCAAAGATTAATTACTTGCCCCGAGGATTTGGCACTCAAGCCAAGCTAGAGTCCATGAGAATGAGTCAACAGACTGGTTGATTTGCGGGATTCCCAGAACTCTGTGGGCTTGAGTGAATAGGCACTGCATCGGAGTTTGTGATTGAGGCTTCTTTAAGCCTGGGCACAGGCTTGCGAGAGCAATGCGGCATCGCAACCATTGTTGCCCCATTGAGGCTCTATGCCTTCGATTTCAGTGTAGCGCTAAAATAACCCGATTTCATTTGGGGAAGAAAAGCCACGTAAGAATATACTTAAGGTAAAAAAGTAAGCCTAACCCAAGGAGATTTACCATGTATTGCCTTGAGCCGAGAATTTGAGAATTGCTGTAAGCAAAAGCCACTTCTCCCCAGCTGTGAGCAACAATTGAGCTGCTTTAATAGAGGCAGGTTCTGGAAACTAATAGTGGCAAAATTTGCCCAACCCTCTTGTTGGTTTGCTTAGCAAACCCACTTGATTTTAATGAGTTTAATATTGTGGCAAAAGTATTGCTATAAACTTCAGTTTATTATATATAAACCCATAAAATAATGCAATATGGACAAGAAAAATGAATGTGAATATGTGGCAAAAATAATTAATTTAAGAGGAATTGATGAAAGAAAGAATTTCATAATGGCAAAAACTGTTGTTTTAAATAATAACTTTTGGTTTTTAATGATAAACTGCTATGATAAAGAAACTTAAAGAAAGAAATTATACCATGGTTAACTGATTTATAAATAAGCCGGATAACAGGAAGTATTTTTAATGGTAACCTTTTCTTTGGTGGTATTTAACAAAACTAAACAGTAAACCCACTTCTGGTTATTGTGTGAAGAGCAAAGAGAAACTTCCCTGCTGCTGTTATAATAAAATAACCAAATAGGCAGCTTTAACTGAAAGCACTAAAGAGATGTTTTTAAAGTAAAAGCAGAATATTTCTGCTAAGGAATAAAATAAATGTTTAGAGGATTAACAGGGCAGCCATGAATTTATAAAAAATAAAATAGATAATGCAATAAATAAGAAATAATTTCGTATATTTGCATAAAGAAAAATTCTTAATAAATAAAGATATGAAAAAAAGAAAAGAAAGAAAGCTAAAAACTCAAAGAAGGTGATGAAGTTATACCAACATTATAGGAAAGGCCCTACTAGAGAAGGTAACTTGAAATTATTGATAAGAAGGGTGGATTTGCAATGTAATAAAAACAGGTAAAAAGTTGCAAAAACTATTTGTTAATGCTCTTAAGATTGGATGGGCAAAAGGGAAGTTACCTATTAACGGGAGAGGGAATGGAGGGTATTGCGCATAATGGCTCGTTTCTCGATTAAAAAATTGCATTCATTTGGAAATAAAGGGTATGAAAGATAGCAGGTAACTTTAATATGATGATTGAATTTGATAAGAAAGTAATAAGATTGTGCTTAAATAACCAGAAAACTTATGATTACAGCCAGTAAACTATAATTTTAATGGTATGTTTGCTCATTGATGATACCAATGAGGTTTAACAGGTTATTTGGCAGCCCTCCTGGGATTAACCACCCGATGGCCCATTTATATGACATGGTTGGTATTAACCTATTTGATTTATTATTAATAAGTAGCTAAAAAGCAAGGATTTAACTATGAGATTCTTTTTGAATTTGGTGATTATACTGGGAGGGCTCAATGCAAGGGTGGGAGATACTTCTCCTACTCTTATTCCCAATTACATTAATAATCTTCTTCGTATTCTTACCTTTTTTCATATTGTATAAATATGATTCTAGAAAAAGAAAAAAAAAATACGAAGAAGAACACCAAAATAAAAGGCCGATTCTTATATTAACTAACTAGTACCCCTGGCATGGTATTCTGTTGCATATAACTTCAAACTTTGATATTTTGGGTATGTGGGTTAACTAATTAAACCCCTGAATTGGTATATGAGCTAAAAAGCAGGCTAAAGTGGCTATAGGTAACAATTTGAGCATCCTATATGTGACTTAGAGCAAACTTGCAGGGAGAATAAAGCATAGCTAACTGTTTGAGGGATTGACTTCACTTGAATGGCAAAGATTGTTGCAAGATTGCAGCTGCTGCACAGCTAAAGTAGTAGGCATAGCACTACTGCCCACTCAGGTGATAGCACTTACTGAGCCCATAGCTAAAGATTGCTATAGTAAACAACTTCGTTTGCCCTGAGGCTGCCTGCCCTACTGTTGGTGTTGGGGTTGAGCTTTATATTTTTTTATTGTAATTTTTAAAAATCGTAGTTTGGCTCATAGTTTGAGTTAACTGGTATAACTAAGTTGCATTTGGGGTTAAGAAGATACTACGCGATTAAAGCCAGTTTTGCATCCTTGATAAAGCGGTAGGGATGAAAGCCCGTAGTGGTTCAGGTAACTCAGCTGAGGGCAAGCGGATGACTCGCGTAATGAGGGGCTGACCATGGAGTTACAAAGCTTTTGAAGATTCGCCATAACCTTTGAAGTAATAACCACGCCTATTGAGTTTGAGGCAGTATATACTATTAACAAACTAAAGGGCGGTGAGTTTGAAAGTGATTTATGTAGCTTATTGCCAGACACTGGATTGAGTTAACTCAGTTGATTTTTTGTTGGTAAATTCCTTGGGAGAAATAGAGTAGTGACTTCTTTCCCATGTAGTATTTGAATAGTTGTTTTTTCCCTAGTATGCCCCAAGTGACCCAACCCCAAGTAAAATAGACTTAACGGAGAGCTAAGTAGAAGTAGCAGGGGTGTAGAGGTTGAAAGCTTCTTTAAGCCATTTAACCAGTTTGCGACGGGGAAGTGATAGCGGTAGGTGCTGTGCCACTACAGAAGATAACATGCCCTAGTAACTATTGCCAATAATTTACAGTCTTAGTTTGAATAATGTTTTTCTTCCATATTTTATAAAGTTTTTGGTTTATAGAAAGAACTTTGATATTGTAATCTACCAGAGGGATAAGGTGGATGAGAGCCAGGGATGTTTTATTCTCTGGTTTCTCTGTGTGTTATGTGGGCATGTGTGGTGTGGGATACCCTGGGCATAATGCTTATGCTGAAAAAAAGTTGTGGTACTAAAATGAGTATTTGCTGCCAAGGTATACCCTTAAGCAAAAAAAAATTTGGTAACTAAAAAGCAGACTGATTTCCGTTAAATTTAACATTTGAAAATAAAAAGTAAGGGACAAACATTTTTATTTATCCCTTTGCTTTCTTTCAATCTTCAAATGTTTCGCAATCTTCTTCAAATGTTTCGCAATCTTCAAATGTTTCGTTATTGTCTTTCAAAATTTCTTTTAAGTCTCTATAACATTGAATGGCTAAATAAATTACACCAACAAATAAAAATATATTTAATAACATAGAATTTAATTTTTAAGTGAGTAGGGAAATATTTCCCTACTCTGATTTGTTTTTACTTCAAAGAGTTTTTCACTATTTCAATCCCTTTTATTAGAATTGCTTTCTTTTCTTCTTTTGTATTTTCTGATGCAATAGAATTAAATGAAAAATCATTCAGCGTATAGACTTGTTTATAAAAGTCTATAAATCCCTCAATTAGTTTTTTATCTGCATTGTTTGCAATCGTGGAAAGAAAATTGAAAGTTACATTTCTGAACTTTTTGCGTAACGATTTGATTTGCTTTTCGTTTGCACCCTCAAAAAGTTCTTTTTTGTAAATTTCTGTTTTTGTCCCTAAAGACGTTTTGAAAAGTCCCGCGTTTTTTTCTTTTACGCTTTTCAATACGTCTAAAAGCAATTAAACTATTTGCTTTTGCGTTTGCACTTGCTTTTCTACATTCACGTTATTAATTTGCTTTTTCATAATAAAATGCTTGAAAGTTTTATTATTAATTATTTTTTTATTACCTTTTCAAATAGACCCTCAAGACTTTTTAAACTATTCTAATAAGGTAGTATTTGTTTCATTTCTGTATTGCAAATATAAGAACTATTTTTTTTTTAATCTACAAAATTTTTAGAAAAATATTTTCTTAAAAAGTTTTAATTAAAAATTCATTCAAATATCGCTTTGTTTTTCTCACATTGCAAAGATACGGACTTTATTTTAATCTACAAACATTTTCAAGAAAAATTTTTTGAGAAAATGAATAATTTTATTTTCAAAATTATTTTTTGTGAAAAATTCATAAATAGAAAATATTGTGCACTTAATATTTGCACTTAATTTTGGAGGTTAAAGGGAAATACCATTTTGTAGTGGGCATATATGATATGTATATGGAATAGCCTATATAAACATATAACCCCCTTGAGAGTGTATTATATAACTATTTTATATTGAAGAAACCATTAATAACTAAGGTGATAAAGGGTAAGAAACCAGGTAAACTTCTGCTTATTATTATTATAAAAGAAACTATTGGAGTAATTGCTCAAGAGCCAGCAGGGAATATAGTGAAACAACAGAGATTAGGATATATGAGAAACAACTAAGTTGCTTAGTAAAAAAGCCGGAAGTACTAAAGTTCGTATACAAGTAGGTGTAACTAAGTTACTTGATGAAACTCCCACAATTTGGTTCAACTGATTAGGGATTTTTAAAGGTTGTTTTTTTGTTGGCATTCGTAAAGAGTTTGGTTATGACAAGTAATGTAATAATAGTAGTTCTGCATGTTCTTCTCGTCAAGCAATGATAATGTTTGTGGTGAGTAGGATTAATGGTTTGTATTTTTGTTGGGATGAGTTGCAGCAATGAGGAAATGCTTATAGCCAGTTACGTTATGTAATGAGTATTGGTACTCTTCAACAGGCAGGCAAATTGTTTGATTTGGGATTTATTGGGTGAGGATTAGGGGGTTGCCAACGGAATAAGTATATAACCCAGGCATTTGGTGAAGAATGGATATTTACCCATAGTTGGGGCCCTTGACAATTTAATTATATGTGTATTACCCTGAGGCATGTGGCTCAGGCATGGAAATACCAGAATAGAGATAATGTGATAAGGGTTTGTGCAATGATTAAAGCAAGGATTGAGGTAGATTTTAATGTATCCATAATTTTTTAAATTTTATTGATTAGTATTTTTTTTTTTTTATTTTGATATGCAAATATAAAGACTTTATTTTTAATTATGCAATATATGATTGCTATATATAGGTTATTAAAAGCCTGAATTATATTTAACCTAGTACCAAATACATGAATGGAGATTAACCATTTAACCTACCAACTATAAACTAATATATATATATAATAAACTAATAAAACTAGGCAGCCAAGGTAACAAATACAAAATTTAGCTAGAATAGCAAAATTATCTAATATAAATAACTAAGCAAATTAACAAAGTTAACTAGGAATATTAACTAAATATATATATGAAGATACCAAATATAAAAAGCCATTTTAAATCAAAAAGCTAACTAAATAATTTTGTACCTGATTAACTAAAACCCTATTAACTAAACTCAAAACTATATGTATTATATGTAACTAATATAATAAACTGGTGAGAGGCAGCCAAACTAGTGGTGATGAAAGCCATTAGTGGAGCTGTGTGACTAAAAAAACCTAACTACTTCTAACAAACTATATATATGCCCTATTGTATATACTAACCCAATTATACCAGATGCAGCCTATAATATAATACTCATAAAGGGGTGACTATAATGTAGTTTGAGAATATTAATTTGAGTTTTTGTGTAGACACTTTTTTTTGAGTTTTACTTTTAAAGGGTGTGTGGTAAAACATATGACAGTGGTATAGTGAGTTGAGGTGAAACTTTGTATGGTAAGTTTAAGTTAACTAAACCTTGTTTTTAACTAAATAAAAAGCCAACCAAGGTAACACTGATATATGTATTAGGTCTTATTATTTAATAGAGGGTATATTAGTTATAGAGGTGATAGGTAGATATTATATTATGTACCTTAGTTAGCGTTAGTATGATTTTGTTTTGTTTTTGTGTTGGGTGGTGTGGGAGGTACCCGGTATTTGTGGGTAACACTGTGGGTATTTATTGATGGGTATAACCTTTGAAGGCATATAACTAAAGGATTGCGATTAAATTAAATCCCTAGATGAATTTGCTTGTTGGGTAAACTTTCTCGGCCCAGGATTAGAAAACCAGATACGATGCGATAGTAGGGTGGTGATTTATAATTTTTTAGTATTGTTATATGTATCTATAGTATAATATATGTGTAGGATACCAGGATTAGTGATGAGGTGTATAGGGGTTAGGATTGTTAAACTATTGAGATGATATACCTTATTTTATTTGTTGGGTGGGTATGTTACTTGGGGGCTGGTAGATATGACCCCGTATTGGGATGAGGGATGAATTCTGGATAGGATTATTGAATTATGTGATGAGGATGTTATAGTAGTGATATTATACTTATGGTTATACCCTGTTGGGTTTTAACTTTGAGGACTACTTTTAAATACCTGTGAGATAACTATGTTTTGCCCAGGGGGTTTTATTTGCTTGTTTGGGGGTATGGTAGGGTAGTTGAGATTTGATTTGCTTGCCCGACCCCTGCAGAAAGCCTGAGTAGTGGTGGTGAGTTTCGGGAGACAGATGATAACTAAGAGCCTACTGATGTTGGCATGGTTTGTAGTTGAGTTGGTTGATAGCCTTGCCAGTTAGAGTGATTACTATATTACCCTGAGGGGATATGTAAGGCATTTGCTCTTTATGTAGTGACCATGCGCATGTATAGCCAGTTGCAAATGCCAGTACTCATCCATGGTAGAAAGCTAAAAACTACTATAGTTTGATTGACTGGATGAGGGAGGTTCAGTAGTTGCTCCCTTTGATGGTAGCAAGTATAAGTATGGCTATTATGATATGGTGGGGGAATATTTGATTAAATGAGTTAAAAATTAGAGGTAACTTTATTTAAAATCATTCCCCATGATTGGGTAATTTATTGTTATGATTGGTTATGATATTAGTTGAGTTGAGGGTTAAACTTTGGTTTACCTAATGAAGACTTGACGTGAAACCCGGGGATTAAGTATGAGATATGTTAGGATACTTGGGTATTTAGTAGAGCCGGTTTGGGATTACCATTGAATGATACATGTACTATTTTGGTGTTTTAGTAGCCCAACTAGTTGTATATAAGGATAAATAATTTAACGAATAAACCATTATGAGGGTTACCAGGTTGTTATAATGAGATGAGCATATGATTAAAACCAATGAGGATGAGTATAGTTTGATTAGTGGTTTTGATGTATGGTGTCATAGGTTATAATATTTTTTTTTCAAAATTTAATGAATTGTTTGCCAAAAATGAGGCCCTAATTTCTTAATATTGAGATAACATGTTGTTATGTAGAGTAGAGTAAATAATAGGGTAAATAGTTTGTACTACTAACTCCCTCTTAATTTGTTGAAGTTACTAAACCCTCTGAAAGTTAAAGATTTGTTTATTATTATTCATGTGGCAGTTTAAGTTTTTTAACAATTTACAAAGCCTATTTATATTATACAAAGAGGTAATGAGCTAAGATATGTTTTAAGATTACTTGATAGCCACTAATTTATTTGTTTATGGGTTTGCAATTAACTGTGCTGAACCCCCACTTGTGGATATAAAGGTATAAGCTATTTATTGATTCTGGGCAAGAAGACTTGCATTATATTTGCAAGTAAGGGATAGATTTTCCATTGGTTTTAGAAACTGTTTAGTACCAGATTCCCTCCCTGGATAATTAGATGGTTGGATATGGTAACTGTTCTAATTCAGCAATAAAACTGGGTTGGTTGCAGCTTCAACACAGCATTTATGATTATTGGGTGATTGGATACCAGATGTGATTTTTTATTTATTAAGTTGGGCACAGGAAACATTTGTGCGTTAAGTAATTTATATAAGTTTACCATGGTGATTATTTGTTTGGTGGTTGAAACCTTGCTTAATTGTTAACCCTGAAGTTGTTGAAAATTTGTTTAATTTCAGTCCCCATTTTTTTTGATATCTGGCGATATTGGTATATTGGGATACCGCCACTCTTCCCTACTTCAGCCTATTATGGATAAAGTCGGAGATGTTTTGAGTAGTTATGATATAGCCTTGATGTTACAAAGGGGTTGGTGAAGGATTGAATAAGATGAAAAACACCTGTGAGGGGTGAATAATGTATATTGGTATTGACATGCCTTTGTTAAGTCCATGTGAGAAATAATGTTTTACAAGTTTTTTTGAAACCCTAGGCATATGTGATGATATGAGATATAAGCAGGCAAAAGGTTACTAAGTGATTGGTAAAAAGGATATTGACTTGTTAATACTTAAAAACCCTTCCTTATGACCCTCAAGTATAAATGGGATGAAAAGCAAGCAGTTAGGATAAACCCTCTAAATTTTTTTGAATTCTTTCATAACGTGTCTATATTAAAATTATTTGAGAAATATTTCTCATTGCAAATATACAGAATTATTTCTAAACTTGTTTTTATAACTACTTTTATTTTTTATAAATAGGGAGGTTCCTAAGGAGGTGTTTTTAAGTAACCCCCAGGGTTTTTGTTAATATTGCCCTGTATAGTAATGATAATGAAAAGGGATTACCAACCAAAATGTAACTGGACCGAAGCCCTTCACATATGAGTTTGGCTCTTGTGATGATTAGGGTTGAGATTGCACTGGGTGATGTTACCAAGGGTAGTGTGAATTTATGCACGTATTTTGTTAAAGCATGAATTCCCCTAGGTTTAACCTTTTTTGCCTCCAGCCCCAGGATAACTTCGGAATTGGAGGTTGAGGAATTCATGTATGATTATAGTTTGAGATTTCAACTGATTGAGCAGTGTAACCAAAAGCATCAAGAGTTCCATCAAAGTAACCCATAATGTGATTTGAGATTTCGTTAATAGTTGTCATAAGAAATAAGTTTTGTGACCCCGTTCAAGGTCGGTTAATAATTATATTTATTTTTCTCTTATGCAAATATAGAAATAATATTTTAAATATGCAATAATTAATATAGAAATAATATTTTAAATATGCAATAATTAAGGGAGCCCAGATGTTAGTGTTTGAAACTAAGGGTATATTAAACTGATTGGGGGATTGGTATAGCCCTTAACCAGTATTGGTTTGCAAGAGGCTGTTTTTAATTTTCGCTTTAGCGCCCTGGTAAACCAATTGTAGGGTTTGTAAACTAAAGGTAGCGGTTGTTTACTCCATATGCGGCATATAACCATTTGTTTAGCAGGGATATTAAAAGTTTTATAAGATTGGCAAAAACCAACTAGATAACTATGCAAAGAGTTAAAAGATTTGCTAACCAGCTAAACCATTTTTTTTAGGGCAGGGTTTTTTATTATTACCTATATAGCATTGGTGTAAAGTGATTGAAATAAAGTATGACAACCACCGCCAAAGGCCAAAGTAACCGTGGAAATTGCCACGGAGGAGCAGGCTAATGGGCCTAACGTTATGCCCCAGCCCTCTTTGAATTGAGGGGTAAGTTGGAAAGCCCAGTTGTTTTGGTTGATTGAATGATATGAGCTTCGCCGTTATGACAAATTACATCCATAATTGGGCTTCGGCGAATGTAATTAACCCTTATAGGGATTAGTATCGGCAGTTATTATTGATTCGAAAATGAAAGAATAATAGGTAGTATCATAGATTTGTGATTGTACTTAAGCTTGGTGAGTTTGTAACCCTGTTTGATTAATTCATTGGGAAGTGAAAGAGCATAACAAATTAGGTTAAATGTAGATTTACTAAATTAGCAATATAGTTAGTTATTAGCGATTGTAAGTTACTGAGTTCGTTTTCATATTTTTGTCTATTTTTAAAATGATATGCAAATATAAGCATTTTTATTTTTATAGCAAAATATATCTATTTTATTTTTAAGGAGATGAGGGATGTGTATAACATAAGAGGCAGTGGATTAGGCTCTGCCCTTTTAGTAATGGGTAGGTGGGGGGTTGGCAGGTTGAGCCTTGATTGAGGCTTGCAGGTTCAAAGGGGGTTACCTTGCCCAGTATTTACCACTGCACCACTTTTTAAATGACTCATGTGACTTTAACTTTTTGGTTTTGGTAACTAATACCTGATAGACTGAGTTTTAAGGGGGTAAGTAAACTTCTGTATTTTGCATGGTACATCCCAATGTGGGTTTTCTACCTAACTAATTACGACGCCTTCGAGGGAATGTTACGCTAACCGTTACTCCTAAATGTTGGCAGGTATGTGGAGATGACTGATTCCCGCCCTGAGGTGAGGCTAGTAGCTAAGCTGCTATGGTATAGTTGTAGCTAAAGGGTGTGCAGGATTAATGTGTTGAAGCCCTTTTTGGGTGAGCTAATTACCCACTTTGTGGGTATTTTTATATACTACACCCCATATAGCTAACTACTAGAAGCCAGTTACCATGGTGAGTAGTACTAATTATAAGCAAGTTTTTTTGTATTTATAGTTTGTATAGGTATTGCACCCTATGGATGAGGCATCCATTGAGGAGAGCCCTTATGTTTTGACAGTACAGTTTGTGTGAAATTGACCCTGGGCATTGCTGTCAAGTAACTGCAGAGCCCTGAGAGAGAATTTTGATAGCCCTACTTCCTGTGGGTTAGCTTTGTTGGATTAAGAGTTGGGGCTAAGAGCTGGTCATAACTCCTGATGTATTGTTGGGCATTGTATAGCCATACTGCCCCTGCACTTGGAGTTTTTTATTGTAACCCTACTAAAACTATTTGAAAATTGCACTTCAGGATATTAGGGGAATACATATTCAGTTTTTTTGTAAAAGTTATAGGGTTTTAGACTGAATTGAGATGTTTGAAATATTATCTGATTTGGTGTCCCTAGATATGCACATCGCGTGCAAAGTTAGTAACTCAGAATGGTGAGCTTTGCAAAAGCTTTAGCAATGCCTCCTCCTTTTGTCTATTGGGGTAGGCAATTTGTGCAAAATTATTGCACTACTGAGGCCCTGTTTGCGCCCCTGAAGGCAAAACACCCATTTTATATTGTCATGAGCTAAAAACTACCCAAACTAGTTACCATGAGTTACTCCCGATTGTACTACTTTAACTATTGTTTTTATAAAACTAATCAACTCTATGGCATGTAGTGAGCATAGCTAGCAGCTCCAAGAGAATTTACTAAATAGCATTCATTGTTTTTGCGAGGTAGTTTGGCTTAAAGCCCATAACATAAACTGTCTGATAGCCTCACCAATTTCTATAGGCAGATATTAACCTCTATGAACCTAAAAGAATTTTTAAAACACCCTGGTAGACTAAAATTTTTGAGTAAAACTATGATATAACAAAGCATTGATGAAGCCCAAAGTGAAAGCTGATTGCTGAATAGTTTGCTTGGTCTTACTGAAAAATACAGGGTATACTATATACCAGCAGTGATGGTAGCTATGTATGTATATAGCATGTGTTTGATATTGATTATGACAAATATGAATTTCAGCCATATACTTCGCATTTATATTGACCCTGAAGTATTGCCATAGCAGCATTGATATGAGTATTAACTAATTTGAATAACTAAGTTAGCTCATAGCTAGCAATGAGGTTACTATACACTCAGACTAAATAAGTTATGTGATTAAAATGTAAAGGTAATATATGTATTTTTACCTGAGAAATTTTTGTGATTTTGAGTATCATAACATGGCGAAGCATGAAAGTATGGAGTGATTTGCCACTCTTAATGTCATAACCATAACTGGGCAGTATAGTTGGTTTTAATTTAAAGTATGTCAGCCTGATTAGCCTGTTACTTCAGTCTCTTTGTAAGATGCTTTGGTAGTTATATTTTTTGTCTATTTTTGAAAAATTGATGTGCAAATATAATTCTTTCTTTTTAAAATGTGCAGCCACTTGGATATAAACTATGGGAGGCTTCTATTTGAGAGGGAGTGAGGATGCAAATGAAAACCCTTGCACACCACCAAGTTTTACTATTGATATGAAACTAGGGTACCAGCCCTAGACTTTAGCACATTTTTGATTTAGACTCGTAGTTATGATTGTTACTGAGGGGAATGAAAGACTCATGCCCATAGCCTACCAGTAATTTGCATTAGCTTCTTTTTATTGGGGTTAGAGCCACTCTGGTAGCTATTTTACCCTTGTTTGGTGGCAGGCTAACCCAATTGTACAGGCTTAATGCCTCACTGCCTAATAGTTTAGTTTACCCTGGTTTTGCTTAATAGCCTTTGTGATTAATAGCGATTTTGAGCATCTATAACAGTGATTTGCATTTTTGTCTGTGTTACGTTGTTCTGTTGATTAAATTGGGCAAAGATATTTGTAGTAACTAGTAGATGCTATTTGATTTGCAGAGATGTAGAGGGATTGGCTTTGAATTTAAAAGAAGCCCCAATGACTGAATATAAAGCAGTAACGTATTTCCCCAGAGATTGCAGAGATATTAACTGGTGAGATGCTATTTGCCTTGCGGTACCAAAGGCCATGCTGGTTGTTCATTGGCAACTGTGGTAAGCCTCCCCTTCATGACTCCCTAGAAGCAATAGCTTACTCCCCAAATAACCGTATGTGGCGGTTGTACTGCCATAACCCACGTGACGTGAGGGGATGTGATGCCATAGGTGATAACCAACAATGCCTTCGTACTTCTAGCTCATTGATTGTAATGTAGCGGTTGTGCCTTGCCAGAAGTTACTCGGCCGGGTTGCCCTGTATTCCAATGTCATTGCGGTAGTAGCATGGGTACTAGGAGCCTAACCCATTTTTCATTTTTGCACTGAGCTCAAATGAGATTTTGTTAGGAGAGCTTTTACCCTATAACCATGTAACTAAATCAAAGCCTACTCTTTGGGATTAAGGTAGGTTGTCAGAAATACTTATATCTATAATAACTGATAGGGTAAAGGTTATCAGAGGGTGGAAATTTCAGGGTGAGATAACTAAAATTAACCCCTCAGTGAGTGGGAATATTAGAGGCAAAGTTTATAACTTCAACATAAATTTATCCCCATGCGAATTTCTGCGATTTAACCTAGTTTTGCTGCATGGTTGTGGGTTTTTGCTTGTTTGGCTAACTGATTTGTTGGTTTGCCAAACTTTTAACCAGGTAATTTCGAAGCCTGGGGAATGTGCACTTGCCAAAGGGAAGCTAACTTTGAGTATGCAGGCATTGTAATTCCCCTGGGTTGTGAAAGTTTATTTTTTCAGAGTTCCCGAGATTGTAGATTTTAGTTTGAGAATTACCAAACTATTTAAATGACAGTAGTATGTATTTAACCAGTATTGCACGCTCAATTTGGCAGTGGTTTTGGCAATAGCCTAGAGTACTAACTAATTGGATGTAAAAGCTCTGCTTTTTAAAACCCATAATTACATTTGGTAGCTAAATAATTTTTAGCATGTGATTAACCCTTAGATTTGGTTTGTGATTGATTAAAAGCGAGGTATAACTACACTGTAATTTTTGAAAGCAAGTAACCCCCTGCCCACTAGTAAGAGGAGCCAATGTATTTAAACTGAAATTGCCAGGATTGCTCTGCACGGGTAACTGGTAATAAATAAGCATGTAACAGGCGCCCGGCCAGGTAACTAAATTTCACTTGAAGTATAGGTAACCAGGTAATTGAGCTATTAACGCAGTATTGTAATATGTACCTTGAAGCATAGAGTAGTTTGGGGTATTTCCTTTTTGGTTGCATCCCTATGGTTAAGAAACAATTTGCTATATGGAGTACTCAAACTATTTACATAGCGTTATGTGGGTAATAACCTGTATGAGTAAAGGTTGATCTGAGCAGTCGACTAAAACTGCAATTTCCAGTGATTGGCAGAATTATGAATTTACTGCTACCTGATGGCATGCTAAGATGGGTAACCATTGAGTTCTTTCAAACCTGCATAGATAAGCCTGTGTTTTAGTTTTATTTGGGGGATATTTAGATTTATACTGATGTTTGACACGTTTGCAATATAGTTATACTTGAGTTGATTTGCACTTTCGTTTTATGTTTTTGTTGGGATTGATGTAAAGCCCAGATGTTTACTAAGTTGGCCTAAAAGCAATAACCCTGAAGAAAGAAAGGTTTGTAAGCCTGAAAGAAATTACTGCGTTACTTGGTATTTGTATAATAGCCAGCCATAAGCGACAAAGACTCCAACCCAAGATTAACAGAGTGAATGTTGGATTGAGATAGGAACCACTCGCTCGTTTATGCTAATTATATTACTAGCCCCTAACAAGCATACGCAGAGATAGATAGTAGCCATTTTTCGTATGGTGAGATGGTAGTACCCGGGCACTGGTTGTAAAGGGTTTTATGCAGGCTTAATTTGGTTTTGAGAACACTACTACAAAGCAATTGTAACTGGCAGCAATGCCAGCTGAATACCGGGTTCCCTGATTTGCTCGAGTATGCACATTGCAGTTGTGATGATAGATTTCCGATTTGAGAGTTTCGTTGCATCGGTACCAAGGCAAGGTACTGACTGCGCCAGACGGGATATAACGTGCATTTAGCTCCGATTGTAACTTTGTTGATGATTGGATGGTTTTGTTGTTACCAAAACCACTTGCCCTACTTTTGGAAGTTTTGGTTTGGGAGATTGCGATGGTGGCATTGGCAAAAGGTGGTGGCGAGCTGCACGCACTGTAATGCCAATTGCTTGCACATGTGTACTCAGGGCAGAAGTACTTAGCTTTAGTATAGAATTTTTAATTACCAAGTTTGTTAACAAGACCAGTTTGCAGTAGTTTGATAACACTACTGATTCATTGCTATCATAACACGTCTATGGTAAAAATGTTGGTAATTTGATTTCTTGTTGCAAAATATAAGCATTATATTTTAGTACAAGTAAATCCAGGCAAATTTGCATATTTAGCTTAAAGGTTGATAACTAGGAAGTGAAGATTTGGAGGAGACGTCATTTACGCCCACAGGCGGCCTTGGCCTGTAGCCCATCGCATATATTGCCAACAAAATGTAGCCACTGTGATGTATTGGGTAGCTTGGCCACTGCCAGGATGTGCTAGCAGTACGACTGCTGGTAGTAACGCTACAGCTGAGGCCAAATTGGCCAGGTTATAAGGGCGTGAGTTTGCCACCTAGAGCTAAGTTTGCTGGCCAGTGCCCAGATTCCCTCAACACCCATAGATTTGATTTTCTGGGCCAGTTTTAGTTTTACTGCCAACTTATAACCGTGTGTTTTGTACTGCTGGTAATAGTCATACCACTGTGAAGGCCAAAGCAGTTTGCATTGGGCTTCGCTTGAGAAAGCAGTGTAACTGGATGGAGAGTTTATCATACCTAGCCAAAGCCAAGCCCTTACAGGTTGGCAAAGCTGATGAATTTTGGTTCCCTGAGGTCACTCTTCAGTTTAGTTTGCGTGATTTGATGTTGAGAAAGGTATGCTGCGATTTCCCTAACGATGTGCAAAGCATGCGAATTTTGCAAAGGTACGCGCGCCACTCTGCTGACAGCTTCTGATCGCGCTTTTAGCAAAACTAAAAGGTTGTTTTTGCTGCACAGTATAAGCAAAAGCCCAATGTTGGGGGATTGCAAGCAGGAGCCAGCCCAGCTGAGTGTTGGCTTAACTGATTACTAAGTGATGTTCACCTTCTGTAGACTAAAATTTAAAGAGTGTTGGTCCTAAAGGTGGAATGGGTGTACCCTGGAATGGCAAGCAGCAGTAGCTACGAGGTGGTATGTAAACAATTTATCACCATGAGCAGCAATGATAGAGCACTGACGGCATTTGAGAGCCATTGCTCACATGTGCCAGTTGAGGGGTATTCGTCTGTGAGTATGTCGTCGCTAATTAACAGTGTTGACCCCCGTCGCTAACCCTAGAAGGAGTTTTTGTGAGGCGCAGACATTAGCGTCCCATGCTGCTGATTGAGTTGAGGTGAGTAGCTGAATAACTAGCGATAGAAACTGCGATAACGTGTCTTTTGTTTACTTGGCATAATTAAGAATTTTCTTTTGTGCAAATATGCTAAGAATTATTTTATATAAAAATATAACTTTTTGGCCAGCCAAATAGCAGGAGGTGAAAGTGTTGGCAGGGATTGAGAGGATGCAGAGTTTGGGATTTGATATACCTAAGCCCGTTGGCACATTTGATTCACTGACAAATTTGACTCGCTTATTGATTACGCTACTATAGGTATTTGCTTTGGGTGGTTAATTTGCGTTTGGATTGGCTTGATACCCCCGATGCCGCATGGGTTTTATTGGCTTTGAGGATTCGCCGGCCAAATAGCGTAACTGCATGTGTGTGTGCAATAACCAGTGAGGTTACTGTGATTGTGAGGATTGCTAAACTGACGCTATGGCTCTTCCTGAGGAACATCTGGAGGATGGGCATAGTAGGCTAAAAAGTAACTAAGCTAATAGCCAAGCCTGTAAGCTGCTTTTCAACACTTTTGAGGCACCAAAAAGGCCATACCCCGATTACATGGTTGGGTTTTAACTTGTGACCACTAAATGAGTTAATTTAGCAGATTTGTGATAGCAATAGCATATGACAACTTAGCCATATGTCCTAAAGCCTGGTATATTGCCTTTCTTTTTTCGCCCTTTAAAGCCGACATAAGGTGAAAACCGCCTCTGTGCTGCAAACTTTATTGTAACGGGTGGAGCGTAAGCACCTCTGACGCCCTTTCATAAAAAGGGAATTTAGATGGTTGCCCCTGGATTGAGGGGTAACCCCTTGTTCTGCATGAAATTTAAAAGCTTACCCCCATCCAAGTGGGCGGTTTTGGTGAATTCCCTGACGAGAGAGGGTGCGTATAAAGACCAAATTGCTGTGGTTTTTGCCCGTAGAGATGTGGGATAGCCTTTTTGACATTTAAAATCTTAAAACCAAAAAAGATTATGTGAGATTTAAAGGGCCCCTTCTTTTGAATTTACCAAGCCGTTTGATAGCTCTATAATCTTAGAAATGAATTGGGATGTACTGTTCTGTTAACCCTTTCACACATTAAAACTAAGCCAGGAGAGTGAAATGAAAGCCTGTGGGATAAGTAGCCCAGCCAACCTAAGATATTTGTAATACTTTGTTGCGTACCAACCGGCCACTTTTCGCACCTGCAGAATACTTTAGCGGTGATTAATTGCCAGTTTGCAGAGCCTGCAGGGACTCCCAGCACCAGGTGCTGCCAGCGGGCAGTAGCGGCAGATAAACTAGCTAAAGTATTGCCCCGGAGTTGCCAACGCTTGTTTTGTCGGTAAGAGTTAACCAACACAACCCAGACGCCCGTTACTGACATGGCGCTGAATCAGATTAACCTACGATAAGAGTATTGCCATCATTAGTTGTATGTGATTAAGTTTTGGTTTTGCCATATATACTTTCATTTTGCTTTGACAATTTAGAAAATAAGAAACTGAGCTTTAATTTTTGTATTAGACAGTAACCCAAGACTATTAGCGAATGACTCAAAAAGCGCTGGGAAGTAAAGTAGAAAAGTGACTCTGTTGACCACACCGCAGCTGTGGCTGCGCACGCCAGCGCAGCTGCCGCGCGCCTTGAGCCGGTTTTGCTCACACCCGCCGCACGCGGTTTGCCTTTTGCCAGGGAGCACAGCTGAAGCAGAGTTTTTGCCCCAGCTTATGGCGGTATAGCAATCGAGCCGCTTCATGATGAGGAGGATGGCCAGCGTGACGGTAGCTTAACCGGCCATTTGCACTTTACTGCCCCGGCGTACCCTTACTCGCATGCACACACCTCTTTGCCAGGGTTTAGCAATTTGTTTGTTTACTGGTGCTTTCAGGATGGGCGGCAGAGCTCTATTACTTGTTGAGCTGTTTGCTCAAGTTGATAAACACACACCTGTTTTTTGCCAATTTAATACCCAGTAGGGGAATTTAACTTGTCAGGTAGCGCCCAAAAGGCAAATACCTTTTGGCGCGCGTTGGATTAGTTGATTTTATTACCTTTGTTTTTATAATCATCGTTATATTGGGTGAATGATTGAATTTCGTTTGCTTTCAATATCCATAGTTATATATCCCTAATTTTGAGTTTGGGATTTGCCCAATTCCTAGGATTTCGAGCTTCATTTGTTTTAAAAACTTCTTGAGGTTGGTGACGTATACCCAACTGCTGAGATAAGCCCGGCAAAGTTTTGTTAAAAGTTTGCTTCCCTGTTTACCCTATATACAAGGAATGTGGGCAGCAGCCTATGAAATTCATGAAGTGTTAGTGAAACCTTTAGAGATAGCCAGGTGGTGGTCAACTACCAACTAGCCAGGTTTGGTGTTAACAACGCCGCAGCTAGCTAAGGTAGCACTTTTGGGTGGCTCGCACATTGAGGTTTGATTGTTCCGACTAATAACAAGTACTGCCCATTTGGGTGCGTGACGTTGGAGATAACCCACAAGGTTTTACCAGTAGCCTTGGCATTTCTCCTTCATTGTTATATTGATGGCAGAGTTGCTTCCTCTAATTTCGGTTTGAGTGCATATGCCTGTGCTCAGTATGAAGTATTTGTGAGTGCCCAATGCAGGTATTGATATTACCCAATTGTAATTTCTTACCAGCGGGTATAAAAGGGGTGAAAATCCATTATGAGCAGTAGCTTTGTTGAACTTTCTTTAAAATTGTGGTGTTGTTATATTGAGCAAGGCTAAATTTGTAGCAGGCTGTGGGATGGTAGTTGGTAAGTTTGAGAGTTTGGCCTGATTACCTGCCTGCTGCCTTTTTGTTTTGAGGAGAGCAATAACATGTACTGAAACAACGGTAAAAATTCAGGCAGGCCAAGCTGAAGTTGACAACGGTTTGCTCCGCCGTAGCTTAATAACGATATGCTACTTCGGTAGCTTCGCGTTGGCAACGGCATGGC
>VOFJ01003483.1_pt1 | contig 28532 bp, 52 predicted proteins | sample 5384081 | NCBI WGS metagenome assembly VOFJ01 (sample SAMN12384729, study PRJNA508395) | human gut metagenome | isolation source: healthy gut I | host: Homo sapiens | reverse complement strand
TCAGTATTACTTCGTTTCAGTTACATGTTGCTATCTGTTTCAGCAAAGGTGTTCCTTCCATGTCCTGACAGGGAAAAGAAAGAACTGTTAGAGAGATAGAGCGATACATAGAAGGAAAGTTGATTCCAATCGAAGAGGTACAGTGCTGTGGTTTAGGTGGCTGTGCCCCTGTAAAAGAGCCAGAACTTGCAAAAAAATATGGGAGCGACGTTAAAAAATAGTGGCGGGCAGAAGATTTACAGCTATTGTGCGTCCTGTGCAGGCAATCTAAATCGGAACGGATCTAAGAATGTCACTCATATTTTGACAGAAATATTAGAAACAGATGAAAAAAAGCCGATACAGGGAAATCGATGTTGAATAGAATGAAAACAAAATTTATATAAGGGGATAACGACGGAAATGAAGAGGGCAGTGATCGTATTTACCAGAGTTCCCATTCCGGGACAGACAAAGACAAGAATGATGCCATATTTTTTTCGCCGGAAGAATGTGCAAAACTTCATGAGAATTTTCTGAAAAAGATATTGCACAGGAATGCGAAAAAAGTAAATGCTGACATATTCGTTTGCTACACACCGAAAAAAAGGGAAAGCATATCTGGAAAATTATTCAGGAAAGCAAAAGAATATATTCCCCAGACAGGGGAAGGTCTGGGAGAAAGGATGTATCAGGCAATCGAATATGTACTGGAAAAAGGGTATGATTCCTGTGTATTAATAGGAACGGATATACCGGAACTGAAATGTTCGGATTTGGAGTATGCGTTCAGGCTTTTGGATGTAAATGATGTAGTCTTTGGTCCCACCGTAGACGAAGGGTATTATCTGGTCGGAATGAAAAAGACCGGTATGTGAAGTGTTTGAAAAGAAGACATATGGAACAGGAAATGTACTGGAGCAGACCGTGCGATTACAGGAAATGGGACTGACAATCGGATATGTAAGAAGATTGCAGGATATGGATGACAGAGATGATATTACGGCGTATCGGAGCCGGATGAGGACGCAGAAGTTACTTCCAGAACACACATACTGGACGTTACCTGCTAAAAAACAGAAGATTTCTATCATTGTGCCGATCTATAATGAAGAGACAACGATAGAGAAACTGTTGGAGCAATTAGAAAACTTACAGGGAAAGTGTGAGATTATTCTAGTCGATGGTGGGAGTACAGACGCAACATTGTCGATGATCAGACCGGGATTTAAAGTACTGCATTCGGAAAAAGGCAGGGCGAACCAGATGAATCTTGGCGCAAAAAGAAAGTACCGGAGATATTCTTTTCTTTCTTCATAGTGACAGCGAACTTCCGAAAAAGACCGCTGGAAGAAATCAAAGCAGTGATAAAAAGATCATGAAGCAGGATGCTTTGGCATTGCATTTCATTCCAGACAGTTTTTTATGTGGACATGCAGAGTTATTTCAAATCATAGGATAAAAAGACAGAAAAGTGATGTTTGGAGATCAGGGGATTTTTATCACAAGAGAACTGTTCTTCAAAGCGGGGATGTTTCCGGCTTCTTCCGATTATGGAAGATTACCAGTTTTCGCTTACGTTAAAGGAAATGGGAGTAAAGCTTGGCATTGCTAGGCACAGAATCTATACGTCAGACCGGAGATTCCCCTAAAAAGGTGATTCCTCAGTTAAAAGTGATGTGGAAGATGAACCGGCTAAGAAAAATGTACCGGGATGGTGTGCCGATAGAGACGATATCGAAGTTATATAAAGATGTAAGATAAAATGTCAGGAAACAATATAGCCAATAGGGGATCGGGATTATGGAACGTATAAAAGGATTAAATGAATATGTGAAAAATGAAAAGTATAGGAAAAGCATTAAATCTTCCGAATGAACAGGAAGAAGAATATACAATGCTTGCACAGGGAGAGTATAATATTAATTACAGCTTCACGCATCCAAAGACAGGGAAAAAACTTCTGTTACGTGTCAATTGTGGGAGTCAGATGCATCTGGAAAATCAGATCGGGTATGAATGTCATGCACTGCAATTGCTGGAAAGCATCGGGAAGAACGAAAAGTGCTTTATGTAGACGGGAGCAGGAAATTTTTAGATCACGGAGTACTGGTAATGGAATATCTGCCGGGAAAAGCATTAGACTATCATACGGATTTAAAATATGCGGCAGAGTGTCTGGCTGATATACATAGTGTCAGAATACCGGAATCAGAATCGGGTTTGATTCGGCCAGATAATCCACTGATCGCAATATTGGAAGAGTGCGAAGAGATGGTGAAGATATATATGGATTCACCGCTTGGAAAAACAGGATGAAAAGGAAAATCCGAGATTTGCTTGATAAGGCATGGAAAAAGGCAAAAAGAATTCCATATGGAAGATTCACCGTATCAATGCTGTATTAATACAGAACTGAATTCCACGAATTTCTTGATTGGAGGAGGAAAGGAAAGCCGAACTATCTCATTGATTGGGAAAAGCCGTTATTTGGAGATCCGGCACAGGATCTGGGACATTTCCTTGCACCGACAACGACGTTTTGGGGAAAACGGATGTGATATTGAAGGAAGAAGAGATAGAAAATTTTCTGAATGAATATCTGAAATGTGTGAGGGCGCGTTTTGATATAACGGGATTAAAAGAACGAACGAAAGTATTTATGGAGATTACATGCTTAAGAGGAATCACCTGGTGCGCAATGGCATGGGTGCAGTATCAGCGACCGGATAAACTGATCATAAATGAATCTACATATCGGAAGCTGGAGGATTATCTGAGTGATGGATTTTTAGAAAAAATAGAAATATTTTTGGAACAATAATGTAAGTGAGAATAAGGAGAAAAGAGATGGAAAAAAAAAAAAAATTGCGGAACTTTTTATGAAAGGGATTGACTGTTCTCAGGTTGTAGCAGGGGCATTTGCAGAAGAACTGGGGATCACACAGGAAGAAGCATATAAGATGGTTGCAGGATTTGGCGGTGGAATGGGAATCGGGTGAAACCTGCGGTGCAGTAGTTGGTGCAATGATCGTACTGGGAATGAAATTTGGACATTGTGATACAGAGCATATGGAACAGAAAGATATCATGAATGCCAAAGAGCAGAGTTCCTGACAAAATTTCAGGAAAAAATATGGTGTCTGTAGCTGTAAAGGATTATTAAAACATGATATTGCAGATCCAGAGGGCATGCAGAAGATACTGGAAGAGGGACTTTTGTTTGATTTCTGCCCGGAAATAGTAAGAGATACCATTGAAATATTGAATGAGGTTTGTGTAATGAATGATATCATCAAAAGATTTTCATGAGCTGACAGAGATTCCGGTATTCCAGGAGATGGTGCCGGATAAAAGTATATGGATACAGAAGAGCATCTGGATGTATTGCAGATGAATATCGGACGGAAATGTAATCTACTTTGCAAACACTGCCATGTGAATGCCGGACCTGCAAGAACAGAAGAAATGTCAAAAGAAGTGATGGATGCCTGTCTTACATTTGCAAAGGAACAGAATATTGCAACGATAGATATTACCGGAGGTGCACCAGAGATGAATCCACATCTGGAATATCTGATAGAAGAAAGCAGTAGAATCTGTAACCATGTAATCATCAGAACGAATCTGGTCATATTATTGGAGGAAGAATATGAACAGCTAATGGAAGTGTATACAAAGAATAAAGTAGAAATTGTGTGTTCTCTTCCGTATTATCGTGCGGCAGAGATGGATAAGGTGCGCGGAGAAGGATCATTTGATAAGGCTATTGAAGTAATCAAACACCTGAATGCGATAGGATATGGAAGAAATCCAGAACTGGTATTGAATATGGTCTATAATCCGGCAGGTGCTTTCTTCCCACCTGATCAGGAAGCAATGGAAAAAGAATATAAGCAGAAATTGTTGCAGGATTTTGGCATTGAATTTAACAGCCTTTATACATTGTATAATAATCCAATGGGAAGATTCGGTGCATTTCTTCAAAGATCGGGAAATTTAAAGCGTTATATGAAAAAAAATTATTCGATGCATTCAATGCAGATACAGTGGGGGCATTGATGTGCAGGACGCAGATTTCCGTGGATTATGATGGACAGTTGTATGATTGTGATTTTAATCTTGCGGCAGGAATTCCGGTTGTTGGAAATCAGAAAATTTTTGATGTGACAGGAAAGCCATATCAGGTTCGTAAAATACGGATGGATAAGCATTGTTATGCATGCACGGCGGGGAGCCGGTTCCAGCTGAGGCGGCGCAACGAGTTAGGCAGGCTGCCTGACAAATACTTCTGGAAGAAGAGCGTGTATTATGTTACACTAATGCAGTATGAACAATAATTATGCATGGAAATGTAAGAATATACAAAAGGAGAAAAGAATATGCCAGTTTTTGATTTTAATGCAACACCGGACGAGAAGAAACCAGCGGAATGTACATATACGGTAATCCGCTCTAATGAAAATGAAGCAACTATAGAAAAACCAATGATGATCCTGGATAATAAGCAATGTAAATGGGAACATCATTCCTGCGGCGTATTTACCAATCCGATCAAGAGGACATCATTCGAATTTCAGCAGGAAGACGGAACCGTAAGCAGACATCTTAAAGATCGATGCAAAGGTTTGTAAGTCTGTTAAAATGGCTCGGAGAGAATCATATTAATGTGCGTCTCTCAGGAGAGAATACAGAAGAAGGATATGCAGTATACAAGATCCGCGAGATTGCATTTGGCGGCGGTACAAAGTTATCTGCAGAAGATGGATTCCTGCAATTTATGATCGAGCGTCTTCTGGCAAGTAATGCACCGGCAGAAGAGGAGAATGATGAAGATGAAGACGAAGCAGGAGATGATATGAAGCTTACCAGCCTTCAGAGTATCACAGACTTCATGAACTGTGCAGGAAGAACCCTTCCGGATAATATCCGCCTTTGGGCAAGACGTAATCTTGCCGTGGCACGTTCTCATGAAGTATCCCCGGAAGAACGACGCCACGCACAGCGTGCGCTTTCTATTATGATGAATATCCAGTGGAAGAGCAATTATTTTGAAGCGATCGATCCGGATGAAGCGCGCAGAATTCTTGATGAAGAACTTTACGGAATGGAGCGCGTAAAGCAGAGAATCATCGAGACCATAATCCAGATCAACCGTACACATACATTGCCGGCATATGGACTTCTGTTAGTGGGACCGGCAGGAACCGGTAAATCACAGATTGCCTATGCGGTAGCACGTATCCTGAAGCTTCCTTGGACAACACTGGATATGAGTTCGATTAATGATCCGGAACAGTTGACCGGAAGTTCCCGTATATACGCAAATGCCAAGACCGGTATTATTATGGATGCATTTGCAATGGCAGGAGAATCGAATCTGGTATTTATCATCAACGAGCTGGATAAAGCAAAGCATCCGGTAAAGGCAATGGCAATCCGGCCGATGTACTTTTGACATTACTGGATAACCTTGGATTTACAGACAACTATATCGAGTGTATGATTCCGACGGTAGGTGTATACCCGATCGCGACTGCTAATGACAATGACCAAGTCTCAGATCAGTGCACCGTTGATGTCACGTTTCGCCGTGATCGATATCCCGGATTATACACCGGAAGAGAAGAAAGTGATCTTCTCCAAATTCGCACTTCCGAAGGTATTAAAGCGAATGAGCCTTAAGGAAGATGAGTGCATCATGAGTGAAGAAGGTCTGGACGAAGTGATCGAATTATATTCGAATACATCCGGAATCCGTGATCTGGAGCAGGCAGCTGAGCATATTGCGGCAAATGCCCTGTATCAGATCGAGGTAGATCATGTGAAGTCTGTTACATTTGATGCAGAAATGGTAAGAAATCTGTTAAAATAAATGAAAACTACAAGAACAACATTTTTTTACAAGAGATAAAAATTTTTATAAGACATTTTTCGGTTGATGCTGGTCGTAGCACTTCAGAATCTGGTGGCTTACAGTGTGAATATGCTTGATAATATCATGCTTGGAAGTTATAGCCAGAATGCATTGTCCGGTGCGGCAACGGTGAATCAGATATTCTTTTTATTGTGAATCAGCTGGCACTTTCCATCGGAAATGCACTGGTAGCAATCTGTTCTCAGTACTGGGGAAAGCAGGAGACAGGGCGATTCGTAAGATGACGGGAGTGGCACTGGCGCTTAGTGTCCTGATCGGGGCAATAGTCGTGACAGCATGCACCTGTATTCCGGAGCAGCTCTTGAGAATATTTACGACATCACCGGAGATTATTGCCGAAGGAAAGGCGTATCTTGGACTTCTGAAATGGACATTTTTACTGTTCATGATAAGTAATCTGCTGATCGCCATGCTTAGAAGTGTGGAGACAGTGAAGATTTCGTTTGTTATATCGGTAGTGTCGTTGATCACGAACGGTTGTATTAATTACACACTGATCTTTGGACATTTTGGATTCCCGGAGATGGGAATCAAGGAGCTACATCGGAACACTGACAGCAAGGATGCTGGAGCTTCTGATCATCGTGGTATATATATGGAAGATAGATACGAAAGTCAGATTATTTGACATTAATTTGTTCAGAACTATATTTCTGCCGGAGAACAGAAAGATATGGGGAGCATTTTTTCAAAAGTTGCGTTTCCGATCATGTGCTCAGGGATGATCTGGGCAATCTCGGTACCGATGCAGACGGCGATTCTGGGGCATTTGTCTGCGGATGCAATTGCCGCAAATTCTGTATCCAGCACATTTTTCCAGTATCTGAAGGTCATTGTAATCGCTATATCATCGGCATCGGCCGTTGTGATCGGGAAAGATATCGGAGAGGGAGATATAGAAAGGGTAAAATCCGATGGAAGGACACTTTCTGTGATCGATGTTCTGATCGGTATAGTACTCGCTTCTTTGTTATTTGTACTAAGAGGACCACTTTTGTCTATGTATAAATTAACGGATACGGCAAAGAGTATTGGCAAATCATTTTATTATGATCATGAGTGTTGTTATGGTGGGAATGTCTTATCAGATGCCGGTATCGGTAGGTGTAATTCAAGGTGGTGGAGATACCAGATTCTCTATGTATATGAATATGATCTCTACTTGGGGGAATCGTTATGCCGCTTTCTTTTCTTGCGGCATTTGTATGGAAACTTCCGGTGGAACTGGTTGTGGTTGCAGTGCAGTCAGATCCAGTTGTTCAAGGGGATTCCGGTATTTTTACGGTTTAGGAGCTATAAGTGGATTCACAAATTAACATAAAAAAGAAGTATGGAATGGAAAGAATTTGAAACAACATTTTCGGTAAAATTAAATCAACAGCAAAAAGAAGCAGTACAGAGCACAAAAGGGCCGGTACTGCTTCTTGCTGTGCCCGGATCAGGAAAGACCACGGTACTGGTGACACGTCTTGGTTATATGATCTACTGTAAGAATATTCCTCCGGAGAGCATACTTACGGTTACATATACGGTGGCAACGACAAAAAGATATGTCCGAAAGATTTGCAGTCCATTTTGGCGAGGATATGGCAAAGAGACTGGAATTTCGGAACGATTAACGGAATCTGCGCAAGGATTATTCAGTATTACGGAAGACGGATCGGAAAGACACCGTTTGAACTTGTGAAGGATGAAAAGGCAACAACGGGGATGCTGATCAGAATCTGTCAGGATCATGGCATGGGATATCCGACGGAGAGTGATCTTAAGAATGTAAGAACGTTGCTCACATATATAAAAAATATGATGCTGAACGAAGAAGAACTTCAAAAATTAGAGGAAGAGTCAGATATCCGGATTGCAGGAATCTACCGTGAATACTGTGAGGCAGATGCGAGAACAGAAGCTGATGGATTATGACGATCAGATGTTGTATGCCTATAATATTCTGCGAAAAAGATCTGGGTGTGCTTGCATATTTTCAAAATAGATATCCATATATATGTGTGGATGAAGCGCAGGATACATCGAAGATCCAGCATGCGATTATTGCGGCGCTGGCGGCCGGAACAGGCAATCTTTTTATGGTTGGAGATGAAGACCAGAGTATCTATGGATTCCGGGCGGATATCCGGAGGCATTGCTGTCATTTGAAAAAAAAGAAGCATCCGGGAGCAAAAGTCCTTCTGATGGAAGAAAATTTCCGCTCAAATGCAAAGATTGTAGAAGCGGCAGATAAATTCATTCAGAAGAATACACTCCGGCATGAGAAGCATATGAGAGAGCGGCAAGAGAAGCCGGAGCGGATATCCGGGAAATTTCTCTAAAATCGAGGAAAGCACAGTATGTGTATCTGATGAAAAGCTGCACAGGAATGTACGACCGGAATGGCCGGCATGAGCGGATCGGAGGAACATAGGGGCAGGGCAGATGCTTCGGTGACGGAGACAGCAGTTCTGTACAGGGATAATGAGTGTGCGATTCCACTGATCGATCTGCTGGAAAAAAAAAGAATATTCCGTATCGTATGCGGAATGCAGACCTTTCCTTTTTACCCACCGGACGGTTCTGGATGTACAGAATATCATCCGGTTTGCAATGGATCCAAAAGATACGGAACTGTTCATGCAGATCTATTACCGGCTGAAATTGTTCTTTAACAAGAAAGATGCATTAAGATATGCACAGATCAGTCAGGAGAAAGATATGGAGGTGCTGGATGCGGCATTAAAATACGGCAATCTGGAGAAATATCAGGAAGATAATATCCGTAATCTGAAACGGCAGATGGTACGTATCTTAAATATGCCGGGGGATGAGGCTGTCAACCAGATCCTGACATATATGGGATATCAGAATTATCTGAAGAAAAAATGGGCATGAATGCCAACAAGTTGGAGACGGTCAAGTTGATCGGAAGCAGGGTAGAATCTCCGGAAAAATTACTGGAACGACTGGAAGAACTGAGAACGATCATTCAGGAAAAAGTATCAGATAAGGATTGCCCGTTTATTTTGTCTACCATGCATGCAAGTAAAGGACTGGAATATGATACTGTCTATCTTCTGGATGTTATGGATGGGATATTGCCGGAAAAAAAGTACTGGCAAATCCGCGGACGGCATCAAAGGAAGAACTTGAAACTTATGAGGAAGAAAGAAGACTCTTCTATGTAGGTGTGACCAGAGCAAAGAATCAGCTGAATGTATTTACGACGAATAAGCCGTCCAAATTCTGCAGTGAGTTGCTGGGAAAGAGGAATCTGAGGGAGAATCAGCAAAAAAGAATATGCAGGAATAAAAAAATGGGGAGATTATAGTCCGGTGGGAACATATGGCATAAAGGGAAATGGAATGTATCATGGATATGGCACCGGGCATGGATTTCAGAAGCAACCTGGAAAAAGCTATCAGGAACTTGCGGATGCACTTGGTGAAGGCATGATTGTAAAGCATAAGAAATTCGGTGAGGGCGTCGTTGTAGACATGGAAGGTGAGCACATCCGTATCCAGTTCGGAGACAATGTAAAGAACATGGATCTGAAAGTTCTGGCAAGACTTGGGATGCTGGAAATATAAGAATAAAAAATGACCAATAGTCAAAAATTGTATTGACTGTTGGTCTTTTTTGATGTATATTGCAATTAGGTACAAAAATGACCAATGGTCAAAAATGCTGATAAGAGTAAGAAGAAATAAAAAAAAGGATGTAAAAAATGATCATAAAAGGAGGGGCGGTTATGAATATGGTTGCATTTGGTAAAAAGGTAGTGAAGTTCAGAATTCCGATACTGATCATCAGTATCTTACTCTTGATTCCGGCGGGACTTGGATATGTGAATACAAGAGTCAATTATGATGTGCTGACATATTTACCGGAAGACATTGAGACGATGCAGGGTCAGGATATCCTGGTAAAAAGACTTTGGAACCGGTGCTTTTTCAATGTTTATCGTGGACGGAATGGAAGATAAAGATGTATCGGCATTGAAAGCAAAGATCGAAAAAGTAGATCATGTGCAGAAGGTTCTGTGGTACGATTCACTTGCAGATATCAGCATGCCGAAGAGCATGATGCCGAAAGATGTCTACGAAGTATTCAATTCAGATACGGGCACGATGATGGCAATCTTCTTTGATGAGGGTACTTCTTCCGACGGAACGATGGAAGCAATCGGGGAGATCCGTAAACTGGCCGGAAAGCAGTGTTTCTTAAGTGGTATGTCTGCAATTGTTACGGATACGAAGAACCTGGCTGAGAAAGAGACACCGTTATATGTACTGATCGCAGTTGTTCTGGCGGTGATCGTATTAGGACTTACGATGGATTCGTATTTTATCCCGTTACTTTTTATGCTGAGTATCGGAATGGCAATCATTTATAATCTGGGAAGTAACTATTTTCTAGGGAGAGATTTCCTATATTACGAAAGCGTTGGCGGCGGTACTGCAGCTTGGCGTTACACTTGATTATTCCATTTTCCTGATGCACAGTTATGAGGAGCAAAGCAGGCAAGATATAACGGAGACAAAGAACGTGCAATGGCACATGCGATATCCCAGACATTTTCATCTGTAATCGGAAGTTCCGTTACAACGGTAGCCGGATTTATCGCATTTGTGCTTCATGACATTTACGCTTGGTATGGACATCGGTGTGGTTATGGTAAAAGGTGTCGTCCTCGGCGTGATCGCCTGTGTGACAATCCTTCCATCCATGATCCTGTGCTGTGATAAATGGATCACGAAGACCATGCATAAGCCGTTTCTTCCGGACATCGGAAGGATATCGGATAAAGTTACAAAGCGGTATATGATCTATGTGATCATTTTCCTTGTACTTTTATTCCCGGCAATCTATGGAAATAATCATACATCCGTTTATTACAATCTGGATGAGACGCTTCCAAAGGATCTTCCGAGTATCATTGCAAATGAAAAATTGAAGGAAGATTATGACATGAACACGACACACATGATCCTCGTGGACAGTTCGGTTGAATCCGCAGATGTGGCAAAGATGATCAACAAGATGGATGATGTGGATGGTGTTAAATGGGCACTTGGCCTGGACGCGCTGATCGGACCGGCAATCCCGCAGAGCATGATCCCGGATTCCGTAACCGAGATGCTGAAGAATGATAAGTATCAGGCGCTTCTGGTCAATTCTGAGTATAAGGTTGCATCGGATGAACTGAATGTCCAGATTAAAGAACTGAATAAGATTCTGCACAAATATGACAAAGGCGGTATGCTGATCGGTGAAGGACCGCTGACGGCAGATCTGATCGACATTACAGATACAGATTTTAAGACGGTCAGTGTGGTATCGATCGGTATCATCTTTGTGATCATATTAATACTGTTCAAGTCCATTTCACTTCCAATCATTCTGGTTGGCGTGATTGAATTTGCTATCTTTGTAAATATGGGAATTCCTTATTACACAGGCACGAAGCTTCCGTTTGTTGCTTCTATCGTTATCGGAACGATTCAGCTGGGATCTACGGTTGACTATGCAATCCTGATGACGACAAGATATAAGAGAGAACGCAATCACGGAGCAGAAAAATATGATGCGATCACAACTGCACACCGCGCATCGGCACAGTCGATCATGGTAAGTGCACTGAGCTTCTTCGCAAAAACGATCGGTGTCGGATTGTATTCGAATATTGATATGATCAGCTCACTGTGTATCCTGATGGCGAGAGGTGCGATCATCAGTATGATCGTGGTTATCTTTGTACTGCCGTCGATGTTTATGGTATTTGACAAAGTAATCGTGAAGACGAGTAAGGGATTTTTTGCCATAACTCTGGAACCACGGGGACGTGAAAAATGGCTTTTTACTGTCCCCGTTGGCATCCGGTAATTAAATATACAAAGCCGGAATGTAAAGGCCGGAAGGATAAATATATTGTCATGATTATGCAAACATGCTACAATATGACTTTTGAACTGGTTCGCAAACCTCCCAGTATAAAAAAACTAGGCAAAGTACATAACATGTATGATTACTTTTGTTTATGGGGGTTCTGTAAGCAAAAAAGTATTTTTTTTGCCTTTTTGAATTGCAGTGTATTCGTAAGGAGCCGCCAGTGGTAGGTCCTGTAGAAGTGATTGAGAAAGGAAAAGAAAAATGAAAAAAAAAAAGTAATTATTGACTGTGATCCGGGTATCGATGATAGCCTGGCTATCATGCTGGCATTGCAGTCGGAAGAACTCGAGATAGTTGGAATCACCATTGTATGCGGAAACTGTCCGGTAGAGATGGGATTCGGAAATGCGAAAAAAGTGCTGAAGCATATGGGAAGGTTAGATGTTCCTGTCTATAGGCGTAGAAAAACCGCGCGCCGGGAGTATGTCAACGCACTTGACACGCATGGAGAAGATGGACTTGGTGAAAGCTTTTTACCAGAAGTAGAAGGATTCCGTCAGGAGATGGGAGCAGTGGAATTCCTTGCATCAAAGCTGAAAGAAGGACACATTTCCGTAATAGCACTTGGACCGATGACGAATCTTGCAACATTGCTCGAACAAGACAGAGTTGCGTTTGATCAGATCGAAGAATTCGTGTCTATGGGCGGAACGTTCAAAAAGCCATGGAAATTGTTCGCCGGTAGCGGAATACAATTACTGGTGTGATCCGGATGCGGCAGCGAAAGTATATGATGCAATGTATCAGAATGGACGGAAGATCCATATGATCGGTCTGGATGTGACGAGAAAAATTGTTCTGACACCAACGATTCTTGAGTATATGTGCCGGATAAATGCAAAAAAGAGGTGTATTTATTAAGAAGATCACAAAGTTTTATTTTGATTTTCACTGGCAGTGGGAACACATCGTCGGATGTGTGATCAATGATCCTCTTGCTGTAGCATATTTTATTGATCCTTCGATCTGTGAAGGATTTGAATCCTTTGTCCAGATTGAGACAGAAGGGATATCACTGGGGCAGTCGGTTGTCGATTCGATGAATTTTTACCGGAAAGAACCGAATGCAAAAAGTACTGACACAGGTAGATACATATCGTTTTTTCGAAATGATGCTTTCGAGAGTACTGGAAGTAGAACCTGAGAGTCTGGATATTTTGGAAAAATGTATTATAAGTGAGGAGAAGTAAGTCATGAAAAAAACATCAACATATAGAGTATCAACATATAAAATCTGCATCGTTGCATTTGCAATCTGCATTAATCTGGTCGGAGGACAGATTGCATTATTTCTGAAGCTTCCAATTTACCTGGACAGTATCGGAACCGTATTCATTGCATCCACATTAGGCCCGATTTATGGAATGCTTCCGAATGTGATCAGTGGTCTGTTCATGGGAATGACGGTTGACGTATATTCTTTATACTATGCACCTGTCGGTATCATTCTTGGTCTGGTGACAGGTCTGGTATATCAGAAATATAAGCCGAAAAAATGGTGGATATTTGTGGCGCGCTGGTAATTACATTACCGTCAACCATTGTAAGTTCCTGCATTACGGCATTCTTATTTGGCGGGATTACATCATCAGGTTCTACGGTTCTGGTGCAGCTTCTTGCCAAAAACCCCGATGGGAATGGTAGGAGCATGCTTTGTGGTTCAGTTCTTTACAGATTATATTGACCGTGTGATCTGTCTGTTCGTGGTAAGCGCACTTACAAAGGCACTGCCAAGAATATGATGGAGAGATTATAAGGTGACCTTATAAGGAAAATTTGTAGAGAAAAGTTCATAAAGGCGATTATATAGAGGAAAATTTATAGAGAAATTAAAAAAGAGAACTTATAGAGGGGAAGGTAGAAAGTGAATGTATTGATAACAGGTACAAGTTACGGAATTGGAAAAGGGTGTGAGAAATATTTTCTGAAAAAAACGGACATAAAGTTTATGGATTTGACCGGAAAGAATCTACAATAGAACATCCGGATTATAAGCATTATTGTCTGGACATCCGTGATAAAGAGATGTATCCAGAACTTCCGCCCATGCAGATCGTGATCAACAACGCAGGTGTACAAAATGAAGATGATATTGATATCAATCTGAAAGGAACCATTGCGGTCACAGAACATTACGCAGTACAGCCGGAGATCCGATCTGTGATCATGATTGATCTGCAAAAAGCGGCCATACCGGATCGGAATTCCCGGAATATGCGGCAAGTAAAGGTGGGGTCCTTTCATATACCAAAAATGTTGCGATGAGAATTGCTCCGTATCAGGCGACCTGCAACAGTCTGGATTTCGGCGGAGTGATGACAGAGTTAAATAAACCGGTGATGGAAGATGAAAAACTGTGGAATGCGATCATGGATCTGACTCCTTTAAAAACGCTGGATGAGTGTGGAAGAAGCTGCAGAATGGATTTATTTTATGGCGGTGCAAAACAGATTCTGCACAGGCCAGAATATTCTGATCGATGGACTGGAAGCAGGAAACAGTAATTTTATATGGCCGGAGTAGAGATCAGATAAAACCATAGAGAACGGTGTAGAAAAAGAGGTATAGAACATGGAGTTTAAATACTGTAAATTAGAAATATTTCTCCCGCCGACGCATCTGGAAGTTGTGCAGAAAGCACTGCAGGAGGTTGATGCGGGACATATCGGGAACTATGATTCATGGCATGTCGGTAAGTCCGGTAACGGGTTACTGGCGTCCGCTTGACGGATGTGATCCGTATATCGGAACCAACGGTGAGATCAGCCGCGAACCGGAGCTGAAAGTGGAAGTAACCGTGTATACAGAAAAAATGTTGATAAGACGATTGAAGCCGTGAAGAAGGTACATCCGTATGAAGAACCGGTGATCAATGTGATACCACTGTGGAGAACAAGCTTTTTAAGTCTGAGTATATAAGTAAAGCCGTTGATGCTAATTTTTGTGGTTACAGCACTTCAATGCGCCTTGGAAGGGAGGAGAACGCATATGTCAGAAAGAAATCATGAAGTTATAAAAAGTCAGCAGCTTTTAGATGAATATGGCAATATTGCGGAGCCGGGCTGGTCGAGAAAGCAGTTGCGGCAATATTCAAGAACACAGATCAAAGCACCAAAGTTCTGGATCAAAGAATGGGACTATTATCTTGTAGTGGGTGATGATTGTGCTGTGGCATTTACACTTTCAGATGACGGTTATGTGGGATTGCAGTCTGTGTCTCTGCTTGATTTTTCGGGAGAACCGTGGGAACATACGGAGACAATATTAGATGCATTTCCGATGGGAAAGCTTAGGATGCCGGAGAATTCGTCGGAGGGTGATATCATTTATGAGAAGAAGAATCTGAGACTAAAGTATGTGTTGGAAAATAGTGCGTCAGAATCAGCAGAAGAGGAACATAATGAGAAAATTACAAAGCCGGCTATAAAGATACGTCATATTACATGCCAGTTTGACAATTTTTACCAGGGCAAATCATTTTCCTGTGACATCCGGCTGTCGCCAGCCGGATATGGATACCATGGTCATCGCAACACCATGGGATCGGAAAATGTGATTTTCTATGATGGGATAGCGCATAAGATCGATGATGTAGAATTCGTGATACCGGAAGATGATTACTGTAAACCATGGAAGTTTACGTCCAGTGACGGCAGATTCGAGATGGATTTTCTTCCAATATTAGACCGGTCGGCATGCCTGGATTATAAACTGATCGTGTCGGATCAACACCAGGTATTCGGACGGATGAGCGGAATGGCAGTGCTCGATGACGGGACAAAAGATAGAGATAAAAGACGTGCTGTGCTTTGCGGAAAAAGTACATAACCGGTATTAGAATGTGCCTGAAAAAATCAGTTCCACAATTTTCAGACATACTCTGAATCGGTGGAAAAACAGCCGGGAAAATAGCCGGGGGAAACAGCAGGTTGCTTTCCGGTCATAAGCTTTTCTGCTAAGATATCGGTATATCGATAACGGAGGTAGATGCGATGGAAACAAAGGATGTTATATTAGAACTTCGTACGAAGAAAGGTTTATCTCAGGACGAACTGGCCGGCAAAGTCATGGTCACAAGACAGGCAGTATCCCGCTGGGAAAATGGGGAAACAGTTCCGAATACGGAGACGTTGAAGCTTTTGTCAAAGGAATTCGGGGTGTCGATCAATACGCTTCTTGGTGCACCTAGAAAGTTAATCTGTCAGTGCTGTGGAATGCCGCTTGAAGATGATGAAATCATAAGCCATGACAGTGACGGGACGCTGAACGAAGACTATTGTAAATGGTGTTATGCGGATGGCACTTATACTTACAGTAATATGGACGATCTGATTGATGTATGTGTTAAAAATATGATCAATGAGAATTTCACGGAGGAACAGGTGCGGGCTTATATGAAAGATCTGCTTCAAAGTTAGATTACTGGAAACAATATGAGGAGCTTGGTGACAATGGAGAATTTGAAGCATTTCAAGAAGCGACTGATACAGGAAATCAATGATCTTCATATAGAAGGAATGCCGAAAGTTGAAAAAGCTGAATGCGCTTGTCGGAAAGTATGTGAATCTGGAATATCCAGCGCCGAATGGCAAACGTGTGAAGTTACTGGATGACCAGACGACGTATCTGGGGAATCAGCTGGAGTGTGAGTTTGGCGGCGACAGGTGCTTTGGAGTGCTGGCGGGGATGGATTTTATTATGGTTTGTACGTATGAGGCGGGAGGCGAAAAATCGGAGCTGGTGGTGTATAAGAAGAGGTGAGTGAATAGTAAATAAGCGAAACCATGGAAAAGGTGTAGAAGAAAAAACACTTTTTTCTATGTTTTTTTTTAGTAAGTTCTAGTATGGTATTAATAATGTTATTTAAGGTTTAATTTAGTCAAAAACCGATTTATAGTGATATGTGCTATTTTATAATTCTTTTTTGAATGAATTAGTTTGGTTTCTGTTATAATTATTTGCATACGATAAATGCTAATACTGTGGTATAAAAGGATAATAAATTGTGCATTAAGTATATTTGAATTAATGCAAAAAAGAATTTACAGAAGGGTATAAAAAAATAATTTGTAGAATAATAATTGCAACGTCTATGGAAAGATATATGGGAGAATTAAGTAACAAGACAGATTTTGAGTTTAAAGCGAGTTTATTATTATTGTTATATAATAGAAATATTTTCCAATTATTATCCAAGAATACCAAATTGAAGTGGAAGCAACTTTGTGGGGGCAAGGTAAATGCGTAGAATTTTTACAACAAGTAGCTGAAGATTTATCAGAAAAAGTAACAGCAAGAATAGCTGATTTGAATTCTCGCCCTGAGCAATTAAGAATACCACTTGAAAGTGAAAAATTATAGAAGATTAAAAAAAGATAGCCTGTCCTTTTTACGGGAGAGGCTATTTTAGTAAGAAATGTCGTAGTAGTAACCTCTTCCACCTTTACTCCGTTTCTACTACGATTGCTGTACACATCTTGCAAAATTTTGCTAAGATTTGCATTTTATGTACAGAAATGACCAATACATAAAGAAAAATTAACACCGCGCAAAACTGCTGCAAATGGCAGTAGGAAAAGCGCCTTTTGAAAGGAGTTTATATGAGTATACGAGTGATCTTTATCTGCCACGGCAGTGTTTAAGGGACGGAGCAAAAGCCTTGAGTTTATTGGGTTCCTTGGATGGAAATGTAGAATTTACACCTTATTTACACCTTTGGAAGATCGGATCGGAAAAGCTGAAATAATAATATAAATGCGTGGGAGAAATCCTACGCTTTTTACATATAATCGCACAATTTGAATGAAAAAAGCCTCATGATCATGTGGGAAAAATGAAAGTAAAACTTATTAGATGATATAATGTATTAATTTGTAATTTGAAAGAATATTTGAGGTTTATAGGTATTTATCTGACGGTATACACCTACCATATAGTAGTTATAAAATAGAACGGTACAAATGGATAGTTAGGTAAGAAGATAAAGGTTGTTTAATTGTTAAAAGCTCTTGCGGAAAAAAAGCATTTTAAAATAATATATGATTGTAAGAGATGTATAATTTTTACAATGGAGAATAAGATATGTTTGGTAAGAACCAGATCATACAAAATCTTGTTGCGTATCTGCGTTATCAGAATCTTTATGCGATAAAAGAAAAGTGCCAGCACGGATCCATTCAGGTTCCATACAGTTACTATGACTGCGGTATACCGGATTATTTTTACGAGTGTACCGCCGCACTGGCACAGTGAAATGGAATTAAATTACATAAAATCTGGAAATGGTTTTTTTCAAATACGAGGATCAGACCATCTCTGCCAAACCGGGAGACATCTTTCTGATCCAGCCCAACGTCCTTCATGCTATCATGTCGGATGAGCACAGCTCTTTTTTTTTATGATACCATTGTTTTTCATCAGAATATGCTGGTGGGAAGTTACGATGACCGTTGTTATACAGATATTCTGCTGTCGATCTTTTCTTCCAGACGAAGAGTTCTGGTCCCTGTATCTCAGGAACCCCGGGGTATCATGAACTCCATGATTCGGTCCGGACTATTATGCAGTGTGCACACAAAAAATCTTGCAACGTCTGATCTGTTACTGAAAAAGGCGAACTGCTTCGCTTATTTTATCTGCTAGCATCGACACCGGGACTCTGCACCGAACACACGGTTTTTCGACAGAATCCCGGATGACCGAAACACTTCGGCCTGTTCTCACTTATATACAGAAACATCATTCTGAATCTGTCACCATAGAGCAGCTGGCAAAGATCGCTCATATGAGCAAAGCAGTTACTTTATGAGCTGTTTCAAACAGAATTTCGGTCTCGGAGCCATTGAATATCTGAATCAGGTACGTATCCGATCAGCATGCGATCTTCTGCGCAATACGGATCGCAGTATCTCCGACATTGCTTTCGATACCGGATTTCATAACCTTTCAAATTTCAATCGACAGTTTCGCACCAAGGTAGGATGTTCTCCTCAGACTTACCGAAAAGAATCCGTTCTTTCCTGATAGATCCAGTAAGTGATCATCAACATGATCCAGGCGCCGATCCAGGCAGATACTTCTGCCAGAGCAACACCACGAAAAGCCAGATATGGAGTCAGCGGCTTTACCATGACCACTCGAAGAGACACTTCCAGGACTCCTGAAAGCATCGGAACAAACGTATGTCCCATGCCCTGACACCCGTTGCGGAACACAAACAGCCATCCCAGAGGAAACAGACAAATGCCTGTAACCGCCAGAAAATCTCTTGTGTAAGAAATAATCGACGCATCATTCAACATGAAAGAAGTCAGAAACTCAGGAATACACAGCAACATCAAAGCCAGTGGAATATTTATCAGGATCGTCAGGATAACTCCTTCTCGGATACCGGTACGTATCCGCTCCTTTTCCGGCACCATAATTCTGTCCCACAAAAAAAGTAAGAAGTGCCAGGCCCACTGTATTTGCCGGCTGTTCAAAAAGACTGAGAATCTTGGTGCATGCCTGCATAGGCAGCCACATAGCTTGTTCCCATATTGTTGACAAATGTCTGCAATACCATTCCACCCACTGCAGTGACAGAATTCATAACGGCAACAGGCAGACCTTTCAATGTCAGTCTTTTGATGATTACACTCTGTGGTTTCCAGTCCGTTTTTTCGGGATCAGATTTTTTTCCCTTCCTATGTAGTAACAGCAGTAAAGCGCAGACAGAACCTGTGCCAGAACAGTGGCTAACGCGCGCCAAAAACACCCATATGCAGCGGAAAAACGAATAACAGATCCATCAGAACATTAGCAATGGCGGAAATTATCATTGCAAGCAGAGGCACCCGGCTGTTTCCGACGGAACGCAGAAGTGTCATGGCAAAATTATTAAAAATTGTAATGGTGGTTCCCGCAAGAATTGTTCCGAAATATTGCAGTGTTTCCGTCATCAGATCTTCCGGTGTATGGAGAAATGTAAATAATTGCCGCATGAAGGCCAGACTTACCACTGTGATCACAATCCCAATAGCCAGACAGATCCAGACAGACATTGCCAGCTCCTTACGAAGTTTTTTCATAATTGCCACTTCCAAAAGACTGAGAAATACAGATTCCCAATCCTCCTGTCAGCCCAATTGCGAAACCAATGATCAGAAAATGTACGGAACCGGTATTTCCGACTGCTGCCAAAGTGCCGTATCGCCAATTCCTTTTCCCACCACCATAGAGTCTGCAAAGCTGTATAACTGCTGAAACAGATTTCCTGCCAGGATCGGCAGAAAAAACTGTACCAGTAAACGCATGCAGTTTCCCTGCGTCATATCATTCGTCGTGTTCTTACCCATTATGTTCCCTCCTGATGTCTAAACGGTACTCTCCAAATACTGTCTGTTTTTAGCCAGTATTTTACTACTGAAATGATACTTTTTTCTATGACATTACTATGCTGAAATATTAGCAGAAAGTTTCTTGTTTAAATTTTTTATGATGTTTTCAGAGTTATCTTTTTGAATAATATCTCATTTTTGTCGCCGATAAATAGTCTATAATAATACCTCCTCTTCAAAATTAATTCTATCATAAAATGACATATAAATCTAATAAAGATATGCTTAAAAGACAAGAGTTCATAATGATTAGTGAACATCATAATATTTTTAGAGTAGCATCCAAATATCACAAACCGATTTGATGAGGAGAAAATACCAGAGCAAGATCCACCCGTGTATTACAGTATTGTCATTTTGACAATTTTGTATTACTTACGAGTAGCAGACTTGATGGGGATTACGTCCCCATACCCACGTGAAAATATAATTGCTGGCAATTACATTTTAGCAGATATGCAGGCATATCTGAATAAGCGTCATAGACAACAAAATAAGGAAATTTTGATAAGGCATTCACCTGGAATAGGTGAGTGTTTTTTTGTTTTAAATATTCAATTAATCGAAAAAAATTAAAAAATTTTCCTTAGGGGGCTGTAAAAATGTCTCTCAGCATTTCGTATTAATGTAAGGGTATTTTTTGCAGGAAAAATTAAAAAATTTTTTTCATTAAGAGGCTGTATTTATGCCCTTCATCTTTTGAATATGTGTAAGGACATTTTTGAGCCGGCATAAAAATGATTTTTACAACAGTTAGAAACAGAAACGAGGCGAGAAAAAGAATGAAATATGAATACATGAAGGAGTCTGAGCAGATGCTTCAGTACTTCCAGTTTCCGAAGTTTTTGCTCAAACTGCGCATTTTCCAAACTGCAAAATTTCTTTATATGATTTTGTATGACCGGGCACGGATATCGAGAAAAAGAATAGCTGGATAGATAACTATGGAAATGTTTGTCTGATTTTTCCGATAGAGGAATTGTCTGCTCAAATCGGCAAATGTAAATCTTCTGTAAAAACAGCATTGAAGGAATTAGATGATGAGGGATTGTTGGTTCGCAGATCTGGTGGTTTTTCAAAACCAAATCATTTATATGTAAAAATTCCATCTGATGAGATTGTTTTACAGCTGGTTGAGAATAAAGCGGTTAAAAAGATGGCTGTAATAGAGTCGGAAAAAAAGCAACCATCATCTGGTCGTAAAAATGGCTGTGCAGAAGCCGGAAATGTGGCACCTATTAAAGTAACTGAGAAATATAAAAGAAATAAATATCATGAAGTAAATTATTGCTATGGGGAAGGAGAGAGCTTGTGATGAGAGAAGAAGATACCGTATGTGTAGGTAGTGATGGTTTGCAGTATTGCAAAGTATGTGGGGAAGCGAAAAGAAGTGTTTTTTCCCAAGGGTGACTTTATGGGGATGAAAAAACATTCCAGGCAATGTGCTTGTGACAGAAAAAAGCGTATGAAGAAGAACAAAAATATTTTAAAGACAAAGAGCACCGGGAATTAGTCAGCAGAAATACGAGCATCTGTTTTGACGAGAGCAGAATGGAAGAGTGGACATTTGAAAATGCGGATATATCAGATGCTGTAATGCATAAGGCCAAAAAAGCTATGTTGATAACTGGGATGAAATGAAAAGAAATCATATAGGCTGTTTGTTCTGGGGACCGGTTGGTACCGGGAAAAGTTATGTTGCCGGATGCATTGCCAATGATCTTCTCAAGCGGAAGTAACAGTGAAGATGACAAATTTCAATACCATTATCGATGATATATTTCCACTGGCAGACAAAACAGGAATATATCAATGCATTGGCTTCGTATCAGCTTTTGATTATTGATGATCTTGGAGTGGAACGAAATTCGGAATATGCGTTAGGAATTATTTTCAGCGTCATAGATCGTAGGATCCGTTCGGGACGACCATTGATCATCACAACGAATCTTCCGCTAAAAGAAATAAAAAGCGAGACCATGTTGGATAAAAGGCGTATCTATGACCGCATTTTAGAAATGTGTACGCCAATGTATGTTGGAGGCACAAGCAAACGAGAAGCGATTGCAAGTATGAAAATGGAGAAAGCGAAAACCTTGTTGAATACCAACAGAGGGAAGGAGAAATGCGAATGAATCATACAGAAAAAAACAATACCTGTTTGGAAGAAATATTCTTTAAATGTTTCCGAAGCAGCTGAATATTATGGAATTGGAAAAAAGAGATTAAGACAGATCGCAGGTGAAAATGAAGGAGCAGATTTTATTTTGGAGGTTGGTTCTCACATCCGGTTCAAAAGGAAATTGTTTGAAGATTATCTGGATACAGCCAGCACAGTTTAAGTGACAGAATAGAAAAAATAGTAATGAAAATAATGTTCATTTTATCTTAGCGAAGGGAAGGTCTTGTGGTATAATGAATAAACCGAGACGGTCTTCCGAGTTAAATGAACATTTGATGAAGGAGACGAAATATTATGAGTGAAAAAAGGAGAGATCATAGAGGACGTATATTACACAATGGAGAAATACAGTTATCTGATGGCAGATATCGATTTAAGTATGTCGATGAGATGGGAAAGGAGCGCTGCGTATATAGCTGGCGCTTAGACCATAACGATGCAACTCCGAAAGGAAAGCGCCGGGCTTTGTCACTTCGAGAGATGGAGAAGAAAAAATTCAGGCAGATCATTTCGAGCAGATTGCAACAAACGGAGGAAATATGACAGTACGGGAACTGGTTGAAAAATATACATCAACAAAAACCGGTGTCAGACCTACTACAGTTGCAGGATATGGAAACAGTTATCAATTTATTGAAGAAAGATCCATTTGGAAAAAGAAGGATTGATACGGTTCGGATTTCGGATGCGAAATGTTGGCTGATACATCTTCAGCAGGTAGAAAAAGAAAAGCTATAGTTCCATCCATTCAATCCGAGGAGTTCTTCGTCCGGCATTTCAGTTGGCGGTGGATGATGACCTGATCAGGAAAAAATCCATTTCAGTTTCAGCTAATGGAAGTGGTTGTGAATGACAGTGTGACAAGAGAAGCAATCAGCAGAGCAGAGGAACGTAAGTTTCTGCGATTTGTGAAGGAGGATCCTCATTTTTGCAGGTATTATGAGGGGATTTACATATTATTTAAAACCGGCGGCTTCGCATCTCGGAATTTTGTGGTTTGACCATTTCTGACATTGATTTTAAGGAGCATACGATCAACATCGATCATCAATTGCAGAAAAAATCAAAAATCGGATATTATATTCAAGAGACTAAAACAACCAGCGGAACGAGAAAAGATACCTATGACTGCGGATGTAGAGGAATGTTTTCGGAAAAATAATAGAAAAACGAAACCCGCCCAAAAGCAGAACCTATGGTAGATGGAAAAAGTGGATTCTTATACTTTGATAAAAACGGAAGTATTTGTTATTCTCTGCACTGGGAGCATTACTTTCAACACATCATTCAGAAATATAATAATACTTACAAAGTGCAGATGAATGTTATCACCCCGCATGTATGTCGGCACACCTATTGCTCAAATATGGCAAAATCCGGAATGAATCCAAAAGCACTGCAATATTTGATGGGCCACTCAGAGATCAGCGTAACGTTGAATACATATACGCATGTAAATCTCGAGGATGCCAGGGAAGAAATTGCTCGGATTCAGGTTGTGTAATTACGATTTTTTAATTGAAAATAGCAAGGTGTAAAATAGAAAAACATACACCTTATTTTACACCTTTTGCGGACGATATTATGCGAAAATAAACCAGGTTATGCCAGAAAAGCAGCAAAAATTTACAAAGGCTTACAAAGCCCGAAAAACCAAGAAAAACTAAGAAATGCGAGGTTATGCAACAATGATAAAAGTGCTCTTCATCTGCCACGGCAACATCTGCCGCTCAACCATGGCAGAATATGTAATGAAAGATTTAGTAAAAAAAGCGAATCTGGAGTCATCTTTCTACATCGACTCTGCCGGAACCAGTAACGAAGAAGATGGCAATCCGGTACACTATGGGACACAGAACAAATTAAGAGAAGAAGGAATCCCGTGTGGGAATCACAGAGCACGTCAGATGACGCGAAAAGATTATGAAGAGTTCGATTACCTGATCGGCATGGAACAGTGGAACATTCGCAACATCAACCGCATCATCCGGAAAGATCCGGAGCAAAAAAGTACATCTGTTACTGGAATATGCAGGAGATGCAAGAGATATTGCAGATCCGTGGTACACGGGGAATTTTGATGTGACTTATGAAGATGTGAAAGAAGGTCATGAGGCATTCTTGCAATATCTGATTGAGAATGAACCATTATATTAGAAACAATAGGAATAAACAATAAAAAGGAATCATCTTATGTGTTCAGATAATTTTGCATACATTTGATGATTCCTTTACATTTTTTTCGAAAATAATTTCATAGAATTTAATGTAATATAAACTCCGGGTACAATTTAACATAGATTTAACATAGATTTGATATAGGTCGCATACACCTTCGTTACAATAAGCCCGTAACGTCGAGGGAACATCATGTGTTCGAAAGAAAACTGCCGGCGGCAGGGTTCTACAGAAGACGAATGAAGGAGAATGGGAAAATATTATGAATGAAAAATTGCAGATAATATTCGGGCTTTTAGGAGGCCTGGCGGTTTTTATCTATGGAATGAATATGATGAGTGAATGTCTTCAGAAAGCGGCAGGAGAAAAAATGAAAAGCATCCTGGCACTTCTGACTAAGAACCCGGTACTTGGGGTTATCGCAGGAGCACTTACCACAGCGGTATTACAGAGTAGTAGTGCGACAACCGTTATGGCAATCGGATTTGTCAGTGCGGGACTTATGAGTCTGCCGCAGGCAATCTCAATCATCTTTGGTGCGAATATCGGTACGACAATGACGGCGCAGATTATTGCATTTAAGATCAGCGATTACATTTATATCATTATTTTTATTGGATTTATTATTTCGTTTATTGCGAAATCTGAAAAAGTGAAAAAGTATCGGTCAGACAATTTTTTGCATTTGGTCTGTTATTCCTTGGAATCGAGACCATGGGAGATGTTATGAAACCGCTGGCATCCAGCCCGGTGTTCACGGACCTGATCGAAAGAGTGGCACATATTCCGGTACTTGGCGTATTTGTCGGAACGCTTATGACACTGGTGGTACAGAGTAGTAGTGCAACGATCGCAGTATTGCAGAACTTTGCATCACAGCCGGGACCTGACGGCGTGACAAGTATATCTTGTCTTGCAGGTGCAATCCCGATCCTGCTTGGAGATAATATCGGTACTACAATTACAGCACTTCTGGCAAGTATCGGTCAGACAAAAGATGCGAAACGTACCGCAGTTGCACATTGTATTTTCAATATTTCCGGATGTCTGTTATTTATCTGGTTTGTGAAACCATTTGCAGCGCTGATCCAACACATTTCTCCCTAAAGGACCGGAGATTGAAGTGATCTCAAGACAGATTGCAAATGCACATACATTATTCAACATTACAATGACACTTATCTGGGTCTGTCTGATCAATGTGATGGTAAAGATTGTTATGACGTTGATTCCGGATGGAAAAAGCAGTCGATATGAATCCTGCAAAACCTGTATTTCTGGATGACAAGATCATCAGCCAGCCGGCGGCCGACACTTCAGCTGGTTGCAAAGGAAATCCTTCGTGTGAGTGAAATGGTGAAAGTGGTTGTGGCAGATACGATCACAATTGTCAAAACAGAAGACATGAATGAACTGGAACCATTGCAGGAAAAAGGAGAGTACAGATCAAGAAACTGACGGATCAGATCACAGAATATCTGGCCTCCCTATTCTCAGCCGGAACAATGACAGAGCAAAGAGGCAAAGACAGACGGCGAGTCTCATGTACATCTTGAGCGATGTGGAACGTATGGGAACGCTGAGCGTAGAAGTTGCAAAATGTGTACGGGAAAAAGGTAGACAATCGGTACAAATATACGCCGGAAGCGATGGATGAACTGCAGAAGAGTCTGAAGACACTGGAGAAGATGTTCAATGATTCACTTAAGGCATTACAGGGAGATGAGTCAGTGCAGATCGAGAAGCTGATAAAACGGAAAGATAAGATCATGGATCTGGATCTGAAGATGAGAAAAAGCGCATGTACAGCGTGTCAATAAAGGAAAATGTAAAAACAAGCCTGACAGCACCATTTACAAATATCCTGCATCTGATCGACCGTATGGGAAACAGTTGTGTCAACCTTGCGGATGTTGCGTCAAATGAAATCAGTCTGAATTATTTTATGGTAAATTAAGAATATGAGAGAAAGAAAAGCCTGTGCGGATATAAAAATGATATTCTGCAAGGGCTTTTTTAGTCTAAAGACATAAAAAATAAAATTTGAGAAATACTATAAAAAGAAAAAGATCATGTAATGAAGAAAGAAAAACTATAAAAAAGATAGCAGACTATCTAAAAAAGGAGGAAGTATTATGGACACATCAACATATGAGATCCTGAAAGAGGTAATTCGGGCCGCAGGATGGCAGTGAACAGCATCGAGCAAAATGACAGCATATCTGAAAAACCAGGAATTGCAGGAGTTATTCTCTAAATATAAAGAAGATTATGAAAAAGATGGAGAGAGAATCGATAAGATTATCAGAAGGAAAACTTCAGGAAGAAAAAAAAGTTTTCAGAAAAGGGCAAAGAGAGACATTTGCATGGATCAGTGCCGAAGTAAAGATGATGTTCAATGACGACACTTCGAAAATAGCAGAAATGATGATTGATGGTGCCAATATGGGAATAAAATCCATTACAGAGAAATTAAATCGTTATTCGAGGCAGAAAAAGAAAGCATTTCACTGGCAAAAAAAAATTTGAAAAAGACGTGTGAAAAACTGGTTCAGGATATGAAAAAAATATTTGTAGAAAGACAAAAACCTCTTTACAATTTGTGTGATTTTGGATACATTATTGTTATAAGAATATAATTTAAAGGGGAAATTATGAAAGATATATCAGAAAAAAAAGATTAAGCGATTATATGGCGGAACAGATTGCAGACGAGATCTTATCTGGAAGAATTCCCGGGGAAGCCAGTTAAAACAGGAAGAACTGGCGGAAGCATTCGAAGCTTCCAGAATCCCGATCCGGGAAGCATTTCAGATTCTGGAGAATCAGGGCCTGATTATCCGTCTGGCAACCAGAAGAATTACTGTAACAGAACTGGATGAAGAACAGATCTGTCTGATCTACAGCATGATTTCAGAGATGACAAAGAAACATATAACTATGCACTTCCGGGTGATCGGGCAGGTGTTGGAGGAAAATCCTACGATTCAGGTGGTGATCGATCTGCACAGGGATGGAGTACCGGAAGGAAAGCATCTGGTGACGGAAATCAACGGAAAAACCGACAGCGCAGATCATGTATTTTAACGGACTCAGCAGAACGGTAAAAAACGGGAATCTGATACACTTCCCAATCCTTATATCGAAGATAATCTCTCATTTTCGTTTCAGCTGTCTTATCAGGCGGCGGTACTATCCACAGGTTTGACACGGTGTATTTATCTCAAAAAGGATATCGGTATAATATCTTTCATGTGGCATAAGGCTAGCGCTCGATTCTCCTGAAGTGGGCGCACAGACCAATACGGTGGAAGAGGCGATGAATGCGATGGAACCCTTTCAGTGTGATTCTGGATAAAGTATTGAAGGGACAGTAAAAACTATGCTATAATAAAAGGCAATGTAAAATTACAGAGTGTCCGGATACCCGATGCAATCAGAGAATCAGGTAGATGGCACCAAAAGAAGAAAAAGTTCAACAGTGACAAACACCTGAGTATAAAGAAAAGAAATCAAGGAGGTACTAAAGTGGCAGATTTTGATCAAAAAGTAAAATTCGTAATTTCTGTATTATAGCCCATATTGATCACGGAAAATCTACCCCTGGCAGACCGGATCATTGAGATGACCGGTCTGCTGACAGAAAGAGAGATGCAGTCCCAGGTACTGGATAATATGGATCTGGAACGTGAGAGAGGAATTACTATCAAGGCACAGACCGAGAACCGTATATAAGGCAAAAGACGGGGAAGAATATATTTTCAACCTGATCGACACTCCCGGGCATGTAGACTTTAACTATGAGGTTTCCAGAAGCCTCATGACCTGTGATGGTGCAATCCTGGTCGTAGATGCGGCACAGGGCATTGAGGCGCAGACCCTGGCCAATGTCTATCTGGCGCTGGATCAAGCAACAATGCAACCGAAATCCAGTTAT